>Ga0335081_10021098_pt1 | contig 10543 bp, 6 predicted proteins | sample Lox_Sample_35_FD_206713 | JGI IMG/M metagenome (GOLD analysis project Ga0335081, IMG submission 206713) | Soil microbial communities from Loxahatchee National Wildlife Refuge, Florida, United States - Lox_Sample_3.5 | ecosystem: Environmental > Terrestrial > Soil > Wetlands | place: USA: Florida... | reverse complement strand
GGCGTGCCCGCCGATCTGGCGCGTGCCGCCCTTCGCCGCGCTTGGGCGGCCGATCCCGCCATCCGCGACTTCATCGGGCTGTCCGAAAATTCCTGGGACTTCAATGCGCCCGGCGGCGTGCCCGGGTTCGGTACGGTGCAGGCGGAAGAGGTTCGCCGCTTGCTGGCGCAAGCAATGGGAGAGCCGGACGCCGCTCTTTCCGAGCAGCCTGCGGCAGAGGGGCTGTCCTCCGATCAGGCCGTGCCGGCGGCGCGCGAACCCGGTCCCGCTACGCCCGGTCTTGCCCAAGAGCAGGCAAGACAAGACCGCGACGCCAGCGCCGATCATTGCGGTGGAGCACCTCGCGATAAATCAAATAGCAATAATATTGCAATGCAACATGACACCGGGGAGCGCGAGAGTTCTCCAACCTTGCCACGGCGCGGCCACGGCGGCGCACTTCCCAAATAGTTTCGCCGCCATAGCCTGAAGCTATTGACGCCGCGATTGGTGCAGCATTAGGTTGTGGTGAACGGTTCTTGAACCGTCGATCTTGAGTTTCCCATGAGCGAGTGTGGATGAACGACCAGGGACTCAAGGAGGCGATCACCGCCGCCGGCGGCATCAGCGAGCTGGCGCGCCGGATCGGCATATCCCAGCCCTCGGTCTCCAACTGGTCACGGGTCCCCGCGGAACGCGTGCTGTCCGTCGAAGCAGCGACCGGCGTTACGCGCGCGGTCTTGCGCCCGGATCTCTACGGCGAGCCGCTGGGTCCGCTCGACGACGTCGATGCCGCGCGCGCAGCGGAATATGCGCTGCTTGCCGCGCTGCTGGCGCGGGCGCCGAATGCGGAGCTCCTCAAGCGCATCGCCAAGCTGCGCGGCGACGCTACTCCGCTCGGGATGGCGCACGCCGCCCTGGGTGAAGCCGCCGCCAAGGCGAGTACCGATGCGATCGGGCGCGAGTTTTTCAATCTCTTCATCGGCGTCGGGCGCGGCGAGCTCCTGCCCTACGGCTCCTATTATTTGACCGGCTTCCTCCATGAGCGCCCGCTGGCGCGCTTGCGCGACGATCTCAAGGCCATCGGCATCGAGCGTGGCGAAGGGCAAAGCGAGCCGGAGGATCACGCCGCCGTTCTGTGCGAGATCATGGCCGGCTTGGTCGGCGGTCGGTTCTCGGCGGCGGCCGAGGTGCCGCAGCACATCTTCGAAAAACACCTCGTTCCTTGGATCGGGCGCTTCTTCGCCGACCTGGAGCGAGCCGAGGCCGCCGATTTCTATCGCCAAGTCGGTGCGCTCGGGCGGCTCTTCATCGCGATCGAGAGCGAGGCATTGGCACTGCCCGCGTAAGCGGACGGTCGAGCACGGGAGGACGCGGCAATGACAACGGAACGCAAGCCGGCCTTGGGACGGCGTCAATTCCTGCGCACGCTCGGTGCCGGTGCGGCCGCGACGGCCGCGGTACCGCTTGCGAGCGAGGCCGTGGCCGACAGCGAGAGCAACGACGAGAAGCGCAAGGCCCGCTACAGGGAAAGCGACGAGGTCAAGACCTATTACCGCGTCAACCGCTATCCGAGCTGAGGGAGGTTCCCCGTGCTGATCAAGCGTACGGAACGTCAGGCCCGGCGCGGCAGTCTTGCCGCTTTCGCAGGCCAATCGGAGCGCGGCCTCGATCGCCGCGCCTTCCTCCGCCGCTCGGGGCTCGCCGCAGGCGGTCTCGCCGCCCTCGGCAGCTTGCCGCTCGCCGGCGTGCGCCGGGCCGAGGCCGGCCCGCCGCCGGCCGCCGGCGCCAAACTGGAAGTCCGCAAGAGCCTGTGCACGCACTGCGCTGTCGGCTGCACCGTGACGGCCGAGGTCGCCAACGGCGTATGGATCGGCCAGGAGCCGAGCTGGGACAGCCCCATCAACCGCGGCTCGCATTGCGCCAAGGGGGCGGCGGTGCGCGAGCTCGTCTCCGGCGAGCGCCGCCTCAAATATCCGCTCAAGCTCGTCGACGGCCTATGGACCCGCATCAAGTGGGACCAGGCGATCAACGAGATCGGCGACAAGCTGATGGCGATCCGCGAGAAGTCGGGTCCAGACTCGGTCTACTGGCTCGGCTCGGCGAAATTCACCAACGAAGGCGCCTACATGTTCCGCAAATTCGGCGCCTTCTGGGGGACCAACAACACCGATCACCAGGCGCGCATCTGCCATTCGACGACGGTCACCGGGGTCGCCAATACCTGGGGCTACGGGGCCATGACCAACAGCTTCAACGACATCCGCAATGCGAAAACCCAAATTATCATGGGCGGCAATCCGGCCCGCGCCCATCCGGTCTCCCTGCAGCATCTCCTGGAAGGAGCCGAGCTCAACAAGGCGAACGTCATCGTCGTCGATCCGCGCCTGACGCGCACGGCGGCACACGCGACCGAATACGTGCGGCTGCGGCCGGGGACCGACATCCCGGTGCTCTACGGCATGATGTGGCACATCGTGCAGAACGGGTGGGAGGACAAGGAGTTCATCGCCCAGCGCGTCTACGGCTACGAGGACGTGCGCAAGGAGATCGACAAGTGGACGCCCGAGGAGGTCGAGCGCGTCTCCGGCGTCCCCGGCGAGCAGCTCAAGCGCGTCGCCCAGATGTTCGCCACGCAGAAGCCGGCAACCCTCATCTGGTGCATGGGCCAGACCCAGCACACCGTCGGCACCGCCAACGTGCGGGCGAGCTGCATCGCCCTCCTGCTCACCGGCAACGTCGGCAAGCCGGGAACCGGCGCCAACATCTTCCGCGGCCACGACAACGTGCAGGGGGCCACCGACGTCGGGCTCGATATCGTGACCTTGCCGTTCTACTACGGCCTGGTCGAGGGCGCTTGGCGGCATTGGAGCCGGGTCTGGGAGGTCGACTACGACTATCTGCAGTCCCGCTTCGACTCCAAGAAGATGATGGAGACGCCCGGCATTCCGCTGACGCGCTGGTTCGATGCCGTGATCTTGCCGAAGGACCAGGTGGCGCAGAAGGACAACGTGCGGGCGATGTACGTGCAAGGGCACGCCAGCAACAGCATCACGCGCATTCCGGAGTCCCTGAAAGGGCTGCAGAAGCTCGATCTCCTGGTGGTGGTCGACCCGCATCCCACGACCTGGGCGTCCCTCGCCCTCGAGGGCGGACGCAAGGACAACATGTATCTCTTGCCCGCCTGCACCCAGTTCGAGGCGTCGGGCTCGAGGGTCGCCTCCAACCGCTCGCTGCAATGGGGCGAGCAGATCGTCAAGCCGATCTTCGAATCGAAGAACGACCTCGAGATCATGTATCTCCTGGCCGCCAAGCTCGGCTTTGCCGACAAGATGTTCAAGAACATCAAGGTCGAGAACAACGATCCCCTCCCCGAGGACGTCCTGCGCGAAATGAACCGCGGCAGCTGGTCGACCGGCTATTGCGGCCAGTCGCCGGAGCGCCTCAAGCTCCACATGGCGAACCAGAAGGACTTCGACCTGGTCACCATGCGCGCCAAGGACGGCCCGGCCAAGGGCGATTACTACGGCCTGCCCTGGCCGTGCTGGGGCAGCCCGGCGGTCAAGCATCCGGGTACCCCGCTGCTCTACAATACGACCCTCAATGTCATGGACGGCGGCGGCACCTTCCGCGCCCGCTTCGGGGTCGAGCGCAACGGAGTGAATCTGCTCGCGGAGGGCTCCTATTCGCTCGGCTCGGAGCTCAAGGACGGCTATCCCGAGTTCACCATGGCCGTCTTGAAGAAGCTCGGCTGGGACAGCGATCTGACGCCCGAGGAGCTGGCGACCATCGAGAAGGTCGCGGGCGCGCCCGAGAAGGTCGGCACGGTGTCGTGGTCGATCGACCTTTCGGGCGGCATCCAGCGAGTGGCCTTGAAGCACGGCTGCGTGCCCTACGGCAACGCCAAGGCGCGCATGAATGCCTTCGGCCTGCCGGACCCGATTCCCGTGCATCGCGAGCCGATCTATACGCCGCGCGTCGACCTGGTCGCGAAATACCCGACCCTGCCCGACGCCAAGCAGTTCCGCCTGCCCAACATCGGCTTCACGGTGCAGAAGACGGCGGTAGACAAAGGCATTGCCAAGCAGTTCCCGCTCATCCTGAGCTCCGGCCGGCTCGTCGAATACGAGGGCGGGGGCGAAGAGACCCGGTCCAACAAGTGGCTCGCCGAGCTGCGGCAGGAGATGTTCATCGAGATCAATCCGGCGGACGCGAGCGAGCGCGGCATCAAGGACGGCGGCTGGGTCTGGGTGGCGGGGGCCGAGAACAGCTCCAAGGCCAAGGTGAAGGCGCTGGTCACCGAGCGCGTGGGCAAGGGAGTCGCCTGGATGCCCTTCCACTTCGGCGGCTGGTTCGGCGGCGTGGATCTGCGCGCGAAATATCCGCAAGGAGCCGACCCCATCGTGCTCGGCGAGAGTGCCAACACCATCACCAGCTACGGCTACGATCCGGCAACCGGGATGCAGGAACCCAAGGTTACCCTGTGTCAGATCAGTGCGGCATAAGGGGAGGCGAACACCATGGCCCGCATGAAATTCCTCTGCGATGCCGACCGCTGCATCGAGTGCAACGCCTGCGTCACCGCCTGCAAGAACGAGAACGAGGTGCCGTGGGGCATCAACCGCCGGCGCGTCGTCACCATCAATGACGGCAAGCCGGGAGAGCGCTCGGTCTCGATGGCCTGCATGCATTGCACCGATGCGCCGTGCCAGGCGGTGTGTCCGGTGAATGCCTTCTATACCACCGCCGACGCCGTCGTGCTGCACTCGAAGGACATCTGCATCGGCTGCGGCTATTGCTTCTACGCCTGCCCCTTCGGCGCCCCGCAATACCCCCGCGTCGGCAATTTCGGCTCGCGCGGCAAGATGGACAAATGCACCTTCTGCACCGGCGGTCCGGAAAAGGACAATACCGCCGCCGAGTACGAGAAATACGGCGCCAACCGTCTGGCCGAGGGCAAGCTGCCGCTTTGCGCGGAGATGTGCTCGACCAAGTCGCTCCTCGCCGGCGACGGCGACATCATCGCGCAAATCTACAAGGAGCGCGTGCTGAAGCGCGGCTACGGCTCGGGTGCCTGGGGCTGGAAGACGGCCTATCGCGAGACCATCACGTCATGACGTGACCGCGACGCGGCAGCCTGTGCCGCGCCGCAGGCGCATGTACGATGAGCGAGAAACGGGAGGAATCGGCATGACGGCGTCCGTCGCTCTACTTTCCAACGTCGCCAGGGCCTTCACGCTCTTAGCGCTCTTGCTGTTTTCCTATCCCGCGGCGGCACAGCAGCCCTCCTCCGTCGACCCGACGACGAGTGCCGTCCACGAGGAGCAGCTCCTCGAGAAGTTCAAGACGATCCAGGGGCGCGGCAGCATTCCCGACACGAAATCCTATACGCTCGAGCAGCCCGCCGGCCGCGATTGGCGCCATTTCCACGAGGTGACGCTGCGCGTCATCGGCGCCGTTGCCATCCTCGGCATCCTGGCGGTGCTCGTCATCTTCTACCTCTCGCGCGGCATGGTGCGCATCGAAAGCGGCCGCTCGGGGCGTACCATCGTGCGCTTCAATGCCGCCGAGCGCTTCGTGCATTGGATGACGGCGAGTTGCTTCATCGTCCTCGCCCTCTCCGGGCTCAACATCACGTTCGGCCGGCCGCTCCTCCTGCCGCTGATGAGCCCCGAGGCCTTCACCGCCTGGTCGGAATGGGCGAAATACGCGCACAACTATCTGAGCTTCCCCTTCACGCTCGGCGTCATCCTCATCTTCCTCATGTGGATCGCCGGCAATATCCCGAACAGCGTCGATCTCGATTGGTTCAGGCGCGGCGGCGGCATGGTCGGACATGACCATCCGCCGGCCTACCGCTTCAACGGCGGCCAGAAGCTGATCTACTGGATCGTGGTGCTGGGCGGGGGTGCCATGGCCGTGAGCGGCTATGTCCTGATCTTTCCGTTCTACGGCACGACCGTAGCTACGATGCAGGATGCCGAGATGATCCATGGCGTCATCGCCATGCTGTTCGTCGCCACCATGATCGGCCACATCTACATGGGCACCATCGGCATGGAAGGCGCCTTCGAGGCGATGGGCGAAGGGAGCGTGGACCTCAACTTCGCCAAGGAGCACCACAGCCTGTGGCTCGAGGAGGAGGCTGCACGCGCCCGCTCGAGCTCAGCGCCGGGCGAGCCCACGGCGGCGCCCGGGGACTAGGCGCGGCCAATCGCGCATCTTGCGGCGGCCCCGCACCCCGGGGCTCGAATGACAGAATCCGCGCGGCGCATTATATTGAATATTGACGCGACCTGCCGGCCGGTGCCGGTGTGCGTCCGGGCGCTCCCCCAATCGTAGGATGGGCGCCGCGCAGCCCCGCAAACGCCCACCGGAGGGGGAAACTGCCATGAGCGGGATCGCGGGCGCCGACGGGATAGCTGCGCCGCCGCCTCCGGGTCCCCGCGGTGGCCAAGCCGGCGGCGGCGCCGAAGCCTGCGCGCGGCCTCGAAAGGGGTTCCCTTGGCCGGCCCTGCTCTTGGCCGGCATGGCCGCCGGGCTCTTCTCGAGTGCGGGCGGAGCGCCCGGCGGGCGCGCCTTGGCCCAGTCCGGACCCGCGGCTCCGCCGGCGGTGACCGTGAGCCACCCGCTCGAGCGCAAGGTCGTGGAGTGGGACGAATACACCGGCCAATTCGCCGCCGTCGAGGACGTCGACATACGCGCCCGGGTGAGCGGCTACCTGACCGAGATCCACTTCCAGGACGGCCAGTTCGTCAAGAAGGGCGATCTCCTCTTCGTCATCGATCCGCGGCCCTTCGAGGCCGACCTGCAGCAGGCGCAGGCCAACCTCGAGCGCGACAAGGCGCAGGTCGTGCGCGCCAACCTCGACCTCACGCGCTATAGCGAGCTCGCCAAGAAGGAGTTCGCCCCGCAGCAGCAATTGGAGCAGGCGCGCGCGACGGCCGAGAGCTCCATTGCGACCGTCAAGGCCGACGAGGCGGCGGTGATGCAGGCCAAGCTCAATCTCGAGTTCACGCACGTGAGCGCCCCCGTGGACGGCCGCATCGGCAGCCACCAGGTGAGCCTCGGCAACCTCATCGTCGGCGGCTCGACCGGGACCTCGACCCTCCTGACCACCATCGTCTCGCTCGATCCGATCTGGTTCAATTTCGATATGAGCGAGAGCGACTTTCTCGGCTACCAGCGCGCCATCCAGGCCGGCCTGATGACGTCGGAGCAGGGCGGTGCCGTGCAGGCTTTCGTGCGGCTGATCGACGAGAGGGGCTGGCCGCACGAAGGCCACATGGACTTCATCGACAACCAGATCAACCGGGGTGCCGGTACCATCCGGGCGCGGGCGATCTTCCCCAACAAATCGCTCCTCCTCACCCCTGGCGAGTTCGGCCGCATCCGCGTGCCGGGCTCCGAGCCGCACCAGGCGATCCTCATTCCCGACGCAGCGGTCGTGTCCGACCAGTCGCGGAAGATCGTGATGACCGTGAGCGCGGACGGCACGGTCGTGCCGCGCGTGATCCGGCCCGGGCCGAGCTATGAGGGCCTGCGCATCGTGCGCAGCGGGCTCGCGGCCGGCGACACCATCATCATCAACGGTCTGGTGCGCGCCCGCCCCGGCGCCAAGGTAACGCCTCAGCCGGGCAAGATCGAAGCCGAGCCCGAGCCGTGAGCTCGAGGCGCGCGGTGCCGTGAAGCTCTCCCACTTCTTCATCGACCGGCCGATCTTCGCGGCCGTGCTGTCGATCTTCATCACGCTGATCGGCGGCTTCGCCTATTTCACCTTGCCCGTCGCACAGTACCCCGAGATCGCCCCGCCCACGATCGTGGTCAGCACCTCCTACCCCGGCGCCTCCGCGCAAGTGGTGAGCGAGACGGTGGCAACGCCGCTCGAGCAGCAGATCAACGGCGTAGAGAACATGCTCTACATGGTTTCGCAGGCGACCGGCGACGGCAACTTGACTTTGACCGTGACCTTTGCACTCGGCACCAACCTCGATATCGACCAGGTGCTGGTGCAGAACCGCGTCGCCATCGCCACTCCGCTCCTGCCGGCAGAGGTCCAGAGCCTCGGCGTCACGGTCAAGAAGAACTCGCCCGACCTCCTGATGGTCATCCACCTGAGCTCACCCGACGGCTCGCGCGACCAGCTCTACCTGTCGAACTACGCGACCCTGCAGATCAAGGACGTGCTGGCGCGCCTCACCGGAGTCGGCGATATCAAGATATTCGGCGCGCGCGACTACTCGATGCGCATCTGGCTCGATCCCGACAAGGTCCAGGCGCGCGGGCTCACGGCGGGCGACGTGGTCGCCGCCCTCCAGGCGCAGAACGTGCAGGTCGCCTCGGGCGTGCTCGACCAGCCGCCCGTACCCAAGCAGGGTGCCTTCCAATATAACGTGCAGACGCTCGGCCGCCTCACGGAGCCGCGGCAGTTCGAGAATATCCTGGTCAAGACCGACTCGAGCGGCCGGGTCACCCGCGTGCGCGACATCGGCCGCGTCGAGCTCGGCGCACAGGACTACAGCGCCAACGGCTACCTCGACGGCCGCGTGGCCTTGCCGATCATCGCCTACCAGCTCCCCGGCACCAACGCGCTCGCCACCTCGGCCCGCATCCGCGCCACCATGGCGGAGCTCGCCAAGTCCTTTCCCGCGGGCGTGCGCTACGACATCGTCTACGATCCGACGCAGTTCATCGCCCAGTCGGTCGACGAGGTAATCAAGACGATCTACATCGCGGTCGCACTCGTGACCGTCGTGGTCATCCTCTTCCTCCAGACCTGGCGCGCCTCGGTCGTCCCCATCGTGGCCATCCCGGTCTCGCTCATCGGCACCTTCGCCGTGCTCGCCGCCTTCGGGTTCTCGCTCAACAACCTTTCGCTCTTCGGGCTGGTGCTCGCCATCGGCATCGTGGTCGACGACGCCATCGTCGTGGTGGAAAACGTCGAGCGCAATATCGGTGCCGGCATGGCGCCGAGAGATGCGGCGCACGAGACCATGGACGAGGTGGGGGGTGCCCTCGTCGCGATCGCCCTCGTGCTCACGGCGGTGTTCGTGCCGGCGGCCTTCATCCCCGGCATCTCCGGTCAGTTCTTCCGCCAGTTCGCGGTCACCATCGCGTCCGCGACGGTGATCTCCTGCTTCGTGTCCTTGACCCTCAGCCCCGCACTCTGCGCGCTCCTCTTCAAGCCGCACGCGGCCGCGGCGAAGGCGCCCACCCGGCTCGCCCGGCCGCTCGTCCTCCTCTTTAAGGGCTTCAACTTCCTCTTCGACCGGTTGGCACTCGGCTACGGCGGCTTGACCAAGCGGCTTGTCCGTCTGACGCTCGTCACCCTCGCCGTCTACGCGGGCCTGTTGGCGCTCACCACCTGGCAGTTCGCGCGCGCGCCGACCGGCTTCATTCCCCTGCTGGACCAGGGCTATGTCATCACCGTGATCCAGCTGCCGCCCGGTGCCTCGCTCGCCCGCACCGATGCCGTGGTGCGGCGCGCGGCAAAGATTCTCCTTGAGACACCCGGCGTCACGCACGCCATCGAGTTCGCCGGCTTTGATGGCGCCACCTTCACCAACGCGTCCAACGTCGGCGCCATCTTCACCGACCTGGCGCCGTTCCCCGAGCGGGTCGCCAAGGGATTGAGCGCCGCCCGCATCACCGCCGATCTCAGGACCCGGCTCGCCGCAATACAAGACGCATTCATCATTGTCATTCCGCCGCCGCCGGTGCGCGGCATCGGTACCGCCGGCGGCTTCAAGATGATGGTGCAGGACAAGCGGGGCCGCGGCAGCCAGGCGCTCGACGCCGCGACGCAGGACATGGTGGCCGCGGCCAATCGCACGCCCGGGCTCGCAGGGGTCTTCTCGCTCTACAACACCCGTACGCCGACGGTCTACGCCGACGTCGACCGGGTCAGGGCCGAGATGCTCGACGTTCCAGCCGACAAGGTGTTCGAGACGCTCGAGGTCTATCTCGGCTCCGTATTCGTGAACGATTTCAATTACCTCGGGCGGACCTACGAGGTCCTGGCCCAGGCCGACGCGCCGTTCCGGCGCGACGTCCGCGATATCGCCAACCTGAGGACGCGGAACGGCTCGGGTAGGATGGTACCGATCGGCTCGGTCACGACCTTCCGCGACATCACCGTGGCCTACCGCCAGCCGCGCTACAATCTCTATCCGGCCGCGGAGGTGCAGGGCAACGTGGCCCCCGGCTACTCGACCGGCTACGCCATCGCGGCGATGGAGCGGCTCGCGGCCGAGCGCCTGCCCGACGGCTTCGGCTATGAATGGACGGACCTCGCCTATCAGGAGAAGCTGGCGGGAAGCTCGGGCCTGGCCGTGTTCGCCGCTTCGGTCGTCTTCGTTTTCCTCGTGCTCGCCGCACAGTACGAGAGCTGGGCGTTGCCGCTCTCCGTCATCCTCATCGTGCCCATGTGCCTCCTCGCCGCGGTGAGCGGGCTCCTCGCCCGCGGCATGGACGTGAACATCCTCGCGCAGGTCGGCTTCGTGGTGCTGGTGGGGCTCGCGGCCAAGAACGCGATCCTGATCGTGGAGTTCGCCCGCCAAGGCGA
>Ga0335081_10021097_pt1 | contig 10543 bp, 9 predicted proteins | sample Lox_Sample_35_FD_206713 | JGI IMG/M metagenome (GOLD analysis project Ga0335081, IMG submission 206713) | Soil microbial communities from Loxahatchee National Wildlife Refuge, Florida, United States - Lox_Sample_3.5 | ecosystem: Environmental > Terrestrial > Soil > Wetlands | place: USA: Florida... | reverse complement strand
ATGGAAAGACAGCACGAGCGCAAGCGTGACCGCGGCCGCCCGAACCCAGTCTGACCGCGTGGAATTTACCGAAGACGGCTGTTTCTCCATAGCTGGGGCCTGTCGCACCGGGACCACTCCGCTCCTTTCGCTATTTCATGAGCCCAACGTGCAGCGCGATGCGGCTCACGCCGCCGCGCGGCGCAGCCTACGGTGACCAGGCACCACCTGCACCTGGCCGGACAGGCAGAACCGGACCAGGGAACGGCGCGCTCTGGCGAACGGTCCGTTCCCCTGGCCTGGTCCCGGTCTTCTGCCTAGCCATGGCCCCATGCCCGCGGCGACGCATCCCCGTGAGCACGGTCGCCCCCGCTCATGCTCCGTAACTTCGGGCTAGCCGCGGGTGCCGCGGGTGCCGCTGGTGCCGCTCGTGCCGCTCGTGCCGCTCGTGCCGCTCGTGCCGCTCATGCCGCTCGTGCCGCTCGTGCCGCTCGTGCCGCTCGTGCCGCTCGTGCCGCTGGTTCCCCTGGTGCCGCTGGTGCCGCTCGTGCCGCTCGTGCCGCTCGTGCCGCTCGTGCCGCCCGTGCCGCCCGTGCTGCCCGTGCCGCCCGTGCCGCCCCGGTTGCCGCGATCGCCACCCCGGTTGCCGCGATCGCCACCCCGGTTGCCGCGATCGCCACCCCGGTTGCCGCGATCGCCACCCCGGTTGCCGCGATCGCCACCGCGGTCGCCGCGATCGCCACCGCGGTCGCCGCGATCGCCACCGCGGTCGCCGCGATCGCCACCGCGGTCGCCGCGATCGCCACCGCGGTCGCCGCGATCGCCACCGCGATGGCCGTGCGCGCTGACGCTAACGGTCACGGAGTGACCTGCCGAGGCCCCTGCCCCGGTGGCGGCCACCCCGCCAATGATGGTCGCCGCTGCAATCGGTGCAGCCGCATATAGGAAAATCTTCCTCATTCCCTGCCTTCTTCCTGGCTCTTTTGAGCCGCGAGCATGAGCTTAACTGTCCGGCACATATAAAGGCAAAGGAAGGAGGCGTTATTCATGGGGGAACGTCCGGCTGGTAACCAAATATGGCGAATAATGGCGTGCCTGCATAAAAGGCGGCCTGCTTCCCGAAAGGATTGGGTTATAGGGCTCCGGCGTGTTCCGTGAATGCCGGTTTCTGTCCTAATCGAAGCCGTGGCGGATCGCGGTGCGGACGGCTTTGATCCACCGTTGCCATTCACCGGGGTGCTGTGGCTCCCGGCTGGCGTGGAGCAGCAGGTCTCCGCAGAGCGGCAGCGCCCGGGCTGTCCTTGGAGCAGCGCGCCGAAGTAGCGGGAGGCCCGGCCGCCACGGCGGTACCGTCACCACCCCGATCGGCCACCCGCGAGCTGACCGGTGCCGGTCAGCCGCCGACCGTAAAACGCCTCGACCACGCGCCAGGTACCCGGCGGCGTCGGCGGGGCAGCCACGCTAATTTTCACGCCCGCAGGGCGCCGCGGTCAGGTGCTGACCGGGAAACCGAGGTGGACACCGCCGTGGCTCGGGTCGAGCCAGCGGGCGGTGACGACCTTGCCGCGGGTGTAGAAGTGCACCCCCTCGGTGCCGTGCACGTGGGTGTCGCCGAACAGCGAGGACTTCCAGCCGCCGAAGGAGTAGTACGCCATCGGCACCGGGATCGGCACGTTGACACCGACCATGCCCGCCTCGATCTCAGCGACGAACCGGCGGGCGGCTCCCCCATCGTTGGTGAACACCGCCGCGCCGTTCCCGTACCGGTTCGCGTTGACCATGGCCACCGCCGCCTCGTACGAGCCGGCCCGGACCACACTCAGCACCGGCCCGAAGATCTCGTCGGCGTAGCAGCTCATGCCCGCCTCGACGTGGTCCAGCACGCTGGGGCCCAGCCAGAACCCCCCACCCGCCTCCGCGGCCCCGTTCACTGCGCCGATCACCGGGTGCGCCCGGCCGTCGACCGCGAGCGTGGCGCCCTCCCGGACCCCCGAGTCCAGGTAGGAGGCCACCCGGTCCCGGTGCGGCCCGGTGACCAGCGGGCCCATCTCGGAGCGTTCGTCGGTGCCGGGGCCGACCCGGAGGCGGCCGATCCGGTCCCGGATCCGCTCGATCAGCTCATCGCCGACGGGCTCCACGGCGACCAGCGCGGAGATCGCCATGCACCGCTCCCCCGCCGAGCCGAACGCCGCCGACACCGCCGCGTCCGCGGCCAGGTCCAGGTCCGCGTCGGGCAGCACCACCATGTGGTTCTTGGCGCCGCCGAGCGCCTGGACGCGCTTGCCGGCCGCCGTGCCGTGGGTGTAGATGTACCGGGCGACCGGGGTCGAGCCGACGAAGCTGACCGCCGCGATGTCCGGGTGGCCGAGGATCGCGTCGACCGCGTCCTTGGCCCCGGCCACCACGTTGAACACCCCGTCCGGCAGGCCCGCCTCCGCCCACAGCGACGCCAGCAGCAGCGACGCGGACGGGTCCTTCTCCGACGGCTTGAGCACGAACGTGTTCCCGCAGGCGATGGCGAGCGGGAACATCCACATCGGCACCATGGCCGGGAAGTTGAACGGGGTGATCCCGGCCACCACGCCGAGCGGCTGCCGGATCGAATACGAGTCGACGCCGGACGACACGTTCTCCGAATAGCCGCCCTTGAGCAGGTGCGGGATGCCGCAGGCGAACTCGACCACCTCCAGGCCGCGGGCGACCTCACCAGCCGCGTCCGCGGCGACCTTCCCGTGCTCGGCGGTGACCAGCGCGGCCACCTCGCCCGCGCGCGCGTGCAGCAGCTCGCGGAAGCGGAACAGGATCGCGGCGCGGCGGGCCAGCGAGACCGTCCGCCAGTCGGCGAACGCCGCCTTCGCCACGGCCACCGCCGCGCCCACCTCGGCCGGGCCGGCCAGGTCGGCCTGCCCGGTGACCTGCCCGGTGGCGGGGTTGTACACGTCGCCGCGGGTGTCCGCTGTGCCGGTCCAGGGCTTGCCGCCGATCCAGTGCGTGATGCGTGTGAGGCCCGCACCGTTCGCCGGGCCGTTCGCCGGGCCGGTCACTGGGCCGCCTCCTCGCTGACCGCGCGGAGGGCGCCGGCCAGGATCGCCAGGCCCTCCCGGGCCTCGGGCTCGGTGAGCGTGAGCGGCGGCGCCATCCGCAGCGTGCTGCCGTACAGCCCGCCCTTGCCGATCAGCAGGCCGCGCTCGCGCGTGAGCTCCAGCATCCGCGCCGCCAGCGGCGCGCTCGGCGCGCCGGTGGCCGGGTCGGCCAGGTCCACGGCGAACATCAGGCCCTTGCCGCGCACCTCGCCGGCGGCCGCGCAACCGGCGGCGGCCTCGCGCAGCCCGGTGATGATGAGCCGGCCCATCTCGGCCGCGTTGCGCTGCAGGCCGTGGGAGAGCACGTAGTCCAGGGTGGCGTTGGCCGCGGTGGTGGAGACCGGGTTGCCGCCGAAGGTGGACACGCCGTTGCCGCGCAGCCCGTCCAGCAGGTCGCCGCGCGCCACCACGCCGCCGATCGCGAACCCGTTGCCGAGCCCCTTGGCGAACGTCATCGCGTCGGGGGTCACGCCGTGCGCGCCGATGCCCCAGAAGTGCTCCCCGGTGCGCCCCCAGCCGGTCTGCACCTCATCGGAGACGAACAGGATGCCGTGCTCGCCGAGCACCTCCTTATACGCGGCGAGCAGCCCGTCCGGCGGCATCGTGAAACCGCCGACGCCCTGGACCGGCTCGGCGATCAGGCACGCCACGTCGGCCGGGTGCACGGCGGTGGCCAGCACGCTGCGCAGGTCCGCGACGCACGCCTCGATGTAGGCGGCGTCGGGCAGCCCCTGGTAGGCGGGCAGGCTCCGGTCGGTGCCCGGCAGGTAGTGCACGCCGAACGGGGCCAGCGACGACGGCTTCCACCCGGCGTTCCCGGTGATGGCCACCGTGCCGAAGGACCGGCCGTGGTAGCTGTTCCGCAGCGCCAGCACCTGGTCGGCGCGCCGGGCGGCGGTCGCCAGGAGCAGCGCGGTCTCGTTGGCCTCGGTCCCTGAGTTGGTGAAGAACACCTTGGCACCGGGGATCCCGGACAGCTTGATGATCTTCTCGGCCAGCTCGACCTGGCTGCGGATCAGGTACAGCGTCGAGGTGTGCACGATCCCGGACGCGATCTGCCGTTCGACCGCCTCCCGCACCTCGGGCACGTCGTAGCCGAGCATGGTGGTCAGGATGCCGCCGAAGAAGTCCAGGTAGCTGCGGCCGGACGCGTCGGTGACCCGGCAGCCTTTGCCGCTCACCAGCTCGAGGGGCTGGTGGTAGTAGGCCGCGACCCAGCTGGGGATGACCGCGCGATGGCGTGCGAACAGATCCGTCATCCTTCCAGTCTGGCCGGCCCGGCACCGCGAGCCACTGGACATACTGTAAGGAGATATCGCTTCTGACTGACACTATGCCGGGAGGTGGCCGTGCTGCCGACACTGGCTGACGTGCTCGAACTGGACGCCGTCCGCAGCGGCCGGCCGGAAGTCCTGGCGGGTGATCACCGGCTGGGGGGCCGTGTGCGCTGGGTGCACGCGATGGAGATGGCCGACGTGGCGCGCCTGCTGCACGGCGGTGAGCTGGTGCTGAGCACCGGCATCGCGCTGCCCGGCGATCCGGGCCTGCTCACCGCGTACGTGGCCGAGCTGTCCCTGGCCGGGGTGAGCGGGCTGGCCGTGGAGCTGGGGCGGCGGTACGGCCGGCTGCCGGACGCGCTGGTGGACGCGGCCCGGGCGCGCGGCCTGCCGCTGATCGCGTTCCGCCGCGAGGTACCGTTCGTGGAGATCACCGAGACCGTGCACGCCATGATCATCGCCGCGCAGCTGTCCGAGCTGCGGGCCTCGGAACGGGTGCACGAGACGTTCACCGTAGGCCGTGGCCGCCCAGCGCGCGCACCTGGCCCGCCCCACCTTCTACCAGCGGCTGGAGCAGATCGAGCGGATCCTCGGCACCGACCTGCGCTCCGCCGAATCCCGCACGTCCCTGCACGTCGCCCTGCTGGCCCTGGGCTCAGCGGAGACGAAATGACGCATAACCGATTATGCGCCGCGGCCATAAAGACAATCATCCGGAAAAAAACGCGGAAAAACGACCGGCCAAGCGCCGGCCGGGGAATTACGGGCCGGCCCGGTTTCCCTGGCCGGCCCGTCCCTCGTGTGTATTCTGGGCACCGCAACCGGACGCCGCCTGCTACACCGGCTCCACCTGCACGACCCCCACCAACACCACCACCTACCCGGTCAACCTCACCACCGCCGCCTCTGCACCGGCCACCTACAAGATCTACGACACCTCCGCCAACACCGGCATGGGCTCCATCAGCATCGGCGCCACCCACCCCGCCAGCTGGTGGCTCAACGTCCCCGCCAACGCCTACGCCGGCACCTACACCTCCACCATTACCTACCAGCTCACCTCCGCCCCCTAACCCCCGGGTGAGCCGATCGGGGCCGGTCTTCCGCAGCCGCTGCGGAAGACCGGCCCCGATCAAGGAACGCGCACCATCGGCTCGCGGGCGGCCAGCGTCGCGTGGGCGAGCGCCGCGACGAACTCTGATGCGGAGGCGGCGCGGGCGAACAGCGCCCGCTGCCGCTCGGCCCCGGTGCCCTGGTCGTCGAGCCAGTGCAGCAGCCCGGCGATGGTCGCGTCGTCACCGTGATCGCTGAGCGCGGAGTTGACGTGGTCGACCAGGCGGGACCGCAGGCCGCGCGGATCCACGTAACGCCCGGTGAACGGGTCGATACCGGGCCCGGCAAGGCCGTGCCGCGCCGCCGCGCCGATTGCCGCGCCGACCCACCGGTCCGGCGGCGCGGCCAGGTGCGCCCCCCGGCGCGCCTCGGCCAGGGCCGTCGCCACCAGGGCGCGGGCCAGGCCGGCCAGCAGCACCGCGGTGCCGACGTCGAGGCATACGTCCGCGATCCGCAACTCCACCGTGGGGTAACGGGGCGAGAGCCGCGCGAACAGGTACACGCTCCGCTCGTCCAGCGCCGCACCCTGGCCGATGAGGCGGTGGATGGCCGCGTCGTATGCAGCGGCATCCGGCCAGACCGCGGGCGGCGCCGCCGTCGGCCAGCGCGACCACAGCGGGTACCGCCAGCTCGACCACGCCGTGTCGCGGCCGCCCGCGATCGGTGAGTTCACGGTGAGCGCGAGCAGCGTGGCCAGCCAGGGCCGCAGCCGCGCCAGCACCTGCACGCCGAGGTCCCGCGAGGGCACCCCGACGTGGACGTGGCAGCCGCAGGTGCCGCCCACGCCGGCGACTAACGGGCCGAATCGTTCCGCCAGCCGCTGATACCGCGGCTTGTCGCTGACGGCGCCCAGCCCGGGCGCGTGGAACGGCGCGATTCCCGACGCGACCAGGTAACAGCCGAGATGCGCCGCGGCGTCGGAGACGAGCCGGCGCAGCCGTACCAGCTCGCCGGCGACATCGTCCAGGCTGGTGCAGACGATGGTGCCCGTCTCCACCTGGAACCGCATCAGTTCGCGCTGGACCCCCGGTTCGCCGTCCAGCAGCCCGACGACTCCCGGGCCGGCCGGCACCGCGGCCCCGCTGGACGGGTCCAGCAGCACGAACTCTTCCTCGACGCCCAGCGTGATCCCGCACGCCTCCTGCCCCGCCTCCGGCGAGCCGCCCGCTACCCGCGCGACCCGCCCTGCACAGCCCACCCCGGGCATCACCGCGGCCACGTGCTGCCCCCAACCTATGCGGCTGTCAGATCCCCCAAAGCGTGCCAGCCGCGCAGATCCTTACGTAGAGCCGAACGGCCCCTCCGCGAGTCCTTACGTAGAGCCGAATGGCCCTTCCGCGAGGGGCTGAGGGCCGGCCGGGGGAACGGCCGGCGGAACGGCGCGGGTGCCGGCGCCCGGGCGGGGCGCGGCCTCCGCGATACCGCGGGCATCACGCACCCACCGGACCACACGCCCGTAGCCGCGCGCGGTCGCCTCGTGCGGCGGCTCGTGCCCGGCCGGGCGCTCACAGTGCAGCAGGGAGTAGATCCAGACATCGGGGCACCGGGGCCGGCCCTCGGGGTCGGCCCACGCCTCGGGACCGGCCGGCTGGGGCGCCGCGGCCTGCGCGGCGGCCGCTTCCAGCGCTTCGGCGGCCGATCCGGCCTGCACGGTGTCGCTGTAGACAGGCCCGGCTCCCGCTTGCTCGCGGATCACGACGCTGAAACCGCGTGGCGTGACGAGGGCGGGCGGCAGCACCGGGCCAGGCGCCCCGGGGGCGGCTGGCTCCCCAGCTGGGGGCGGTCCCTCCCCGGCGGGAGCGGGCACCACCTCACCGGCGGGCGCGGGCATGTCATCGCCGGGCACGGGCGGCACCTCCGCACCGGGCACGGCCGGGTCCTCGCCGGGGAGCCGGGACGGCGCCTCCCCGGACGGCGCCTCCCCGGCCGCGGGCACGACGTCGCCGGGAAGCCTGGGCGGTGCCTGCCGGGATGCGGACAGTACCTCGCGGGGGAGCCCGAGCGGAGCCCCCCCGCCGGACGCGGGCATCACCTCGCCAGTGAGCCCGGGAGGCGCCTCCCCGGGGGACCCGGCCCATGTCCCGGCTCCGGCTCCCGGCGCCGCGTCCTCGCCGCGCGCCGTCAGCGGCGCGGCGCGGCCGACCGCCGGCCCGGCGCGCAGGGGCGGGACCTCGCTGCCGGCCGCCGTCAGGTTCCGGCCGGGACCGGGGACCCGCCCAGTCGCGGGCATCTGCCGCAGCACGGCACGCGCCGCGGCCACCCTCAGCGCGTCACGGGCCGACTCGGCCTCAACGACGTCGCTGTAGAAGCTCCCGGTGTAGGAATGCTCTCGCACCGTAACGCTGAACAGTGGCATAGATTGCCAACTTTATGCTGCGGGGGTGCCCGGGCTCGGGCTATCCCGCGAGGCGGGCCGGGAATCCGCCGGTGGCGACGGGGCCCCAGGAGAAGGGCGTGACTCGGAGCAGGGACTTGTCCTGGCGGATCATGGCCCGCCGGAGGCGGCGGCCAGGGACACCTCGGTGACGCCGAGGCCGGCGATCCGGTCCGCGGCGGCCGGGTCCCCGTCCACGTCCCACGGGTACAGGTACGCCGGGACCGGCACCGCCTCAGCCTGCCAGCCCGGCCAGCCCGGCCTGCGCGGCCGGTGCGGCCAGGCCGGGCGGCAGCAGCCCGGCCGGCATGTTCTGGTAGGCCACCGGCACCAGCCAGCGGCGGATGGCCGCCGAGCCGACCGAGGTGTAGGCGGGCACGGTCGTGGCCGGCCACGGGCCGCCGTGGTGCTGCGCCGCGTTCACGGCCACGCCGATGGGCCAGCCGTTCCACACGATGCGGCCGACGGTCCGCTCGAAGACGGCGATGACCCGCCGCGCGGCGGCCAGGTCGGCCGCGGAATCGGCGTCGCCGTGCACCGAGCCGACGAGGTTGCCCTCCAGCGCGGCCAGCACCGGCAGCAGGTCATCGGGCGACGGGTAGCTGATCATCAGCCCGGCCGGCCCGAACCGTTCCCTGGCCAGCACGGCGAGGTCGGCGGCGAACTCCTTCAGCGTGGTGCTGAACAGCCGCGGCGTCGCGCCCCACGGGCCCTCCCCGGTCGTCCCGGCGGCCACCGCGGTCACCGCCGGGTGCGCCTCGACCTCGGCCAGCGCCGCCTCGTAGCCCTGGTAGATCCGCCCGGACAGCATCGGGCCGCCGCTGGAGGCGCCGACCGCGTCGGCGATCGCGGCGGGCAGCGCCATCTCGTCGTCGGGCACGAACAGCAGGCCCGGGTTGGTGCAGAACTGGCCGGCGCCCAGGGTCAGCGAGCCGGCGTACCCGGACGCGATCCCGGCGGGGTCCCGGGCGGCCGCGCCGGGCAGCACGACGACCGGGTTGACCGCGCCCAGCTCGCCGTAGAACGGGATCGGCACGTCCCGCCCGGCGCAGATCCGGGCCAGCTCCAGGCCGCCCCGGGTGGAGCCGGTGAACCCGGCCGCGCTGATGGCCGGGTGGGTGAGCAGCCGCAGGCCCGCGTCGACCCCGTGCACCAGGCCGAACGTGCCGGCCGGGGCGCCCGCCCCGGCCAGGGCCCCGGCGACGATCCGCGCGGTCGCCGCCGAGGTGCCGGGGTGCCCCTCGTGCGCCTTCACGATCACCGGGCACCCCGCCGCCAGGGCCGAGGCGGTGTCCCCGCCGGCCACCGAGAACGCGAACGGGAAGTTGGACGCGGCGAACACCGCGACCGGCCCGACCGGGTGGCTGATCCGCCGGATTTCCGCGATGCCGCCGGCCGCTGGGCTGGCCGCCGCGCCGTGGTAGCTCCCGTCCCGGAGCACCCCGGCGAACAGCCGGAGCTGCCCGGTGGTGCGGGCCACCTCCCCGGCCAGCCGGGTCTCCCCCAGCGCGGTCTCCTCATCCGCCAGCGGGACGAGCTCACCGGCGCGGGCGTCGAGCGCGCCGGCCACCGCGTCCAGGGCCCGCGCGCGGCCGGTGTCGCTCCCCCCGGCCCACGCCGGCAGCGCCGCGGAGGCCGCCGCCACGGCCGCGTCGACCTCGGCTCCGGACGTCTCCGCGACCGGCTGGCCGGCCGGCTTCCCGGTCCGCGGGTTGAACCCCTGAATCATCGGTCCCTCTCCCGATCGTCGGCTGCTCACCATCTGACGACGCCGGCCCGTGCCTGGGTTCGCTATCTCATTGCGGGTCCGGCTCCGGGTCGGGACTGTGGCCGTGCCGGGCCAGGAACGCGAAGTCGCAGCCCTCGTTGGCCTGGGTGATCTGCTCGGTGAACAACACGCCGTAGCCCCGCTCGAACTTCGGCCCGGGTGCCCGCCAGCCCGCCCGGCGCCCGGCGAGCTCGGTGTCGGGCACCTCCAGGCGCAGCTCGCGGGCGGCGGCGTCGAGGGTGATCAGGTCGCCGGTGCGGACCAGGGCGAGCGGCCCGCCGGTGAACGCCTCCGGCGCGACGTGCAGCACGCACGCGCCGTAGCTGGTCCCGCTCATCCGGGCGTCGGAGATCCGCACCATGTCGCGCACTCCCTGCGCCAGCAGGTAGTCCGGGATCGGCAGCATCCCGTACTCCGGCATGCCGGGCCCGCCCTTCGGGCCCGCGTTGCGCAGCACGAGCACCGAGTCGGCGGTCACGTTCAGCGCCGGGTCGTTGATCCGCCGCTGCATCTCCGGGTAGGAATCGAACACCACGGCCGGGCCGGTGTGCTTCAGCAGCCGCGGCTCGGCGGCGACGTGCTTGATGACCGCGCCGTCCGGGGCCAGGTTGCCCCGCAGCACGGCCACCCCGCCCTCGGCGGACAGCGCGTGGTCCGGCGGGCGGATCACGTCTTCGTCGTAGACGGCCGCGCCGGCGATCTGCTCGCCGAACGTGCCGCCGCCGGCCGTGCGGCGGCCGGGGTGCAGCGCGCCGGGCACGGTGGCCAGCCGGGCCAGCAGCGCGGGCAGGCCGCCCGCGTAGTAGAAGTCCTCCATCAGGTACGTCCCGCTGGGCCGGATGTTGGCCAGCACCGGGACCCGGCGGGAGATCGCGTCGAAGTCGTCCAGCGTCAGGCTGACCCGGGCCCGGCCGGCCATCGCGATCAGGTGGATCAGCGCGTTGGTCGA
>Ga0335081_10021095_pt1 | contig 10543 bp, 11 predicted proteins | sample Lox_Sample_35_FD_206713 | JGI IMG/M metagenome (GOLD analysis project Ga0335081, IMG submission 206713) | Soil microbial communities from Loxahatchee National Wildlife Refuge, Florida, United States - Lox_Sample_3.5 | ecosystem: Environmental > Terrestrial > Soil > Wetlands | place: USA... | reverse complement strand
GCAGCTTGCGATGACTGACGTTGTAAGGCAACCGCCCGGACAGGAGCTCATATAAGATTACGCCGAGCGAATACACGTCACTCCGAAAGTCCAGTTCATCGGGATCCGCAAGTACCTGCTCCGGGCTCATGTAGGTCAGCGTTCCTACGATTTGACCGGCGTCGGTAAGGCGCGTGCCTTCCGCTTCGTTGCCGGTGATGCGCGCCACACCGAAGTCGAGAATCTTGGGTTGCCCGGCCTTGTCCACCAGAATGTTTCCCGGTTTCAGATCACGGTGGATGAGCCCGCGCTGATGCGCGTGGTGCACCGCATCGCAGACTCTGGCCATGAGTTCCAGGCGCTGCCGGGAGCTCAGCCGATTGGCCTCAGCATGCTCCAGAAGCGAGTGGCCGCGGATCAACTCCATGGCAAAATACGGCTGCGGGCCGAAACCTGTGTCGGCAGTACCGGCTTCGTAGATCTGCGCAATACCCGGATGCTGTAAACGTCCCAGTGCGTGGGACTCATGCGCGAACCGCCGGAGTCCCTCAGGCGTGCAGAATCCCGGCTTAATGACCTTGAGAGCGACCACGCGGCGCGGTTGATCCTGCTCGGCCTCGTACACCGAGCCCATTCCGCCCTGGCCCAGCAGGCTGAGAACGTGATACCGGCCGATCGTTTCCGGCAGAGACCGCACGCTTGTGCCGCCGAGGCGAACAAGACCGGGTTCGGTGGCGGCTGCCGCGGCGAGCGCCTTGGCTTCCAATTCCATCGCGGGCGCCTCGAGGAAACTATCCGCTTCCTCCGACTGCGCGAGAAGAGACTCCACTTCCCGAACTAGGGACGCATCTCCCCCGCATGCCTGTTCCAGGAACGCCGCCCTCCGGGTTTGCGGAAGCGCCAGAGCAGCATGATAGAGGCGCTCGATTTGCTGCCAGCGATCAGATTCCACTCTGCGGTTCCCCGCTCAATTCGCGACGCAGCCAGCTCTTGGCCAGCTTCCAGTCCCGCAGCACCGTCTCCTCGGAAACCTTCAGGACTTCGGCCGTTTCCTGTACGCTGAGGCCGCCGAAGAAGCGCAATTCGATGATCTGTGCTTTCCGTGCGTCGAATGCAGCCAGCGCCTGCAGCGCGTCATCGATGGCCACCAGGTCCGTGCCCCGCTCTACCCCTACCGCGAGCGCCTCCTGCAACTCGAGATCTGGTACATCGCCGCCGCGTTTTTGTGCCTGCCGCGACCGCGCCGCGTCGACTAAGATGCGCCGCATCATCCCGGCACAGACGCCGAAAAAGTGGGCCCGGCTCTCCCAGTTGAACTGTGCCGCGTCGACCAAACGCAGGTACGCTTCGTTCACAAGTGCTGTGGTTTGAAGGGTATGGCCCGGACGTTCATCGGCCATGTAGTGACGAGCCAGCCGGCGGAGTTCGTCGTAAACAACCGGCATGAGTTTGTCCAGGGCACTCTGGTCGCCGTCGCTCCACGCTTGCAAGAGCTGCGTTAGCTGGTGAGCCGGCGACTCCATGTGTGCGCGCGCCCCGTAAAACCGGTTCCCAGAAGCCTATCATTTTTGTTCGGCACACGCAAAAAGACCTATCCCCATTGCAGTTTTCCTCCGCTCTTTCCGCCCTTCATAATGAGGGCATCCACCGCATCAAGATGCCCGGGGGAGACATCTCATGCCGAATATGTCAGTCAAGAACGCTTCTCTCATGGGTCTGCTTCTGTTTTCGCTTGCCGGAAACACCATGAAAGCACAACGGGTTCCAACCGGCATCTACGCCGTCGTTCACGTGGAAGAGGTGGTATCGCCGTTCCAGATCGAAGGCCTTTCGAAGCCAGCAATCGATAAAAAGCTGGTCAGCTTCTACGGCGGGTTGTTGAGTAACGCCGCGGTCTCCGGACTAGCGCTGCAGATTCACTGGGATACGCTGAACCCGCACTCGCCGCCTCACACTAACCCCTATTTCTGGAACTACTTGGACGATGCCTTCTCCGCAGTCGCATCCTGGAACAGCAGCAATCCGTCGGCGGCCCCGAAAACAATCCAACTCATTGTAACACCCGGGTTTAACTCGCCTAAGTGGATGCTCGATGAGTTGACGAGCTGCGACGGGTTGTTTTACAGTCCTGAGGTTGTTCCCCCGGCCTCCTGCGGAAAAGTGACTTTCTCCAACTTCACCGAAGGGGGTGATGGCATGGAACTTCCCTTACCCTGGAATACCACCTATCAAGCAGCATGGAAGACGTTTTTGCAGGCGCTCGCCACACGATATAACAGCAATCCCGCCTTTGTTTCCATTGCGATAGCAGGACCAACGGCCGCCTCGGCTGAAATGATCATGCCCAACGATTCCAATTGCGGCGACCAGACGCAGTTTATGGTAGACGGCGGCGCAGACATTAAGCCGACCAAGATGTGGGAGGCTCTGTTGCAGCTTGCATATCCGACGAATTCGGTCTATTGGGCGTCCGATCAGGCGTTTATCGATGCATGGGACCAGGCGATCGACATGTACGGCGAGGTTTTTAGCAACATAACCCTGGTGGCCACCACCGGTAGCGGTCTACCCACCTTTCATTCTGCCAAGTCCACATTCCCTCCACCCACTGCGCCCATTGATTTCACCCCGGACTGTGCGGGGACCGAGAGCATGGATTGCCAGGCCGAGACGAAGATCCTTTCGTACTTCGTGCAGCTCTCTGCCGGGGGAACCAACGCCAAAGCCACGCAGACGAGCGGCTTAGAGGCGACGCGGGAAGGCAAGCTCAACCTCGGGATGGATGCCGTGAAATATCTTTCCGAGACCACTGCCGGAGGGACGGCGGCGACGTCACAGATCCTTGGCGGCGCGCAGATCAACAGCGCGTTGTCAAAAGGCGACAAAGCTTTGAAAATAGGCGGGTCTGCGATCGTTGAGCAAGCTCTATTCAACACCCTCGCCTACTTCTTCACCGGAACAAACGCAGCCAGCTTCTACTGCGAGCCTGCCGTCGAAACGGGCGCTTTCGGACCGGCACCCCTCAATTACTTGCAGATTTACTATCCGGACATTCAGTACGCCGCCAGCAACGGGCCCGGCACGGTGACGGCATCCTGCTTTACCGGCAGCCTGTCGGCGCAGGACGAACTGAACTCGGCGAGCTCGAACCTGATCAGCATTGCCGAACCGTAGGGGCGGCTCGAACGCCGCTCCTTTCCGTCCGCGACAGACTTTGCCGCTGCGACAGCTACACTCTCCCCCAAACCAAGTAAGGGCCGGTGACGCTGGCCCAACACCTCCGGTGAGAACGCATCACTTCGTGCTCATCGAAATGTCAAAATTCCCTCCGCCAATTGCAGTTTTCGCAAACATCTTCCGCCCTGGAATACAGAGGGCGGCTTCTTAAGTCCCTTCCAGGCTCGCTGCGCCTCAGAGGGTCCATTCCCGTATGAGCAGGGCAAGCCAAGAAAAATGAGGCTCAATCGGAACCTCAGAAACAAAACATGATCGGAGAAAACACCATGAACGCGTCCACGCTTCGCAGTAAACAAGTTCGCTTGGCAGTTAGTCTGTTTGCCATGCTTACCGCAGCCAGCAGTACAGCCGTAGCGGGTGACTGGCTTCCTCCCACCCCGCTCTGCCCCACCTCGGTCCTGACCTACATTCCGCTGTGGAGTATCCCTACCTCGACCGGCATCCTTTGCTTTGTCGGCGAGCCCCCCACAGCGCCGAGCGATACAATATTTGACGTCGCGGTAGTTCCCGTGATCGTAAAGCTGCTGGACGTCAACAAAAACGTTGTAGCCGTGAACGATCCCACCCAGCCGTTAAGTGTGCCCGTGAACTCGATTCAAGGCTTCACCGCTCTGAACGCGGTAGATAATTCGCCGATTTTCGCCACTGAAAATTACACACTGGGGGCCACAAACTTAGGCACTGTGCAATGGGGTGAGGCTACCGAGAGGGCATCATTCTGGAAGTATCCGGGAACGGCCTTCAAGAACTGGCGTGTCGAAATGGCTACCTTTCCGATCACGCCGTCGGTGACTCTCGAGGTTCCTTACGGAAGCTGGGAAAAGACGTCCCAGGCCGATACGTATGGCGTCGATCAGACGATGCTGGATCCCTTCCTGTTGAAAGTTGCCAAATCGTACTCCAAGGGAATGCCCATCCTCCTCACTTACAACATCGGCGAGTATTCCCCGAAGGGATGCTGTGCTTTCGGCTATCACCATTCGTATGTGGAATCCGACGACTATAGAAGCTTCTTCATTTGGGGTAGTTACCTGGATGCGCCAGGCTTTGGCCTCCCCGACGTCGGCGCCTTGAGCCATGAAGTGGCCGAGTTTATGCACGATCCGCTGGGAAACAACCCGGTTCAACCGTGGCCGGCTCCCTTCACTTTCAAGCTGCCCTGGGACCCACCCTATACATTCACCAAATGCCAGGGAAACCTGGAGGTCGGCGACCCAGTCGAGGACCGTCCGACTGCCGAAATGCAGTATGTGATCAAGACCTCTGTGATGACCTACCACTTGCAAAATGTGGTTACTGCTTCCTGGGAAATGCAGGCTGAACCCTCCTTCTCCGTAAACGGTTGGTACACGTTGAAGGGCGCCGTCGATGGCGAGTTCGCTGCCCCAGCCCCTGCCTGTCCGACGCCCTAACGACACGCTTCGGGCAAACTGGCGTTCTGCGATGAGAAGCACAGCCAGGACGGTCACGATCAGGGCCTACTCACGGCGGGAGCAAGGCGGTCGCGTGACCGTTCCTGGCGCAGTGGCGACAACATCGCTCAGCGGAACGTTGCAGCGTTCTTGTCGCTAAACCGCTGCCATGCGAGTTTTCGGACGCGTGCGAACTCGCGGAATCACGGGGTTTGGTCCGAGCGCGCAGGAAGTACAGCCCGGACAATCTCGAATGGTTCGTGCTATACCAGCCGCCGGCGTGACTTCGAAGAACAATTGCAGACCGCTACGCGGGGGGAAGGCAAGGTCCTCGATGAATCGGCCATGCGCAAGGGAATCAACGCGGCTGCGAAGCTGATCGCAATGGAATCATCTGGGCCAACCACGGCAGACCCGCAACCGCTGTACCCAGGAGACGGCTCCGACCACAAATGAGAACTGAACGGAAATTATATGGAACTAACCATCACACTCGATCAGCCGAACGAGGTCGCGAGGACAACACCAAAAGAAAGTCGTAATCGTCGGCCACTGCCGCCGCAGGACGCTCGGGACTGGATGACTGCAAACGAAAGGCATCCATCGCCCGCTGGCAGGAACATGACGAAAAAGGCGGGCTGGCGGCGTGACACAGTTGCCGCAGGTTCAGCTCGTTTCGGCAGTCGATCCTACCTGAGACCGGCGAATTGCGTTGCCGAGATCTCAAGGCGGAACATCTCCGCGCCGTGCTGCACAAACTGGTGGGCACGGGGTTGAGTTACCAGTCGGTCAGCAAAGTCAGGTTTGCGATGGGCGATGTGATGAAGACAAGTTGGGGAGGAGTGCCTAACGTCCGACATTTCCGTCGGCCTGAAGACGCCCAAAACCGCGAGGCGGTCGGATCGTTCGCGCCGTGCCGAAACCGAAAAGGGGGACTATTCGGCACGCGTTGGTAGAGCGCAGCCCTGAAAAGGCTGGCGTCGGCGGTTCGATTCCGTCCCTGGCCACCACATTCTTAAGCACTTACGACCACTCCACTAATTGCCGTTGTCCCATTACTGTCCCGATTTCGCCTCAGTTTACCAGCGCTCCCAATTTCTCTACGGCCCGAAGTTGCGACTCCGGCAGATCCTGCTCGTAAACTTCTGCCGTCGTCGTAAACCGCGAATGCCGCATGAGGGATTGCCGGTCCCGCGGATCGGTCCCGACCATTCGTAACCAGGTAGCGTAAGAACGACGAAGCACCAGCCAGTTGACCCAGGGGATGCCCAGTTTTCTTGCCGCCGGTTTGATGTGTCGGGCAAGAATATTGTTATCGCGCATCGGCTGGCCGTCCTTCACTGACTGGAACACCAAGTCTTCCGGTCCGCCAGACTTCACAGCCCGAAATTTTCTGGTGGCCCGGCCAGCTCTGACCTCCACCGTCAGGGTACGGAGCCGCTGAATCCTCTCTATCACTTTCCCGTTCACCGGGATTGTGGTGTTCGAGGCATCACTTTTCGGCTCGCCCCAATCGCCTCGGCAGTACCGCTCATCGATTGTGATCGAGTGGTCGTGGATATCGCCCCACTTCAACCCGATCAGTTCGCTGACCCGGAGACCCGTGTACACCGCCACGTAGACCATCGTGGCGTAGGGCTCCGAGATCAGCTCAACCAACAAGGCGAACTGCTCAGGACGTATAAACGGCTTGCTCCTCCGCTTCCCTCGCTTCTCCGGAGGCACTTGAAGCCCTTCTGCCGGGTTGGTAACGAGGTAACCGTATTTGACGGCAGCACCCAGAATGCCAGACAACACATCCCGGATCTTATCGACGGATTCGCGAGACAGCCGCGGCCTTTTCACAACGGAATCCTGATCGATGCCCTCCCCTGAGCCCTTTACCTCGAACCCGGAGATGTACCTCTGCAAAGCGACGGGCGTTAGGTCTCGCAGACAAAGCGATCCAAACGTGGGCACCAGGTAACGCTCAATGATCCCCCGAGAGCGATCCTGCGTTGTGCTTGCCATCAGCGGCAACTCCGTTGTGATGTAGACATTCCTGACAAGGCTTTCAAACGTCGTTGCCGAGCCTGCTGTGATGAGGCCCTGGTTGAGCGGCCGCAAATACTCCGCTTTGAGCTTCTGTACTTCCCGCACCGGCATGGAAGCTGGTGCGAGCCTGATGCGCTTTCGTTTCCTAATCCTCCTTCCATTCGAGTACTCATCCTGATAAACACGAAGTTGCCACCAGTTCCCGACTACTTCGGGTTCTGGATCTTGAAATCTTCTCCTAGCCATCGCCTCGAAATCTCCTCTCGGTGATGACCGGTCGAAACTTGCCCTAGCCACAATATCACGCCCGTTAGCAGGCTTGGGCAGCGATATTTGGCCGTTCAGTTTCATTAAATTTGCACGTTGTAGCGATGTTGTAGGGTTCCCCGGGCTTCAATCCGCGCTAGATGCGCTCGATGCAACCCAATCCGGCTTGTTGATAACGAGAGCCAGCAGCTCCGCCACGACGCTACTCTTCTCCGCATCAAAATCGTTTGCATCCGTTTCCCGCCATGCTTCCAGCATTTGCTCAATCTGCTTCATTCGTTCTTGGGTCATAATCTTTCCTGCGGTGCCGCCAACTAGTACGCTGCTAACTGGCGGCACTCTTCACGTTTGCCGACTTCTCATTAACTAGCTAGCGTAATCGCTTCCTTATCGCTTTCTTTCTTCTATCGAACTCTCGCACTGCCTCATCCAGAAACTGGGACATTGTTCTCCAGGCTAGGACCCCTCCCTCTTCTAGATACCGCTCGTCGCGAGTGATTTCCTCCCGACTCATTCTTGCTTCGACGACGGCGACAATGTCGAGAGCTACAAGTTGGTTTGGATCTACATTCCCAAAAGGGTCAGCGTTCTTGTCGTACTTCTGGTAGTGAACGTATTTCCCTACCTGTCTATCCAGGCTCTGGATTGCTGTTAATATGCCATCAATCAATTTCTGCTGTTGCCTGTTCATTCTTGTTCTTTCTCCTTTGTGTTTAATTGCCAGAGATCGCCTTCTAACTCTCGCTGTAGTAGAATCAATTCCGACTCCCCGCATCCATCCATCCCCATATACCGGGCGTCACCTCCACCAAGCGGCCTGGACCTTTCGATAGTTGTAGAGTTGCTGCCAACACCGGAATGACCTTGCCCGGCATTACTTCGTCGTGATACTCCAGCAAATCCTCTGCGCTCGGCGGGAAGCATTCCCACTGGACTCGATTGTTGACCAAGCCAGGTCGTATCTCCTCCGCTACGCTGATGTCGCAGCTATTACCGGAGCGGAATGTGTGGGTGAGCTTCATGCTCTTCTACTTCCTTCCTCGTTACCAATGAACGTTCAAGTCCGACGCGAACCCCTGGGGGGAGTGGGGGGGTTGTGGGGTGTTTTCCAGTTCAGGTGATTTTGCATTCCGATTTCAGACCGTAACCCCGGAACACTCCCTCAACCCCCTCCAACCCATCAATGGCTACCGACCTGTTCGAGTTTCCAAAGTTGCGACCCCCTACGGATTCCTGCCTGCACAATCCTTAGGCCGTTAAATTGGCGATCTCGCATCCGGCGTAGTTCCTTACCCAACTTAATCTTGCTGCTATTCTCACTGGCTTCATCCAGAATCAGCTCAACTGTCAAGCCTATTAATTCGGCTGTGCTAACCACCTTGTCCCCGTGCGTTGCCCACCAGTTCGATGTAAAGCCTGTCCAATACCCTGTCTCTTCGTCAGTGTCCTCATACATTGCTTCCAGCCCACTAAGAAAACCGTTAATGCCATCCACCTCCAATATTCCGCCCATAACTTGCGACCATTGTTCAAACATTCCTAGCACCTTGAGACTTATTGGTCGCCCGGCAGTAATCCACGCTTGAATCATCGTAAGTGCTGCCCATACGAGACTCATGTGATTTTCCCTCACCCACTTCATCAAGTCTGGATGGAGGAAGCCGGTCCTTAACCAAGGTTTGTCCGCGTGTGCATCCAGGTGAATACGAACTGTCCGCCTAGCGATATCGTTCGAGAGAACTGGGTTATTTCCTGTTGCAATCCACAAGACGTTGATAGGAACACGAACCATTTCTGAGGTCCTGATGAGACGATCCTCGAACACTTGTGCAGTGATTGCAGCGGAGAGCGCAGGGCTGGCGAGCGGCTTGCTGATGTTGTCTATGAACAGTGCCCGCGCGCCAGACAGCAACTTAGCCAACAGCCGACGGCGCCACTCCTCCTCATCGCGTGCTTCGGTCATGATGGAAACCTCACCCCCGAGGGCGATGTAGATCATCAATTGGGCAAGGAGGGTCGCACCAGTTCCAGGGGCAGGCTTGTCGATTAGGTGCAGCGGGGTAGGACCGTTGATCAGCGGACGCGCAAAGAGTAGGAGAAAGGCGGCAATTGCGTGTGCCTTGTCTGCATCTGTGACGAACGGAAAGTCTTCGAGGAAATCTCGGAGAACGAGTTGAGCGGCTTCCTCAATTTCAGCTCGTCCTGGATTTGAAGAAACAGGCCGCAACGTGAAACCCTCGGGAGGTGCGCAGACGAGTCGCCCACCCTCGTGGTACTTCGGGCGCGACAGTAGGATTCCATCCGGCGCGAATATTGGCAGCTCTGCAATTTGCTCCAAAACCGGCAGCTTGAGATTTGGCGTCGCCAACACATTCTGAACAACGGCAACTGGTGGGAACGCAGAGTAAGTCTCACCGCGACTCCCCAACCTGCGCCAGTTTGCAATTTCCGCTAGCCGGTGCTGCATGCGGGCTTCGTTGAGCTCAAGCAATATCGGATAGCCGTGATCGTCGCGCGCAAGCCGCACGTTTCGGTTGCCGTATCGGAAGAGCTTCGGAGGTGTATTCGAAGCGTATAGGGCAGCGAGAGTCTCGCGCGTCAGGCGGTGAAGATCGTGGTCAGTTACATCGATGGTGTGGTATTCTCGGGTTGACATTTTCAGTTATCCGGCCCGGCGCTCCCGTTGCAGGGGTTCGGCGGGCTTTTCCTTTAGAGGGCCGACGCGGGCCAGCCTATTCTTTCTGCTGTTGCAGTGAGTTCCTGCTTTGCCCGGACAAGTTCATCGAGTGCCCTCCCAATCTCCACGATCTCGCTGCTGGTTGGCTGGACGTAGCCGCGCTCGATGTCGCTAAGCCGACTCCTCGCTATGCCAGTCTTCTTACAGATCAAATGACCAGCCAGACCCGCCCGCTGCCTCAGTGCCCGAATCTCAATTCCATTCATAGCTTCTTACCTCCGACGAAAGTTCTTCTATCTACTTCCAGCGAAATTTCGGCGACATACATCTGCGTGATTGAATTCGGGCGCATAGAATCTAGGTCAAGCCGCTGAAATCAATCGGAGATGCGACGAGGGGAAATTCTTTTGAGAAAAATGCGCCGAACTCTTGCACAATTCGGCGAGGCAGGAATCTAGCGCTTGTCGGCGCCCGGGAAGGAGATCTTGAATCGAGTTTGGTACCGACCTATTCTGCGGTAGTCCTCGAAGGGATCTTCCTGAATTCCGAAAAATGACTTGAGGCGCTTTCGCAAGGTCTGAACAGATTTCTCAACCCTGCTGATGTCCTCGCGTCCTTGTGGCCGGTCGATTTTGCCTTCTTTGCGTGCCAGTGCCATGAGCGCGTTCCATGCGGAGTCTGGCTTGTGGTTCTTTGAATTTTCGAATCCCATTTCCGCATAGTTGCGGGATTCCGAACAGTCCAGCGCTGACAGCTGAACGCGGTGGTCGCTGAGAAATCGAATCGTAACGTCGTGCCAACTAGCGCCAGCCGGAGTCGGGAATGGTGCGATAATCGGCTTGCCCAAGTATGAGGATGCCCGGTAGTTCGTAGAAAATAGCGACTCTCACACCCGCGGCCATAATGGGCCGAGGGTGAGTTTTTCTGCCAAGAAAAA
>Ga0335081_10021093_pt1 | contig 10545 bp, 7 predicted proteins | sample Lox_Sample_35_FD_206713 | JGI IMG/M metagenome (GOLD analysis project Ga0335081, IMG submission 206713) | Soil microbial communities from Loxahatchee National Wildlife Refuge, Florida, United States - Lox_Sample_3.5 | ecosystem: Environmental > Terrestrial > Soil > Wetlands | place: USA: Florida... | reverse complement strand
GAGTTGAATCAAATGCAGCACAGAATCGTACTGCTGCCGTTAGGTGGTTCTTGTCCGCGCTAAATCATGGCTATGTCAATGCTGCAAATGGGCTCGGCCTGGTCTATGAGTTCGGTTCCACCCCCGACTATAAGGAGGCTCTGCGTTGGTACAGGAAGGGAGCCGAGTTGGGAGACGAAGAGTCTCAATACAATGCTTGCCGATTGATAGTGCAAGGATTGGGTGCACGTCGGGATTACTCCAAGGCTTTCCATTGGTGCGCGCAAGCCGCCGAAGGCTCCTCAAGCTACACCAGTTCTTGGGGTCAGTTCGGTCTTGGGCGTCTCTACGAAGATGGCTCAGGAGTACAGCAGGACTATTCGGAAGCCGCGAAGTGGTTCAGAGAGTCCGCCGAACAGGGGAATCCGGCTTCCCAGATGCGTTTAGCTGACCTGTACTCGAAAGGTAAGGGCGTCCAGCAGGACCTAATAGAAGCCTACATGTGGATTGCAGTCGCAGGCTCCCTCGGACATCCCGACGCCCTAAACAAACTCCAGAGTATTACCGCGAAGATGAGAGATGCCGACGTGTTGAAAGGTCAGGCCCTTGCCCGTGGATGGATCGAACAGCACCCGCGTGACCCTGAAGATGACCCGGCGGAAAGCATTAATTATCACCCATAAACTAAAGACGCCATTTTGTGATGCATTCTCGGTTGGTGCTATCAGGACCATTGCGCTTCTATGAGAAGGTCATAAAAGTCAAGGCCGACGTGGCGGCCGTCCATATTTTTTTTCTCCGACATCGATGACACTGCGTCCGGTGGGGTGGAGAGCTGTCAAGGGCGCCGGTTTTTGGCGTTCATCTTGACCCTTGACAGGTCTCCACCCCACTTCATCATCGAGTGGTGGACGAAGCGCAACGCAGTTCAGTTGAGCTTCGTCCTTAGTCGATGGGTTTGGATTTTGTCTTTTGTCCCGAGGGCGTGCAATCGTGTCCCTACCCGCTCGTCTTAGGACTCGGTATCGCGGTCCACAGAACATAAATTGATTCGCGTCTATCAAAGTCTTCCCAGAAATCCTGGCCGGTGCCACCCACATTTGCCCTGCTTCTATCCGCACTCTAAATGGGCCACTTCTGGGCCTCGGTGCATGTTGGGGTTCGATTTAAAGCCCAGGTCCATCACCACGGTGACGGACCTGGGTTGTTAGGGAGCTGCTATCTCAAAAGCGGTCTGGTTGACCCGAGCGTAATGCGCAGTCTCCCGAACAAGGCGGTGGATGTCATTGCCGACAAACTTTCTGGCGATCGATTGATTCTCGCGTTTTCAACTCATGGCTCCCTGGACCCAGCTCCCGCTTGTCCTGGCCGTTTCCGTCTACGCAGCCTGTTGTACGATCGCCCTCGAGGAGGTGTAGCCCACCGGCTCATAGACCTCGCCACTCACCCAAAGTCGATGCAGCAAAACCGCCAGCTTCCGTGCTACCGCTACCGCCGCTCTCTTCTTCGCGTTCTTTCCACCACGCTCGCACAGTCGCAGCCCGTAACGTCGTAGGTCGGTGTCGGGTCCAAACGGTCCCAAGATATAGTGCGCACTCCCCACCAACAGCTTGCGCACCATCGTGTCCCCGGTTTTGCTAATTCCCAATTGCGGCTGGCTCTCCCCGGAGTCTTCCTGCTTCGGCACTAATCCCAAATAGGGCCCCACCTCTCGGCTCTTGGCGAACTGCTCCGGATTCTCTAAGGTCAGCACGTAGGCCAGCGCGGTGATCGGACCCACCCCCTTCACCTGGCGCAATAGCTTCGTGTGCCCGTACTTCTCGCTGCCCAGCTCTTCAATCTTCTGGTCATAGCTTTGAATGCAATCACTCAGTGCATCGGCACTAATTGCACCAACGGCAGCAGGGCTTCCCGTACCTTTTCCGGAATCGCATCCTTTACCTTTTGCCCGAAGCTCGGGCTCGAACATTTGGGTAACCGTGTGCCCATACTTTTCACCAGACCTCGGGTGGCGTTAATCAGCTCGGTCCGTGCGGCCACCAACGCCTCCCGCGCTCGCAGCACCACCAAATCCTGCCGCACCTCTCGACTGCGGTGCCGGATCGGGGGCAACGACTGTGGATCCACCCGCCCCAGCCGCGCCAACTTCTTGGCATCGATCCGATCATTCTTGCGCTTCCGCCGCTTCGACCCCTCCATCAGCCGCGGGTTGGCCACCAGCACTTCGTGTCCCTTGCCGGCGATGACTTCTTGCACCCAGGCCGAGTGCGTCCCCACCTCCATCACCACCCGCGCCGGCGGTAAGGCCTGGAAGAACTCCACCACTTCTGCTTCCCTCGTCTGCAGCTGCCCTTCGCTTAGCGTCTCCCCTTGCAAACCCAAAATGCAGTAATGACTCCATTGGTCTCCCAGATCCACTCCTACCGTCAGTCGGTCCAGATTGGGGCCCAGCTCAGCTTGCCGACCCGCTTCTGCTGGGCTCGCCGGCGTCGCCTTCACCTCCAGCTTTCCTCTCAGTTTCTCCACCAGCTCCGCCAGTACTGCCTTGGGTTCTCGCTGCACTGGGCGCTGAGCTTTCGCCCGCTTCGCTTTCTGTTCCTTCTTCATGGCAGACTTGCTATTCTTCTTCAAGGGTCGATCTCCTTATCCTTCGGGATTGCACTGCGAGTGCTTTGATCACCGGTAGCTTAACGCCATCCGTGATCGGGGATCGACCTTCTCATCCCATCTCAAAACCCACCGCGACCAGACCTTGAACCGCTGAAGATTCACCAAGATCGCCGATATCGCCTCCGTAAGAGTCCGTCGGATATTCCGCATCCCGTTCGTCAACTTCCCCCCGCGTTCGGCAGCGAGCATACTAAACTTCCACTTGTATGCCCTCTGAGGCCAACGCGGCTGTGCTCTCCGGATTTCTCGAGTATCTGCAGATCGAGAAGGGGCTGGCGAAGCTTTCCATTGCGGCCTACGGCACGGACACTGGCCAGTTCGCCGAGTTTCTGGAAAAGCGAAAGCGCCTCCTGTTGACGGCCCGCCGCGATGACGTCCGCGAATTCATGCAGCAGCTCTTTTCGCATCGCGTCGATGGCCGCAGCGTGGGCAGGAAACTCTCCGCCCTGCGCCATCTCTATCGATACCTGCTGCTGGATAAGAAAATCGAGCATGATCCCACATTGAACATCGAGTCGCCGCGGCAGTGGAAGGTTCTGCCAAAGTCGCTGGCAAAGGATGAGATCGAGTCGACGCTGGCCGCGCCGGTAATGGCCGCTAAGCGGAATCCGGATTCAGCCCCGCTGGCATCACGCGATCGCGCCATGCTGGAACTGCTCTATGCGGGAGCCCTCCGCGTTTCTGAGTTGGTCACGGCCAAGCTGGAGGACCTGAAGCTGGAATCCGGCTACATGCTGGTTCGTGGCAAGGGCGACAAGGAACGCATCGTGCCGTTGGGCAAGCCCGCGCAGGATGCTCTGACGGAATATCTGTCGCACGCCCGTCCGACCTTGTTGCGGAGGGGCAAGGAGGGACAGAGCAAAGTTGGAAGCTCGCCCTGTTTGTTCATCGCAACCGGTGGACGGAAGCTGACGCGACAACGCATCTGGCAGCTAGTCGGCCAAGCGTCCGCCGCCTCTGGAAGGCATGCTTCTCCCCATATGCTGCGGCACTCCTGCGCCACGCACATGGTAGAGAACGGAGCCGACCTGCGAACCGTGCAAACGATTCTGGGGCACGCCGACATCTCAACCACGCAGGTCTATACGCACCTGGCGCTCGATCGGCTGCGAAGTGTGTATCAGAAGCACCATCCCAGGGCGAAGGCGAGATAGGAATTTCAGATTGAAGACTTCAGGCTGCAGATTGAAAATCAAAGCGCAGGCGATCGTTATCCAAAATCTGCAGTCTGAAATCTAGAATCCGCAATCAAGAACTGAAGATGACGCCGAAAACCATCGTCAACAGGGCCGTCGCTGATTTCCTCCGCCACCTCCGCGAGAAGAACGCCTCGCCGCATACGATCAAGGCTTATACGGGCGATCTCGCCAACTTCTCCGCCTATGCCGGGACGCGCGACTGGAGGCAGATCGACCACATCACAATCCGCGGATTCCTCTCGCAGCTCTACGAAAAAGGATTGAGCAAGACGTCGGTAGCTCGTTCCCTGGCCGCGCTCCGATCGCTCTATCGTTGGCTCGCACAGGAGGGCGTGGTTGATCAGAATCCCGCCAAACTGGTCGCAACCCCGAAGCTGCCGAAGAAGTTGCCAAGGGTGCCGACCATCGAAGAGATGAATTCCGTGCTCGACGGAAAGATGCCCGAGACCGCTGCCTTTCCCGAGCGCGACCGCCTCATGCTGGAAATGCTGTATGGATGCGGGATCCGCAACTCGGAGCTGACCGGGATCAATCTCGACGACATCCGCCTGAGTGCGGAAGCCATCCTGATCCGCGGCAAAGGGAAGAAGGAGCGTTACGTTCCCTTCGGTGATTCCGTGAAGAGTGCGCTCACAGCGTACCTTCCTGCGCGGCACGCGCTACTCGTCGAGACCCGCAAGAATTCCACCGCGCTCTTGATCAACCAGCGTGGAGGCCGGCTCACCACGCGCAGCGTAGGGCGCATTATCAAAAAGATTGCTGTCTCCAAAGGCCTCTCTCCAGATGTTCACCCTCACACCCTCCGCCATGCCTTCGGCACGCACATGCTCGAGGAAGGCGCCGACCTGCGCGCGATCCAGGAATTGCTGGGTCACGAGCGCCTGGCCACGACGCAACGCTACACGCAACTCTCTATGAAGCACGTGCTGCAGGTCTACGATCAGACCCATCCCCGCGCAAAATAGGCTTCAGCAGCCGCATTGAAAATGTCCGCGGATCTTTGCACTTCGTTGCCTTAGCGCTCTCGGCGGCAGTTCTCAGCGCTCTACGCGGTTTAAGAGTCTTCGGCGGAGGACGCCGAGAAAACTCCCACAGAGCGCGCAGAGAAGTCTTCTCCGCGCGACATTTGCGGGGATTCCGTGCGGGTCACGATTACCTCGGTAACTTTTGGTCCATACCGGTGCTCCGGGAAAATAGTCAGAACGGGCAAGCTTGGGAATCTGAAGCGCAACCGGCGCGCTTCAGGGTGCTACCTCTTACCCCCGGAGGCACTGTGCGTAAGATAAACCCGGAACTCTGGCTACTACTATTTCTGGTCTTAATCGCTGCGCTGTTAAACTTCATCATTGCATCGCAGCGGATGGCGCTGGTCTTCTATTTTCTTCCGACGCTGTACTCGGCCTATCATTTCGGGCGTCGCCACGCCACTCTTACGGCCGTGGCCAGCATCGTTCTGGTCGCCTTACTTGTGTTCATGAATCCGGCCATGTTCCGGCGGCACGTCGAGATCCCGTTCGGCATCTGGTTTGATCTTGTCGTTTGGGGCGGAGTGCTGATGGTCGCCGGATATGCCACCGGGACCTTGTACGAGCACAATCAGAAGAGCCTGCGGGAGATGGAAGAAGGCTACGACGGGATGCTGGTGATCCTGCAGAATTTCCTCGCCAACCAGAAGTACAGCGACACACATGCCTACCGCATCTCGCTGTGCGCCACCAAGATCGCTGAGGAAATGGGGCTTGATGCTGGCAGTCTCGAAGATATCCGCACGGCTGCGTTGCTGTTCAATATGAAAGATCTGGGGATCACCAACGAAGTTCTGATCAAGGCGGCCCAGGTTTCTGAGGAAGATCTGCGGGGAGGCAAACGCAAGCGCAAGTTCACATCAAAGGCGGGAACGATGGGCGGATCGTTGCGCCGGGCGATCCCGATCTTCCTCTCGGAGCGCCGGCTCCGCCAGGATGGCGGCAAGCCCGAGGACACCTCGCTGGAAATCCAGATCTTGTCGCTCGCCGAGGAATACGAGGCTCTCACCACCGGCCAGCGCGGCACGAAGATGTCTCCGGCGCAGGCCGCACAGGAAGTCGTCAAGCGCGCCGAGAGCCGCTACGACTCGCTCGTCGTCGGCGGATTCAAAACCGCATTCGGAGGTGAGGCATCTGCGGCAGGCGCGTGAGCCGTGGGGGATTGCTTCCGAAGGTTTTTCCACATCCCGACCACGTTGTTTTTCAGTTCAGCCGTGAGCTTCTCATAAGCATCTTCCGATGCCGCCGATTCAGGTGGAGGCATGATCGGATCGCCAAATACCATTCTCACAGGTTGGAATCCCTGAAACCGTTGATGCCTCGGCCACACCTCGTAGAAGCCCTCGATCGCGACCGGCACAATCGGGGCTTGCATGTGAATCGAGAGAATGGCTGCGCCTTTCTTGAAGATTCGTGGCGTGCCATCGATCGAACGCTCACCCTCGGGATACAGAAATAGCACCATTCCATGACGCAGACCGAACGCTCCGGCTCTCATCGCCGGAACCAGATTCGCATCCGGATCCACAACAACGATCCGGATGTTGCGGGCCAGCCAGCGCATGAAACCGCGGCCAAAGATTTCGCTGGTTCCCACGGCGAAGGAGCGCTGACATATATCGAATGGCAAGAGGCTGACTGTAATCAGAGGGTCTACGTAGCTTTGGTGGTTCGAACAGATAAGAAAAGGCCCGCTCTTGGGCAACTTCTCGAGCCCGCTTACTTTCAGATCGAAGCGATCCAGGGAAACCACCTGGATCAGCCGGGATACCAGGTACCAGAAGGCCGTGCGCAAGCGATGAGGTTCCACCAGGCCGAGCACCTCCGGATCATCCGGATCCTCGGCCAGAATTGCTTTCCATCCGGCAAAGGTGCGGTTTGGCGGTTTGCCGGCCCCGGTCGCGGCGCTTTCCAGGACTGCGTCAATCAGGTCCCGAACCGTATAAATCTCGGTGAGGCGCGATTCCTCAAGGTCGCCGCCTAGTTCTTCTTCCAGACGGCTGAGCAGTTCGATTCGCTGCATCGAATCGAGACCGAGATCGAGTTCCAGACTGTGCGTAGGTCGCAGGTTCGGGTGGGCCGGGCGCGACGATTCTTTTACAATCTTCAATCCACGCTGCACATCGGGCTGCTCCAGCCATGCGGTTTCTTCGGGAGTCAGCGGTTTCTCGGACGTGAGCTCAGAGTCGTCGGATATTTTCTTGGCCTGATTGGCTTTGACGCACTTTTGCACCTCGAAGCGCTTGATCTTTCGAGTAGTCGTACGCGGCAAATCTTCCTGCCAGATTTCATAACTGCCGATACGCTTTGTAGTCGCGATCTCGGACGAAAGATGATCGATGTCGTATCGAATGACTTCCTTGGCGTTGACAATCTTCCGTTTCTTGAGCTCCTCGAAGTTAGGAACGACTACCGCATGCAACCGATCGCGTTCCTCGCCAGGCTTGCCTTCGAATCCCATCACCGCAATTTCTTTTATGAACGGCGACTTCACGTAGTGCGCTTCAATTTCTTCGGGATAAACGTTCTTGCCGTTGCTCAGAACAATGACTTCCTTCTTGCGCCCCGTGAGAAACAGATTTCCTTTGGAATCGAAGTAGCCGAGATCGCCCGTCAGGAACCATCCATCTTTCATGACCGCCGCCGTCGCGTCGGGTCGATTCCAGTAGCCCTTCATCACCATGGGCCCGCGGACCGCGAGCTCGCCGACCGCCGGGCTTCCGTCTTCTTGCGGCTGCGGATCGACAATCTTTCCCTCGACACCTTTCATGGCCTTGCCGCATGATCCAACGACGATATCGTTCGGGCCATTGACATAGATGGCAGCCGTCGTTTCTGTGAGCCCCAGGGCCTGCATCACATCGATGCCAAGATCGTAGAAATCTTTCTGGACGGCCGGATCGAAGCGCGAACCTCCGGTCGCGAAATAGCGCATCTTGGGACCCATTGTGGAATGAATTTTGCCAAACAGGATCCGCCCGGCATTGATACCGACCTTGCGCAACGTACGATTGAGCACGACCATCGCGCCGAAGATCTTCTGCGTCACAGGCCCACGTTTTTTTATCTCCTGGAAAATCCGCTCGTGAATCAGATAGTAAAACTGCGGCACGACGGCAAAGGCAGTGATGTTCCGCTCTTGCAAGGCCTTGAGCAGTTCGCTGGTGTTGAGCGTTTCCAGGTAGACAACGCGCGATCCTTTCACCAGCGGCAAAAGCATGTTCGCCATGAGCGCCAGTACGTGGAAAAGTGGCAGGACGCCGAGCAGGGCATCGTTGGGACCGATGTTCACCCAGTTGAAAACTGCGTCCACCTCTCCCAGGAAGTTGCCGTGCGTGAGCATCACGCCCTTCGGGTCGGCGGTCGTTCCCGACGTGTAGAGCAGGGAAGCAACGTCTTCGGTCTTTACGGGAACCGGTCGGAAAGAACCGGAACCGGCTTTGAAAATCTCCGGCAGGTTAGTCAGAAAGCGATCCTGCCTCCCCTGGTCGGTCATGCGGTCTGGATCGGTCAGGATCAATCCGACGTTAAGTTCCTGGACCGCTGGTCGGGTCACCGGAACGTGCTTCACATCCACGAATACGGCGGTCGTACCACTGTCTTTCAGGAGCTTCAAGACTTGGTCGTCGTGAAGGGCAGTATCGAGGGGCACGGCAACACAGCCAGCGGTAATGATTCCTAAGTAGGCCGCGACCCAGCGCGGATGATTGTCGGCCAGGATCGCCAGGCGGGAGCCTGGAGCAATGTTGTTTTCGGTGATCCAGCGTCCGACCGATTCGGCCCAGCTATGAAGCTCGCCGTAAGTACAGCTTTCCAGGTGATCCTGCCGCTGAATTTCGAGGGAGACGTTGTTGGGCCAGCGCTGGGCACACTCCAAAAACCGGTCGTAGAAGGTGGGCATGGGTCGAGGGGAATATTACAGGAAAGCGCCGAGAGACGCAGTGTTCTTGCTCGGTTGTAACCTGGATACCACTGCGCCTCAAGGCTTCTTGGGCACGGTCGGTTTCTCCGCCTCTGCGATGGCCTTGCGAAATTCCTCCACGGCCTTTACCTCCGGCGCATTCAGGCAACCCTTCGCCGTGTAACGCCACAGAGCGGGTGAGTTCGTGGGATCCACGGTACGTCCGCTATACACCATGAACGAGTCCTGGCGCGGGCCGACTTCCTGGCCCATGCGCGGAGCTTGATTTTGCGGATTCTGCGGGTCCATCGTCGGATCGTTCATGGTGGGCTGACCGCCCTGTCCGCCAATACGGACATTTCCCGGCGAACCCTGCGCGATGCCGGGACGCTGGTCAATCGGCCCGCCCTTGATCGTAGGACGGACCATCCTGTCGTCTCCGGTGTGGATTGCGATGACGATGTCGGCGTCTTCCCCATCCAGTGCCACCACCCGGTAGCGCCCCCACTCGGTGAGAGCCTTCTCGACGTTCTCGCGCGCGGTCGCATTGGCGTTCGGCTGGTATAGAGGCTCCCCGGCCTCGGGGTCAATCACCACGCGTACTGACTGAGCACGCAGAATGTATTCGGGTATCTGGCTCTTCTTCTTGTCTTTGGCAGTTGCGGGAACGATCAGCAAGAGTGCGAGGGGAAACAGCAGGGAGAGGCGTCGGCTCATGTGGGCCTCCATGGAGTCACCGCCATTATAAGAGTGCTGACGTTCAAAGTCCGGTTGCCCGGCTGACGCATCTAATGTGCTACGCTTCTAAAGAGTGTATTTGGGCGTACCCTGCCCTCTGAGGACTTCCGGATTGATCAACACATTACTCGGTAAGGTTTTCGGGACGAAGAACGAGCGCGTCATCAAGGCGCTGATGCCGAACGTCCGGGCCATCAACGCGCTCGAGCCTGAGATACAGAAGCTCTCGGATGCCGAACTGCGCGCCAAGACCGACGAGTTCCGGAAGCGCATTCAGGAGCGGCTGAGCCGGCTGGGCGGCGGCAACGGAAATGCGCCGGGAGAGGAAGTCGCGTCCGAAGAGGCCGAAAGCGACATCGACCGGGCCAAGAGACTGGAGAAGGAGCAGTACGATGCCCTGCAGGAGATCTTGAACGAGATCCTTCCCGAGGCGTTCGCAGTTGTTCGTGAGGCCGGCCGCCGCGTGCTCAACATGCGGCATTTTGATGTGCAGTTAATTGGCGGCATGGTGCTGCACGACGGCAAGATCTCTGAAATGAAGACCGGCGAAGGCAAAACCCTGGTCGCCACTCTTCCCGTGTATCTCAACGCGCTTAGCGGACGCGGCGTGCACGTCGTCACGGTCAACGATTATCTGGCCAAGCGCGACTCCGAGTGGATGGGCAAGCTATATCGCTTTTTGGGATTGACCGTCGGCGTCATTGTGCATGACCTCGATGACGACGAGCGCCGTGCCGCCTATGCTGCCGACGTGACTTACGGCACAAATAACGAATTTGGCTTCGACTACCTGCGCGACAACATGAAGTTCGACATCAAGGACTGCGTGCAACGCGGGCATAACTACGCCATCGTCGACGAAGTCGACTCCATCCTGATCGACGAAGCTCGTACGCCGCTGATTATCTCCGGCGCAAGCGAAGAGTCTACGGACAAGTACTACATCGTGAACCGCATCATCCCCAAGCTGGGGCGCGGTGAAGAGCTCAGTCCCGACGAAGTGCGTCAGCAGTTAGAAGCGGGCAAGGTTCCG
>Ga0335081_10021092_pt1 | contig 10545 bp, 11 predicted proteins | sample Lox_Sample_35_FD_206713 | JGI IMG/M metagenome (GOLD analysis project Ga0335081, IMG submission 206713) | Soil microbial communities from Loxahatchee National Wildlife Refuge, Florida, United States - Lox_Sample_3.5 | ecosystem: Environmental > Terrestrial > Soil > Wetlands | place: USA... | reverse complement strand
CGGAAGGGGTTTGGAAGTGCAGACAGCCAACTCTGCTTCGGGGCCTGAGGCGGCGGCAAGGGACGTTGCGAGACGTGGGAACGGGGGGCGGAGCGCGTCTGGTGTGCACTGGGTCGGAGGAGTTTGTCGTACGTGGGCTGGTTTGCAATCGTCTTGTCTGGCGTCCGAAACTGTGGATACTTTCGTCCACACAACACGGGGCCGAGGAACTTGCCAACATTGTCTAATAGTAATGCCCATGAAACAGGGTCTAAAGTAATACAGTTTATACATCCCAATGCGCTCAGAATTGGGGATAAAAAGGTATATCAAGCTCCCTCAGATTGTTGCGATTGGGCCGGGACGCCCTACCCCAACCCAACCCTGATCTTCTCGTCCAGGCCGCCATGATATATATTAAATAGATAATATTATGTATCATATAGTATCGTATAATATTATATGATCATCTAGAACTACACAGCAGACTCTACACCTGATGCACTGCAACAACCTCTCCCCCTCGGCGCATTTTCGGGATTCATCACCTTCGTTATTTCGCATCAGTTCAATTGACAAGGAACATCTTGCCTGGGTGCATAGTGCCCCAGGACTACAGGACTCCTGCTTAACATGGAGAAACCGCGGGATCGAATCTACCTAAAATGATACAGACAACTTCGCTGCATAAGGCTTCAGCTATGACCGACAGCAGCGCTATTCCAGATTAATGTTATCGAACTGATGAGATCCCAATCAAAAGTAATCCCATCATACTCCCACAGGACTATGACCGCGCTCAATCACTCTCCAAAAGAGCTTGCCGTACATCTCTTAAGCCAGGTTCAACAATCGGTAAAATGATATCCCTGACAAATTCTTTCAGCATCGGGTTGTCCAAAGAGAGACCGATATTCTCACATGTATAACAACTCCCTCATGATATTCTCTCTCAATATGAAGCCCTACATTAGATTGATCCCTTGGAATATTATCCCAAAAGTATGCCCATTCGCACCCACTAATGCACCGCCAGCGGGGGGCATCTGCAGTGGATGAAATGAACACCTATGAAAGATCATTTCAGGACTTGTCCTGCTGACAAGGCGCCATTGACAAGGGTAGGACTATCGGCCGCTGAAGCATCGATGTCCTCATCCACGTCTTCGGGTTCCATGTAAGGGTAGCCTTTATGAATTGTTCCAGCTTCATGATCATGATAAGCGATGAGACCGATTACTGCGGAACATGCAATCGGGTGTGCTATTGACGGTTTGGGTTTGGAGAATACAACACCGCAAGATCAAGCATATGGTCGAGAGATTCATATTCATACCCGTGTCCGACAACATAAAGTTGCGTCGGATTATGTCCGTCCGCGAAAGCACAGATTTGTAATTCACAGTCATCGTCAGACTGATCGTCAAGCATATGTTACCCATTAATGTCATTGTGGACATCGTATCTGGCACGAATACTATCGTAGGCTCCGCGTTCAGAATGAGTGTACGATTTGACGTCGGTTAGACCGAGGTGGGGTGTCCCGCTAAGTTCAGAATCCCAAATCACTGCGTGGGCTCGCAAGGAGAGAGTGACAATCCTCTGGCGGGGAGGTCTGCCAATCTGCCGACTTGTTCTAGTCCATCCAGTTGCACTCGGAACTCGCCTCCCTCTCGACCAAGAACACCATCTCAGCAGCTGGTCCAGAAACCGGTTGCATTGGATTCTCCCAGCTCACAGAGCACGCTTCTCGTTGTTCAAAGAATAACGGAGCGATGGAATGAATGCGTTCTCAGATTGAGGTGAGATAGAATTGTCCAATACAGATCTCCCGTGGCGTAAGTAGGCTATATTTCGTTGAATAAATATTGAAGTTCTCTACGATCTCTTCACTTTTCCACACAAGCCACTTTTGACAGAGTTAAGCCGTGCAGACAGCCCAACTTGGTCAATCTTGTTATTTGTGGCATGCCGTCTCTAACTGATAGGCTCATTTTGAGGATAAAACTTGCGGAATCGTATACTCCCCTTGTCACCGCCATCCACACCTATCACTGTATCCCCCCGGGAGCGATCAGAGTCACCTTCGTCGGCAACCAGGTGTCTGCTTTGGAACGCATGATCCACAAGCCCCCACACGGACAATTTTGCTTGAACCGCCCCAGGTGAATACCGACCAAGAATGTTGACGACACTCACAACTCCAAGCAGCATACCGATCGTCGCATACATCGCGTTCAAAAATACGAGGACGTAAAATGGAGCGAATGGGATCCGTGTCAACAGAACCATCTGTTTAGTCCATTCCTTTATGTTTTCCGTCGGCGTGAATACGCCTGCTGCACCTCCTAGACTTGCTTGACTGTATATCGTTGCGAATACATCCGCCAATGCGCCTGCGCTGTTTTGCAGACAAGCCAAACCTCCGCCATTGATTAACTGCAAAAGGCCGACAATCGGAAATAAGTTCATCCGGTCTGTTGCAGGCAGGACTTGAAATCTACCGTTTACAATCGAGGAGACGTTTTCGTTGGAAAGCGCCAGATTGGTGAAATTTCGGAATGTGCCGTTGGCCCATATATATTCAGCCTGATATGTCTCGGTTTTACATCGCAGCACAAATCCGTCTCCGAAGATTAGGCCATAGCTGTCATAATGCACTATTTCTCGGTCGTTGTAAAGCGGATAATCAGTATTCGTCCCATGGATATCCATGACTGCCGCGATTCCGGAGTACACGGGATTTGATACGATCACCGAGGCATTCTCATCGAAAACCTTGATTGGCACCGAAAGATTGGCGTCTTGGAAATGGTTCAGTTGCCACATGAGACTTGGTGGTCCCACGGGGAATAATTGAATATCTGGATTGGATCCAAACCCGCTGCTGCAGTTGAACTCCATATCAGGACCTATGTTCGATGACTCGGGCCCGCCCATATTGGTAAATGCCCTGAGGTTACAGATGGTTGTGATTGGAGTGCATTGCGTGGTGACGGCAACGGTGGGAGCGACAAAATCGATGCCAGGCGGAAGAGATATCTCCCTGAGATAAGCAAATGTGCGATTGCCCTGTTGGACAGTCTCGACCATATTTGCTGTGGAGACGTTGTTGACTGTTTGGAAGGATTCGCTCAAATTGGCTGCGGTCGGTGAAATGCAGTCGGTTGATAAACACCCAGGGTTGACCATCCGTCCGAATGATGACGCTTGAGGAGCAATGGACCATTCAGGTGCTTGAACGGTTGTCGTCACCAGGTGGATCCATGCATCAGTAGCAGCAATTGCAATTCTACAACGTCAGCGGAGGTTAACGCTCGAGATACCCGATCACGTTAATCATCGCCAGTGCCAAAAACAGTGATTTAACAAGACTGCGCAACTTTATTCGTTCCTTTCTCTGTAGCAAATGTTTAAGGCTGTCGAAGATCGCGGCTTCAAGAATTCTTATTAATAGGCCCAGTTGAAAGGCAGTTGGAAGCTGATCGACATTTAATTGTCGCGAAAGGCTTGCAAGGCGTTTTGCGGCGGAGAACGACACGAGCGTCATTACAAGGCCAACAAGCGAAGTAGCGAGAGTACTGGATAGTGATGCCAGAAAGACAAACGAAGTCGCACTAAATCGAACGTAGAATGCGTCATCAAAAGCTTCGCTCTCATACGGACCTAAATTGGAAGGTCGATATCGGTTCATCGTGACTACCGCGATCAACCCGACGTTGAGGCCGAAGAAAGGAATGAGAATCAAAGCGGTGGCCAGAAGGACATCTCCCAGAGAGTGATATCCTGACGTAGTTTTATTGTCAGCTTTTTCCTCGAGAAATCCACTTTCGTGTTGGTCATCTGGTTGCGCCGCCGGCTGGAGAAGTGGAACTTGTTGCTGGCCGTGCAGTTGCTCCGCGGGCTCTAAAGGCGGACGGTCCGGGTCGGGCCCAGGTTCCGCGGCAGGTTCCTGCTGTAGACTCTGCTGGTGGTCCTCCGGGTGCGCTGCGGAATCAGCAGCCATGGCAGGGCGCCCTTGGAGCTGACCAAGGCTCGCTGGTGGGAGAGTCTATTTCTGTGCCCGTTCGCCCAGCTGGCATGGCGGCTCCTTCGCAGCGAAAGTGGGATTTCACGAGCTACATCAGAATTTCGTTTTTGACCAGCATGTATTTTGAGACGAAGGTAAAAATATTTCGGACCGCGGCAGGTTAAATTCACGCTGTCACCTCCTCGAGACGGCCATCAATCAGATCTTCCAGTTCACAAAATCGAATCCGAGGTTTTATGTATTCGGGGCCACACTTTATAATGCGATCTATCGTTGCTTGGTAGACACTCGGCAATTCAGTCGGGGCCGGGTTTGCAAGGCTTGTTTCACTTTCTTCGCCTTTAATTTGTTGACATAATTCAATTGAGGCTCCACTAGCAGGAACATTTCAAATGTTAACTGAAGTTTACTGCGACAACTTCATTTGCGATTATGGGGCCGGTGCCTATATATTTATATTAAGGTTGGGGTGCTTCCGCCGTGTGGTTGCACAAGACGCTGATTGATTGATCAATTCAATCAACCCCAACGAGCACAATTCTCGCAGCAACCACTTGCTTGAGACCCGGAGGACACCCCCGTTGCTCCTAGGGGGCCAAGACGTCCATACAGTCCTTTGTTGGGTAACCCACACAACCATCCTCCATATCACAACCACTCCGGGCAATCCTTCCTGCCCCTACACTGACAGAACGGTATCAAACGTCCGAAATTCCAAGATGCGTCAGACTCATCAGACCCAACCTAACCCTCGTCTATTACAATCTGCTTCAGTGGCCCCTGAATAAGAATTCTGAAGGCGGGGTTAATCCCCCCCCTGCGAGTCGCTCGTCGGAATCCCAATTGTATGCTTCGTTCTATAGATATACCTTGAGATCCTGCAAGACAGCAGAATGCTCTCGACTGTCGTCTCAGTCACCTCCGTCTCGAACATCGGAACCAGAAAAAACAGCAAAGTCTTTCTTGCCCCAGTCAGGAGAAATCCCAAAGACCAACTGGACTTTTTCGCCGACTTGAATGTCGCAGCCGGGTCCCTCTGAATCTTGGCACCGCGTTTACTGTGTTGCTGCTCCTCACACCATTGACCGCACTCACGATTCTGTCTTTCAGGTCTCCCTTCTCCTGTGGTTTCTCGTGATTTACGCAATATCCACACCCTGTGCAACGTTCCAAATTTCATCTATTTGACGACCTCGAGCCTGCTTTTTCTCCTATTAGTCGCTTCTAATCCAATCAGACAATGCGACCCCAGATTAGGATAGAAGGTCGACCCTTTGAAAGCTTCGTTGGCCTTTCCTATTTCCTACCGAAAGGTTGAGGTTGGATTCATTTTGACCTTGACAAATTTATGTTTCACTTCATGCTGGGCCCCCAAAACCGATAAGTTCAGATAGAGGCAGAAGTATCTGTTTTCGGTCGAGATTGAGGACATCCTATTCGTGGGCGGCGGTTGACTAAATCACACGCGCAACTCCAAAAGCAAAAGCATTGCGAAAAGTAAATATGCAATGGGAAAAGTAAAATGCGTGCGATTGCGGCCGGCAGAAATCTCGTCTCTTCTTTTTCTGCCGTAGAATTGGGTTCGCAACCCCTACGTAAATTCAGTTCCACTCAAAACTCGTGCTGTCGATGCCCCTTAATTGAACCTCCGTCCCGCACTCGGTGCCGCCGACACCAAAATACAGCCATCTTTCATATCAAATTGCACCATAAATGGTCGAATTAGCCGGGGCGACAGCGTTCCGGGTTAGGATGCCATATGGCATAATATTTTTCTCAACGCACATTTGCTTTTCCCATAGCATGTGTTGTATTGGCCTGTATTGATGGCCGGTCAATTCTATTCCGCGTGGCTGTAAAAGGTGAGGTGATACGTAAATACGTAAACTGAATGGAAACCCGTGCGGAATCCAAATTTTACGTGTTTCAAAATGAAACAACGAATATTTAAACTTTCCTTAGCCACGCATTTCCGGAGTCTAGACCACGCCACTGATCCCAATTTGAGGCTTTTGAAACCTCGATGCTCTTTGCGTGCCGAGGGGCGGGCATAAAGGAGTCGAATAAAGTTCTTCGATGTCAACGAGCGAAAGCCTCGCACCTGATATAGCTGCTTGGCTATTTCCGAAAAGCATACTCTATATGCAAAAACCAAAACGTTCCATTGTCACTTTGCACATGCGAACTGTCCCTCGGGTAAGCCGTAGCTGTGAGCCCCATTGTCCACCTCTGTATCCAGGAGCAGGCGGCGCCGCAATTTGGCCGGACAAAATGGTGGGCCGGCTTGCGCGGAATACGACAGCCCCTAAATTTGCCCTACTCCATGCACTCGTCGGGTCTTGCAACATTTGACGTTTCAGCCTCTGGCTGCGCTCGAGCCACCGCAAAGGGGTCGTCCATACTTGGCCACCCCCTCGAGGGAATAAAAGGAGGTCGCCTGCACTCTCGCCGTTTCCCGACGCCATGGCATCCAAAAGCCAGGATTTCGCATTACTCGAAAGCCCCCGAACACTTAAGAATCAATGGAAGCAGAGTTTGCTTGCCTGGACTCTCGTCGCTGTGACCGGGGCCTGGTTTGCAGGGACCATTGTGTACAGTCTCGCAGTGTCCTCAACAACAGGCCTACTTCAACAGTTCCTCCCTTTATCGCACGGGCCGACGGTGACGGTTCGAATCTTGCGAATCCTCTCTGAGGGTACTTCCATTCTCTTCGCGGCATTGGTCTCGACGACACTTGATGCTCTGTTGTGGGCTGTTGCCAGTGCAAAGCTAGGGGTCAGCATGTCTACTCTTCTGTCTTTGAGTCAGAGTACGCAGCTCTTTGGATTATTGGAGCTTTTATTCCTCTGGAGGCGAGCACGTTCTGGCGGCGATTTCCATGTTCTCGTTGCGATTTTCAGGTATCTATCATGTTTATTTTACGTGCGAATGCTAATTGCATTCAGACTCTTCTTGACGGTTTTACTTCCGGTGATGGCCATTGTAATTCTAAGTAAGTTGACCTTGGACGATTGACACCCACTAAATTGAGGTACGGTCGAATACACCAATACATACGTCACTCAACAGACACTCAACGTCACATCTGGTCTCGGCCCATTTAATGCGTCCATGGCCGATGACTATGACGATTCGTTTCTTGCCCTCCAATACACTTCGCTGGCGCACAATCTTGTATGGGATACAACCGTTTCGGTTACGTTAGACCCTCCACTCTGCCATGGGACTCCGTCGTGCACAAGCTATTTTCTTGTCGGTGGACTTGCCTGGACCGACCCTAATCCCCGAGAAAACGCGACCTTGGGGTCAGGCGCCGACACCATCATCATAAGACAAACGCAAGGATTATTGGCCAGTTTCTGGCCTTTGAGCCCCGAGAGTGTTGGAAATTTCAACACATCCAAGTTCGATTGTTTCCGCTCCGGGGTAGAAGAGCAGGCTATTCAGATTTGCCTTGCCGCGTCAAAGACAAATGCGAGTGACACAGTAGCAGGTATTCAGTGAAAAGCCAGCCGTAATTGTTAACAGTGCTAGTGTGGTCAGTTTGTTCAAACGCACAGTGTGCGTCAAATGCGAAAAGTTGGGAAAATACTGTCCATGTTGGGCTAACATTGGCCCTTCAAAATGCCACCGCGGATACATATTACTCGCGTGAAAACTCGACAATCCTCCAAATCCAAAACCTGTCCACAGACAATCCACCCTATGCTTTTACAACGACAGACTACCTCCGCACTATTTCCCGAATCTTCCATCTCGATATCGACCCTACCACCGGCAAGCTCAATCCCAATTTTACCAGCACCCAGCTCTTCGTCCACGCAGACATGCCATTTGCAGATCCATATTCAGCGTTTCAGAATGCTCTGCTGACCCCGTTTTTGATGTTCCAAGCATCCTCTTTTTTGAACTCGTGGAGCATCGACAATTCAGCCGGGGAACTTAGCGACATACCATCCCAACTCTACACAACGGCAGACCTTGTGAAGACTGTTCCTCGAGGAATCATTGCTCCTTGGACGGTTTTTGTGTTCCTTGCCCTCGGTTGTCTCGTTTATTGTATTTGCATCGGATGTCTCCTTTGGTCTATGACAATTCAGGGACCTCCCACCACTCGATTCCAGCTCCTTGATTTCGCTTCAAGAATCGTCTCGAATCGCACCCCGAGCTCATTGGGGGATTTATTGGCAACGACAGCGAATGGAGACAACAAATATATGAGGAGCAGATTGATGGATGAACATGTGTACCTTGGAGGGTTGGGAAGAGCAGGCGACGTTCGGTCGTTTGGACTCCCGGCTGATACTGGTTCCTTTCTATCAACTGAAAGACAAGGCATGACAATTGGCTTCTCCCGCAAGGCCGATGTGGTGGCATTGAAGTGTGGAGAAACATATGTGTAATCAATTAAAAAGATGTAATGATTTTCAAAATAAACGGAACTAGCCATTCCCGGTGCGCACAGCACACCCATGCAAATTGAGCTTAGCCCCTCTTGTGGTAGCCTTAACGGGAATCAAGCTGGTATTCTACACAATCCCCAACTGGATCTCGATATGTAGGGAGATTCTCCGCTAGGAATATATATGTTCACTTGGGATCTCAGGCAAAGATCTCTTGCTGTTGAAGAATATGCGTCTTCGCTAAGATTGTTTGAATTGGGGTTGATAAGTCACCGTAACCGATGCTCTAATTTAATCAACTTTTCAGCTGTTTGCCTAACGGTTCACCGCGCCTTCTTCAACGCTTGCCGATGAAGTTACGACGGCTCCAATGCCAATGTCCTCTCTCATGATTCTTGGAGCTATTGAACTGCTGTATCCATCCCGTTTAAATATGTCTTTTACAAAATCGTGATCGCTGTGACATGTTGCACAGCTTCAAAAATGCAAAAAGGTATTTTATATATTCAAAGCACGAGCGTTTTAATCGCGAGCTCTATCGATGAGATTGTCTGCTTCTGCAATCGCGAAGCCCAAGTTTGGACAACATGACAAAGCACTTTGAGAATATTATCCTGGAAGTTCATGGTAATCAGATTCGTTTCCTATGGTCAAAAGCTATTGTCGAACACAATGTACGGTCGGGAGTGGCAATGTTTTACGGGAATGATCGGGAATGTTCAGGAAATAATCTTTTGTCGGCTCGTAACGATCCAAATTTCATTCCCCCCTGACCCCGTCAGCGGGCTGCGGTCTCTGCCTTGCCCTTTTGACCGAATCACATACGCTCACTTTACCTCTTAAACGGATTTGCGACAAATTGAAGCTTAAAACCATGAAGGGTTTGCTTGAGACGATGATATTTGTCCCAGTGGAGCGATGACCAAAAGGGCGAGACAAAATGGACCACTGGATTCCGCGCCTCGAACTCCCGGGAAGCGTGGTTTTTATTGGACTTTCGGACTCCAGTGGTCGGCTGTGAACGGAGGAATATTTTTGAGGCGAATTTCAGGAAATTTGACAACCGGCTATGTTTTTGTTTCTGGCAGTGCTATGAAGGAAGGGGGCTACAACGGGATTCAAGACGAATAAGCCGAAGGGGAAATCTTTATAATTCTCCGATTGGAATGGTAGCCTGTCAAACGAGAATCTGGAAAAATTGAGAATTGGAGATTCGGAGATGCTGTGGAATTCTGGAAATTCAAATTTACTGAGGTGTCTTATGCTGCAACGCGGCAAGGAATGTTGGCAAAAAATAAAAATTAGCCCTTATTGGCTCTTTAGAAAATGCTGTGATATACTGTTTAATGGTAGAATGACGTGAAACTCCATTATAACGAAGGCCCATATCCTGTGTCGAAATGGTATTTTGCCAAGTGTCAATTGGGATTTGCGTGTGCGACCACTCTCAATCTAAACGACATGGCCTTACCCTGCCTCAATATTATGGAATATCGTATATCGTTAAGCTATCAAAGGCGTGGGATTTTGGCTTAGCGTCGACCACGAATTGTATATCAGAGATACTCGGGAACCTCCGGAGCTCATCTCTAGAGCGCCTGAAAGCCCTCGTGTTGGTGGATAGAGTACATATTATTAACCACTCAAATTCATGAACTCAGACGAAACTTGATACGGTTCGCATTCATGAAATATGTATTTCTTACATACCCTTTCAAAGCTACATTCGGTCTGTATATATTTTCACTCGGTTTGGGAAGGTAGAGTAGACATCGCTGGGCACCGGAGCCTAGCCTCACCATTGGCAGCGTAAGTGTGAAAACCAAGAGGATAGAACTGGACACATAGCTCTCGTTTAATATCCTGGAATTGTTGCCAATGCGTTGCGACCGGCCAGAAGCTCGTTGACCATAGCATTCCGATCATGTGGGGGAAGTGAATTCCAGTCTGCAGCCACTTGGTTCGCGAAATCATTCCATATATCCGATTGATGTCAACGCAGTCGATATCGCGTTGTGGTGGTTGACGATGAGGGTTGGTCGCCAGCCCGAAAGGGGGGGGGGGGGGGGGGGGGTTTTTTGCAAAGCCGGGTTGTGCGATTGATATTTAATACCATGGGGGGTCCCCCAGCCA
>Ga0335081_10021091_pt1 | contig 10545 bp, 9 predicted proteins | sample Lox_Sample_35_FD_206713 | JGI IMG/M metagenome (GOLD analysis project Ga0335081, IMG submission 206713) | Soil microbial communities from Loxahatchee National Wildlife Refuge, Florida, United States - Lox_Sample_3.5 | ecosystem: Environmental > Terrestrial > Soil > Wetlands | place: USA: Florida... | reverse complement strand
CGAAACGGTGGCAAACTCGTGGCACGACTGGCGCCTTGGCCCGGTGCGCGTGATCAATCACGGCGCCTACGTCGGCGCGGCCGCGGCCGGCGGCCTGTGGCTCGTGGGCACCTTGCTCGGCCCCGAACAGGACGCCGCCATCGTCGCCGTGGCCTGCTGCAGCCTGCTCGGCGCCGGCATTTGGGCGCAGTTGCTGGAGTCGTCGTCGGGTCTCTCGCGGCCGTTCGGGTATTATGGCAGCATTTTTGGGGGCTGCTTCGGCGCGCTCATCGTGCAACTCTGGCAGGGCAAGGGTTGGATGCTTTGGGGTGCCTTCGCCGCTGCCGCGCCGCTGATCCAGGGCGTCGGGCGGTTGCGCTGCCTTGTCCAGGGGTGCTGCCACGGGCGCCCCTGCCCGGACCATCTGGGCATCCGTTACGTCCAGCCGCTTTCGCGCGTGTGCAAGATGGCCCACTGGGCCGGTCGGCCGGTCTATCCGACGCCGCTTTATTCCATCATCGGCAACGTGGCGATTTTCGGGCTGTTACTCCGCCTGTGGTTTGATCGGGCCGACCTTGCGTTGGTGGTCGGCGCCTATTTTATCCTGAGCGCCTGCGCACGCTTCATCGAGGAGGCGTATCGCGGGGAACCGCAGACGCCGCGCCCAGGCGGGCTCGCCATCTATCAATGGCTGGCGATTCTCCTCCTGATCGCCGGCGCTGCCGTCACAACGCTGTCCGGCGCGGCGGCTCCGCCCGTGGCCGCGTTCAGCCTGCAGCCCCTGCGCTACGCCCTGCCCTTCGGGCTGCTCGTGTGGTTCGCCATGGGCGTTGATTTCCCCGCGTCAAACCGGCGGTTCTCGCGCCTGGCGTGAACGCACCGACGCGACGCGCCCGCAGGATCCGATTGCCCGGGTTGCGGTTCGGGCTGCCGTCGCCATAGTCCCCTTCCACCATGAACCTCCGACACCTCCATTTCCTAATGGCCATGTTCGCGGCGGGCGGCACGCTTGGACCCATGGCTCTGGCGCAATCTCCCGCTCCACCGAAACCGATGCTCAGCTCCGGCGTATTCGATTGGGGCAAACTCGAGGCCAAGCCGACCAGGATCGGCGCACGACGCGATGTCTTTGACGCCCCGACGCCCACGCTCGGCACCTTGGAATGTCACGTCACGACGGTGAATCCCGGTGAAGCTCCGCACGCCCCGCATCGGCATCCCGACGAAGAGCTGATCATCGTCAAGGAGGGCACAGTCGACGTGACCATCAACGGCGTCACCCGGCAGGCTGGGCCCGGATCGGTGGTATTCTTCGCTTCGAACGACCTGCACGGTCTGCGCAACAACGGAACCGTCCCCGCAACCTATTACGTCCTGCGCATCGTTCCGCACGACCTGGCCCGTCCCCCCGCCGCGCCCGCCGGTCACTGACCGCCGTTGGGGACGGCGGCCGCCGGCCCCGCCCCAGCGACACCGCCCGCCCTCCGGGGCAGGCTCGCCTCACTCGCCGAACGATGCTGCCGTCCGCGGCGTCGCGTTTCCCTCCCTGCCGCGGCGCTATTCCTGCGCGCGGGCCCGGGATTGCCGGGACTGCCATTCGGCCGGGCTCAGGACCGTCCAATAGAGGGCGTAGCGCTGATGGTGCAATTGGTAGAACGGCCGCAAGGTTACGTCAGCCGGATGCCCGAGACCTTGGGTCATGAAAGTGAGCGGCCGGCCGGGGACCGGCGCCAAGCCGGACACGAGGTTGTTCGGGCCGCCGACCAGCACGGGCGCGGGCGGCAGCGGCAGCTTGAGGAAGTCATGTTGGTCCCGCGCTTCCTGGCCGCCCGCGGGCAAATCGGCCGTGCCCAACTCGCCAGCGAGCACAATCGGGCCATCGAGAAAGGCGACGATATTGGGCGCGCCCGGCAGGGTCTCCGTGTGAACGGCCATGGGCAGCTCCAGGGTGACCGTGTCGCCGTCGTGCCATTCGCGCCGGATCACCGCGCAGCCGTCCGCACTCTCGGCGGCCGCCGGTTCACCGTTGACCCGGATCGCGAGGCCGGCGGAGCCCAACCAGCCGGGCCGGCGCACCTTCAAGGCGAGAGTCACCGGCTGGCGCGCCGTCATCCGCAGCCGGCTGGCGGATTCTTCCGGAAAGCCCGTCTCCTGGCGGAGCGTGAGACCTTTTTCCGGCCAGCTCAGTACGGACGGGATGAACAGGTTAACGTAAAGCGAGTCGGCGCCACGGGCGTAGATCATCTCGCCATACTTGGCGTGGTTCTCCATCCCGGTGCCGAAGCAGCACCAGAACGATTCCTCGGGCGTGGAATAGGTTTTGAACCGACCCGGCTCCGTGGGGATGAAATAGCAGACCATGCCCGTGTCGGGATCCTGCGAAGCGAGAATCTGGTTGTAGAGGCCGCGCTCGTAGTAATCCATGCTCTCGGCCGAGGGCGCCCAGCCCCAGACGTGCTCCGTCAGCTTCAGCATGTTGTACATATTGCAGGTCTCGGCCGTGAGCGCACTGAGGTGCCGGGCAAACTGATCGATGGGGAAGAAGTGTTCGTCGTCGCTGTTGCCGCCAAAAACGTAGGAACGTTTCAGGGCCACTTCCCGCCAGAAGAAACCGGCGAGATCGCGGTAAGTCTCGTTGCCGGTGAGTTCATATTCGCGGGCGGCGCCGATGATTTTCGGGAACTGCGTGTTGGCGTGCAGGCCGTTCAGGTCGTCCTCGCCGCGCGCCAGCGGGTCGATCACCGCATGGTGATTGAAGGCCTGCGCCAGCCGGAGATCGTCGGGGTTGCCCGTGACGCCGTAGAGGTTGGCCAGCACTTCGGTCATGCCGCCCTGCTCGTTCTTCAGCGACCCCTGCATCTGCTCGGGCGTCAAACGATCCACGCGGAACTTCACCCAGTCGGCCAGGCGGTTCAGGACATCGAGGGCCTGTTGGTTGCCGGTTTGGATATGCGCGTCAAGCAGGCCGGCCATGATCTTGTGCATCGTGTACCACGGAGCCCAGACCGGCTGCTGCGCGTCGACGCGGTCAAAGAACGATTCCGGAAACGCCGACAGGTAGCCGGCGTGGTAGCCCTGGGCCGGCATGGCGGCCTGGCATTTCGCCAGCTCGGCCACGATTTCGTCGGTACGCGCCTTGAGCTGCGGATCGCCCGTGGCGGCATACATCAGGGAACAGGCCGACAGGTAGTGGCCGAGCGTGTGGCCGCGCAGCTCGGAGCCGGGGCTCTCCCACCCCGTGAGCGGCCGCGCCCAGGACTCGAGGCCGGCCGTGACGCGGAACATGAGCAGCAGCCGCTCGGGATCGAGGGACAGCAGGACCCGGTGGTCCATCTCCTGCGCGCGCTTGAACGGACCGTCGAGCAGCCGGATCTGCGCGAGATCAAAGCGCGTGGTGGGGATAACAGGCGGTGCCGCGATCGCCACCGTGCCGAGACAAGCGACCACAAGCACCGCGAAAGACGCCAACGATTTCATGGGAGTAGGCAGGAATGGAACACAACCGGTCCCGGTGCGCAATCATGCGGTCGCACGCGGCGCCTTCGTTACGAGAACGGGAATCGGCGTTCACCGCGCCGCCCCGCCCACCTTGCAGCCGCGATGGGAGACAGGCGTTTCTCTCCGCCGGGTGGCAACGGAGGTGACGGGACCGTCTCCCGGAACGGGCGTCCGGTCGAACCTCCCTGCGTTGGCGGCGACGCGGATGCGCCGCGGCCGGCATCACATACGCTTGACCATCTCCGACGCGAACTCGCTGCACTTGACCTCGGTGGCGTCCGGAATCAGGCGGGCAAGGTCATAGGTGACCTGCTTGGCCGCAATGGTGGCCTCGAGGCTCCGCACGATCAAATCCGCCGCCTCGATCCAGCCCAGATAACGCAGCATCATTTCGCCGGAAAGGATGACCGATCCCGGATTGACCTTGTCCTGGTTGGCGTATTTCGGCGCCGTGCCATGCGTCGCCTCGAACACGGCGTGCCCCGTCACGTAGTTGATGTTGCCGCCCGGCGCGATGCCGATGCCGCCCACCTGCGCGGCCAGCGCGTCCGAGATGTAGTCGCCGTTGAGATTCAACGTGGCGATGACGTCGTACTCCGCCGGCCGGGTGAGGATCTGCTGGAGAAAGGCGTCCGCGATCACATCCTTGATGACCAGACCCGCGCCGGGCCGGCCGTCCGGGAGACGGCACCAGGGCCCGCCGTCGATTTCGACGGCACCAAAGAACTGCTTGGCCACGCGGTAGCCCCAGTCGCGGAAGCCGCCCTCGGTGAACTTCATGATGTTGCCCTTGTGCACGAGCGTCACGCTCTTGCGCCGCTGCTGAATGGCGTAGCCGATCGCGCTGTGCACGAGGCGCTCCGTACCGAGGTAGCTCACGGGCTTGATGCCCAGGCCGACCTCGACCCCGACCGGGCGCGGCGGCGCCCCGATGGCTTCGAGCGCCTTTTGCCACGCCTGCGCCCGCTCCGCGGAACCAAAGCGGACCTTCGCGAAACTCTTGGGAAACTCCCGGGCCAGGAATTCCAGGACCTTCGCGGCCTCGGGCGTGCCGGCGGCGTACTCGATCCCGGCGTAGATGTCCTCGGTGTTTTCGCGGAAAATGACCATGTCGACCAGATCGGGCCGTTTCACCGGCGTCTCCATGCCCTTGAAGTAGCGCACGGGCCGGAGGCAGACGAAAAGGTCCAGTTCCTGGCGCAGCGCGACGTTGAGGGACCGGATGCCGCCGCCGACCGGCGTCGTCAGCGGGCCCTTGATGCCGACGCGATACTCGCGGAAGGCCGCCAGCGTTTCGTCCGGCATCCAGCTCTGGAAGCGTTGAAACGCCTTCTCGCCGGCAAAGACCTCGAACCAGGCGATGCGGCGCCGCCCCCCGTAGGCTTTGGCCACGGCGGCATCGAAAACGCGCACGGCGGCGTGCCAGATATCGGGGCCCGTGCCGTCGCCCTCAATGAAGGGCAGCACGGGATTGTCGGGAACCTGAAGTCGGCCGCCGGCAGCGGTGATTTTGCCGCCCGCGGGAGGAGTCACGGTGGTCAAGGACATGAGAAAGCCAGTGCGGAGAATCCGAGAAGCGGGACAAAATTGGCGCGGATACCGCCCGGAGGGTCAGAGGCTGGCACAGAAGTTCGCCAGGCGGGCGACGCCCTTGGCGATGACTTCGTCGCTCGTGGCGTAGCTGAGACGCAGGTAGCCCTCGGCGCCAAACGCACTGCCCGGCACGGCCGCCACCTTTTGCGCTTCCAGGAGCCGATCGCAGAATTCGAGCGACGGCAGGCCGAATTTCGCGATCTTGGGGAAAAGGTAGAACGCGCCCTGGGCCAGCAGGCAGGTCACACCGGGGATCCGGTTGAGCTCGGTGTGCAGGTATTTCCGGCGGCGGTCGAAGACCGCCATCATATGGCCCAGCGCCTCGCGGGCCTTTGTCGTTTCCCGCAGCGCCGCCAGGGCGCCGTATTGGGCGAAGGTCGTGGCATTGCTGGACATCTGTCCCTGCAGCTCGGTGCACGCCTTCGCAATCGGCGGGGGCGCAACCAGCGTGCCGAGCCGCCAGCCCGTCATCGCATACGGCTTGCTGAACCCGGACGCAATGATCGTGTGCGCCTCAGCCTCCTTGCTGAACGTCGCCGGGCAGTGATGCGTGACCCCATTGTAGGTGAGATACTCGTAGATCTCATCCGACAGGAGGTAGAGGTTGTGCCGGAGCACGACGGCGACGAGGGCCGCGAGCTCGGGTCGAGTATAAACGGCGCCGGTCGGGTTCGAGGGCGAATTGAGGATGACCAGCCGCGTCCGCGGCGTGATGGCGGCTTCGAGCCGGGCCGGCGTCAGTTTGAATCCCGCCGCGTCGTCCGCCAATACGATCTTCGGGACGGCGCCGGCGAGCTTCACCATCTCCGGATAGCTCACCCAGTAAGGCGCCGGCACGATCGCCTCGTCGCCGGGGCTGCAGGTCGCCATGACGGCAAGATAACAGGAGAATTTGCCGCCCGGGCTCACCACCACCTGATCGGGCGCCACCTTCAGGCCATAGTCGGCGCCGTAGCGCCCCGCGATGGCGGCGCGCAACTCATGGATGCCCGCCACCGGCACGTATTTCGTTTTTCCAGCCTTCAGCGCCGCCACGCACGCCTCCTTGATGAAGTCGGGCGTGTCGAAATCCGGCTCGCCCGCGCCGAAACCGCAGACGTCTTCGCCCGCCGCCATCAGCGCCTTGGCCTTGGCGTCGACCGCGAGCGTCGGCGACGGCGTGAGGTGGCGGGCCCAGGTGGAGAGCGATCGCGGCGTGGTGGTCATAAAAAGCGGCGCTCACTAAAGATTTCCGGCGGGCAAAAGCAAGCCGTGGCCGCGGGGGGCTGGCCCGCGCCTCGCGCGACGGTCTGGCTCGGCCGCTTCCGTCACCGCCTCTTCCGCCCGAGCCGCTTCACTCCGGTGACCTTTGACGCCGCCCGCCGGCTCGTTTTCCCCGGCAGGGAGTCGGCCGCCCGCCGCCGATGGTGGCCGCCGCGGCACCCTCGCGCCAACGCCTCAAGGGCGGTACGCAGCAGGACGCCGGCGCTCACGCGCTGCCGGCGGGCATGATGAAACAGCAGCCGTTTCTGAGCCGGGGAAAGCCGCACCGACACCTGGCACTGCTCGCGCCGGGGGGCGGTGAACGCCGAGAAATCAAAGCACTCCAGCGCCCGACGCACCACCGCGCTCGCCGACTTGAGCCCCAGGCGCGTGCGGCACGAATGAATCCGCTCCACCAGGGAGCGCGGCAATTCGAACGTCAGCGGCGTCGGAGCAAGGGGATGATCGGTGGCCATGCGATGGTGGGGGTGAATCCCGCGAGGGGCGCGCTCGCTGACGAGCCCAAAAAGCCGCACCGGCTCCCGGAGAGCAACGAAAAAAACTCCGGCGTGTTATGGGGTTGACTCGCCTTCGTGTTGCCGGATGGTCACGGCCTGGCGTCACCTCCCGACACCGGCACCATGGCCAGAGTTGTCATCGAGAACCTGCTCAAGATCTTTCCTGAAAAAAGCGGCCCCGGCGTCCGGGCGGTGAACAATCTCAACCTCGTCATCGAGGATCGCGAGTTCATGGTGCTGGTCGGCCCGTCCGGTTGCGGGAAATCGACCACCCTGCGGATGATCGCCGGCCTGGAGGAGATCACCGCCGGCTCCATCGCCATCGACGGACGCATCGTCAACCAGGTGCAGCCGAAGGACCGCGACATCGCAATGGTCTTTCAGAACTACGCGCTTTACCCGCACATGTCCGTGTACGACAACATGGCGTTCGGGCTGAAGCTGCGGGGCCTGCCCAAGGCGGAGATTGCGGCGCGCGTTCAGGATACTGCCGCGCTGCTCGGGCTCGAGTCCTATCTCGCGCGCAAGCCGAAGGCGCTGTCCGGCGGACAGCGCCAGCGGGTCGCCGTCGGCCGCGCCATTGTCCGCAAGCCCAAGGTGTTCCTGTTCGACGAGCCGCTCTCTAATCTCGACGCCAAGATGCGGGTCTCCACGCGGACCGAGATCTCCAAGCTCCACGCCCGCCTCGGCGTCACCATGATCTACGTGACCCACGACCAGGTGGAAGCCATGACGATGGGCGACCGCATCTGCGTGATGAAAGAAGGCAATCTCATGCAGGTGGCGGAGCCGCTGACGCTCTACAATCATCCGGAGAACCTCTTCGTCGCCGGCTTCATCGGCAGCCCGCCGATGAATTTCTTCCGCGGCACGGTGGAGCCGGGCGGCGATCAACTGGTGTTCGTGGAGGGCGGCAGCGGCCCCTCGCCGTTGCGGCTCCGGCTCGACGCCGCCCTCTCGCGCAAGGCGGCGGCACATGTCGGCCGGCCGCTGATCCTCGGCCTCCGCCCGGAAGATGTCGAGGAGGTCCTGATGGCCACCGCGGCCGATCCCGGACACGTGGCCGAAGTGAATATCGAGGTGGTCGAACCGATGGGTGCGGAAACCTACCTGTACCTCGACACCGGCGCGAATGCCTTCGTCGCCCGCATGCGCGCCAGCGACCGGTTCGCCGCGAATCAGCGGCTGAAGGTCGCGTTTGCGGTCGAGAAGGCGCATCTTTTCGACGCCGCGACGGAGCAGGTGCTTAAGTAACCTGCGCACCAGCGGCCGGCACTGTCCGCGCCGGCTGCCATCCCGCAGCTAACAGCGCGCCGCGCACCCAGGCAAAGGCTGCAGCCGGCGTGGCCACGACGGCAACGGGATGCTGCCGCCGCGCGGGCGCGATCACCCCGTCATGGTCGATCGCCACCAGGGGCACACCCGCCGCTTGGGCACCGGCAAAATCCTGTGCGGAGTCGCCCACGAAGAGCACGCGGCTGGGGTGGAGGTCCCAGCGCTGCACGATGCGGAGAAGTCCTTCCGGGTCGGGCTTGTGCGAGGGCAGATCGTCCCCGCAGACCACCAAGTCAAATTGCCGCGCCAATGCGAGTGCGCGCAGCCTGTCTTCGGTCATGTGCCGCTCGCGTCCGGTCCACAGGCCCAGCGGATACCCCGCTGCGCGCAACTCCCGCAGCAGGGTGCGGGCGCCGCGGAAAAGCGCGAGCGACCGCTCCGCCGCCGCCTGGGACCTCCGGTAGGTCCGGAGCGCGGCCGTCAGATGCGTGCGCCCGCCCAGCAGGCGGAGGAGGCACTCGTCCGACGGTCCGCCCAGGCTGCGCAAGACTTCGGCGCGGCCAGGCCGCGGGCGGAACGGCTCCACCGCGGCGGCCAGCCCCTCGAGCACCGAACCCATGGTGTCAACCAGGGTGCCGTCGAGGTCAAAAACGACGCCGCGATATTTCGGCCGCCGGCCGCTCATGGCGGGTTGATCACCACCAGCCCCGCGCCGGCCGGCACGACCGCGGGCTCCGCCAGGTGCGCCGGTTCGAACACGGCGACGGGGAATTCCTGGTTGAGCGCAGCCGCCGTGACCTCGAACCGGGTCTTGTTGCGCGTGAGCTCATCCCGCAGGTCGAGTGACTCCACGATCCACTGGTCGCCGATCTTTTTCAGGTCGAGAATGCTCAGGGTCTGCAGCGGCCGGTTGCCCTGGCCGATCAGCGCGACCTCGACCAACGCGGTGTATTGCGTATCCAGGTAGGCGCGAACTCCCGTCAGCGCCGGGAACTGCTCGGCGACCGCCGCCGGGGGATAGAACAAGAACTGGTGGGCGGGCCGGCCGAGCTTGCGCGCCAGACCCTCATACACGAATGACGGCCAGTACAGAAACGGCATCTGCAGATCGAACGGCGTCAGGTCGGTATCCGCCACGGGCGCGAGCTGCGCCGCCACCGCGAGCGGCTCGGCCGTCCCCCCGGTCGCCTCGTTCCACCGCCAGATGGCCGGGTGCGGGCCGCTTTGCACCAGCAGCCGAACTTCGGAACCGGCGCCGTTCCCGGGCGGGCGGAGGCTGACACGGGAAATGGGGCCCGAGGCGTTGCGGGTGCCCCACATGCGCCCGTGCCACCGCCGCTCGGCGCCGTGGCGGGGAAGCACACGCAGCGCGAATTCGAGGTAATAATCCCCCGCGATCCCCCGCCGGCGGAATTGTTCCAGTACCGCCCGGCCCTCTTCCTGATCGGGCTTGCCCAACTGCACGTAGCTGGGAGGAGGGCGCTCGCCTTTCTGCGCACGCGCGCCCGGCGTTGCGCCGCCGAGAACCACCAGCACCAGCCCAGCCCGCGCGAACCGGACCCTGACGCGAGTAGGCCGCCCAGCCGCGACCGCGTCAGGGCGACTTGGCGGGCGGGCTGCTCTGCGTGGTCGTCTTGGCAGCATCGGGAGCCGGAGTGATCGGCACGGACACCGCGGGCGCGGCCGGCGGCGTGGCAACGGGAGCGGCCGTCGGCGCCGATGCCGGCGAGGTCGAAACCGGAATGTTGGGGAGAGTCTCCCGAGCGCCCGTGGGGTGGCTCCTCAAGCGGATGTAACCCAGAAAAATGAGGAAACTCAGGACGAAGAATACGATTGCGCCCCGGATGGTCATGCGGCTCAGAACGTTGCTCGTGTCAGGGCCAAAGGCCGACTCCATCATGCCGCCACCCATGGCCGCCATGCCACTGTCAGACTTGGCGCGCTGCGCCAGCACGACCAAGATGAGGAAGAGCGCCACGAGGATCAGCACAAACGTGAAGATGCTGATGAGGACCGAAATCATAAAGGGCGCATGACAACAGGCTCCGGTGCCGGATGTCAACCATGGGTCGCGCCGGTTTCAGCGGTACGACTCAACCGCGGGGGGAACCCGCCGTCGCAGCGGGATTCCCGGTCCGAGTGCCGGCCGTCCGCCGGGGGCGGCGGGCGCCACCTGGCGGTGCGCCTCCCCCTGCGGCAATCCGGGATTCAACGGCAACGATCCTGCCCGGACTGCCGCGGTTCGCGGCGCAGCGCCCCCTGTTTCCACAAGGGGAAATACCCGGTTAGATATCGTAATCCTCGGGGTGAGGCGCCGGTCCCGGGGGCGCTCCAGGCACCAGCGCTTTCTCGCGGGCCCGGTCATAGAAAATGCGGATGTCGGCCCGCCGCGTCCGGAGCAGCTCGGTGGCCCGCACCAGCGCCCGCTTCGTGCTGATCG
>Ga0335081_10021090_pt1 | contig 10545 bp, 6 predicted proteins | sample Lox_Sample_35_FD_206713 | JGI IMG/M metagenome (GOLD analysis project Ga0335081, IMG submission 206713) | Soil microbial communities from Loxahatchee National Wildlife Refuge, Florida, United States - Lox_Sample_3.5 | ecosystem: Environmental > Terrestrial > Soil > Wetlands | place: USA: Florida... | reverse complement strand
GCCTACACGAAGGCGAACGTCAGTCTCGCCGAGAGCATCGGGACCCAGATCGCCGGCACCATCTCCGGCGCACAGATGTACGAAGAACTGAAGCGGATGGTGACCCACGTGCACAACGCAGGTCTTCAAATCAGCACCGCTTCGGCTCAGATTCGTTCTGCCTCTGAAGAGCAAGCGACGGGGGCAGCGGAACAGTCCTCCGGGGTCAGTGAGGTGACCACCACCATTGAGGAACTCAATACCACCGCTACCCGCATCGCCAAAAATGCAGAAACCGTCGCCAGGTTAGCCGGGGACACCCTGTCAGGGATGCAGGAGATCAATGTGAAGGTCAATGACACGGCAAGGAAGATTCTCGCCCTCGGCGAAAAATCTCAATCCATCGGCAATATCACAAAACTGATCGATGATATCGCCGACCAGACGAACCTCCTGGCCTTGAACGCGGCCATTGAGGCAGCCCGCGCGGGAGAGGTGGGAAGAGGCTTCGCCGTGGTTGCCCAAGAGGTGAGAAAACTTGCCGAACGCTCCTCGGAATCGACCGAGGAGATCCGCCAGATTATAAACGAGATCCAGGGGGAAACAAACGCCACGATCATGAGCATTGAAGGTTCCACCAACTGGGTGAAAAAAGGTTTGGACATGGTAGAAGAAACGGCAAAATCCGCAAAGGAGATTTCCATCGCGACACAGCAGCAAAAGTTTGCGTCGGAGCAGGTGGTGCAGGCCATGAGGGAAATTGATTCTGTGACAAAACAGTTTGTCTCTTCAACCAGACAAGCAGCGGCCTCCGCAGCACAGCTCAATACATTATCGGAGGAGCTTAAGCATGCGATAGCGGATGTCAAGTCAGAAGAGGGAGTCGCGGGGAAAACAAAGGAATTGAAGCATGCCTGAGATGAAAGACCTCATCGCGATCTTCAAGGCTGAGACGGAAGAGCACCTGACCAAACTGGATACCGGACTCGTAGAATTGGAGAAACAGCCTGACAACACCGAGCTGGCAAGTAGCTTGAATAGAGAAGTGCATACCCTGAAAGGGGCGGCCCGGGTTTTCGGGTTTTACGAAATTCAGGACATTGCCCATAGAATAGAAGACATATTTGAAGAGGTCGCCGGGAAAAGGGCCGTTTTCAATTCCTCGATGGCTGATCCAATATTCAAAGCGCTGGATGCTATCCGGGCCATCCTACAGAAGATCGTCCAAGAGAAAAAGATAGACGCCGAGGTCGATGTCGATGCCTCGGATATTTGCAGGGAGCTCGAAGAATGCATTTCTGCGGCCCAGCCGATCCGAACACGCAAAAAACGAGAGAGACAGTCTAAGGGAGAAAAGGAGACTGTTGAGACTCAGGCAAAAGACAAACCAGAAAAAGACGACTCGCAGAAGGAACAGGAGGGGAGCCGTTCGACTACCCGGCCTGAAGTCCAGGGCTCGCTCGATGTTCACCCTGAGCCGCGCTCGTATACCCCGCCTTCAAATACGGTACTTCGCGAGGCCGAACGGCTGAAAAAGGCGCCGGACAGAGCCGTGGATCGCACGAGCGAAACCGTCCCCCCTCACCTCTCCGGACCCGTGGAGGAATTTATCCGGGTTCCGACCAGCAGGGTGGACAAACTCCTTTATTTGGTCGGCGAGGTCGTCATCAACAAGATGCGGGCCTCCGCGATGAGCGCCCAGGCCAAAAGGCTCTCCAAGCTCAGCAAAGAAGCACAGAAAAGTATGTTGAGCCTGAGTGAGGCCATTAAGAAGGAATCGTCTTCCCAAAACGGAGAGGTGACCAGGTGGCTCAGTCAATGCGAGGCCCAGATGCAGAGGTTGAGGGAACGGACCCTGGAATTATACGACCAAGTCTCCACGGAGGCGTTTCATCTCGACCCAGTCATCGATGAACTGCAGGCTAAGATCAAAGAGATAAAGATGCTCCCTCTGTCCACTATTTTTGAGGGGTTTCCCCGCATGATCAGGGATATCGCATCCCAACAGGGGAAACAGGTCAACTTGGTGATCTCCGGGGAAGAAAACGAACTGGATAAGAAGGTCATGGAGGGGATAAAGACCTCTCTCATCCATATCCTGCGCAATTGCGTCGACCATGGAATTGAAGAGCCTGAGATGAGGGTCGCTCTGGGTAAATCAAGGGATGGAACCATTAAAATCTCCGCCTCTCACGAGGGGGATAACGTCGTGATCACCGTAGAGGATGACGGAAGAGGCATGGATATCACCCAAATAAAGGAGACGGCCCTGAAGAAAAGGCTTGTATCACCTCATGACCTAGATGCGATGACGCCCAAAGAGGTGATGAACATCGTTTTCATGAACGGTTATTCGACGAGTCCCATCGTGACCGATGTTTCCGGAAGGGGAATGGGTCTGGATATCGTCCGGCGGGACATCACCAATCTGAAAGGCCGGGTAATCTTGGACGCGGAGAAGAATAGAGGGACAAAATTCACACTGGTCCTGCCGTTGACCATTGCCATTATTCAAGTGCTCTTGGTAAAAGTGCAGAACATGCTCTTTGCCCTACCGATGTTCTCCGTGACAGAGAGCGTTAAGGTGAACGCGGACGATGTCTCCCTGACCGGAGGAAGAATGGCACTTCAGTTCCGCGAGCATATTGTCCCTCTGGTAAGACTGAACGAAGTGCTCGCGCTTCCGCGGGCCAACGAAGAGGAAAAGACAAAGAAAGAAATGCTGGTGGTGATGACGTCCTCCCTTGACAGCCGAGTCGGTTTCATCGTGGACGAGATTGCTGGAGAGGGAGAGGCGTTCATCAAGAGTTTAGGCAAACATCTGGGAAAGGTGAAGAATGTGAGTGGCGCAATCATCATGCCAACCGGCGAGGTCGTGGTGGTTCTGGATACAGCAGACCTGGTGGCGAATAGCGCTCTCGGTCTTCCGCATGTCACTGGAAAGCGAAGTGTCGTCGGAACAAAGCACAAAGAGAAAAAGATTCTGGTCGTGGAGGACGCTTTCTCGACAAGGGAGCTTGAGAAGAGTATACTGGAGACCCACGGATACCTCGTCGATACGGCGGTAGACGGCCTGGACGCACTGGATCGAATGGTAGACAATCAATACGACCTCATTGTCAGCGATGTGGAGATGCCCAGGATGGATGGGTTTGAGCTTTGCAGGACCCTGAAGAATAACGAAGGATACAAGGATATCCCCGTGGTGATGGTGACCGCTTTACAGAAGGAAGAGGATAAAAGGCGGGGGATTGAGGTGGGCGCGGCCGCTTACCTTGTCAAAAGCGCATTTGAGCAGACGAATCTTTTAGATACCATTGAGCGATTAGTGGGTTAGGTGGGTCCTATGGAACCGGGAGTCAAAGCCTTGACGCGCGTGCTGGTCGTTGATGATTCTCCACTGATGTGCAAGATCCTGACGAACATCCTGAACTGCGATCCGCAGATTCTCGTGGCAGCGGTGGCGAGTAACGGGAAAGAGGCAGTGGAGCTCGTGCCCCGCCTCAAGCCGGATATCATCACCATGGACATGGATATGCCTGTCGTCGACGGGCTCGAGGCGACGAAGCAAATCATGGCCTCCAACCCGACCCCGATCCTCATTGTGGCCTCGACCGTGTTCAAAGCGGGCATGGAGAAAGTATTCAAGGCCATCTCGCACGGCGCACTGGACGTGATTGACAAGGGTGAGCTGGAGTTAGCCGGGCAGAAAAGGTCCGGGGACGCCCTGATTGCGAAGATAAAATTCTTGACCGGCGTGAGAGTCACGGAACGGCGACGCGGGGGGTTACGGAGCGAAAGGTCCGTCGTTGACCTGAAGCCCGGACGGGCGGAAGTCTCCGATAGGATCGTAGCGATTGTGGCCTCCACCGGTGGACCACAGGCCCTTCTCGACGTGCTCAAGAGACTCCCCGAGGATTTCCCGTGTGGCATCGTCATCGTCCAGCACATCACCAGCGGTTTTCTGCCGGGCCTGGTGGACTGGTTAAATAAGGAATGTAAGATCAAGGTGAAAATCGGAGAAGATGCGGAGGCCGTACAACCGGGCGTGGCGTACATCGCACCGGACGACCACCAGATGAGGGTAGAGGACAGCGGAAGGATAACGCTTTCGAATGAACCGGCACACGGAGGTCACAGGCCCTCGGGAGATATCCTGTTGGAATCGGTCGCCAGGGCCTACGGGAAAGGAAGTGTGGCGGCCATCCTGACCGGGATGGGCAGGGATGGAGCGATGGGGATGAAGACGGTCAAACAGCTCGCCGGCAAGACCATTGCTCAAGATGAAAAGAGTTGCGTCGTTTTTGGTATGCCCAAGGCCGCCATCGAAATGGATGTGATCGATAAAGTACTCCCTCTGGAAGGCATTGCGGAAGAGATCGTTTCGATGGTGAGGTAGGCAAGCGGCCATGCCTTCCAAGTACAGGGACCTTTGAGCGAGAGATGAAAGAGGAAAACCGCGAGAAAAAAGGAGCCCGACAGATCCTCGTCTTCAGTGTGGCGAACGAGGAGATGGGGTTGGATATTTCTTGTGTGCGCGAGGTACTGAGACCGCAAGCGATCTGCCCGCTCCCCAGGACCCCGCCCTTCATCGAAGGGGTCATCAATTTGAGAGGACATCTCGTTGCCCTAATCGACTTAAGAAAAAGACTCAACGCGAGACAGATCGAAGACGAAAACAAGAAAAGGATCATCGTCTGCAAGGTGAACAAGTCGATCGTTGGACTCACGGTCAACAGCTTAAAGGAGATTATCGCCTTATTCGAAGAAGAGATCAGACCGACGCCGGAGGTCGTCTCCATGCAGATGGAGACAGAGGTCCTGTCGGGTGTCGCAATGGTCGGGAAGAGAATGATACCCATTTTGGACTTGGATCACATCCTGACAAAAAAGGAGGTCAGCGAACTATCTACACTCAAACGATGAAAGACATTTTACCCTTATCCCCATACGATTTCAGCCTTTTTCAAAAGCTGCTCATCGAGACGAGCGGCCTCCGCTTTGACGAAGGGAGGACCCAGTCCTTGCATCATGCCCTTTGGCAGCGCTTACAGCATCGGGGTTACGATTCCTACCGCGAGTACTATAACCTTCTAAAATTTCATCCGGAGGGTCGCCTCGAAATCCGAGAACTCTTCGATCTGATCACCATTGGAGAGACGTATTTCTTCAGAAATAAGGCTCAGTTTGACGTGCTCATGAGGTTTGTTTTGCCTGAAATGATCCAGAGGAAGGTCGAATCAGGGGACAAGTCCATCCGCGCGTGGTCCGCAGGCTGTTCTCGGGGAGACGAGGCCTACTCCATCGCAATCGCGATGATGGAGGTTTTCCCCTCTTTCGAAGAGTGGAAGGTTTCCGTTTTGGGCACAGACATCAATCGAAAAGGCCTCGCCTGCTCGGAAGACGCCGTCTACGTCGAAAAGGACGTGGGCCATTTGCCGAAGGAATACGTGGACAAGTATTTCATGAGACAGGGTTCAAACTATCACCTCAGGGGTGACGTAAAAGCCTTGGTCGAATTTGAATATCACAACCTGGCCACAGATCCGTGCCTGCATGAAAAGATGCAGAACGTCGACATCCTCTTTTGCAGAAATGTCATCATTTACTTCGATCCTGAGACAACCCAGCAGGTCCTTGAGAACTTTTATCACTCCCTTGCCCATGATGGCTATCTTTTCCTCGGGCATACGGAGACCTTGTGGCAAATTACCAATCGGTTTGAGAGAGTTGAGTTTCCGCAGACATTCATCTACAAGAAGAAATTGGGCGCGGTTCAAGAAGATGTCATGAAGCCCTTCATGGCCGTCCCGGAGATCAGCATCGAGAACCTGGCCTTTTCGGCTGGGCAGGTTAGGGCATTCGCGCCCGAAGCAAAATATGAGTCCTCAGGATCGGCTCCGCGCCCCCCACTTGAGCCCTTTGTCCCCCAACCTACAGAACAGGTTGAAGACCCGGCGCTACAAGTTGACAACTCGTCTGACGTGGCCTTCCGCTCCTTACCCGACCACGCGGCCGGTCAAGACAAAGACGATATCCTCGCCAGTTTTGCGAAGGCGACGGCGTTGGCGAACGAGGCGAAATACAAGGAAGCGGCGGATATCCTCGGAAAGATCGTAGAGGCGGACAATCTCAGCGTTGAAGCGTACTATCTGTTAGGCGTCTTATCGTACAAAAGCGGGAATCTGAAAGAGGCCGAAACACAATTCAGGAAGGTGATTTATGTGAGCCCCGATTCAGTTCTCGCCTATTTTAACCTCGGGAATATGTATTTGTACCAGAGAAGGCTTCGTGACGCCGCCAGAGAGTTCAAAAACGCCGTCCGACTGTTGGAAAAAAGACCGAAAGACGAGCAAGTAAGGTTTTGCGAGGATTTCACAGTAGAATTTCTCTTAAGGGCCTGTAAGAATACGCTCGTCCAGATCTCGTAGAGGAGTAAATGATATGACCGAAGTGGAAAAAATAGAAGCTTACCTTTCGTCCGTTAGGCACGACCTGCGCAGTCAGCTCATGGTCGTCCGCGAAGGAACGAGCATGATTCTGGATGGTCTCGGAGACTCAAAATGCGAAAACTGCTTCACCCTGTTGAGACCCGCCCTGGAATGCACGGATGAACTGAATAAGCTGATCGGCGAGCTTCTCACGATCTCTCGGTTTAACGCCATGTTGGCATCGCAGACGACCGCAAAAGAAGAAAAACCGAACCCTGTAAAGACGGAACCACTGGAAGATGAGTTGGCAATCATGAAGGATGAGTTGAGAAATGAACTGGAGATCATGAAGGACGAAGTGATGGGCATGATCTCCCATATCATCCGCACCCCGTTGGCCGTGCTCAGAGAAAGCTTGTCCCTGGTGCTGGATGAAATACCAGGGAAACTAAACCCCAAGCAGAAAGAATTGCTTTCAACCGGAAAACAGAATCTGGAGGGTTTGATCCAATCGGTTGAGGAAGTATCCGAAAAGTCCTGGAATGAAATCGTACACCCCAGCCAAGACAAGCCTTTTGCCGATCAAGTAGAAGCCAAGAAAGAAACGTCCGCGGCGAAAGAAAAAGTGCTGATCGTAGAGGACCAGGTAGCGATCATTCATATGCTCCGTATGAGACTGGAAGCAAATAATTACGAAGTGATCACCGCGGGAGACGGTCAGGAAGGCCTGGAGAAAGCCCGTAAGGAAAACCCAAGCTTGATTATCCTTGACGTCATGCTCCCCAAGTTGAACGGGTATAAGGTTTGCCAGCTTCTTAAGGCGGACCCAAAATATAATGCCATCCCCATCATTATCTCCTCTGGAAGGACGCCGCAGGAAATCAGGAAGGTGGGACGAGAGGTGGGCGCTGATGCGTATGTATCGAAGCCATTCGAAGCAGAAGCGCTGCTCTCAAAAATGAAGGAGCTCCTGGAAAAAAAGGGGAAGGTGTCTCATGGTTGAGGAGAACGCCTCGTTCTAATACTCGATCGGTCAGACATGAAGTTGAAATAAGGGAAAGAGTTAACTCACGGCGAAAAAGATGGCGAAGAAGAAAATCTTGGTGATCGACGACATGCCAAATATCGTTACCATGGTCAAGGCTCGCTTGGAGGCAAGCGGGTACGAGGTGATTGCAGCCCTGGATGGACAGCAAGGGCTGACGTATGCTTATGCCGAGAAGCCGGATCTGATCATATTGGACGTCGTGATGCCCGCTGGTGGAGGTTATTCTGTCTATACCCGATTAAAAATGTCTCCCAAAACCCGGACCGTTCCGGTTATTTTTCTTACTGCGAAAGATAGACCGGAGGACGTAGCGAGGGCATATAAGCTGGGCGCCGAATACTTTGTCAAGAAGCCCTACAAGCCGGAGATGTTGCTGGGAACGGTCAAGAAGGTCTTGGAGTCATCCGAACATGCGCCACAGCCCAGGGGATTACAAAAGCGAATACTGGTCATAGGGAAAGAACCGGAGATGGCAGAGTTCGTGAAATTAGTTGAAATGGGCTACGACGTGACCATCGTATCGAGCATAACAGAAGGATCCGATGAGGCCAAGAAGGAAAAGCCGGACGTGATCTTTCTGGATGGGACGCTCGTCAAAGCGAATAACTACGATGGCTTTTATCAACTGAAGCTGGAATTCGCCTCGAGCAAAACACCGATGATGATATCGGTCACCAAGGAGGAGTTGGAGGAGTTTCAAAAAAAGATCGAGGGCTTTAGTGGTTATTGCTTGAAGCCGTTGAATTACATCGATCTATTAGGGCACATTAGGGTCGCTTTGCAAAAGGATTGAAATCGATTGTCTATGATCCTTTGGAAGCGCACGGATGAAGAAGATTTCTTAGAAAGGTCAAATGGTGTATGAGCCCACTGAAACAAAGCCGCCCGTCCGCAGGAGGGAGATCGACCGAACCATCAGAGACGATCGATCGGGGAGCCACTTGGCATCGTCTCGACCTTCATCTGCATAGTCCTCATGTGCTAGCTTTTGTGCCCCCGAAGGGGACGAAGCGGGAAGACGGGAAAGTTCTTGCCGATGCCTATGTCGAACAACTTGCGGCTCAAGGGGTTTCCGTTGCCGCCATAACAGACTACAATGCTGTAAACATAGAATGGTTTGAAGTGACTGCTGCAAAGGCCACCAACCGTGGCATTACGCTTTTGCCCGGGGTTGAGATGACCTTCAGACAAGGTAAGTCTGGTCTTCATATATTGGCTATCTTCCCCGGTGATACCGATCTTAAAGGTTTGAACGCTTTCCTTCAATCACTGGATAAAGACCCTGGTACCCCTCTGTTTGACAACCGCGGCTCTCATCGGGACATTGACCTAAGAATCAATTTGACAGATGTCTTAAAAGGCTTACGAAACCGTTTCCGCTGCCTGTTAATCCTTCCACACCCCGATCAGGTAAATGGGTTCTGCAAGAGTCTCACGGCCGAGGTTGCCGCCAAACTCCTCCTGGAGATAGGACCCGATGCCATCGAGTATTGTCCGGAGAAAGAAAAAAAGAAGCTCCAATCTACGGGCGTTTTATCGGAAACTTTCTGGGAGCAGATGGCTCTGGTTGAATTCTCCAACCCGAAACGAATTGAAGAGATTGGAACGCAATATCGAACCGACGGGATCCCCCGGGCCACCTACCTGAAACTCAGCGCAACAAATTTAGACGCTCTGCGGATGGCCCTTCATGATCCGGAGACCCGTCTGTCTATCGGTGGGATTCCTTCGGCGATTCATCCGAGAATCCGGAGTATGGCGATCTCAGGATCAGGTTTCCTGGGAAATCTCAGTATTTCCTGGAACCAAGACCTCAATGTGATTATGGGAGGCAAGTCTGTGGGCAAATCTGCCATTCTTGAATGCCTCCGCTATGTCTTTGCCGTCACGCCCCGCTCGGATCAATCTCAACGCCAGGAGCTTGTTCGCCATGCCCTTGGGAGCGGCGGCAAGGTGGAGGTTATCCTGGATAGGCCCCTTCAAGAGGGAAAAATCCGGCAGTACCGCATCGTCCGAGTGTGGGGCGAAGAACCCCGTACCTTTCAAGTCAACCCTGAAAAACCTCTTTCAGTAAGCCCTTCCGAGCTTCTCAGTCCAAACGGTGGGATTACAATTTTTGGACATCAGGAGATCTACACCGTCTCCGGAAATGAAGAGCGCCGACTTGCCCTCTTCGATGAACTCCTTGGCGAAGAGGCGCTCCGGTGTGCGGACTCTGTTGCGAAGGCCGTGGAATCACTCACCACCAACGCGGGGGCAATACTGGATCTGCAAGCAAAGCTGGCGAAACGAGAAGAATACGGCCAACGGCTTAAGGAAATTGACCAAGAGATTGAAGTTCAAAAGAGGGATGCTGCAGAGGGCGTGAAGGGCGTGGCTGATCGTCGCGGCATGGGGGAAAGCTTGCAGAACGCCATCAACGTGGTCAGGACGGTGCTGGCGGAATCCGACCAAAGGCGTCTCAACCTACTGGCTTCGCTGGAAACGGCTCACAGAAACCTGCTGGATGCACAAAGCGCGGATACTGCTATCCTTCAGGAGGCCGCAAAAGTTCTTACGATCCTTCAGGAAAGTCTGAAGGTGGTGCTGGATGACGAGACGACCCTTTTTGAGCAGGCCGTCCAGGGTCTGACGCGTGTTGATATGCGTTGGCAAGAAAAACTTCGTCATTCGGAGAAAGAGGGCAAGCAAGTTGAACGGAATGCACAAAAAGAGCCATCGGATCAAGACCCGTTCCTGAAATTGACCGAAGAAAGGACCTCTTTATCATCCCTGATCGCAGGACTTAACGGGATCGAGGATCGCTTAAAGCATCTTCGGCAGAGCCGGAAGGGGCTCCTTCAGCAAGTCAGAGATTGCAGAGACGTACAGCACGGATTACGCAAGGAAAGAGCCGATGCCGTTGCAAAATCTCTCCATGGTCGGCTCCACCTCCAAGTAGAATTTAAGGGCCAAAAAGGAAGTTATAGAGAACAACTCTCGTCCCTCCTAAAAGAATCTAACCTGTCTCAGAATGCAATCGACAAGCTCGTGAGTCCCGAAGCCACAGACGGGATTGCCCTTTCCGAAGCGGCCCATGCAGGAAGC
>Ga0335081_10021089_pt1 | contig 10545 bp, 10 predicted proteins | sample Lox_Sample_35_FD_206713 | JGI IMG/M metagenome (GOLD analysis project Ga0335081, IMG submission 206713) | Soil microbial communities from Loxahatchee National Wildlife Refuge, Florida, United States - Lox_Sample_3.5 | ecosystem: Environmental > Terrestrial > Soil > Wetlands | place: USA... | reverse complement strand
AAGTAGGTGATGCCTTTATGTTTCGGGGCGTCCGGATCGGTACGCGCCAGGCACACGCCCCACCGCGCCTTGTGCGCCGCCGACGTCCACACCTTCTGCCCGGTCAGCAGCCAGCCGCCGTCAGCCCGTACCGCCTTGGTGCGCAGCGACGCCAGGTCGGAGCCGGCCCCCGGCTCGGAAAACAGCTGGCACCAAAGGAATTCGCCACGCATGGTGGCCGGCACGAAACGCTCGATCTGTTCCGGCGTGCCGTGCTCGAGGATGGTCGGCGCCGCCCACCAGCCGACCACCAAGTCCGGACGCACCACGCTGGCCGCCGACATCTCCTGATCGATCAGCAGCTGCTCGGCCGGCGACGCGCCGCGCCCGTAGGGCGCCGGCCAGTGCGGCGCCAGCAACCCCGCCTCGGCCAGGGCCACCTGCCGCTTCTCCTCGGGCAACGCGGCGACCGCCGCGACGGCTCCGGCGATCCGCGGTCGCAGGCCCTCCACCCCGGTGAGATCGATACCCAGACGGCGTCGCACACCGGCCTGAGTCAGTGCGGTGATGCGGCGCAACCAGCGCTGCGCGCCGCCGAGGAACCGGCCGATGCTGTGGGCCCGGCGCAGGTACAGATGCGCATCATGCTCCCAAGTGCAGCCGATGCCGCCGAGCACCTGGATGCAGTCTTTGACGTTGGCCTTCGCGGCGGCGATGCCGATGCTCGCGGCCAACGCCGCCGCAATAGAAAACTGGGATTGATCGGGATCCGCTGCAGCGCGGGCGGCATCGCCGGCGGCTACCTCGGCCTGCTCGGCGCGGCACAGCATCTCCGCACACAGGTGCTTGACGGCCTGGAAACTGCCGATCGGCTTGCCGAATTGCTCGCGCACCTTGGCGTAGGCGACCGCGGTCTCCAGCGCCCATCGCGTGACGCCGGCCGCCTCAGCCGCCAGCACCGTCGCGGCTAGTTCCTCGACCCACTCTCGTGTCTGCGGGATCACGGTGGCCGGCGCCGATGTCAGCACCACCCGGGCTAACGGCCGGGAGAAGTCGGTGGCCCGCAGCGGCTCGATTTGCACGCCGTCGCTGCCGGTGTCGACCAGCAGCCACTCTCCGCCGGCCGGCAGCAGCAGTACGCCGCGATCTGCAGCGCCCAGCACTGATGGCAGGGTGCCCGACGCCCGCGAAGTCTCGCTGTCAAACTGCACGTCGCCCTCGAGCGCCACCCCGGCGAAGCGTTCACCAGAGGCCAGTGCGGCCAGCAATTCGGCATCGGAGCCGGCCTCGGAGAGGACCACCGTGGCCAGCGCGGTGGTCGCAACCGGCCCGGGTGCCAGCGCCTTGGCGGCTTCCTCGACCATCGCGCACAAATCCTCGATGCTGCCGCCTGCCCCGCCGCATTCCTCCGGAATCGCGACGCCGAATAGCCCCAGATCGGTGAGGCGTGCATATACCGGCCGCCAGGCATCGGCGTTACCTTGCTCGACATCGCGGATTGCCGCGGTCCCACCCGGCCCCGAGGTCGAATTGCGGGCCCAGTCGCGCACCAGCGCACGCGCGGCGAACTGTTCGTCGCTGACGGTCGCTGCCACCCTCAGGTCCTCCGGGTCCCTGGTTCGACGTTGCACACAAACCCGCAACGTCGCCGAACTAGAACGTGTTCTAATAGTGCCAGTGATCGACCGTCAAGTCGAACGCCATTAGAGCAGCACACGTGGTTGTCCCGGCGGTACGGAGGTGGGAAATTCACGCTCAGCATGCGTATCGTTTGCAAACGAGCCCGGAACAGGAGCAACCCGTCAGATGTCGCAAGCCAACACGAACTCGGGCCGCGTTTCTGACTCGCAGCCGCGCGAGGTCATGAACGTGGCGGTACTGGCCGAGTCCGACCTCGGCTCGGAGGCACAACGGGAACGCCGCAAGCGCATCCTGGACGCCACCATGGCCATCGCGTCGAAAGGTGGCTACGAGGCAGTTCAGATGCGTGCCGTGGCGGACCGGGCCGATGTGGCGGTGGGGACGCTGTACCGGTATTTCCCTTCGAAGGTGCATCTGCTGGTATCGGCCCTGGGCCGGGAATTTAGCCGCATCGACGCCAAAACCGACCGCTCCACGGTCGCCGGGGGCACTCCGTTTCAACGGCTGAACTCCATGGTGGGCAAGCTCAACCGCGCGATGCAACGCAATCCACTGCTCACCGAGGCGATGACGCGTGCCTACGTTTTCGCCGACGCATCGGCGGCCAGCGAGGTCGACCACGTCGAGAAGCTCATCGACAGCATGTTCGCGCGCGCAATGGCCGACGGCGAACCGACCGAGGACCAGTACCACATCGCCCGGGTGATCTCGGACGTGTGGTTGTCGAACCTACTCGCGTGGCTCACCCGGCGAGCCTCCGCGACCGACGTCAGCAAGCGGCTGGACCTGGCCATGCGGTTGTTGATCGGCGACCAGGAAGGCGGGTAACGCCCGTTAGGTGGGGAGCCCGGCGGTGCGGCCCCGAATCAGCTTGGTGTCTAGGAGCTCGACGACCGGCAGGCCCGACCGCGGCGGCTTCAGCAGCAGTTCACCTGCCCGGCGGCCCTTCTGCAGGCTCGGCTGCGCCACCGTGGTCAACCCGCGGCTGATCGCCTCGGGCACGCCGTCGAAGCCGGTGACGCTCATCTGACCGGGCACGTAAATGCCATGTGCCCGAAGGTAATCCATGGCGGACAGGGCCAATATGTCCGCAGTGCACATCAGCGCGGTAATCCGCGGATTGGCCTCGCACGCCACCTTGGCGGCAGTGCCACCCGACGCCGGCAGGTGCTCATAGCTTTCCACCACGGTAAGCGAATCCGGATCGACACCGGCAGCCGTCATTGCCTCCCAGACGCCGATGATGCGTTCGCGCTGCACGTCGAAGGTCGGCGACCGCAGCCGCTCGGCGTCCGCCAGGCCCTGTCGACGCTCGCGGCCCAGGCGCATGGTCAACAGCCCGATCTCGCGATGCCCAAGCCCCAGCACATAGTCGGCCAGCTCGCGCATCGCCGCCCGGTCGTCAATGCCGACCCGCGACACGCCGGAGAGGCCTTTGGGCTGGTCCACTACCACAACGGGCAGGCGCCGCTGCAAAACCACCTGCAGGTAGGGATCGTCGTCACAGACCGAATACACCACGAAGCCGTCCACCCCGGCGGCAAGCACGGCGGCTGTTCCGTCCTGCAGGCTCCGGCTGGGTCCGACGGCTACCAGCAGCAATCCCTGCCCCAGCTGTTCGCATGATTGCGCCACCCCCGTAACGAAATCCCGCGCCGCCGGGTCGCTGAAGAAATAGGTCAGTGGTTCGGCCATCACCAAACCGACCGCACCGGCTTTGCGGGTCCGCAACGATCGCGCTACCGGGTCGGGTCCCGCATAACCCAGCCGCTTCGCCGTCGCAAGCACCCGTTCACGTAGGTCGGCGGAGAGCTGATCCGGTCGGTTGAAGGCATTCGAGATCGTGGTGCGCGAAACCTTCAGTTCGGCTGCCAACGATGCCAGAGTCGCACGCCGGCGCGATGTGGGACTCATGTTCGGTGAGGCTACAGCGGATGGGAGTTTGCGCCTACGCGGTTTCAATTCGCCATTTCCTAATGGAAACGATTGTCATTAGTATTGGGTCTGCCGGCAAACTCGGCGCGACCACCTCAAACGTGCCAACGGCACACATGGGACACGAATGACACTAGTAAATCCGACGCGATGGCTGTCAGCGATCATCGTCTGCTTGGCGGCCTCGACCGCACTCACCGGCTGCGGTGGTTCGGCATACCCGCAAGCGGCAACGGTGGTGGCGTCCACCGACGTGTGGGGCAGCGTGGCGCGTGCCGTCATTGGCCGCCACGTCGCCGTCAGGTCCATCCTGAGCGGCGCCGATACCGATCCGCACTCGTATCAGGCCAGTCCATCGGACGCCGCCGCGATCATCGACGCCGCCCTGGTCGTCTACAACGGCGGCGGTTACGACCCTTGGGTAGACGAAGTGCTGGCAACGCATCGGTCCGTCAAATCGGTCGATGCCTACTCGTTTCTCGGCCGCACGAACCCCGGCGACCCCCCCAACGAGCACGTCTTCTACGACCTGAGCGTCGCCAAGTCGGTCGCATCCTCGATCGCCGACCGGATGGCAGCCATCGACCCGGGCAATGCCGCTGAATACCGGGCCAACGCCGCCGAATTCTGCCGCGGCGCCGACGAAATCAGCATCTCCGAACACGCCATCGCCAGTGCATACCCCAACGCCGGAGTCATCGCGACCGAGCCCGTCGTGGACTATCTGCTGGACGCGTCCGGCCTGATCAATCGCACCCCGGCCGCCTTTACCGCGGCTAACGAGAACGAAACCGATCCCTCGCCGGCCGACATGGCCGCCGTCCTCGACCTGATCAACCACGGTCAAGTCTCGGCGCTGCTGGTCAACCCGCAGACGTCCACCGCCGCGATCAACGGCCTCGAGGACGCTGCCCGGCGGGCGGGTGTGCCGGTGACCAAAGTGACCGAAACACTGCCCGACGGCACCGACTATCTGACCTGGCAGCGCAACACCGTCGACCAGCTGCTCGCTGCGTTGCGGTCGAGCCGATAAGCACCGCCGTGAGTCTCGAAGCGGTCCAGGCCGTCGACGGCCATGCACATGCCGTTTCGCTGACCGGCGCCCGGCTGGCGTTCGGTGACCGCGTGCTCTGGGACCACCTCGACCTGTCGGTGTCGCCCGGCGAGTTCATCGCGATGCTGGGCCCCAACGGCAGCGGGAAGACGTCGTTACTGAAGGTGCTGCTCGGACAGCTGCCGCTGAGTGCCGGCGTCGCGCTGGTCGACGGAAAGCCGATCACCTCGGGCAGCGGACGCATCGGCTACGTGCCCCAGCACCGCCCGATCGACCGGGATGTCATGTTGCGCGGGCGCGACCTGGTTCGGCTGGGTATCGACGGACGTCGCTGGGGCGGCGCGCCGCTGCGATCTGCCGATCGGGCCCGCCGGCGCGCGGCCGTGTGGCAGGCGCTGCGACAGGTCAATGGCGAAGAACTGGCCAATGTCCGGGTCGGCGTGATGTCGGGCGGCGAGCTGCAGCGGGTGCGCATCGCTCAGGCGCTGGTCAGCGACCCGATGCTGCTGCTGTGCGACGAACCGCTACTGGCCCTGGACCCGGCCAACGCGAAGCTGGTATCGGCGCTGATCGACCGGCGCCGCCGGGATGCCGCAACCACCGTTATCGTCGTCACCCACGATTTCAACGCGATCCTGCCGTATGTGGACCGGGTGCTGTATCTGGTCGACGGCCGATTCAGGATTGGCACCGTCGAGCAGGTGATGACCACAGAAACGCTGTCGGCGCTGTACCGGGCCGACATCCAGGTGATGAAGGTCAATGACCGCTATCTGGTGGTGGGCAGGCCCGTGCCGACCGATGGGTGCGACGAATGAACCACCGGCTCGCCGACATGCTGGATCATCTGTTCTCCTTTGAGATCACCGCCCACCTACTGCGCCACGACTTCGTCCAGCAAGCGCTGGTAGCGGCCGCGCTGCTGGGATTGGTGGCCGGGCTGATCGGGCCGTTCATCGTGATGCGCCAGATGTCGTTCGCTGTGCACGGATCCAGCGAATTGTCGCTGACCGGAGCAGCGTTCGCGCTGCTGGTCGGGTTCGAGGTGGGCGTGGGCGCGCTGATCGGCAGCGCCCTGGCAGCGGCGCTATTCGGCATTCTCGGTCAGCGCGCCCGGGAACGCGATTCGGTGATCGGGGTGGTGTTGGCGTTCGGATTGGGTCTGGCGGTGCTGTTCATCCACCTCTACCCGGGTCGGACCGCGACCAGTTTCGCGTTGCTGACCGGCCAGATCGTCGGCGTCGGCTATACCGGGCTGGCCATGCTGGCGCTCGTTTGCTTGCTTGTCGTCATCGTGCTGGCAATGTGCTACCGCCCGCTGTTGTTCGCCACCGTCGATCCGGACGTTGCGGCCGCCCGCGGTGTCCCGGTTCGCGCGCTGGGCATCGTGTTCGCCGCGCTGGTCGGTGTGGTGGCCGCTCAGGCCGTGCAGATCGTCGGGGCACTGCTGGTCATGTCGTTGCTGATCACGCCGGCGGCCGCGGCCGCCCGGGTGGTCGCCTCGCCGCCGGCGGCGATCGTGGCCTCGGTTGTCTTCGCCGAGGTCTCCGCCGTCGGGGGGATCGTACTGTCACTGGCGCCGGGCGTTCCGGTGTCGGTGTTCGTCGCAACCATCTCGTTTCTGATCTATCTATTTTGCTGGCTACTCGGACGCCGTCGGGAGGCCCCCACCTACGCTTGGCCAAGATCCCGCATTAAGGTAGCCGCCTAAGCTGGTTGGGTGGCCGGTATAGACCTCAACGCCGACTTGGGCGAGGGCTTTGGCATCTGGAACCCGGTCGTTTCTCGTCGCGAGCCGGGCGCGGTGCTGCACTATCCGGCGACGATCGCTGACCGCGTGGTGACCATGGTGACCGCGGGGCACGTCATCGCGATCGACGGCGCCAGGATTGCTGTCAGCGTGGAATCGGTCTGCTTGCATGGTGATTCGCCAGGTGCGGTGCAGATCGCGACCGCGGTGCGCGACCAGCTCAAGGCGGCCGGCACCGATATCAGGGCGTTCTCCTGATGCGGCTGAAACTTGGCCGACCCGATATCGCGCGGTATTTGGATCGGTTCGACGTACCTGCTGCGGAACCCAAGGCGCTTTCGGTGACGTGGATGGGGGTGGCGACGCTGCTGGTCGACGACGGGTCGTCCGCGCTGATGACCGACGGCTACTTCTCGCGCCCCAGCCTGGCGCGGGTCGCGGCCGGCAAGGTGTCGCCGTCACCGGCGCGCGTCGACGGCTGCCTTGCCCGGGCCAAGGTGTCCCGGCTGGTGGCTGTCATCCCGGTGCATACCCACATCGACCACGTGATGGACTCCGCACTGGTCGCTGACCGCACCGGCGCGCAGCTGGTCGGGGGCCAGTCGGCGGCCAATGTCGGGCGAGGATACGGGCTGCCAGAAAACCGCCTAGTCGTCGCGGTCTCGGGTGAACCAATTCGGTTGGGCGCCTACGACGTCACCCTGGTGGAGTCGCAGCACTGCCCGCCCGACCGGTTTCCCGGTGTGATCGGCGCACCGCTGATCCCACCGGTGAAGGCGTCGGCCTACCGCTGTGGAGAGGCGTGGTCGACGCTGGTGCAGCACCTGCCGTCCGGCCGGCGGCTGCTGATCCAGGGCAGCGCCGGTTTCGTCAAGGGCGCGCTGGCCGGCCACCGCGCCGATGCCGTCTACCTGAGCGTCGGCCAGCTCGGCCTGCAGCCGCGGTCATACCTGCTCGACTACTGGACCGAGACCGTGCGCGCGGTGGGTGCGCGCGGGGTGGTCCTGATCCACTGGGACGACTTCTTCCGCCCATTGTCAAAGCCTTTGCAGGCCTTGCCATATGCTGGCGACGACTTGGATGTTTCCATCCGCATCCTCGACGAGCTGGCCACGCAAGATGGTGTCGCGCTGCACATGCCGACGGTGTGGCGGCGCGAGAACCCTTGGATGTGAAGCGGTCTAGACCCGGATCTAAAACATGCCACTGACCGTTGCGCTGTTGCTGCTTGCTGTTGTGCTCGGGTTTGCGGTTGCCCGCCCACGCGGCTGGCCGGAGGCGCTGGCAGCGATTCCGGCGGCGCTCATTCTGATTGCGATCGGTGCGATCTCGGTCCATCAGGCGGCCGAGCAGGTTGCGGGGCTGGCGGGAGTGGTCGCGTTCCTTGGCGCGGTGCTGGTGCTGGCCAAGATGTGCGATGACGAGGGCCTGTTCGAGGCCGCGGGCGCGGCGATGGCTCGGGTGCGCGTCGGCTCGCACGGCCTGCTGCGGCAGGTATTCGTCATTGCCGCCAGTATCACCGCTGTGCTCAGCCTGGACGCAACCGTGGTGTTGCTGACCCCGGTGGTGCTGGCCACCGTCCGCAGGCTGCGCACCCCGGTCCGCCCCTATGCCTACGCCACCGCCCACCTGGCTAACGGTGCGTCGCTGCTGCTTCCGGTCTCGAATCTGACCAACCTGCTGGCGTTTCACCTCGCCAACGTCTCTTTCACGAAGTTCACCGTGGTGATGGCGTTGCCGTGGGTGGGTGCGGTGGCCGCGGTGTATGTGGTCTTCCGGTGGTTTTTCGCCAAGGATTTGCGCGTATCGCCGGATCCCGAGGAACTCGGGCCGCCGCCGCGGCCGCCGGTGTTCGTTTTGGTGGTGGTGGCGCTGACGCTTGCCGGGTTCGCGCTCTCCGAACCGGTGGGCGTGGCCCCGGCCTGGGTGGCGCTGGCCGGCGCCTCGGTACTGGCGGCGCGCAGCCTCAGCCGTGGGAACACCTCGGTGGTGGAGATCGTGCGGGCGGTGAACGTATCGTTTTTGGTGTTCGTGCTGGCGCTCGGCGTCGTGGTACATGCGGTCGCACTGAACGGAATGGGCACCGTGATGTCTGCGGTGCTGCCGTCGGGTTCGGGGTTGCCCGCGTTGCTCGCGATCGCCGCGGTGGCTGCCGTGCTGGCCAACGTCGTCAACAATCTGCCGGCGACGCTGGTGTTGCTGCCGCTGCTCGCGCCCAGCGGTCCGGTGGCCATCCTGGCGGTACTGATCGGGGTCAACATCGGCCCCAACCTGACCTACGTCGGTTCGCTGTCGAATCTGTTGTGGCGGCGCGTGTTACGCCACCACGATGTCGAAGCCGGCGTCGGCGAGTACACCCGCCTCGGGCTGTGCACCGTGCCCGCGGCCCTGGTGGTGGCGGTGCTCGCATTATGGGCGTCTGCGCGGCTACTGGGCCTCTCGCGTTAATGTCAGGCTGCGCCAGCGTCAAGAAACGAGATCGCGGCGCGATCCTGACCGACGCGGTCACAGGTCGGCCCCCGATTCGGGTGATAGACCTCGGGGGTGTAGGAATCGATGTTCAACGCGGGAGCATTTCGAGTGGTGTAGTCGTCAAGTGCGATGCACAGATGCTCGTTACGCAAGGCCCGCTCGATCGTCTCCGAGCGCTTCATGCCGGCTGCCTTGGCGCCGGCCGCAGCGAGCACATTTTGGTCGACCGTGACCGATATCTTGTCTGTCGCCACCCGATGAGCCCCGAGGGGGCCGGTCGCTTTAGCGGCCGGGGGAATCGGGGCGTAGGTGAACAGCGTGGTCAGGCGAATTTTGTCGGTGTCGTTGCGTAGGGTTCGGGTCATGTCAGGTCAGCGGTTTCGTCGCACGCCGGGAGGCGTGTGCTCGCTGGGTCTGCATCTGGTGTGGTGCCCGAAGTATCGGCGCCGGGTGTTGGGCGGGCGGGTCGCCCGCCGCTTGGACGAACTGATCGAGCAGATCGCTGCCGAGCACGGTTGGCAGATCGTGGCTCACGAAGTGATGCCCGATCATGTGCACCTGTTCGTGCGGGTCGGGCCGACCGACGCGCCGGCCGCGGTGGTGCGCGTGTTCAAAGGGCGCACTGCGCGGGTGCTCCGCCGGGAGTTCCCGCACTTGCGGAATTTTGCGAAGGTGTTGTGGTCACCGGCGTATTTCGCCGCGTCGGTCGGCTACGTGTCGGAGACGACGGTGCGCCGCTACATCGAGCACCAGTGGGACGCGGTGCTGGCGTCATGAGTCAACAGGTCAAGATCACCCGCGCCCGCCTGCACGGCAGTGCGGTGTACCTGGGCGACGTCACAGGGCCGGATGGCGCCCAGATGCCGGTGTGGTCGGCCAACCCGGATGAGGTTTTGAGCTGGCTGTGTGATGGGTTCCGGTTCCGGTTTAATCAGCGCCGCTCGACCCGCTGCCGTTACCTGACGTGCGAGGACCGTGCCGGGGAGCGGGTCGTCGTGAGCGATCCGGCCGGTGTGCCGGTGCTGGTGCCGATCGGTAACACCGTCACCGACATCACCGATGCTCAGGCGCGTCGGCAACATAGTTTCTTGGCGGCGATGCCCGGCTACGTGTTGGAAGCGACACTGAAGACCGAGAACACCGACTGGTTTTCGGCGACCAAACGCCGGAAGACGAACGTCGCTCACGGGCGTAAGCCCGGGGCGATGCCGGGTTTCCGCCGTAAGGATTCCGATCAGCGGTTTGTGTGCTGGTTCAACAGCGGCCGCAACGCGGTGTTTACCCGCACCGGCCGGCGCTCGGGCATGGTGACGATCAGCGGGGCTAATCCGCCTGCGCACCGCGCACCAGGGGCGGGGCCTGACGGTAAACCGCTCAAGCTGGCCTGGCGGATCACGCTGCATGTGCGGCTGTCGCAGCCGATCCGTGAGTACACGTCGGTGCGGGTGAACTGGACACGACGTGAGTTGGTGTTTGTCAACGAGCCACTGGCGGTCACCGGCCGCGCCGGCGGCGGTGAGGTGATCGGGATTGATCGCGGCGTGGTGCATACTGCTGCGGATGATCGCGGCGGGTTCTACGACGCCCCCGACACCGCCGCCTTAGACAAGCAGCGGAAGTTTCATCAGCGGCGGATGGCGAAATCGAAGGTGATCGCCGCACGGCAGGGTCGCCGGTTTTGGGAGTCCAAACGCTACCAAGCACACAAGGCCGC
>Ga0335081_10021088_pt1 | contig 10546 bp, 8 predicted proteins | sample Lox_Sample_35_FD_206713 | JGI IMG/M metagenome (GOLD analysis project Ga0335081, IMG submission 206713) | Soil microbial communities from Loxahatchee National Wildlife Refuge, Florida, United States - Lox_Sample_3.5 | ecosystem: Environmental > Terrestrial > Soil > Wetlands | place: USA: Florida... | reverse complement strand
CAGGCGGCCTTGCGCTCGCTGAGCGAGGCCGTCGTCTTCGACCGCGACGGCCAGGTGCTGGCGCGGTCAGGCTACCTCTTGCAGATGTCGCTCGATCCCAAGCTTCCTGTCTGGGCACTGCAGCAGGCGGATGCCGGCGGCGTCGCGATCCTCACCAGCGACAATGGCGACCGGGTGCGGGCGCTGGTGCGCCTGGCCAGTTTCGGCCAAGTCTATCTCTATGTCGGCCGCTTCGTCGATCCCGCCGTCGTCGCCCATGTGCAGCAGGCGCAGGCTGCTGCCGCCAACTACGAGCAGATCGAGGGCGCGCGCTCGAGCTACCAGGTGGCGTTCCAGATCATGTTCCTGGTGGTGAGCGTGCTGCTGCTGTCGTTTTCAGTGCTGATGGGATTCCGCTCGGCGACCAAACTGGTGCGACCGATCCGCTCGCTCGTCGTCGCCGCCGAGCAGGTGCGCTCGGGCGACCTTTCGGCGCGCGTCCCGGAAGGCGAGGGCGATGCCGAGTTCGGCTCGCTGTCGCGCGCCTTCAACCGCATGACCCTGCAGATCGAGGCGCAGCAGGACGAGCTCATCGCCGCCAACCGCCAGCTCGACGAGCGGCGGCGCTTCACCGAGACGGTGCTCGCCGGCGTCTCCGCCGGCGTCATCGGGCTCGATCACGAGGGCCGCGTCTACCTGCCCAACCGCTCCGCCTCGCTGCTGCTCGGCATCGATCTCGACCGCTCGATCGGCGAGGCGCTGGCATCGGCGGTGCCGGAAATGGCGGCGCTCCTCGAGGAGGCGACGCGGCGGCCGGAGCGGCGGGCGCAAGGGCAGGTGCAGATCGTGCGGCGCGGGCGCGCCCAGATCCTGCTGGTGCGCATTGCCGCCGAGCGCGAATCGCGGGAGGTCAAGGGCTATGTCGTCACCTTCGACGACATTACCGAGCTGCAGGCGGCGCAGCGCAAGGCGGCCTGGGCGGACGTGGCGCGCCGCATCGCGCACGAGATCAAGAACCCGTTGACGCCGATCCAACTCTCGGCCGAGCGCTTGAAGCGCAAATACACCCGCGAGATCGCCAACGACCCCGACACCTTTGCCACCTGCACCGACACCATCATTCGCCATGTCGGCGACATCGGCCGGATGGTCGACGAATTCTCCTCCTTTGCGCGCATGCCCGCGCCCAGCATCAAGGATGAGAGCCTGGTCGAGATCGTCCGCCAGGCGGTTTTCCTGCAGCGCGCCGCTTCGCCGGAGATTCGCTTCGACACCGACATTCCGCCGGCGGCGCGGCTCGCTTGCGATGCGCGGCTCGTGAGCCAGGCGCTGGTCAATCTGCTGAAGAACGCCGTCGAATCGATCCAGGGGCGGGACGGCGCGGCGTTGCCGCAGGGCGTGATCGCGGTACGGCTGCGCGATGCCGGTGGCCAGGTTGTACTCAGCGTCGAGGACAATGGCCGCGGCCTACCCAAGGAAGGGCGCGAGCGCCTCACCGAGCCTTACGTGACGACGCGCATCAAGGGCACCGGCCTCGGGCTTGCCATCGTCAAGAAAATCATGGAAGACCATGGCGGCGAGCTGATCCTCGAGGACCGCGACGGCGGCGGCGCGCGCGTCATGCTGCTCTTCCATCGCAGCGAGCCGCGCGCCGAACCCGCGCCGGCCGAGGCAGAGGCCGCCACAGCAGCAAGGGCCGCGATCCATGGCTCATGACATCCTCGTCGTCGACGACGAAGCCGACATCCGCATGCTCATGTGCGGCATACTGCGCGACGAGGGCTACGAGACACGCGAGGCCGGCAACAGCCGCGAGGCGCTCGCCGCCATCCGCGCGCGCCAACCGTCGCTGGTCGTGCTCGACATCTGGCTCCAGGGCAGCGACCTCGACGGCATCGAGATCCTGAAGATCATCCGCCGCGAGCTGCCGAACCTGCCGGCGGTAATGATCAGCGGTCACGGCACGATCGAGACGGCGGTATCCGCAATCAAGATGGGCGCCTATGATTTCATCGAGAAGCCGTTCAAGTCCGACCGGCTGCTGCTCGTCGTCGAGCGCGCCGTCGAGGCGGCGCGGCTCCGGCGCGAGAACGAGGAGCTGCGGTTGCGCGCCGGCGGGGATGAGGACCTCGTCGGCACGTCCCACGCCATCAACCAGCTGCGCCAGCAAGTCGAGCGCGCCGCGCCGACCGGGAGCCGCGTTCTCGTCACAGGTCCGGCGGGGGCGGGCAAGGAAGTGGTGGCGCGATTGCTGCACCGCCGCTCGCGCCGGGCCGGAGGGCCGTTCGTCGTGCTCAATTGCGCGATCATGCGGCCGGAGCGCCTCGAAATCGAGCTCTTCGGCGCCGAGCCGGGCGTCGACGGCCCGGACAGTCCGCGCAAGGTCGGCACCTTCGAGCAGGCGCATGGCGGCACGCTCTTCCTCGACGAAGTCGCCGACATGCCGCTCGAGACGCAAGGCAAGATCGTGCGAGCGTTGCAGGAGCAGGTGTTCGAGCGCGTCGGCGGCAGCCGCGTCGAAGTCGATGTGCGCGTCATCGCCGCCACCAACCGCGAGCTGGCCCTCGAAATCGCCGCCGACCGCTTCCGCCAGGATCTCTACTACCGGCTCGCCGTGGTGCCGCTCGCCGTGCCGTCGCTCGCCGAGCGGCGCGAGGACATCCCGCCCTTGGCGCGGCATTTCATGGCGCGTTCGGCCGAGGCGGCTCGCGTCAGTCCGCGCGAGTTCGGCGAGGATGCGATGGCGGCGCTCCAGGCCTATGAGTGGCCGGGGAATGCGCGCCAGCTTCGGAACGTCGTCGATTGGCTCATGATCATGGCGCCGGGCGATGCGCGGGAGCCGATCCGCGCCGACATGCTGCCGGCGGAGATCGGCATCATCGCGCCCACGGTGGTGAAGTGGGACAAGGGCGGCGAGATCATGGCACTGCCGCTGCGCGACGCGCGCGAGGTGTTCGAGCGCGACTATCTCCTGGCGCAGGTGACGCGCTTCGGCGGCAACATCTCGCGCACCGCCGCTTTCGTCGGCATGGAGCGCTCGGCGCTGCACCGCAAGCTGAAGTCGCTCGGCGTCTTCAACAACGACCGGCCGGCGAAGCTCGGCGCGTGAGCGGCGCCGGCCTTAGGCCGCCTTCACCTTCTCCACTTTGACCCCGGCGCCCTCCTTCAGCATCACCTTGTTGAGGAGCTTCGTTAGGGCATAGACCGCTTCGATCGCCGGGGCCGGGGTCTGGGTCAGTTTTGCCATCTCCAGGATCGAGCCGATCAGTGCCTCGGTCTCGAGCGAGCGGCCGGCTTCGACGTCCTGCAGCATTGAGGTCTTGTGCGCGCCGACGGCTTCCGCGCCGGCGATGCGCTTATCGATGCCGACCCGGAAGGTGACGCCGAGCTTCTTGGCGATGGCGGCGGCTTCCTCCATCATGCGCGCCGCGAGCTCGCGCGTCTCGGCGAATTGGCAGATATCCACCAGGGTCGCGTGGGTGAGCGCGCTGATCGGGTTGAACGAAAGATTGCCCCAAGCCTTTAGCCAGATCTCGGAGCGGACGTCCTTCAGCACGCGCGATTTGAGCCCGGCCCTAACGAGCACGTCATGGACACGCTTCACCCGGTCGGTCTCCTTGCCGTCGAGCTCGCCGATCGGGAAGCGGTCGCCCTCGACGTGGTGGATGACGCCGGGCGCCGTCACCGCCGCTGCGGGATAGACGACGCAGCCGATGAGGCGACCGGGGTCGATCTTCCGAGCGAGAATTCCGCTGGGGTCGAGGCTCTCGAGCCGGGTATTGTCGTATTTGCCGCCGAGCCTCTGGAAGTACCACCAGGGCAGGCCATTCTGCACCGTCATCACCATGGTCTCGGCGTCGAGCAGATGGTCGATGTCTCTCACGACCTGGTCGAGGTAATGCGCCTTGACCGCCAGCACCACCAGGTCCTGCTTGCCGGCCTCTTCCGGCTTGGCGACCGCCTTGACCTTGGCGGTGGCGACCTTGCCGTCGTGCCATTCAAGCTTGAGGCCATTGGCCTTGATCGCGGCGAGATGCGCGCCGAGATCGATCACCGTCACGTCGTTGCCGCCCAGCGCCAGCTTGGCCGCCACCAGGCCGCCGATGGCGCCGGCACCGACGACGCAGATGCGCATCGGCTTGGGCGGCCCGCCCAGCAGATAGGGGCTCGGCAGCACTTGGTTGAAGGGGTTGCTCAGCGTGCCGATGCCGGCGATGACGATCTCGATGGTGTTCTCGGCATCGGGCATCGGCCCGGCGCCGAGCGACGTGCCGCAGGCGATCACGTCGCCCGGCATTAAGGTCATGTCGCGCGACACCAGGCTCACCAGTTTGTGCGGCGGAAAGAACATGTCGCTGACGGGATAGTTCTGCCGCTCCTTGCCGTTGAGGATGGTGCGGACGCTGAGCGTCATCGGATCGAGACCGGTCGTGATGACCGGGCCCATGACGCCGAAAGTATCGAAGCTCTTGGCGCGCACCCACTGATCGAAGGATGGGTTCTTCTTGAGGAGATCGACGGCGGTGACGTCGTTGACGCAGGTGTAGCCGAAGATGTAGTCGCCAGCTTCAGCCTCGCTCACCATCGAGCAGCGCTTGCCGATGACGACACCGAGCTCGCCTTCATAGACGATCCGGCCATCATAGGATTTCGGCCGTTCGATGGGCGCAAGCGGCGGGTGATAGGCGTTGGCCGCCTTGAGGAAATAGAGCGGCTCCTCCGGTACGAGGAAATCGTTCTTGGCCGCGAGCTGATGAAAATTGTTCCAGAGGCAGATCATCTTCGACGGCACCGACGGCGTCAGGATGCGCACATCGGCGAGCTGCACGGTCTCGTTCGTCGGTCGGGGATCGGCAAACATGTCGCCGGTGTGGACGGTGATGGTGCCGTCCTTGAGCGTGCCGAAGCCGATGCGGCCGTTGCGCTCGAACCTGATCCATTGCGTCATCGCGCACCTCCCGTAAGCGGGCTTGCCGTTCGTCGAGGCGGCCATTTTGATGTCCCGTCGAGGCCGCCTGTGGGAGCCCGGGCGCAGGATCGCAAGGAATCCCCGACCTGACAAGGCAGCGGTCAACCGCCGAGGATCCGGCGGATGTCGGCGCCCCGCGCGACGGTGGTGCATCTCTGTTGCCGGTGGGGCAGAGGGGCTAAACTCCCGGGCGCAAGCTTTCCCGGAGTCCCATGTCGCGCATCGCCTATGTCAACGGCCGCTATCTGCCGCACAAGCACGCCAGCATCCATATCGAGGACCGCGGCTTTCAATTCGCCGATGCCGTCTATGAGGTGATCGCCGTTCGCCGCGGCCGGCTGATCGACGAGGCGATGCATCTCGGGCGCCTGCACCGCTCGCTGCGCGAGCTGCGCATCGCACCGCCGATGAGCGACGCGGCGATGCACGCGGTCATGGCGGAAGTGGTGCGCCGCAATAGGGTCGTCGAGGGCATGCTCTATCTGCAGATCTCGCGCGGCAGCGCACCCCGCGACTTCGCCTTTCCCAACCGCGTCAAGCCCAGCCTGGTGATGACCTCACGGCGCACCCGGGGTCCGGCGCCGCGCCTTATCGAGGAAGGCGTCGGCGTCATCACCATCGACGACATCCGCTGGGCGCGGCCCGACATCAAGAGCGTGTCGCTGCTGCCCAACGCCCTCGGCAAGCAGCGGGCCAAGGAGGTCGGCGCCTACGAGGCGTGGCAGGTCGATGCCGCCGGGAACGTGACCGAAGGCACCTCCAGCAACGCCTGGATCGTCACCGCCGCGGGGGACGTAATCACGCGCCAGGCCGATACTAGCATCCTGAACGGCATCACGCGCATCGGCCTCATCGGACTGCTCGAGCGCGAGGGGTTGCGCGTGGTCGAGCGCCCGTTCACCGTCGCCGAGGCCAAAGGGGCGCGCGAGGCTTTCCTCACCAGCACCACGAATTTCGTGCTCCCGATCGTGGCGATCGACGGCACGCCCATCGGCAACGGCCACCCCGGCTCGGTCGTGCGCAAGCTGCGCCAAGTCTACGACGACTACGCCACGGCGCAGAGCCAGGCGCAATGACGGCGCGGCCGCGGGCGCTGCTCTTCGACTGGGACAATACGCTGGTCGACACCTGGGAGACGATCCACGACGCGCTCGTCGTGACATTCACCGCTTTGGGCCAGGAGCCTTGGACGCTGCAGCAGACGAAGCTCCGCGTCGCCAGGAGCCTCCGCGACGCGTTTCCGGCGCTTTTCGGCGCCCGCTGGGAAGAGGCACTCACGCTCTATCTCGACCGCTTCCGGGCGATCCATCTCGAGCGCTTGAAGGCGCTCGAGGGCGCGGCCGAACTGTTGGCCGAGCTTGGCCAAGGCGACTATTTCCTCGGCATCGTCAGCAACAAGACCGGTGCGATGCTGCGCCAGGAGGCGGAGCATCTCGGCTGGACCGGGCATTTCCGGCGCATCGTCGGTGCCGGCGACGCGCCCCAGGATAAGCCCGACCCGGCGCCGATGCGCCTTGCGCTCGAAGGAAGCGGCATCGCTTGTAGCGAGACTTGGTATGTCGGCGACACCGCGCTTGACATGGAAAGCGCCGAGAATGCCGGCTGCCTTCCCGTACTGTTGGGCGCGCGCCCGCTCGCGGAGGAGAGTTTTGCCCGCTTCCGGCCGGCGCTCCACTTTGCCGATTGCCGAGGGCTCGGCCGGCACCTCCGGGGGTTATGATTTCCCTGCCGACCGCCGATTTGCTATGAATATTGCGAGCGCACGACGCGGCATCCCTTGATGCGGCGAAAGGCCTCCGACCGACCTTAAGAGAATAAGGGGAATCCCATGTCGTCGGAAAAATCGCAAAATGTTCAGGACGTATTCCTCAATCACGTCCGGAAGAACAAGACGCCTGTGACGGTCTTCCTGGTCAACGGCGTCAAGCTCCAAGGCATCATCACTTGGTTCGACAATTTCTGTGTCTTGCTTCGGCGTGACGCGCATTCGCAGCTTGTCTACAAGCACGCGATCTCGACCGTCATGCCGGCGCAGCCGATCCAGCTGTTCGAGCCCGGCAAAGAGGGCGAGGAAGCCTGACCCGGGACGGTCCGAGCCTCGGCAGCTGCCTCGTCCTCCATCCCGTGCTGAGGGTCGCCTCGCGCGAGCCCGGTGAGGCCGCGCGCTCGCCCGAGGGGCGGCTGGCCGAGGCGGCCGGGCTGGCGCGCGCCATCGGCCTTGGCGTCGCCGATGCCGAGGTGGTGAAGGTGAGCCGCTGGCGGCCGTCGACCTTGCTGGGAAGCGGCGCGGTCGAGCGCTGCGCCCAGATCATCCGCGAGAAGGCGATCGCCGTCGCCGTCATCGACGCCGCCGTGACCCCGGTGCAGCAGCGCAACCTCGAGAAGGCATGGCAGTGCAAGGTGATCGACCGCACCGGCCTCATCCTCGAGATTTTCGGCGCCCGCGCGCGGACGCGCGAGGGCCAGCTGCAGGTGGAGCTGGCAGCCCTCAGCTACCAGCGCTCCCGGCTCGTTCGCTCCTGGACCCATCTCGAGCGGCAGCGCGGCGGTTTCGGCTTTCTCGGCGGCCCCGGCGAGAGCCAGCTCGAGATCGACCGGCGGCTCATCGGCGATCGCATCGCCAAGCTGCAGCGCGAGCTCAGCGAGGTGAAGCGGACGCGCACGCTCCACCGCGACGCGCGCAAGCGCGTCCCTTACCCCGTGGTGGCGCTCGTGGGATACACGAATGCCGGCAAGTCGACGCTCTTCAACCGGCTGACCCGCGCCGCGGTGGTCGCCGAGGACAAACTCTTCGCCACGCTCGACCCCACCATGCGCGGCTTGCCGCTGCCTTCGGGCCGGCGCGCCATCCTCTCCGATACGGTGGGCTTCGTCTCCGACCTGCCCACCCACCTCGTCGCCGCCTTTCGCGCCACGCTCGAGGAAGTGACCGAGGCCGACCTCGTCGTCCATGTCCGCGACGTCCACCACCCCGACAGCGAGGCGCAGCGCGCCGACGTCCATGCCGTGCTGGGCGATCTCGGCATGACCGAAACGGTCGAGAACGGCCTCATCGAGGCGCTCAACAAGATCGATCTCGTCGACGCCGAGAACCGCGTCGTGCTGCAGAATCAGGCGCATCGCAACCGCGACGTCGTGCCGATCTCCGCCGTCACCGGAGAAGGCTGCGATGTCCTGGTCGATCTCCTCGATCGCCGCGTCGACGCCGATCGGCGGCTGGTGCATCTCGATGTCCCCGTCGCCGATGGCGCGGCGCTCGCTTGGCTCTACCGCCATGGCGAGGTGCTGACCCGCCGCGACGACGAGGCCATGGCGCATGTCGCGGTGCGCTTGAGCGAAGCCGATCTCGGGCGCTTCAAGAGCCGGCGGTTCGCGCCTTAGGCCGACGCCCTCATCCCCCGCCGATCCCCGCGCATCCCGGCTCATCCCCGCTCATCCCCAAATCTCCATTCGATTGCCTCGCTGACCCCTGCGACGTCGATTAAGCGGCGCGTGCTCTGGCGGCGAGGGTGCGATCGAGCCGCCCTGCGAGAGCGGGGGAGACGCCGGTCATCGGCAGCCGCAGCTCGGGGGAGGCGATGAGGCGTTGGCGCCAGAGCCAATGCTTGATGGGCGCAGGGCTGGGCTCGGCGAAGAGAAGGCGCGTCAGATCGACGACATCGCCCCAAAGCGCCACCGCGCCGGCGCGGTCGTCGGCGATGACCGCTTTGCGGAGCGCAACGAAGGCCGCGGGATCGACATGCGCGCTTGCGAGGACGCCGCCATCGGCGCCATGGGCAAGCGCGCCATAGAAGAGGCTGTCCTCGCCGGTCAGCACGGCAAAGCCCGGCGGTCGCTGGCGCAAGAGATCGAAGCTCTGCGCCGCATCGGCGCAGCAATCCTTGACGCCGACGACGTTGGGTAGCTCGGCGAGGCGAAAGAGCGTCTCGTTGGCGAGATTGACGCCGGTGCGGTAGGGAATGTTGTAAAGCAGGACGGGCTTGTCCGCGTGCTCTGCCAGTTGCGTGAAATGCCGGCGGAGCCCTTCCTGCGACGGCCGGCTGTAATAAGGGCAGGCGATGAGATAGCCGGCGATCGGCCAGGAGCGCCTCTCGCCGAGATGCGCAACGAGCTTCCTTGTATCGCTGCCGCAGAGTCCGAGAAAGACCGGCCGCCCGCGAGCTTCGGCGGCGGTCGCGGCAACGAGGCGCTCGGTCTCGTCCTCGTCGAGCGTCAAGCCTTCGCCGGTGGTCGCCGCAAGAATGAACCCGTCGAGCGGCGACTTGGCGTAATGTGCGACGAGGCGACGGAGCGAGGGCTCGTCGAGCGCGCCGTCGCGGAACGGCGTGATGAGCGGCAGAAATATTCCCGAAAGCGGTCTTTCCATGTGACTTCCTCCTCGGTTGGGCATGCCGGGCGGAAGCAGGGCTGGACATGAAAAAGCCCCGACCGAGCCGGCGGGGCCTGGGTGATCCCTGATGCTGACGCGCGCTCAGCGCAAGCGACGACCCCCGGCCCTGGCGGGACCCGGCTTTCGTGACTTGGCGAGGTGAGCAAAGCGTGGCATCGGCGCGATACTCGTCCAAGTCGAGCAGGCCTGTCAATCGCCGGCGCACCTCCGATCGCGGTTGCGACGGCGCCAATCCCCGCTAGCATACCGGCCAACGGGAGGAGAGGGCGATGAAACTGGCGTTTCTGGGTCTGGGCGTGATGGGCTACCCGATGGCGGGGCATCTCGCCAAGGCGGGCCACCAGGTGACGGTCTACAACCGCACCACAGCGAAGGCGGAAGCGTGGGTTAAGGAATATGGCGGCGCGCATCGGGCGAGCCCGGCCGCGGCGGCCGCGGGGGCTGAGATCGTCTTCACCTGCGTCGGCAATGACGACGATGTGCGCCAGGTGATCGCCGGCAAGGAGGGCGCCTTCGGCGGCATGGCCAAAGGTGCCATTCTCGCCGATCACACCACCGCCTCGGCGGAGGTCGCCCGCGAGATGGCGGCCTTTGCCAAGGAAAAGGGCCTAGGCTTCCTCGACGCGCCGGTCTCGGGCGGCCAAGCGGGCGCCGTCAACGGCAAGCTTACCATCATGGTGGGGGGCGAGCCGGCCGTCTTCGACAAGGCGCACCCGGTGATGGCTCACTATGGGCGCGCCGTCACCTTGCTGGGTCCCGCGGGCAACGGTCAGCTCACCAAGATGGTCAATCAGATCTGCATCGCGGGCCTGGTGCAAGCGCTCGCCGAGGGCCTCAATTTCGCGGTGCGCGCCGGGCTCGATCCCAAGCTCGTAGTCGAGACCATCTCGAAAGGCGCGGCGCAGTCCTGGCAAATGGAGAATCGCGCCCACACCATGGTCGAGGGCAAGTTCGATTTTGGCTTCGCCGTCGATTGGATGCGCAAGGACCTCGCCATTTGCCTTGCCGAGGCACGGCGCAACCGCGCGGCTTTGCCGGTAACGGCGCTCGTCGACCAGTTCTACCAGCGCATCCAGGAGCGCGGCGGGCGGCGCTGGGATACGTCGAGCCTCATCGCCCGGCTTGAGCGGACCAAGCGCGGCTAGGCTCGTTTGTCTTCGGCGGCGTAGTCGAGGGGGAGCGCGGTGGTGTATTTGATTTGCTCCATG
>Ga0335081_10021086_pt1 | contig 10546 bp, 5 predicted proteins | sample Lox_Sample_35_FD_206713 | JGI IMG/M metagenome (GOLD analysis project Ga0335081, IMG submission 206713) | Soil microbial communities from Loxahatchee National Wildlife Refuge, Florida, United States - Lox_Sample_3.5 | ecosystem: Environmental > Terrestrial > Soil > Wetlands | place: USA: Florida... | reverse complement strand
GAGCAGAGCCACCATGGCGACCAAGCTGACCAAAGACGACATCCTCGAGGGCATCGCCAGCCTCACCGTCCTCGAGCTGTCCGAGCTGCTGAAGGACTTCGAGGAGAAGTTCGGCGTGACGGCGGCCGCGCCCGTGGCCGTGGCGGCGGCCGTCCCGGCGGCCGGGGGCGGCGAGGCCGGGGGCGGGGAGGAGGAGCAGAGCGAGTTCGACGTCATCCTGGCCGCCGCCGGCGACAAGAAGATCCAGGTCATCAAGGAGGTCCGTGCGCTCACCAGCCTGGGCCTGAAGGAGGCCAAGGACCTGGTCGACGCGGCGCCCAAGCCGGTGCTGGAGCGGGTGTCGCAGGCCGACGCCGAGAAGGCCAAGGCCCAGCTCGAGGAGGCCGGCGCCACCGTGGAGGTCAAGTAGCCGGCCGGGCCGGGGGCCCCAAAGTGCTTGACGGCACCCCGGGGCCTCCGTACCCTGTTCGATGGCGACGATCGGGGGTTGCCTTTGACCGCGCTCGCGCGTATGCTGTGCGGTTGCCGTGCCCCTTTCTTCGCGCCATCCCTGCCGGTTCCGGCTGGCTGACGCGCGCCCCAGTGCCCCTGGGAGGGGCATAGCCGTCCCCGCCCGACCCTCGTAGTACCCACGACCCCCGCCCGCCCTCGTCCCCGCTTCGCCCCCGGCCCGACGGGACACCCCGCCGGCACCGCCGTCTCGTCCATCGCCCGCCCCGCACCTGGGAGGAGTTGACCGTTGCCTGCACGGTCCAAGAGCCCGGATCGCTTCTCGTTCGCCAACCTCGACGAGGTCCTGCGTTTGCCCGACCTCATCGCCATCCAGCGGGACTCGTTCCGCTGGTTCTTGGACAAGGGGTTGGCCGAGGCCTTCGCCGACATCAGCCCCATCGAGGACTTCACGGGGCAGCTGAGCCTCGAGCTCGAGTACGACCCCTCCGACCCCGACCTGCACCCGCCGCCCAAGTTCGCCGAGGAGGAGTGCAAGGAGAAGGACATGACCTTCGCCGCCCCGGTGTTCGTCCGGGCGCGGTTCATGAACGCCCAGACCGGGGAGATCAAGGAGCAGACCGTCTTCATGGGGGACTTCCCGATGATGACGGACAAGGGCACCTTCATCATCAACGGCACCGAGCGGGTGGTGGTGAGCCAGCTGGTGCGCTCCCCGGGCGTCATCTTCCAGCCCGGCCGCGACCCCAAGATCATCGTGACCGGGACCATCCACCCCTACCGGGGTGAGTGGATCGAGTTCGACGTGGAGGCCAAGCCCTCCAAGGACGTCACCGCCGGGGCCCGCGTGGCCCGCAAGCGCCGCCTGTCGCTGTTCGTCCTGCTGCGGGCGCTCGGCTACGAGGACGAGGGGTTCCTCAACCGCTTCGTCCGCCACTTCGACTTCCTCGAGGGGCAGTGGGAGAAAGAGCGCGACCTGGCCCCCACGCGCGAGGACGCCCTCCTCGAGATCTACAAGCGGGCCCGGCCGGGCGAGCCCCTGTCGGCGGAGGCGGCGCGCGCCTACTTCGAGAACGCCTTCTTCAACCCCAAGCGCTACGACCTCACCCGGGTCGGGCGCTACAAGCTCAACCGCAAGCTCGGCCCGGAGATCGAGCGCATCTCGAGCATCCTCGACATCGACCTCGAGCGGCCCGCCCCCGACCAGGGCGTCCTGTCCCCGTCGGAGATCCTGGCCACGGCGACCTACATGCTGCACCTGGCCGACGGCGAGTCCGGCTACCGCATCGACGACCAGGACCACTTCGCCAACCGCCGCATCCGCTCGGTGGGCGAGCTGATCCAGAACCAGGTGCGCGTGGGCCTGTCGCGCATGGAGCGGGTGGTGCGCGAGCGCATGACCACCCAGGACGTCGAGGCCATCACGCCCCAGACGCTCATCAACATCCGGCCCGTGGTGGCGGCCATCAAGGAGTTCTTCGGCACCAGCCAGCTGAGCCAGTTCATGGACCAGAACAACCCGCTGTCGGGCCTGGCCCACAAGCGCCGGCTGTCGGCCCTCGGGCCCGGCGGCCTGTCGCGCGAGCGGGCGGGCTTCGAGGTCCGGGACGTGCACAGCTCGCACTACGGGCGCATGTGCCCCATCGAGACGCCCGAGGGCCCCAACATCGGCCTCATCGGCGCCCTGGCCACCTACGCCCGGGTCAACGAGTACGGCTTCATCGAGACGCCCTACCGCAGGGTCGTGGACGGCCGGGTGAGCGACGAGATCGTCTACCTGGCCGCCGACGAGGAGGAGGAGCACGTCATCGCCCAGGCCAACGCCAAGCTCGACGAGCGCGGGCGCTTCGTCGACGAGCGGGTGCTCGTGCGGCGCGGTCCCCAGGGAGCGGGCGTGCGGGTGGGGGCCACCTCGACCTCCTACGGCACCACCAGCGAGATCGACTACGTGCCGCCGTCCGAGGTCGACCTCATGGACGTGTCCCCCAAGCAGATCGTGTCGGTGTCGACCGCCCTCATCCCCTTCGTCGAGCACGACGACGCCAACCGCGCCCTCATGGGCGCCAACATGCAGAAGCAGGCGGTGCCGCTGGTGGTCCCCGAGGCCCCCTACATCGGCACCGGGGTGGAGGCACGCGCCGCCCAGGACGCCGGCGACGTGCTGCTGTCGGAGGGTGAAGGCCAGGTGGTCGAGGTCTCGGGCGACCACATCGTGGTGGAGTACCGCGCCGGCCAGCGCGACCGCCTGGGCCACGATCTCGGCCGCAAGCGCTACACCCTGGCCAAGTTCCGCCGCTCCAACCAGAACACCTCCATCAACCAGAAGGTGATCGTGGAGGAGGGCCAGCGGGTGGCGGCCAACGACGTGCTGGCCGACGGCTCGGCCACCCACAACGGCGAGCTGGCGCTGGGCAAGAACCTCCTCGTGGCCTTCATGCCGTGGGAGGGCTACAACTTCGAGGACGCCATCATCCTCTCCGAGCGCCTCGTGCGCGACGACGTGCTCACCTCGATCCACATCGAGGAGCACGAGGTCGACGCCCGTGACACCAAGCTCGGCGCCGAGGAGATCACCCGGGACATCCCCAACCTGTCCGAGGAGATCCTGGCCGACCTCGACGAGCGCGGCATCATCCGCATCGGCGCCGAGGTGGGCGCCGGCGACGTGCTGGTGGGCAAGGTCACCCCCAAGGGCGAGACCGAGCAGACCCCCGAGGAGCGGCTCCTGCGGGCCATCTTCGGCGAGAAGGCCCGCGAGGTGCGCGACACCTCGCTCAAGGTGCCCCACGGCGAGTCGGGCAAGGTCATCGACGTGCGCGTCTTCTCCCGGGAGGACTCCCACGAGCTGCCGCCCGGCGTCAACCAGCTGGTGCGGGTGTACGTCGCCCAGAAGCGCAAGATCTCCGAGGGCGACAAGCTGGCCGGCCGCCACGGCAACAAGGGCGTGATCTCCAAGATCCTGCCCGTGGAGGACATGCCCTTCCTGGCCGACGGCACGCCCGTCGACATCATCCTGAACCCCCTGGGCGTGCCCAGCCGGATGAACGTGGGCCAGGTGCTCGAGTCGCACCTGGGCTACGCGGCCCGCTGGGGCTGGGACGGCGCCGAGCTGCACCAGGCCCCCCCGAGCGGCACCGAGGCCAAGACCCGGCCCCGGACCGACCCCGCCGTGTGGGTGGCCACGCCCGCCTTCGACGGCGCCCACTGGGACGAGGAGGAGGAGGCGGGGCGCCACCCCACCATCAAGCGGGTGTTCGAGCGCCTGCACCCCGACTCGGCCGACGGCACCCGCCTGATCGGGCCCGACGGCAAGGCCACGCTCTACAACGGGCGCACCGGTGAGGTGTACGACAACCCCATCTCGGTGGGATACGTCTACATCCTGAAGCTGGCGCACCTCGTCGACGACAAGATCCACGCCCGCTCCACCGGGCCGTACTCGATGATCACCCAGCAGCCCCTGGGCGGCAAGGCCCAGTTCGGCGGGCAGCGCTTCGGGGAGATGGAGGTGTGGGCCCTCGAAGCCTACGGGTCGGCCTACGCCCTCCAGGAGCTGCTCACCATCAAGTCCGACGACGTCCTGGGCCGGGTCAAGGTGTACGAGGCCATCGTGAAGGGCGAGAACATCCCCGAGCCGGGCATTCCCGAGAGCTTCAAGGTGCTCATCAAGGAGATGCAGTCGCTGTGCCTCAACGTCGAGGTGCTGGCGCTGGACGGCGCCGAGATCGAGATGCGTGAGCTCGACGAGGACGTCTTCCGGACGGCCGAGGAGCTGGGCATCGACATCAGCCGGCCCGAGCGCGGGTCGGACGAGGAAGACGAGCGGCGCGCTGCCGAGAGGAGCTTCTAGTCGTGCTCGACGTCAACAACTTCGACCAGATCCGCATCGGCCTGGCCACGGCCGAGTCCATCCGGTCGTGGTCCAACGGTGAGGTCAAGAAGCCCGAGACGATCAACTACCGCACGCTGCGCCCCGAGAAGGACGGGCTGTTCTGCGAGAAGATCTTCGGGCCCACCAAGGACTGGGAGTGCTACTGCGGCAAGTACAAGCGCGTCCGCTTCCGGGGCATCATCTGCGAGCGCTGCGGCGTGGAGGTCACCCGCTCCAAGGTGCGGCGCGAGCGCATGGGCCACATCGAGCTGGCCGCGCCCGTGGTCCACATCTGGTACCTGCGGGGCACCCGCAGCTGGCTCGCCTACCTGCTCATGGGGACCGAGGCCCGCGAGGAGCTCAAGGCCAAGCAGCTCGAGAAGGTCATCTACTTCGCCGCCAACCTGGTGACCTGGGTCGACGAGGAGCGCCGCCACGAGGACATGGCGGCCCTCGAGGGTGAGCTCGCCGAGGAGGTCACCCAGCTCGAGCGCCAGCGCGACCTCGAGATCGACCGGCGTTTCAAGGAGCTCGAGAAGGAGCTGGCCGAGCTGGAGGCGGGCGGGGCCAAGGACACCGAGATCAAGGCCCGCCAGCGGCTGGCGGAGAAGGAGATCGGGTCGGTGCGCGAGCGCGCCGAGGCCGACATCGACCTGGCCAAGCGGGCCTTCGACGAGTTCCGCGACATCTACCCCCGCAAGATCATCGAGGACGAGCTGCTGTGGCGGGAGCTCAAGATCCGCTACGACGAGTACTTCGAGGGCGGCATGGGGGCCGAGTCCATCGCCCAGCTCATCGACCGCATCGACTTCGACGTCGAGGAGACCAAGCTGCGCGAGGCCATCGACGCCACCGACGGGCGCCGTCCGCTGTCGGCCCAGCGCCGGCAGAAGGCCATCAAGCGCCTCAAGATCGTCACCGCCTTCAACCGGCGTGACGACCACGGGCGCCGGGCCAACGACCCCCGGGCCATGATCCTGGGCGTCGTCCCCGTCATCCCGCCCGACCTGCGCCCCATGGTGCAGCTCGACGGCGGCCGCTTCGCCACCTCGGACCTCAACGACCTCTACCGCCGGGTCATCAACCGCAACAACCGGCTCAAGCGCCTGCTCGACCTGGGCGCCCCCGAGATCATCATCAACAACGAGAAGCGGATGCTCCAGGAGGCCGTCGACGCCCTCTTCGACAACGGCCGGCGCGGCCGCCCCGTCACCGGGCCCGGCAACCGGCCCCTCAAGAGCCTGTCGGACATGCTGAAGGGCAAGCAGGGGCGGTTCCGCCAGAACCTGCTGGGCAAGCGCGTCGACTACTCGGGCCGCTCGGTCATCGTGATCGGGCCGGCGCTGCAGCTGCACCAGTGCGGCCTGCCCAAGCTCATGGCGCTCGAGCTGTTCAAGCCCTTCGTCATGAAGCGCCTGGTGGACCTGGAGCTGGCCCAGAACATCAAGTCGGCCAAGCGCATGGTCGAGCGCCAGCGCCCCCAGGTGTGGGACGTCCTCGAGGGCGTCATCAAGGAGCACCCGGTCCTGCTCAACCGGGCCCCCACCCTGCACCGCCTGGGCATCCAGGCCTTCGAGCCGGTGCTGGTGGAGGGCAAGGCCATCCAGGTGCACCCGCTCGTGTGCACCGCCTTCAACGCCGACTTCGACGGCGACCAGATGGCCGTGCACCTGCCCCTGTCGGCCGAGGCCCAGGCCGAGGCGCGCGTCCTCATGCTGTCGGCCAACAACATCCTGTCCCCGGCCACGGGACGGCCCATCACCGTCCCCACCCAGGACATGGTGTTCGGCGCCTACTACCTCACCCTGCAGGTGGAGGGGGCCAGGGGCGAGGGCCGGGTCTTCCGCCACGCCTACGAGGTGGAGCGCGCCTTCGACGAGGGCGAGATCGACCTCCACGCCAAGATCGTCCTGCGCACCAACCCGGGCTCGTCCATGCACACGGCCCTGGTCAAGGCCCTGTCGGCCGACGGCGAGGCCGACGAGGTGCTGTCCATCGAGACCACCCCGGGCCGGGTGTTCTTCAACAGCGCCCTGCCCAAGGGCTTCCGGTTCGTGAACGACGTGGTGGGCAAGCGCTCGACCCCCATCGGCGGCATCGTGGAGGAGGTCTCGTCCACCGAGCCCAAGCACGTCGTGGCCGAGAGCCTGGACCGCATCAAGGCGCTCGGGTTCCGCTTCGCGGCGCAGTCGGGGCTCACGATCTCCATCGACGACGTGCGCACGCCGCCCGACAAGCGGGCCATCCTCGACCGCTACGAGCGGGAGGCGGAGAAGGCCGAGACCCAGTTCAAGCGGGGCATCATCACCGACGACGAGCGGCGCCAGAAGGAGATCGAGATCTGGACGTCGGCCACCTCCGAGGTGGGCCGGGCCATGGAGAAGACCCTGTCGGGCATGGCCTTCAACCCCCTCGACATGATGGTGGACTCCGGCGCCCGGGGGAACGCCCAGCAGATCCGCCAGATCGCCGGCATGAAGGGCCTGGTGTCGAACCCCCGGGGCGAGATGATCCCCCGGCCCATCAAGTCCTCGTTCCGCGAGGGCCTGTCGGTGCTGGAGTACTTCATCTCCACCCACGGCGCCCGCAAGGGCCTGGCCGACACCGCCCTGCGCACCGCCGACTCCGGCTACCTGACGCGGCGCCTGGTGGACGTGGCCCAGGAGCTCATCGTCCGCATCGACGACTGCGGCACCTCCCGGGGCATCTGGCTCGAGGGCGTGGTGCCCGACGAGGCCGGCCGGCGCTCGTACCTCGAGACCCGCGCCTACGGCCGGGTGCTGGCCGAGGACGTCACGGCGGGCGGCGAGACCGTCGCCGAGGGCACCCTCCTCGACGACGACCTGGTGGCCGCCATCCGCGACGACGCGGCGGTGCAGCGCATCCGGGTGCGCTCGGTGCTCACCTGCGAGTCCGAGCACGGCGTGTGCGCCACCTGCTACGGACAGTCCCTCGCCACCGGCCGGCTCATCGAGCTGGGCGAGGCGGTGGGGGTCATCGCCGCGCAGTCCATCGGCGAGCCCGGCACCCAGCTCACCATGCGGACGTTCCACACCGGCGGTGTGGTGGGCGAGGACATCACCCACGGCCTGCCCCGCGTGGTGGAGCTGTTCGAGGCCCGCACGCCCAAGGGCGCGGCGGTGCTCGCCCACTACTCGGGCGCGGTGCGCATCGAGGACGAGGAGGGCGGCCGGCGCATCACGGTGGTGGCCGACGACGGCAGCGAGGAGTCGGTCGTGGTGTCGTCGCGGGCCCATCTCGAGGTGGCCGGCGGCCAGGAGGTCGCCGCCGGCGACGCCCTGGTGGAGGGGCCCAAGGACCCCAAGGAGCTCCTCGAGGTGAAGGGCATCCGCGAGACCCAGCAGTACCTGGTGGAGGAGGTCCAGAAGGTCTACCGGGACCAGGGCGTGTCCATCCACGACAAGCACATCGAGCTCATCGTGCGCCAGATGCTGCGCCGGGTGCTCGTGGCCGAGCCCGGCGACGCCCCCTTCCTGCCCGGCGAGCGCGTCGACGCCCAGATCTACGCCGAGGTCAACCGGACCCTGGTGCAGGAGGGCAAGCGCCCCGCCGAAGGCCGCCCCGAGCTCATGGGCATCACCAAGGCGTCGCTGGCCACCGACTCGTGGCTCTCCGCGGCGTCGTTCCAGGAGACCACCCGGGTGCTCACCGAGGCCGCCATCGAGGGCCGCTCCGACCGCCTGTTCGGGCTGAAGGAGAACATCATCATCGGCAAGCTGATCCCGGCGGGCACGGGCATGGGCCGCTACCGCGACATCGTGGTGGACCTGCCCGAGGCGGCCGGGGTGTCGTTGCGCACCTACGGCTTCGACGAGGAGACCGAGGACCTGGCGGCCTGGCTGCGTGACGTGGGCGGGCCCGCCGGCGGCGGGGACGGCCTCACCGAGTCGGGCAACGGCGAGAGCGGCTACGGCGAGAGCGGCTTCGGCTCCTACTCCGACCCCGGGGCGGGGGCGGGGGCGGGGGCCTGGGGCCCGCTCGGCCAGGGGCCTGCCCCGGGCTTCTCGGCCTCGCCCAACGGCGAGGGCGCCGATCCCGGGGTCGAGGGCAACGGCCACCTCGAGGCAGGCGCCTGAGCCGACACCGCCACCACGGGGCCCCGTCCGGCCCCCGGCCCTCCCCGGGCCGATTGCCGGGCAGGTCCGCGGCATCTACCATTGACTGCTCGCGTGGCTCGGCACCTGCCCGGTGCCGGGCGGCGCAGCACCCGTCAGGGTCCGCGCGGGGCAGCATCCCGCGAGCAGTCCCCCATCGGAGCAGCAGAGGACACGCGTGCCCACGATCGAGCAGCTCGTCCGCAAGGGACGGGCCTCCAAGCAGTCGAAGACCAAGACCCCGGCCCTGAAGGGCGCGCCCCAGCGCCGGGGCGTGTGCACGCGCGTGTTCACCACCACCCCCAAGAAGCCCAACTCGGCCCTGCGCAAGGTGGCCCGGGTGCGCCTCACCACCGGTGTCGAGGTGAGCGCCTACATCCCCGGGGTGGGCCACAACCTCCAGGAGCACTCGATCGTGCTCGTGCGCGGCGGCCGGGTGAAGGACCTGCCCGGCGTCCGCTACAAGGTCATCCGGGGCGCCCTCGACGCCGCCGGCGTGCGCGAGCGCAACCAGGCCCGGTCGCGCTACGGCGCCAAGAAGGAGTCCTGAGATGCCCCGCAACGGACCCGCCACCCGGCGCGAGCTGCAGCCCGACCCGGTGTTCCGGTCGGTGCTCGTCACCCAGGTGGTGAACAAGGTGCTGTCCCGGGGCAAGCGCACCCTGGCCGAGCGCGTCGTCTACGACGCCCTCGAGGTGGTGCGGGACAAGACGGCCGGCGACCCGGTGTCGATCCTCAAGCGGGCGGTGGAGAACACCCGTCCCGAGCTCGAGGTGAAGAGCCGCCGGGTGGGCGGCGCCACCTACCAGGTGCCCGTGGAGGTGCGCCCCCGGCGGGCCACCACCCTGGCCATCCGGTGGCTGGTGGGCTTCTCCCGCCAGCGGCGCGAGAAGACCATGGCCGAGCGCCTGGCCAACGAGGTGCTCGACGCCGCCAACGGCACGGGCGCGGCGGTCAAGCGCCGCGAGGACATGCACAAGATGGCCGAGTCCAACAAGGCTTTCGCCCACTACCGCTGGTAGCGGGCCCCCCGCCCGGCCTCCACCAGGGCGCCGGGCGACCACGAGACGACCTGAGAGCACCGCAGAATGGCTGACGCACGCCCCATCCGAGAATTCCCGCTGGCCCGGACCCGAAACATCGGGATCATGGCCCACATCGACGCGGGCAAGACCACGACGACCGAGCGGATCCTCTACTACACGGGCAAGAACTACAAGATCGGCGAGGTCCACGAGGGCGCCGCCACCATGGACTGGATGGTCCAGGAGCAAGAGCGCGGCATCACCATCACCTCGGCCGCCACCACCTGCAAGTGGCGGGACCACTGGATCAACATCATCGACACCCCCGGCCACGTCGACTTCACCGTCGAGGTGGAGCGCTCGCTGCGCGTCCTCGACGGGGCCGTGGCGGTGTTCGACGCCGTGGCCGGGGTCGAGCCCCAGACCGAGACCGTGTGGCGCCAGGCCAACAAGTACTCGGTGCCCCGCATCTGCTTCGTCAACAAGATGGACCGCATCGGGGCCGACTTCGACCGGGCCGTGCAGATGATCCGGGACCGCCTCGACGCCCACCCCGCCGTCATCCAGCTCCCCATCGGGGTGGAGGGCGGCTACCAGGGCGTGATCGACCTGCTGTCCATGCAGTCCCTGGTGTGGGGCGACGACATGGGCGAGAAGTGGCGCACCGAGGACGTCCCCGCCGAGATGGCCTCCGTCGCCGAGGAGGCCCGCCACCAGCTCGTGGACGTGCTGTCGAACTACGACGACACGATCATGGAGCGCTACGTGGGCGACGAGGAGATCACGGCCGACGACCTGCGGCGGGGGCTGCGGCGGGCCACCATCGCCAGCCAGGTCGTGCCCGTGCTGTGCGGCTCGGCCTTCAAGAACAAGGCCGTGCAGCCCCTCCTCGACGCCGTGGTCGACTACCTGCCGAGCCCGCTGGACGTGCCGCCGGCGATGGGGACCACCCCCAAGGGCGAGGCCGAGGAGCGCAAGGCAGATGACGCCGATCCCTTCGCGGCGCTGGCCTTCAAGATCATGACCGACCCCTACGTGGGCAAGCTCACCTACCTGCGCGTCTACTCGGGGACCCTGGCCAAGGG
>Ga0335081_10021084_pt1 | contig 10546 bp, 7 predicted proteins | sample Lox_Sample_35_FD_206713 | JGI IMG/M metagenome (GOLD analysis project Ga0335081, IMG submission 206713) | Soil microbial communities from Loxahatchee National Wildlife Refuge, Florida, United States - Lox_Sample_3.5 | ecosystem: Environmental > Terrestrial > Soil > Wetlands | place: USA: Florida... | reverse complement strand
CGGGCCAGCCGGTCCAGGTCCCAGGCGTTACCCACCATCGCGGCCAGCGAGCCGCCGCCCTGGTGCTCGGCGGTGAACAGGTAGCCGTCCGGCAGCCCGGCCTCGGCCAGGATCTGCCGCACCTCGCCGCAGCGGTCGCTGCGCGGGCTCAGCCAGACGCCCGGCATGACGTTGCCGAACCCGGTCCAGCGCAGCCGCGTCCTGAGCACGTGCCGGGCGGCGCGTTCGGCCTCCGGGGTGCGCGCGATCACGATCGTCCAGCGGCCGTCCCAGTCCGCGGCCACCGCGGTGAAGCCGAAGATGCGCTCGGTGCCGTCGCGCAGCAGCCGCTCGGCGGCCGGGGTGAGCCGCCAGAGGGTGCGCCGCCCGACCCGCTCCGAGCTCAGCCAGTTGTCGGCCGCGGTGCGCATCAGGGCCTGCCTGGCCGCCTTCTCCTCGACCCCCAGCCGGCCGAACACGTCGATGAACGCCGACGTCCAGGCCTCGCCGCCGGTCGGCAGGACCAGCTCGCCGAGCACGGTGAACAGCACGCCGCGGGCGCTGTCCGTGCCCGCGGCGTGACGGCGCAGCAGGGCCGGCGGCTGTCGGTTCACCTCGGTCATGGCAAGCAAAATACTACGAACTCTTGACGGAGAACTCAAGTTTTGTAGAGTATGAAGCAACGGCAGGAAGGATCTGCGATGACCGAACAGCGGGTCGAGTTCCGCGTCAGCCCCGATCGCTACAAGCACTGGAGGCTGACGGCCGACGGGCCGGTCGCGACCCTGACGATGGACGTCGACGAGCAGGGCGGCCTGGTACCGGGGTACGAGCTGAAGCTGAACTCCTACGACCTCGGCGTGGACATCGAGCTGTACGACGCGGTGCAGCGGCTGCGTTTCGAGCACCCCGAGGTGCGCGCGGTCGTGATCACCAGCGGCAAGCCGAAGATCTTCTGCGCCGGCGCCAACATCCGCATGCTCGCCGTGACGCCGCACGGCTGGAAGGTGAACTTCTGCAAGTTCACCAACGAGACCAGGAACGGCATCGAGGACGCCACCGCCAGCTCCGGCCAGACCTACCTGGCCGCGGTGAACGGCACCGCCTCGGGCGGCGGGTACGAGCTGGCGCTGGCGTGCGAGCACATCATGCTGGTCGACGACCGGTCCTCGGCGGTGTCGCTGCCCGAGCTGCCGCTGCTCGGCGTGCTGCCGGGCACCGGCGGGCTGACCCGGGTGTCCGACAAGCGGCACGTGCGGCGGGACCTGGCCGACTACTTCTCCACCAAGTCCGAGGGCGTCGGCGGTAAGAAGGCCGTCCAGTGGCGCCTGGTCGACGAGGCCGTACCGCGGCCCCGGTGGGACGAGACCGTGGCCGAGCGGGCCGCCGAGCTGGCGAGTCGCTCCAGCCGCCCCCAGGACGCCGGCGGGGTGGCGCTCTCCGTTTTGCCCAAGGCCCGCGACGACGACGCGATCACCTACGACCACGTCGAGGCCCGGCTCCACCGCGACGCGGGCCGAGTCGACATATCGGTAAAAGGGCCGCAAAACGACCCGCCCGCCAGCATCGACGACGCACACGACGCGGGTTTCTGGCCGCTCGCGGTGACCCGCGAGCTCGACGATCTCATCCTGGACCTGCGCACCAACGAGGCAGAGCTCGGTACCTGGGTCTTCCGCACCGAGGGTGACCCGGCCCTGGTCCTGGCCCACGACGAGCTGCTGCTGAATAACAAGGACGACTGGTTCGCCAACGAGGTGCTGCACTACCTCAAGCGCACACTGCGGCGGCTGGACGTGACCAGCCGCAGCCTGATCGCGGCGATCGAGCCGGGCAGCTGCTTCGTCGGCTCGCTGCTCGAGCTGGCGCTGGCCGCCGACCGGTCCTTCCAGCTGGCCGGGGTATTCGAGGACAAAGACCCGGACGCCGACCCCGCCACCATCACCCTGGGCGACATGAACACCGGCCCGCTCACGATGAGCAACGGGCTGACCCGGTTGCAGACCCGGTTCTGGGGGGACGAGGCCGGCTACGAGGCGGCAGCCAAGCGCAGAGGCGAGCCGCTGGAGGCCGAGGACGCGGCCGACCTGGGCCTGGTCACGTTCGCGCCGGACGACATCGACTGGGACGAGGAGATCAGGATCGCGACCGAGGAGCGGGCCAGCTTCAGCCCCGACGCGCTCACCGGGCTGGAAGCCAACTACCGGTTCGCTGGCCCGGAGACGATGGAGACCAAGATCTTCGGCCGGCTGTCCGCCTGGCAGAACTGGATATTCAACCGGCCCAACGCCGCCGGGCCGGACGGCGCGCTGCGCCGGTTCGGCACGGGGCAGCGGGCCGTCTTCGACCGGAAGCGAGTCTGAACCGATGCCAGCCAATCACGGAGCGACCGCCGACTACACCGAGAAGATCCCGAACAACGTCAACCTGCATGAGGACCGGCGGCTGCAGCGCGCGCTGGAATCGTGGCAGCCGAACTTCCTGAACTGGTGGCAGACGATGGGGCCGACGCTCCCGACCCGGGACGTCTACCTGCGCACCGCGATCAACGTGGGCCGGGACGGGTGGGCCCAGTTCGGCCACGTGGCCATGCCGGAGTACCGCTGGGGGATCTTCCTGGCCGAACGGGACCCGGGCCGCAAGGTCGGGTTCGGCGAGCACAAGGGCGAGCCGGTCTGGGACAAGGTCCCGGGGGAGTACCGGGCCGAACTGCAGCGGCTGATCGTGATCCAGGGCGACACCGAGCCCGCCTCGGTCGAGCAGCAGCGCAACCTGGGCGCCACCGCGCCGAGCCTGTACGACCTGCGCAACCTGTTCCAGGTGAACGTCGAGGAAGGGCGGCACCTGTGGGCGATGGTCTACCTGCTGCACGCCTACTTCGGCCGCGAGGGCCGGGAGGAGGCCGAGGAGCTGCTGCACCGCAACTCCGGCAGCCTGGACTCCCCGCGCATCCTGGGCGCGTTCAACGAGGAGACCCCGGACTGGCTCTCGTTCTTCATGTTCACCTACTTCACCGACCGGGACGGCAAGTACCAGCTCGGCACGCTGAAGGAAAGCGCCTTCGACCCGCTGAGCCGTACCTGCGAGTTCATGCTCAAGGAGGAGGCGCACCACATGATGGTGGGCACCACTGGCGTGGACCGGGTGGTGCAGCGCACCGTCGAGGTGATGCGCGAGCACGACACCGACGACGTGGCCGGGCTGGGCGCCATCCCGCTGCCGGTCATCCAGAAGTACCTGAACTTCCACTATTCGGTGTCGCTCGACCTGTTCGGCGGCGATACCTCCACCAACGTGGCGAACTACTACACCGCCGGGCTCAAGGGCCGGTGGCTGGAGGACCGGCGCAAGGACGACCACAAGCTCGCCAGCGACGCGATCATGGTGGACGCGCTGTCCGATGACGGGGAGATCGGGCAGACCGAGGTCTCGGCGCTGGTCGGCCTCAACACCGACCTGCGGCGCGAGTACATCTCGGACTGCCAGGGCGGCGTCAAGCGGTGGAACCGCATCCTGGAGGAGGGAGGCGTCAGGTACCGGCTGAGGCTGCCGCACGCCGCCTTCAACCGCAAGGTCGGCGCGTTCGCCGCGATTGAGGCCACCCCGGACGGCGAGAAGATCCCGGCGGAGGAGTGGCAGCGCCGCCAGGGCGAGTGGCTGCCCACCGACGTGGACAAGACCTATGTGCGGTCGCTGATGCAGCCGGTGCACCAGCGAGGCAAGATTGCCGCGTGGATCGCACCGCCGCGCAACGGCATCAACGGCCAGCCGTTCGACTACGACTACGTTCACCTGGCATGAGCGGCGTTGTGATCGACAGGTCCGCGCCGGTCGCGGTGGTCGGGGCCGGCACCATGGGGGCCGGCATCGCGCAGGTCGCCGCGGTGGCCGGCCACCCGGTCACGGTGTACGACGTCGTCGAGGGCGCCGCCGGGCGGGCGGTCGCCGCGGTCCACGACCGGGTCACCCGGCTGGTCGCCAAGGGCCGCCTCGACCTCGAGCCGTCCAGCCTCCAGCTGACCGTGGCCGCCGATCTCGGCGAGCTGGCCCGGGCCCGGTGCGTGATCGAGGCGGTGGCCGAGGACCTGGCGGTCAAGCAGGCCCTGTTCGCCGACCTGGAGAAGGTCGTCACGCCGGGCTGCGTGCTGGCCACCAACACCTCCTCGCTCTCGCCGACCGCCATCGCGGCCGGGCTCAGCCACCCGGGGCGGCTGGTGGGCCTGCACTTCTTCAACCCGGCGCCGGTGATGCGGCTGGTCGAGGTGGTCAGCGGGCTGGCCACCGACCCCGCGGTCGCGGCGGCCGTCACCAGGCTGGCCGAGGACTGGGGCAAGCAGGTCGTCCAGGCGTCCGCGACCCCCGGGTTCATCGTGAACCGGGTGGCGCGGCCGTTCTACGCCGAGGCGCTGCGGCTGGCCGAGGAGCGGGCCGCCAGCCCGGCCACCATCGACGCCGTGCTGACCCGGGCGGGCGGGTTCCGGATGGGGCCGTTCGCGCTGATGGACCTGGTCGGCCAGGACGTGAACGAGGCGGTGACCCGGTCGGTCTGGACCGCGTTCGGCTACGACCCGCGGTTCGCGCCGTCGCTGCTGCAGCGCTCCATGGTGGAAGCAGGCTGGCTGGGCCGCAAGACCGGCCGCGGCTGGTTCCGTTACGGCGACGGCGCGGCGCCGCCCGAGCCTGACGCCGCGCCGGCCCGTCCGGCCCCGGCGTATGTCATCGAGCACGGTCAGTCCCCGTTGCGGGTCCTGCTCGGCCGCACCGGGGTGGAGGTCCGCCCGGGCGCGGATGCGAACGGCGCCGTCGCGCTGCCCGGCGGCGCGCGGCTGGCCCGCTGCGACGGCCGGCCCGCGACCGCGCTGGCGGCCAGCTGGGGCCAGCCGGCCGTGGTGGTCGACAAGACGCTCGACGACGCCACCGCGGAGGGCATCGCGATCGCGGCGTCCGACGGCTGCCCGGCGGCGGCGGTGGACGAGGCCACCGGGCTGCTCCAGGCGGCCGGCCTGACCGTGTACCCGATCGACGACGCCCCGGGCCTGGTCGTGACGCGGACCGTGGCCATGCTGGTGAACGGGGCCGTCGAGGCGCGAAGCCAGGGGGTGGCCTGCGCCGCCGACATCGACACGGCCATGCGGCTCGGCACCAACTACCCGCTCGGCCCGCTGGCCTGGGGCCAGCGCTGGGGACCGGCCACGATCCTGGCCGTGCTCGACGCCATGCACGCCTGGTACGGCGAGGACCGGTACCGCCCGTCCGCCCGGCTGCGGCGGATCGCCGCCGCCGGCGGGTCGCTGACATGAGAGGACATGCATGACGCTGACCTGGAGCAAGGAGAACTCGCCCCGCTGGGACGCCGACAAGCAGCGGATCTTCGGCCCGGCCGAGCTGGCCGCGGTGGGCCTGGCCGAACCCCCGCCCGGCGGGCCCGTCGCGGACGAATGGTGGCGGGTGACCGACGGCGATCAGGTCGCCGGGTACGGCTGGCTCGACACCGAATGGGGCGACGCGCGCATCACGTTCATCGTCGCGCCCGGCTGCCGCGGCCACGGCGTGGGCGCCTTCATCCTGGAGCGGCTGGAGGACGAGGCCGCCGCGCGGGGCCTGAACTACATCTACAACGTGGTGCCGGGGACGCATCCCGACGGCGCGTGGATCAGGAACTGGCTGTCCACGCACGGCTTCCACGAGGCCTCCCGCGGACAGCTGCGCCGTCAGGTCGTCACGAGCGCTGGCTCTCGCTCACGCTGATCCGGCCGGGAACCCGGCCGTAAGATATTCCGCCACGGGTGTATCAGAAGTGGTCGGCTGCTCCTCCGCCTTGGAAGGTAGTAATGACCAGGGACGGCCCGTCAGCATCGCGCGAGGCGAGGAGCCGATATGCACGTCGGCGATTTTCTGGTGGACACGGCTGAAGTCGATCTTGCCTGGCTGGAGATCGTCGGCCCCTGTTACGCCCGGCCCGGCTGGGAACCGGCCCCGCTGACCTTCGACTCCTGGATGGAGCAGGTTCGCGTCATGCGCGCCGAACCCGGTCACGCGCGGGTGCTGATATTCACCGCGACGGTGCTCTCGCTGGAGCTGGAGCTGATGGCCGACCGGGTGGTCGGGCAGATCGTCCCGCCCGGACCGGGAGAGGTCGTGGTGGAAGCCCCCGACGGAGGCAGCTTCCGGATCGAGGCCGACGACATGGGCTTCTTCGACTTCGAGGGGATGCCGCGCGGGCAGGTCCGGCTGCGGTGCGAAACCGCGGCCGGGCGGCTGGTCACCGATTGGGTCGGCCTGTGATCTCAGGTCCCGAGGGCAATGAAGGAGTACGCGGTCGCCTGGGCGACGGGATCGGCGCCGACCGCGTGCCGGGCCAGGGCCAGCGCGCTGGCCAGGTCGGACCCGGCCCGCAGGTGGTCGTGCAGGGCGGTCATGAGGGGGACGGTGGCCGGGTCGTTGACCGGGACCACGCTGGCCACCACGCCCGCGGAGCCGAGCGCGATCAGCGCGCTGACCAGGCCGAGGAGCTCGTCAGCGCCGACCGACACGCCGACCGCGGAACTGCAGCTGGACAGCACGACACGGTACGGAGCCAGCTTGAGGCGCTCCAGGTCGTAGACGGTCAGCGGGCCGTCGGCGAGCTCGATCGCGGAGAACAGCGGGCTGTCGCCGCGGAACGTGCCGTGCGCCGCCATGTGCACCAGCCACGCGCCGTCCATGGCGGCCATCACCCGCTCGGCGGTGGCGTCACCGTCGGCCAGCACGACGGCATCCGGGTACCGCTGGACCAGGTGCCGGACCTCGGCGTCACCGGTGACCAGCCGGGGGCCGCCGACCAGCACGACCCGGTCCTCTTCCGGGCGCGGGGCCCGGCGGGCGCGCAGCCACGCCGACGCCGACGGCGTAACGGCAGTGGGCCGCTCGCGCAGGGAGGGCATCAGCCCCCACGGGACGGCGTGCAGCTTGCCGGTCGGCACCACGACCAGCGGCCCGCCGCGCAGCAGCCGGACCGAGTCGCCGAGCAGGTTCACCTCGAGGCGGCGGCCGATCTCGGTCAGGTCCAGCCGGTGGGTGCCGCGGCCGACTCCCTCCCGGCGCAGCGCGAACAGTGCGTGGGCCAGCGCGTGGACCGCGGCCTGGGTCGGGCCGACGTGGACCAGGTGCAGCCGCCGGCCGGCCGCGACCACGGCGTGCAGCTGGCCGTCGACGTCGGTGAGTTCCACCAGGTCGGTGTCGCCCAGCTGGCCGAGCAGGTCGGGCGTGCGAAAGGATTCGGCCTGGGCCGGGGCCGCCGCCGGGGTGTGCAGGACGCGCTGCCGCACCGCGGTCTCGAGCCGGCGGCGTTCCCGCTCCAGCGTGGGCGCCGCGGCCCGGCTGTCCATGGCGCTGTCCAGGCGGGCGGCGACGTTGCGCAAGGCGGCCAGGTCCGCCACCAGCTCACTGTCGGCCGACGGGCGTACCGGGCTGGCCCGGAGCACGGTGCCGCGCCAGCGCTCGCTCCACTCCAGGAACAGCCGGGCGTCGTGGCGTCGCACCGCGTGCCGCAACGCCATCTCGGCCAGCGCGGCGCCGTTGGCGGTGGCCAGGGTCCGCAGCTCGGTGGCACCGAGCGTCTGCAGGTGCAGGTCGAGCAAGGCCAAGCCGCGGTCGCACGCGGCCAGCATGCCCCGCCAGCGCTGTTCGGCCTCGCACCAGGCCGCCTGGGCCAGCCAGCCCACGCTGCGGGTGCGCAGCTGACCGCGGTGCCGGGCGTTGGCGGCGGAGCGCAGGTGGCGTGCGGCCTCCTCACGTCGGCCGGCCGCCAGCGCGAGCTGCCCGGTGAGCAGATGAGCGTTGACGGCCCGCGAGGGGTCAAGCGCATCCAGCCTGGCGGTCACCCGGCGGGCTGCTTGCAGCAACGGCCTCCGGGCATCCTCGCTCTCCGCGAACCGGCAGCGCAGCTGGACGAACTCGGCCCGTGCTGCCCACCACGGCCGCTGCTGGCGGCGGAAGAGCCGCAAGGCCTCGGCGCTGCGATCCTGCGCCAAGCCGAAGTCGCCGGTCGCGGCGGCGGCCAGAGCGGAGGAGTACAACAGCTCGGCACGCCTGGTCGCCGATCCGTGATCCTCCTCGATCCTCGCCAGCGCCGCGTTGACCTCGCTCAGGGCATCCTGAGCCAATCCAGCCGCCAGCAGCACCGTGCACTTGCTGACGAACAGGTCGGACACGAAGATGCCCAGCCGGTCGAACAGGGCTTGGGCGTGATCAAGGTAGGCGAGCGCGGCGGGGAGGTCACCTCTGGCATGGGCGGCCAGCCCGCGCTCCTGGCGTGCGGACGCGTAGTCCGCCTGCTGGCCGCAGTCGAGCCACAACTCCTCCACCCGGGCGTAGTCCTGGTCAGCCCGCTCGATGTCGCCCATGGCGAGGTACACTGCTGCTCGCCAGTGCAGGGCACGCGCTTCCCAGACCAGGTCGCCGGCATCCGCGAGCAGGCCGACCGCGGCCTGGGCGTCCCGCAGGGCCTCGGCGTTGCGACCCAGGATGTAGAAGGCTCCGGCCCGGCGAATCAGGATCCGGCCGGCGGGGACGCCGTGGCTCCGTTCCAGCAGGTCATCCAGTACCGACAGGCCGCGCCGCGACTGTCCGGCCAGGACCAGGGCGGCGCCCAGGCTGGCCGAGACGTCGGATTCCCGGTCCACGTCCCCGGCCTGGCGCGCGAACCGGCGCGCGTTCTGGAACTCCCCGATCGCCATCCCGATATCGCCGAAATCCCTGAAGACCAGCCCGGCCGCCTGGTGCGCGGCGGCGGCTTGCGCCGCCGGGGGGTGGCCGGCCAGCACCTCACGGGCGGCGATGAGGGCCTTCGACGGCTGCGACAGCGCCAGGGCCAGCAGTTTGTCCGGCTCCCAGGCCACCGGAACGGCGTCAGAGGCGGACGACATTCATGAATCGTATTTAGCGCTTCGGCATCCCGTCGAGACCATAGAGCTGAGCATAGGAGGGGCACATGCCAGTAGATGACCGTATGCGTGCTCAGGCACGGCTGATCCTGGACAACCACGAGGAAGCGGCGGCGCACCCCGCCCTTAATCAGTGGGACGACGCCGACGATCTCCACTACCTCTACCGCGAATACGCGATCCTCGCGCGCGTGAACGAAGCCGATCGCGTAATCGAACGGCTGGGGCAGATCCTGGACGAGGTCGGCTACGGCGACGTCCCCGAGGGTGACGCGCGGGCGATCCGGCGCGAGGAGCTCAGCCGGGGCCTTGTCCGCCTGACGGTACCGGCGACGCCGACGCTGGTGCCGGACCTGGTGGCGCGCCTCGACGAGGACCTGTGGCCCGGGGTAGCCAAGCCGGATCACAAGGTGTACGTGTGCCCGTTCATGTGTCCGGCGACCGAGCCGATCGAGGTGCCGGGCAGCGCGGCGCCGGTCCCGGCGCCTGACTCGGATGCGGGCCGCGGCGCGCCCTGGGGCGGAAACGACGGGTACGGCGTGTCGGTCAGCATCGTGGACACCGGGCTCATACCGGGCGCGGCCGCCAGACATGCCTGGCTGACCGGGGTGCGGGGTGACCAGGAGGATCCGTACACCACCGACAGTGAGGGCAACATAGTCCTGGCTCCGTACGCCGGCCACGGGACGTTCGGCGCGGGCGTGCTGCGCTCCGTGGCCCCGAAGGCATCGGTCTACGTGGAGGGGGCGTTCAGCAATGCGGGCGCCGACTACGAGTCGAAGCTCCTGTCCAGACTCGAGGACGCTCTTGACCGGGACCCGGACATCCTCGTGTTTACCTTCACGTCGGCCACCCACCGCGATCAGTCCTTGAAGACCTTCGACGAGTTGTACGAAAGGCGTATCAGCCGCACCAAGGGGCTGGTCGTGCTCGCGCCAGCGGGTAACGACGGGACGTCACAGCCGAGGTGGCCGGCCGCCCATCCCGGGGTGATCTCCGTGGGCGCCCTGGCCGCGAACGGGCGCCAGCGCGCGCACTGGAGCAATTACGGCCGGTGGGTCGATGTCTACGCCCCAGGCGAGGACCTCGTGAACGGCTACCCGGAGGGAACCTACGTCTGCACCGAGCCGCCGGACGTCGGCGAACGCCGGCAGTTCCACGGGATGGCCATGTGGAGCGGGACGTCGTTCAGCACGCCGCTGGTGGCCGGGCTGATCGCCGCCCGGATGTCCCAGACTGGGCAGAACGCCCGGCAGGCCTGGGAGTCCCTGCAGCGGTTCGCGGGCAGCCAGGCGATTCCCGGCGTCGGTCCGGTGCTCTACCCCGGCCAGGCCGACTGCGAGCCCGGGTAGCAGGGCGGGTCAGCGGACCTAGATCGCCTCCACCGCCGGATAGGCCGGCTCCCACATGGCCGCCCGGACCCGTTCGGCCAGGCCGTCGAGGGGCACGTCGGACAGCCCCTCGTCCCGGGCCGAACGGGCGACGGCTTCCGCGACCGCGGCGGACACGTTGCGCAGGCTGGTGACGGGGGGCAGCACCGCCGCGCCCGGGGCGGCGGCGTCGGACAGCCCGGCCAGCGCGTCGGCCGCGGCGGCGAGCATGCCGTCGCTGACCCGGCGGGCCCGGCTGACGGTGACCCCGAG
>Ga0335081_10021083_pt1 | contig 10547 bp, 8 predicted proteins | sample Lox_Sample_35_FD_206713 | JGI IMG/M metagenome (GOLD analysis project Ga0335081, IMG submission 206713) | Soil microbial communities from Loxahatchee National Wildlife Refuge, Florida, United States - Lox_Sample_3.5 | ecosystem: Environmental > Terrestrial > Soil > Wetlands | place: USA: Florida... | reverse complement strand
GGGCATGGTAGACGCACTGCTTCGCAACTACCACCTTGAGCGGAACATTTTGATAGCTGTCTCTTCAGTCAGTTTGCTGGCGGCGGTGATTTATGGCTGGCGTAAGTTGTGGCCTGGTTCTGCATCTTTTCCTTCGTTGATGTTTGCTCTCGGATTAGTGGCGGCCGTTCTGTTGAGCTATCACATTTATGTTCACGACTTGAGTGTCGTCTTTCTGGCAGTCGCGATTGTGATTGAGTTCCTGCAAAAGCGATCCCCGATTCCAGGTTGGATGCGGAACTCCTTGTATGCTTGCATCGGCATCCTTTTTTGCAGCCCGTTTTACTTGATCTTGACTCTTCACTGGCAGCAACTGGAGCTTATGGGCTGGGTGTTGCTGGCGTTGGTGTTACTCCTTCTTCGCTTGGCTGATTCGGGCTCGAGTGCTGAAGAAGCAACACGATAAGCATCGGCAGGTAAACAAAGCAAACCGTCCACCGGCCGACTTCCAGAAAGGTCTGCGGTACTCGATACCAGCGCCAAATTCCTGCTCCCCAACTCAAAAAGCCAGTCCAGAGAAGCTCGCGGCGCGTTTTCGGAATCAGCCAGAGGGTGAACGAATCGAAGAACCAGCGCTGAGGCATAAGAGCAGCAAGAAACAGCACCCACGCCTCGCGTCGCCGATAGCGGAGCAGGGCAAGGACCAGCAATGGCCCCGGGAGAACAAGAATCGGAAAGAAATGGGAGTAGTAGCGAAATTGGCCGATCCACAACCAGGGCCAGCGGGGCATCAACGCGAGAGTTAACAAAACCGCCGCAACACACGCCGCTATGCCGCGCCAGCTTAGATGCGTTAGCGCTATGGGCAAGCCTATTTGGGGCTTTGCCAGTGTTGCCGGCAACAGCCAGGGTAGAAATGCCGAAGCGAGAATCAGCGGGGACCACTGAGCCGTTAGAATGCCTGCCCAGTAAGGATAGGCAAGAAAAATGAGCAGGCGGTGATAGCCGTCACGGGTGATCAGGAACGCCAGGGCAGCCGAACTGATTCCATAAAACGAGGCCGCCGCGACTTCAGGCCGCAACCACACAAAAGGCATGGCGAAGATCGCTGCGGTCAGCGGGTACTGCTGAAGCGGTGTATCGTAGGGATTCTTGCCCGCGAGCATATACCTGGCAGCATGGAGCGCCCAGCCAAAGTCGGCGGCGCGCTGGTGAAAGTGCACCAACAAGAACCCGCAAAAAATTCCGCTTCCAAGACCGATAGCCGTGGCTGTTAGCAAACGCAGTCGCATGGAAGAAGCAAGGCGAAGCCGCATACGTTGTAACATGTGGCAGCTTTGCCTGGCCCCACTTCTTGTTCAGAAACGCAAAATTCGCTCTGCTACTCGCCCTGCTTTGCTCCGTGAGCATGTGGTTCTATGTGCAGCACATATTGATTCCTTACGAGCGGGCTGAAGCGGCACTGCACGATCGTCCACGAGGCAATCTTTCTGACTTGTATCCCCGCTGGCTGGGTGCGCGCGAACTCCTGCTGCATCATCGCGATCCCTACAGCTCGCAGGTCACGCGCGAAATTCAGGAAGGATACTATGGCCGCGCGATTGATCCCTCGCGGCCCTACGATCCCAAGGACCAGCAAGCCTTCGCCTATCCGCTTTACGTAGTTTTCCTGCTTGCTCCGACGGTGTTTCTGCCGTTTGCTGTGGTTCAAACCGGCTTTTTCTGGCTTTTGCTGGCTTTATGCGCGGCAAGTGTTCTCATATGGTTGCGCGTGCTCGGCTGGCATGTTTCCAGCGCTACGACCGCAATATTTCTGATTCTAACCTTGGGCAGTTTTCCCGCCGTGCAAGGATTGAAACTCGAACAGCTTAGCTTGCTCGTGTGCGGTTTGGTTGCGGGATCGGCATTGTTGCTCATGAGCGGCCACCTGTGTCTGGCAGGCTTTCTGCTTGCTCTGGCGACAATCAAACCTCAGCTCACTCTCCCTTTTGCTGGTTGGCTATTGCTATGGGCATTAGCAAAGTGGAAGGAGTGGCAAAACCTGGCATGGGGATTTGGTGGCACCATGGCGGTGCTGTTGACAGGATCCGAAATTTTATCGCCGGGCTGGATTCATCGTTTTGGCGATGCAGTGAATGCCTATCAGCAATACACTGCTGGGCGAGGGTCTGCCCTCGACGTACTCATCGGCGGTCTGATTACGTCCGCGGGAGTGAAACTTCTGGCGGCGACTGTTGTCCTTGGAACGGTTGCAGTTTGTTGGATAATGCGCCGGCAGCCCGCCGGAAGCCTGCAATTCAACCTGGCCTCGTCGCTGGTGCTGGCCGCGACCGTCGTCATCATTCCAACATTTGCGCCTTACAATCAGTTGCTGCTGTTGCCGGGCATATTTCTGCTTGTTCAGAATTACACGAAGTTCTGGCGCGGGAACTGGCTGACTAAGGCCTGTCTTGCCCTTTGCGGGCTCGTGCTTTTGTGGCCTTGGCTGGCGGCCATGGCTCTAACCGTCGCGTCCGCCGTATTTCCGGCTGAAGCAGTGCAGAAGGAGTGGCAATTGCCTTTATACACAAGCCTTGAAATTCCCATTGCCGTTCTGGCAGTGCTGGCGGTTTACGCCGCCCGGGAACTGACGGCCGGCAAAAAGCGCCTTGCTTGACTAGATGCCCAGACATCTAAGCCTTGCGTTGACCGGAGTCCAGCGGTAGGCTTTTTTGCAATTTGTTTGCTTCTGGCCGTGGAGGCGTCAATGAAGTTAAGTATCCAGACGCGCGAAACCGGGGGCGTCACCATCCTCAGTTGCCAGGGCCGCATCATGCTCGGAGAAGAAAGCGGGGCACTGAAGGACGCGCTGCGCCAGGCTGCCACCAAGTCGGGCAAGGTGATACTGAATCTCGCCGGCGTGACTTATATCGACAGCGGGGCGTTGGGAATGCTTGTGGGCGTGTATTCTGCGGCCCGCTCTGACGGGGCCAGTATCAAACTGGCTGCGGTCGGCCCGCGTTTGCAGGACGTTTTGCGGACCACGAGATTGCTAAAGATTTTCGACGTTTACGATTCAGAGGAGCAGGCACTGGCTGCCTTGGGAGTCGCTGCCGCCGCGGAAGACAAATCGTGAAAACGGGGGAATCCGGCTTTACCCGGGCTCAGCCTGGGATTCTCGCTCTTCACGCCAGCGCCGGATGCTGTCATTATTAGAGATTGCGGCAAGGAGCGCCGCCTAGCGTCACATGGCCTTTCAGCCGATCACGGGACCCAAATCAACGCCGGGAGCAGGGCTTTTCCCGACCATCGTTTTCGTCCAGGGAAACGAGCAGCGCACGCTCAATTTGGACCATACTCCCTTCACTGTCGGCCGAAAAGTGGACAAGGATCTGGTGATCGCCGATCCGCGCGTCTCGCGTGATCACGCGGTGATTGCCTCGGAGAATGGCCAGTTCTACGTGCTGGATGAGGGCAGCAAGCACGGCACGTTCGTCAACGGCGAACGCGTGCAGCGCAAGGTCCTGGAGCGCAACGACCGGGTGGAGTTTGGCGTCCGGGACGTTGCTTACGTAATTTTTCACCCTCAGCACGCCACCTCGAACACGGCCCGCGAGTTTCTGAGCCAGATTTCCGGCATTCATATCTCTACCGAAGCAACCGATCTGGAGAAGCTCACGTTATTTCTGGAAGCCGCCCGCAAGCTGAATACAACCGGCGTGTTAGATGAGATTCTCGTGATTCTGCTGGATGCAACCTTAAAGCTCACGCGCGCGGAGCGTGGCTACGTGTTCATGAAATCCGACGAAGGCGCTCTCCGCCTGGCCGCCGGCCGCAACTCCAAAGGGGAATTGCTGCTCGACGACAAAACCATCTCCCATTCCATCCTTGATGACGCCCTGAAATCAAATTCGGAGTTCGTAATCACCGACACCAGCCGTTCGGTGGACCTGGCGGGACGGCAGAGCATCGTGACTTATGATTTGCGCACCGTCATCTGCATCCCTTTGCGCAAACCCCAGGTGCAGGCGACGCGGGAAGCGCCGGCGGAACCCAACACGGGCGAGGTGATGGGCGCGCTCTATGTCGATTCCCGTTTTGCCTCACGCGACATCTCGAGCGTGAGCAATGACATTCTGCGGGCAATCGCGACGGAAGCCGCCTCCCTGATTGAAAATGCCCGCCTGGTGCAAGCGGAAGAAGCGGCGCGACGTTACCAGCAAGAGCTCTCGATCGCCGCCTCCATGCAACAGGGGCTGATGGAGGTGACGATTCCCGACGTTCCCTTTGCGCAGTTGAAGGGGAGAAATCTCTCCTGCAAAGAAATTGGGGGCGACTTCTTTGACGCGATTCACACCGAAGACGGGCTCACGGTTGTACTGGCTGACGTCAGCGGCAAGGGGGTTTCGGCGGCCTTGCTGGCTTCTACCCTGCAAGGCATGATTTACTCGCAGGTCAGCGCCGGCATTCCTTTGAAGGAGATTGTGGCTTCAGTAAACAGCTTTTTCACCCACAAACACATCGGAGAAAAATACGCGACATTGATCATGGCGCGAATCCGCCGCGATGGTGAGTTGGAATATGTCAATTGCGGCCACGTCCCGCCCCTGCTGGTGTGCAATCGGGAAGTGATCCGTCCGCGCCATGGCAACCTTCCAGTCGGTTTGCTGCCGGATGCGACCTATGAAAGCGACGTTTGCCAGTTGCACGCAGGGGACAAGCTGATTATGGTCACGGACGGCGTCACCGAGGCGGAAAACGCCCGCGGCGATTTCTTTGAAGACTCCCGCCTGGAGACTGTGGCCGGCAAGAACCCCACGCTCGAAGGTATTTTTGCAGCTGTGGCTGACTTCTGTGGCGGCACGCCTCTGAGTGACGATTGCACCGTCGTCGAGCTGCATTTCACCGGCTGAACTTTCATCAAACTCCGGCAATTTCCTGCCTCGTGTATTCTTTGCAGCCATGAACTTCACCTTGCTCGACTGGACGGCGGTCATTGCCTACCTCGCGATCACTCTTTGTCTGGGCCTCTATTTCCGGAGGCGCTCGGGAAAGAGCGTGGACGATTACTTCGTTTCCGGCCGCAACGTTTCGTGGTGGCTGGCGGGAACGTCGATGGTGGCGACAACCTTCGCAGCCGATACGCCGCTCGTTGTCACGGGACTGGTTTATACACAAGGCGTCGCCGGAAACTGGTTGTGGTGGGCATTTCTGCTCTCCGGCATGATGACCGTGTTTCTGTTTGCCCGCTTGTGGCGCCGTTCCGGCCTGCTGACCGACGTGCAATTCGCTGAGATGCGCTACTCCGGCAAACCGGCGGCTTTCCTGCGCGGATTTCGCGCGGTTTATCTTGGCCTGCTCATGAACTGCCTGATTCTCGGCTGGGTGACCAAAGCCATGACCAGCATCGTTGCGATTACGCTCGGAGTAAGTGATCGCTCGGCCTTGGCAATCTGTGTTCTCTTCTTGATCCCGTTCACCGGACTTTATGTCGCCCTGGGCGGCTTGTGGGGAGTCTTGTGGACCGACCTCTTTCAGTTCGTTTTGAAAATGGCCATCGTAATCGGGGTCGCGTGGTTCGCGGTGTCAGCGACGGGAGGAATGGCTGCGCTCCTAGGCAGGCTTGCCGCGCTGCGCGCTGCTTCACCTGGAGCTGGCGATCCTACGGCGTTCTTTCCCGATTTCTCGCGGCCGATTTCCGCGCAGGCCTTATGGATTCTTCCAGTGCTCACATTTCTGGTGAACATTGGACTGCAGTGGTGGGCCTTTTGGTACCCGGGAGCGGAGCCTGGCGGCGGCGGATACATTGCGCAGCGCATCTTCAGCGCCAAAGATGAGCGCAATGGCCTGCTCTCCGTTCTCTGGTTCAACGTCGCGCACTACGCGCTGCGGCCGTGGCCATGGATTCTAACTGCGCTGGCCGCGATCGTTCTTTATCCGCACCTGGAACATCCAGAAACGGGTTACATGCTGATCGTGAGCCAGCACGTGCCGCCGGCGGCGCGGGGAATCGTGATCGCCGGCTTTATGGCTGCGTTTATGTCAACCATCGCGACGCAGCTGAACTGGGGCGCGTCCTATCTGGTCGCAGATTTTTACCGCCGTTTCATTCGGCGCGACGCAGATGAGAAACACTACGTGCACATTTCGCGGCTGGCGACGGTATTGCTCGTGATCGCGTCGGCATTGGTCTCGGTATTGCTGGCGGACATTCGTTCGGGGTGGCAGGCGGTGTTAGAAGTCGGCGCCGGAACGGGAGCGGTTTATCTTCTGCGCTGGTATTGGTGGCGGATCAACGCCTGGAGCGAGATTTCCGCGATGGCAACCGCACTCCTCATGACGATCCTGTTGCATTGGGCGGCGCCATTTTCCGGCACAAACCCGGTGGTGTTCGCAAAATCAGCCTTGACGACCACCGTTGTGACGACTCTTGTCTGGTTAGGCGCAACGTTCGCCACAAAACCAGAGCCAGAGTCCCTGCTGCTGCAGTTTTACCGCAGCGTGCGGCCGCAGGTGACGGGATGGCAGTCTGTCGCGCGGCTGGCGCCGGAAATTCCGCCCACGCGCGATTTGTCCCGAAACTTATTGTGCTGGGTGCTGGGTTGCGCCATGGTATATCTGGCGCTGTTCGGGCTCGGGAGAGTCTTGCTAGGACCTTTTTGGGAAGGGCTCGTGTTGTTATTGATTTCTGCAATCTGCGCCGGAGTTCTTTATTCCAACATTCGTCACAGCGAGTGGGCGACAGAGAGTTAACCAGCAATCAGCCCACGAAATCATTCATTCGATTTCGACGGTGTAATTTGTCCCTTCCCACCGCTGCTGTTGTGTCCAATAGAACGTGAACACGGCTTTTTGGCCGCTCGCCAGCCGGTCCGTCGGCAAGTCGACGATGTACATGCCCAAAGGATCTCGAGTCTCGGTTTCCTGCTCCGACTTCCAATTATCCAGGCTCCAGTGAACGCGGGCAGGCGTGGGCAGCACAAGGCGCAACTTCTTGCCCCGAGGCAGGGAGCGGCATTTGTTGTTGAACCGCCACTCGAAATAAGCGGAGGGATGTTTTTCCGTGATATAGCGCCGCACTCCATGCACCGACTGATCGAACACCCTTCCATCGTGAAGCGACCGGCGCAACTTGATGTACTCGGAATGCGCCCAGACCAGCGGACAAGCCGACCCGGTCGGTTTGCCGAGAAACAACTCTTTGTCTGGGATGTCGGCCGCGTCCCAAACCTGCTCTGGAATTAACCTGCTTCCTTGCGTGCTGAGCTCAATCGTGCGCAGCAATTGTTCGGCAACTTCCGGACGACCAGCAGCCAGCTCGTAATGCGCCCGCTCCCCGGTTAGCAGAGGCCACGGCCGCCCAATGCCGGTTCCGTCGAAAGGGGAACCGTCTTCATGTTCACCGTAACCATCGCCGTTATAGCGATACCAACACGGTCCCTGGGGAAGGTTCACTTTTAGCAGGGTATCGATGGCTTTGATTGTGTTCAGGATTCGCGGATCGTTGGGCGCTCGTAGACCGAAACGCACTAGGGCGAGAGCATCGGGACTTATCAAATGAGTGACTCTGTCCGATTCCCAGCCGGGAGGTCGATTCTTGATCGGGACAAATCCCTGGATAGGAGAGGCGGCGCAGTCGTCGTCAGGCGGCGCAATCCGGACGTAATAGCCTTCCACGCCGATCCGCTGCGCCAGGTCGCTTCCCATCGCGTAGCACCAGCGCTCGATGCATTCATTCCAGCAGTCCGCAGTTTGCCTGAGGTCTTCGGCAGTCTGTTTCTCGCCCATCGCGTCGGCCATGTCGGCGGCCGCCAGCAACCCGGAAATCTCCACCGCCAGTGTGAAAGGAGAATAGCCGGAATCTTCTTCCCAGCGGTCTTGCTGGGTGACCGGTCCGTTGCGGAGGATGTAGCTAGCGGCCCGACGCACCATGGGCCACCAGCGATTGAGGTCGCCAAGAGCAAAACGGGCTTCCCGCCGCAGCAGGTCAAACAGCAGAATGGGGAAGGCGGTTTCATCCATCTGCACCCCGCCCCAATATGGCCGGCCGTCGAGCCAGAGGTTTTGCGCCCAATGTCCGTCGCTTTCCTGCGTGGCCCGCAAATAGTGAAGCACTCGCAGAGCGTCGGGCTCGGCGCCGGCAGCGAGAAATCCTCCCGCGGTTTCGACCAGGTCCCGCGGCCAGACCAGATGATAGCCGCCCAGGTCCTCGTCCCCTTTGTTGAATCCCCAGGGAATTGAAAGGCTCGCGATCACGCCCCCGAGGAAGTCTTTGGACTCATGGATGCGTAAGGCGACAGCGCTGGCGCGGTACAGGTCGTGTTCGCGCGGAGGTTGGTCCAATTTCTGCAAAACTTCCTGCCAATTGCGCCAGTGCCACACATAATGTTCCCGGAGCTGATCATACGAATCGAACAAGCTGGCCCGGGCATGTTGTCCAGCCTCAGACCAGTTTTCGCCGAAGCCTAAAGCCAAAATGAATTCGCCCTGGGAGCCGGCGAAGTCGATCTCACCCGTGAGAGCGATGTTGCCGTTCTCCGCGCGGGTGTATTCCCATGCCATCTGATAATGCTGAGAGAGGTCCTGCCAGCCATCAGAAAAACCTGCGAAGCCAACGGACCTGCGCAGCCAGGGCGCCGAGCAAACCATGGCAAGAGCACAGTCATCCCGCTGTGCGAAAAGCATCGGGACGCCCTTGTAATCTCCAACCCAGCCGGTATTGCCGGTGCCAAAGTTTGCCAGGTGCGGGGCCAGAAGAACGTAAAGCCGGTAATTCTCAAGCGCTCCCTCCAATGGCTGGAAGCGTATCTTTTGCAGCACAACATTGCGGTAAGGATCGGTGAGGACCTCTTTCAGGATTCGATACCGGCCTTGAAATTCCGTATTGGTGAGCTGGTAGACGGGCACACCCGATTCGATGGGGGCGATCTCCGATTTGCAGTGGCGTTTCTCCTCGGAGAAATATCTTGCGCCATCCGTGACAAGCATTCCAAGGTCGCGAGTGCAAGCCTGATCGACGCGTGGGAAATAAATTTCGTTCAGAATGCCGTGGCTGATGGTGAACCACACGCGGCTGTGGAGGTTGAGGGCCGTGCCGACGCCAGTCTTGGCGCTTGAGGTCCAGCGTGGCGGGATGCCCGGCCATCCGGGAGCAAAACTTTCGGAGCTACTCACTGGCTGTTCCTGTCTGAACGGAGACAACAGAGCCGGGCGCAAGACATCGTGGGAACCTTACTGTTAAAATTCTAACAAACGAAAGAGAGCGAGGAAGAATGGCCAAGATCGCCAAGACTGCGGACCGCAAGAAAGTGATGGACACATCCAAGAGCACAGACTGCCCGAAATGCGGCAAATCGACGCGCATCGTAAAGAGAGTGAAGGACCGCGAGCGTGGAATTCCGGGCGGGATTTTTATTTCGTGCTCGGCCTGCGATTTTTACGAGAAACTCTAACCGGGATTGTACCGCGATCACGCGCTGACCGCTAAACTCATTTGCTCGAGAATGGCCCGCGCTTCAGCCTCAGGATCAGCGGCGGCGATGATAGGCCGGCCCACAACGAGGTGTGTAACTCCGGCAGCGATCGCTTCCGCCGGAGTGACAACCCGCGCCTGGTCGGCGTGTTCGGTTCCAGCAGGACGAATCCCGGGTGCCACGATAGCAAAATCGTCCCCCAGTTCGCGGCGCAGAAGAGGAGCTTCCCGCGCCGACGCCACTACACCTTGGCAGCCATCAGCCAGCGCCAGCGCGGCAAGGCGCGAGACCTGATCGGCCACTCGGCCACGAATGCCGACCTTGTCCAGGTCTTCTTCGTCCATGCTCGTCAACACGGTCACCCCCAATACCATCAGCATCGGATTGATGTTCCGGGCAGCCTCGGTAGCAGCGCGCAGCATGCGGCCGCCTCCTGCCGCGTGTACAGTCAACATGCTCACGCCCAGTTTGGCGGCCTCGGTGACGGCCGAAGCCACGGTATTGGGGATGTCGTGATATTTGAGGTCGAGAAAAACCTGTCGCCGGGAGGCGATGAGGTCACGGACCACCTGTGGCCCCTCCGCCGTGTAGAGTTGCATCCCGAGCTTGTAGGTGGAAGCGCTGTCGCCAACGGCCGCCACGATTTTTCGGGCGGCGGCCGCGGTCGAGACATCGAGGGCCACAATCAAATGCTGCCGCGCGTCATACATCGACTGGAGTTTAAAGGAATCGCGGCGATTCTGCCACGGCTAATAGACTAGCGGCCGCAGTTCCGCTACGGTTTGCGGAGGGGTTTTCACGATGTCCAGGCGCACGCGCTGCAATCCGCGGCTCTTGAAATGCAAAACGCGGGCGGTGCTATAGGAAACATCGATGATACGTCCGGGAACGATGGGGCCGCGGTCATTGATGCGCACAACGACCGACTTTCCATTGTGCAGATTAGTTACGCGCACCTCAGTGCCAAGCGGCAGCGTCGGATGGGCCGCCGTCAGGTCATACATGTTGTAAGGTTCGCCGCTGGCCGTGGGCTTACCCTGAAAATCATCCCCATACCAGGATGCGGTTCCCACCTGGTAGGCCCTGGATTTATGCCCCAGCCTTGCCTCAGTTACG
>Ga0335081_10021079_pt1 | contig 10548 bp, 7 predicted proteins | sample Lox_Sample_35_FD_206713 | JGI IMG/M metagenome (GOLD analysis project Ga0335081, IMG submission 206713) | Soil microbial communities from Loxahatchee National Wildlife Refuge, Florida, United States - Lox_Sample_3.5 | ecosystem: Environmental > Terrestrial > Soil > Wetlands | place: USA: Florida... | reverse complement strand
CGCGCTGGGAAAGGCGGGCGGCTCGGTAGCCGACCTCGATCTGCTCGAGATCAACGAGGCTTTTGCCGCCGTCGCGATCCAGTCTATGAAGGATCTTGGTATCGACGCTGAGCGGGTCAATGTCAACGGGGGCGCGATCGCGATCGGCCATCCGATCGGCGCGTCAGGCGCACGCATCGCCCTGCATCTCGCCAACGAATTGCGGCGGCGCGGCGGTGGCCTGGGCGCGGTCGCGCTGTGTGGTGGCGGCGGCCAGGGCGACGCGCTGCTGCTGCGGGTACCCGGCTCCAGTGACCGCTGAGCGCGCCCCGGAACCGCGACCCACAGGCCCGCAGCCGCACAGCGGCAGGCGCGGCAGCCGCGCCACGGATGTCCATGATCTGGTGGGGCGTGCCCGTGGCGGTGACCAGCGCGCCGTCGCCCGCCTCATCTCCCTGGTGGAGGACGGGTCGGGACAGTTGCGCACGATCATGCAAGCGGTCGCGCCGCTGGCCGGACGGGCGCGCGTTCTTGGCCTTACGGGTGCGCCGGGAGTGGGCAAGTCGACCACAACCAGCGCCCTTGTCCGCGCCTACCGGCACCGGGGCAGCCGGGTAGGGGTCCTCGCGGTCGACCCAAGCTCGCCGTTCACCGGTGGCGCCCTGCTCGGCGACCGGGTGCGGATGCAGGCCCACGCCACCGACAGGGACGTCTTCATCAGGTCCATGGCCACCCGTGGCCATCTCGGCGGGCTCGCGTCGGCCACCCCGCAGGTGCTCCGGGTGCTCGACGCCGCGGGCTATGACGTGATCATGATCGAGACCGTGGGCGTGGGCCAGGCCGAGGTCGAGGTGGCGTCGCTCGCCGATACCACCATGGTGCTTGTCGCGCCGGGTATGGGCGACGCTATCCAGGCCGCCAAAGCCGGCGTCCTCGAGGTCGGGGACGTGTTCGTGGTGAACAAGGCGGACCGCGATGGCGCGCAGCAGGCGGTGCGTGATCTGCGGAACATGATCGCACTCGCTGATCGGCACGAGGGCGGATGGGCCCCGCCGATCGTATCCACCGTCGCCGTGCGGGACGAGGGGATCGAAGAGCTCGCCGGAAGGCTGGATGCGCACGCGGCTTGGCTGGACAGCTCCGGCGAGCTTGTGCGCCGCCGCCGGGCCAGGGCAGCCGGTGAAGTGGCGGACATCGCACTTGAGCAGTTGCGTGCGAGGATAGGCGCGCTGCCCGGTGACGGCAGGCTCAGTCAGCTTGCCGCAAAGGTCGTCGGCGGCGAAATGGATCCCTATACTGCCGCCGATAGGCTGCTCGACTCGGTGCGTCCCGGCGTTGCGGCTGAGCGCGTGGCACCCGGCCCGGGCTGAGCGCGTGGCACCTGGCCGGCTGCGTCAGCGGGCTCGTCCGCTCGCGCTCGCTTGCCCTGCGGGCTCGTCCGTTGGCCGGTTGCTTACCCGGCGGGCCCCCGGCTGCCCTCGCTTACCCGGCGGGCCCATCTGCCTTGGCCGACCCGGCTGTTCCATGGGGCCCGGCTGCCTGCGCCGACCCGGCTGCTCCGCGGGGCCCGGCTGCCTGCGCCGACCCGGCTGTTCCATGGGGCCCGGCTGCCTGAGCCGACCCGGCTGTTCCATGGGGCCCGGCTGCCTGAGCCGACCCGGCTGCTCCGCGGGGCCCGGCTGCCTGAGCCGACCCGGCTGTTCCACCGGGCCCGCCGGGCAGCTTCAGCTGATCCTTGCCACCGGCGAGCGCACTTAGCTCTGTCTCGATGATTGATTCGCTCCGCAGCCGCGCCTCGTACGCCCGGCGGCCCCCTCGCACCCCGAACAGCCGCTTCGCGCAGACGAGGTACACGACAAGCGCCACGTTGACAAGGAATGCTCCGGCACTCAGAAACGTGATCTTGTGGGCCAGTTCGTATATCTCGATCGGCAGCCCTGCCGACGTCGCCACCATGGCGAAGTACTCGCCCCAGCGCTTGGCCAGCCAGAGGCCCACGGCCTCCACAATCTCGATCAGCGCGTACGCGGCAAGGCCCGCGGCGAGCCATCTGAGCGTGACCGGTTCGACCGCGAATGCGCGTCTTATCGTCGCGACAAGCTTGGAGTGATCAATGTCGTAGCCAAGCTGCCTGAAGAGCGGGCGCAGCAGCGGCAATTCACGATCGAAAGCCTGCTCGATGGGTGAACGGGAATACTGGAACCGCCATACCGCGTAAGCGGCCAAGGCGACGATGATGGCGCGCACCATACGCTCGACTGCGAAGAGCCGCAGGATAAACACGCTCCGCAGCTGGTAGCCACGGCGCACCCGCGGCGCGTCGCTCGCCGGACCCGCGAGCCGTCGCTTGCCGGGCACGAACGTCCCGCAGCGCAGGCAGCGCCAGGACTGGCCGCCGGCCGTCTGCGACACGAGCCGGTCACGAAGGCCGGATTCGTCCGGCGCATAGGTGATGTGCCCCTTTAGCGCACACGTCAGCAAACTCCAGTCCACCTTCCACAGCGTATGGCACCCACCGATAGCAGATCGGTCACATCACGTGTGACTCAGCTCCGCCGGCCAGGGTCGCCGGTGTCGGCTGTCGCGGTGGCGATTAACTATCGCCGGTTGTGGGTCGCCAGGTTGTGGATCGCCGTGTCCTGGCTCGGCCGGTTGAGGTCGCCCACTTGCGGGTGGGCCGGTTGAGCGCCCAGGCAACCTGGCGGGTCAGATCGGATTTCGCGCGCAGCGCGTACCCTTGTCGCAGATCATCGAGGTGGAACCCGTATCCACCCTGGCGGCTTGACACGCTCGCGCCTGGCGGCAGCTGGGTGACCGAGTAGACCGCTGCCGGAGTGCCGGACACCCCCGCGGCCACCTCGGTGAAGGCCGCCTCCAGCTGCGGCAGCGCGGGCGCGAAGGCCGGGTTCACGCAGACCACGAGTGGCCAGCTCCGGCAGACCACTGATGCGGAGACGGGCGTCATCGGGTGTGCCGCGCCGGCGTGCAAATGACCGAGCCCCACGCCGGCCATGACGCTTGCCGCGGTGAACCCGATGGCGTACCGGTGGGTGCGGGTCAGCGCCCAGCCCGATGCCAGGATCGCGGTAGCCGCGACACCACCGAACCAGGTGAGCGCCGCGACGAAAAGTCCGGCCCGCCATTCGGTGAAGGGTGAGTGGTGCACATCGGGCGACACGAGCAGGCCCGGCCAGGCCGTCCCGTCGCTCCGCCTGGCTCCGGCGCAGGTATCCAGCGCCCAGGTGGCGGCGAGCACCGCGGCGGGCAGCACAATGGCAGCGACCGCACGGCCGGCCGCCTGGACCAGGTCCGTGGGCACCTGCGGACCGGGTAGCGGCCGTACCCGCAGCAGCCGCGCGGGGCAGCAGGGCGCGCAACAGAGCAGCGCGATGAGGAAACCCGCCGTGACGTGCACGAGCAGCGCGGCGGCGCCTGCTGCCACCTCCGCGGCCTGCAAGCTTCCCGTGACCGGGCCGTGTACGCCGAGCCATGCCGCTACTGCCCCGGCCGTCAGCGCGTATCCGGCCAGCGCGGCCGACGCGGCGGCGCCAAGCCGGGTCAGCGGACCGGCGGCGGACCGGCGACTCAGGCGCTCCAGCCTGCCGAGGCCGGACCGCTCGCTTCTGATCGTGAGCCACGCGGCCACCCCGGCGGCTACCGGGCCACTGGCGCGGATCGAGTCCAGCAATGCGTCGCCAGCGAAGTCCCAGCCGAACATGCCCGGAGTGAGCGCCCGCCAGGCTCCTGCGATCCCGAACACGGTTACCGGCAGCAGCATGATCGGCGTCGCCTCGCGACCCGCGGCGGCAAGCAACGCCAGGTTGACGCCACCACCCGGGCCGGCGCCCTCAGTCATCAGCCATTGCCTGCGATCCCGTCGGTGAGCCTGAGCACCGGCCCGCAACAGAGCGCGAGCCGTTCGGCGTCGCGCCCGGCGATCAGCACCGCCATGGCGACGGTAAGCGTGCCCAGGCACCTGGCGAGTGCCAGCGCGTCCTGGTCCGTGATCCCGTCGAGCATGCCGTCCACGAGGAGCAGGTCCGGTTCATGCACGGTGCAGGCGGCGAGCCACGCCCGGCGCGCCACATCCTCGGGCACTGCACTCATCAGAGCGCCTGCCCAGCCAGAGAGGTTGAGCCGGTCGAGCGCTCCCGCGACGCGGGCGCGGCGGTGAGACGCCGGCAACTGCGACAGCCATGCGGCGTGTGTGACAAGACCGCGTACGGTAAACCCGGAGGGCCGGCCGGGCGGCGGAACCAGCCCGACGCGGCGGCGGATCTTGGTGCGGCCGCGATATGTGCGCATATCCTCGCCGAGCACGCGGAGTTCACCCCGCGCGGGCACGGCGAGCCCGGCGAGCAGCGTGAGCAATGCGGTCTTTCCCGCTCCGCAGTCGCCGGCGATACCCAGGGCACCGGCCCGGGCCCCGGCCGAGAAAGTGACCGAGCGCAGCAGCCATCTGCGACGATGACGCAACCCAAGCCGATTTGCCAGAATTGTCGGCTGGCAGGATTCTTCAGCCGCGGCCGAATTCGCGAACGCGGCGGTGCGCCCAAATGACACGCTCACCCGCCTACCCCCGTCCGTGGCATTCTCCCCCGTACCGGCGTTCCTGCCTGCCCCGGTTTGTTCCGTGCGCGGCGCGAGTCCCGGTGCTTGGTCCATCCAGAAGTCCCGGCAGCGAGTTTGCCCAAGCCGTACTCTTTCCAGCGACAAAAATAACGCAGCCGGGCTTTCGCTGTCACTATCCGTCCGCTAACTTGGCGTGCACGTACCGAATAAGACGCTGAACATTACATGTCGGACGAAATCAATGATCCGGGAATCTTTTTTGCGAATACTGCGCAAGGGCAATCGTGATCACGTCCACGGCCCCAGATCTCCGGCAGCCGGAGCTTGATCGTTGTTAAACCGGGGTCCGCGTGGCGAGCCGGTAGGTGATGGGCCTGGTGTCGCCGGGCATGGCGGGCGGCTCGTTGTTGACCTCTTCCAGCAGCAGCGCGAGGGCGTGGGCTACGCGGGGGGCGCCGGGAGGGTCGAGGTCTACGGTGATGGCGGCCGGGGTGTAGGTGATGGTGCCGGCCAAGCCGCGGATTACGCTCTGGCGGGTGATGGCCCGGTACTCGTCGTCGTCTTGCAGATAGGCGTTCAGGTGGGTGGCGAGCCAGTGCTCGGCGTTGTGCGCGAGCAGTCGCAGCACCATCTGCAGGCCGCGCCGTCCTGCGCGCAGCAGGGCGACCTGGGCGTTGGGGTCGATCTGGTCGGCGGGCAGTTTCGCGGGGATGTTGTCGCGGGCGGCCTGGGCGGCGGCGAGTGCCCGCTCGGCCTCGGCGATCTTCTTCTGCGCGGCCGGGATCAGCCTGGCGTTCTTGGCCGGGGCGGGGATCGCGGGGTTGGCGAGCATGGCGGCGTAGCCGTCCCGGGCGGCGGCCAGTGCCTTCTCCGCCTGCCGGATCTTGGCGTTCGCGGCCTTGCGCGGCGGGTTATCGATCACCTTGGTGCCGGTCTCGACGGCGGCGATGTAATCGCAGATCTTGTCGATCCCGTAGTTCTCCGCCGCGTACTTCAGGAAGTTCTCCTCCCGCCACCTCGACTTCAGGAATGACAGCACCTCCGCCGGGCAGGCCTGCTCGTCGGAGGTCAGGACCTGCAGGGCGGGCTGGCCGCGCTCGAACAAGGTGACCTGCCGGGCATCGCCGTAGTCCTTGATCTCGACGGCCTCCTCGGCCCAGGCCACCCGCCGGGTCTTGCCGTTCACGGTGACCGAGGCGACCACGGGCAGCATGGCCGGAACCGCGAGCGGCGCCCGCCGGTAGGTGACCCAGTGCGCGTCCTGCTCGCGGCAGCGGGCGAACACCTGCGGGTACGCGCCGCCGCGGTCGAACCCGAGCATGATGCGCGCCCCGGGCGGGGCGGCCTTCGCCAGCCCGGCCAGCGCGGCTGGCAGCGTGACGGAAAGGCCGGACGGCTCGCCGGTGACGAAGCACACCGCCCGCCCGTCGTGCGCGGTGACGTGGGTGCCGGCGCGGCCCCTCTCGGCCCGGCCCCGCTTGTTGTTCCAGCCCTTGGCGACCGGCTTGGCCCCGGCGTAGGGCACGAAGTGGTCGTCGACGTAGTACACCCCCGACAGCACCGGGTCGGTGGCCAGCATCGCTTTCGCGAACATGGCCTGCAGCTCCAGCGGGTCGGCCCGGTCGGCGATCGCCGCCAGCCTTGGCCGCAGGGTGCGCAGGCCCGGCAGGACCGCCAGCCCGGCCAGCGGCCCGGCAGCGGCCGCGGTCAGGTGCTTGAACTGCTCGACCGTGGCGGCGCCGAGGGCGAAGCCGATGCTGGCCGCCGACAGCAGCGCCACGTCACCGTACCGTCTGACGCGCGGCCCGGCGTCGCCGGCCGCCGCGGCCAGCACCGTCCCGGCGCCGGCCCGGGCTCCGAACGCGTGCAGCAGCATCGCGCCAGCGTGCCGGGACTCCAAGCTGCCCTCGGCGATCCGCGCCCCGGCGGTGACCGCCACGCCGGCGCCCGCGCGTGCCGGGACAACCTCCGCGCCGGGGCGCCTGGCCAGCCCGCCGCCCTGCCCCGGCCCGGGTCCTTCCCGCCTGGGCTCCCTTCGCTGCGGCCCGGCGCCAGCCCCCGGCTCCCCGGACGCTGCTGGCCTGCCCGCTGCCCCGGCGGACTGCGGTTCTCCCGTCCCGGCGGGCTCGTCGGCGAAGGGCAGCGGCTGCCCGCCGCCCAGGTGGCGGCTGACCGTGCTCTGCGCCACCCCGAGCCGGGCGGCGATCTCGGCCTCGCCCGCTCCGGCCTGCCGCATCTCGCGGGCCCGCGCCCATTCCGCCTGGGTGAGCTTGGGCCTGGGCCCGGACGGGCGGACCAGCCCGGCCGCGCCCTCCCGCAGCGCCCGCTGGCGCAGCGTGGCCACGTAGTTCTCCGACAGGCCCATCACCTCGGCAACGGCCTGGCCAGGGAACCCCAGCTGCCGGGCCACCGCCACCGCCACGTTCCGCATCGCGATGTCGCCGACCGGGTAGCAGGCCAGCGTCACCGGCCCCGCGGCCACGTGCATCATGCCGCCGTGGTCGTAGCGGCGCAGGTCCCTGGGGTGGGGCATGCCGTCCAGTATCGCCGCCGCGGCCGCGCTGGTCATGTGCCCTACCTTACCGGTAATTTAACAAGATTGGGATGCATTCGCCAAACAAAAAGCGCAGGTCATCTGGCCCTCGATTCAGCCATTGCCGGAGATCTGGGCCCGACGCTGGAGTGCGCTGGAGTGCGCTGGAGTGCGCTGGAGCGCGCTACCGTGGGCGCGTGGTCAAGCCGCTGCAGTTGCCCTTCGACCCGATCGCCCGGGCCGCAGCGATCTGGGAGCGAAGGTTCGGCCCGGCGGCCTCAATGGCCGCGGTTACGTCGATCATGCGGGCACAGCAGATCCTGCTCGCCGAGCTCGATGCGGTCCTGCGGCCGTACGGTCTCACGTTCGCCCGCTATGAGGCCCTGGTCCTGCTGAGTTTCAGCCGCCAGGGCGCGCTACCGCTCGGCGTGCTCGGCGAGCGGCTGATGGTGCATCCGACGAGCGTCACGAACATCATCGACCGGCTGGAAAACCAGGGCCTGGTCGCGCGGCGGCGGAATCCGCTTGACGGCAGGGGGCGACTCGCCGAGATCACCCGTCCGGGCCGCGACGCGGTGGAGCGCGCGACCGCTGATCTGATGGCGGCCGGTTTCTGCATGTCCGGCTACGATCCGCAGCGGCTACGCGAGATCTTCGCCGTCCTCCGTGGGCTGCGTGTCTCGGCGGGCGATTTCGTCCCTGCGGACCCGGGCTCATCGGAGGATGCGGAACCTGGCGATCCGGGGGCTGGCGAAGGATCCGCAAGCGGATTGATCGAGCCCGAAGGCCCGTACACTATGTGGAAGAGATAGTAGGACGTCCTACTATCTCTTCCACAGGGACAATTGGGTGAACAGGAGCTGTGATGGAAGCCGACAAGAATGCCGTCGAAGCCGGTCGGCGCCGCTGGCAGCAGCGGTATCAGGCGGCCCGCAAGCGGGACGCTGACTTCTCCACGTTGTCCGGTCTGCCTGTGGACCCGGTGTACGGCCCGCCGCCTGGCACCAGCTATCCCGGTTTCGAGCGGATCGGCTGGCCCGGCGAGTATCCGTTCACCCGCGGGCTGTATCCGACCGGTTACCGGGGCCGGACCTGGACTATCCGCCAGTTCTCCGGTTTCGGCAACGCGAGGCAGACGAACGAGCGCTACAAGATGCTGCTGCAAGCGGGTGCCTCAGGCCTGTCGGTCGCGTTTGACATGCCCACCCTGATGGGCCACGACTCCGACGATCCCCGTGCGCTCGGCGAGGTCGGCCATTGCGGAGTCGCGATCGACTCGGCGGCGGATATGGAGGTGCTGTTCGCCGGGATCCCGCTCGGCGAGATCACTACCTCCATGACGATCAGCGGTCCGGCGGTGCCGGTGTTCTGCATGTACCTCGTGGCCGCGGAACGCCAGGGCGCGGACATCTCCGGGCTCGATGGCACCCTGCAGACCGACATCTTCAAGGAGTACATCGCCCAGAAGGAGTGGCTGTTCGAGCCCGAGCCGCATCTGCGCCTGATCGGCGACCTGATGGAGTTCTGCGCCGGTGAGATACCGGCCTACAAGCCGTTGTCGGTGTCGGGCTATCACATCAGGGAGGCCGGCGCGACGGCGGCGCAGGAACTCGCCTTCACCCTCGCCGACGGTTTCGGTTATGTGGAGCTTGGGCTCTCGCGGGGCCTTGATCTGGACGCCTTCGCGCCCGGGCTGTCTTTCTTCTTTGACGCGCACATCGACTTCTTCGAGGAGATCGCGAAGTTCCGTGCAGCGCGACGGATCTGGGCGCGGTGGATGCGCGATGTCTACGGCGCGCGCGAGGAGCGCGCTCAATGGCTGCGCTTCCACACCCAGACCGCGGGCGTCTCGCTGACGGCGCAGCAGCCGGACAACAACGTCGTCCGGACCGCGATCGAGGCGCTTGCCGCAGTGCTCGGCGGCACCAATTCGCTGCACACCAATGCCCTTGACGAGGTCCTCGCGTTGCCGAGTGCGAAGGCCGCGGAGGTGGCGCTGCGTACCCAGCAGGTGATCATGGATGAGACGGGAGTAGCCAGCGTGGTCGACCCGCTGGGCGGCTCGTGGTTCATCGAAGCGCTCACCGACCGCCTCGAAAGTGAGGCGGAGGAGATTTTCGCGCGGATCAAGGCGATGAGCCAGGACGGCTCGATGACCAGCGGCATACTGCGTGGCATTGACGACGGCTGGTTCAACGCGGAAATCGCTGAGGCGGCCTTCGCATACCACCAGAAGCTGGAGAAGGGTGAGAAGAAGATCGTCGGCGTTAACTGTCACAGCGACACCGCCGGGCTGCCGCTGGAGATCATGCGGGTCAGTCACGAGGTCGAGCGCGGGCAGGTCCGCGATCTCGCACAGCGCCGGGCCGAACGCGATCAGGCGGCCGTGGACGGCGCACTCACCAGGATGATGGAAACTGCACGAACCACCCGGAACATGATCCCGTGCATGCTCGACGCCGCCCGTGCGGAGGCGACCCTGGGCGAGATCTGCGACGCGCTCCGCGCCGAGTGGGGCAGCTACACTGAGCTGGCCAGGTTCTGACGCGGCTGTGCGGCCCGGCGGCCGGTGCGGCGGGGTCCTGCGGCGCGCGGCCGCTTTCGGCGCGCATGCGCGTGCTCCTATGAGGCAGGATGGAGCTATGCAGCAACCTCGGGACTTCTCCCTATACGGCGCAGTGGATCTCGGTGCACGCCAGGCAGCGCTGAAACGTCGGCAGGTGGCGGCTCAAGGGCCGACGCCCCCGGGCGGACAGGGCGACGGCGGCGCTGGCAGCGCGAACGGTGCGGTCATTGACGTCACCGAGGAGACGTTCGGCACAGAGGTGCTCGAGCGTTCACTGTCGGTGCCAGTGATCATTGACCTGTGGGCGGAGTGGTGCGGTCCGTGCAAGCAGCTGAGCCCGGTGCTCGAGAAGCTTGCCGCAGAGGCGGGTGGGCGCTGGATTCTCGCGAAAATCGACACCGAGGCCAACCAGCAACTGAGCGCGGCACTCCGGGTAGAGAGCATCCCGATGGTGCTGGTGGCGATCGGTGGCCAGATCGTGCCCGGGTTCCTCGGCGCGATGCCAGAAGCTCAGGTGCGGCAGTGGATCGAGCAGGTGATGGCCGAGGCGCAGCGGCTGGGTTTCGGCGCCGGGCCCGGTGACCAACCAGGAACTGGCCAGCTCGGTAGTGGGCAGGAAGGGGCAGATCAGCGAGCGGCTGGTACCGATCTCCCCCAGCGCGGCGCGCCGGGCCGCCAGCCCGGCGCGGCTCACCCGCCTGCCGACCCCGACTTCGCCGAGGCTCAGCAGGCGATGGAGCGCGGCGACTTGGACGGAGCCGAGGCCGCATTCGAGAAGATGCAGGCGAACTCGCCGGGCAATCCGATGGCGACCCTCGGACTGTCGCAGGTCAGGCTCGTGAAGCGGGTGAACTCCTACGATCAGGCGAAGGCCAGGAAAGCGGCCGCGGAGCATCCG
>Ga0335081_10021078_pt1 | contig 10549 bp, 7 predicted proteins | sample Lox_Sample_35_FD_206713 | JGI IMG/M metagenome (GOLD analysis project Ga0335081, IMG submission 206713) | Soil microbial communities from Loxahatchee National Wildlife Refuge, Florida, United States - Lox_Sample_3.5 | ecosystem: Environmental > Terrestrial > Soil > Wetlands | place: USA: Florida... | reverse complement strand
GCCGCGATCCAGAAAGCCTATGGCGATTGGGGTGGCGCGCAGTGTGGATACTGCACGCCGGGCTTCATCATGACGGTGAAGTCGCTGCTCGCCGAAAATCCCGATCCGACCGAAGACGACATTCGTAATGCGCTGAGCAGCAACCTCTGCCGCTGTACTGGCTACAACCAGATGTACGAGGCGATCCGATCGGCGATCGTGGCTGAACGAGAAGGCTTAGCGTCGAAATAAAGCACCGAAAAAGCAGATTCCTTGCTCCGCTCGGAATGACAAAGTATGGGTAACGATTTCTCCATCATCGGCAAGCGCACCGCGATGGTCGACGCGGCTAAGAAGACCACTGGTGCGGGCAAATACACGGACGATCTTTCCGTTCCCGGCATGCTGATCGGGAAGATTCTGCACTCGCCGTATCCGCATGCGCGCATCAAGCGCATCGACGCGACCCGCGCCGAAAAACTCGAAGGCGTCGTCGCGGTCGTCGTAGGCACAGACGCCCCCAAGACCTACGGAATTCTTCCGGTTGGCCATGATGAATATCCGCTCGGGCTCGACAAAGTCCGCTACGTCGGAGACAACGTTGCTTGCGTCGTCGCCACTTCCGAAGCCACTGCGGAAAAAGCCCTCGAACTGATGGATGTTGAATACCAAGTTCTTCCCTCCTACTTCGATCCCGAAGACTCAATGAAGGCCGAGTCCGATCTCATCCACGACAACAAGCCGCATAACCTCGAAAAGGACTACCATCACGTCTTCGGCGATCCTGAGAAGGGATTTGCCGACGCCGACGAGATTGCCGACGCGCGTTTCATCGCCAACGAAGTTACGCACGCCGCGATGGAGCCGCACTCGACCCTGGCATTGTTTGAAATCGATCCGTATAGTGGCAAACCGGGACGTCTCATCGTCTGGTCCTCCACTCAGGTTCCTTACTATCTGCAGCACAAGCTCTCACTGGTCCTGGAAATGCCCATGCAGCAGATTCGCGTGATCAAGCCGCTGGTCGGCGGAGGCTTCGGCGGGAAGAGCGAAGTCATTCCGCTCGAAATCATCGCAGCCATTGCCGCACGCAAGGCGAAGGCTCCGGTCAAGATCACTTACACGCGGGAAGAAGTTTTCTGGGCGCATCGCGGACGCCCGCGCACGATCATCGATCTCAAAACCGGCGTCAAGAAAGACGGCCGCATCACCGCCGTCAAAGCCCGCGTGATCCAGGATGGCGGCGCGTACTGCTCTTATGGGGTAGTCACGATTCTATATTCCGGAGCACTGCTCGGCGCGCTTTACGACATCCCGAACATTCAATACGACGGCTATCGCGTGCTCACGAACAAGCCAGCCTGCGGCGCGATGCGCGGGCACGGCACGGTCAACGTGCGCTTTGCATTTGAATCGCAGCTCGACGAACTCGCGACCAAGATTGGCATGGACCCCGCCGAGATCCGCCGCCGCAATCTGCTGCAGCCGCCCTGCATCACGGTGAATGGATTGCGCGTGCAGAGCTATGGATTGCCGGAGTGTATTGATCAGGTTGTGCACCGCTCCGGCTGGTCCGCGCGCAAAGGCAAACTGCCCAAGGGACGCGGTCTCGGCATCGCCTGCAGTCATTACGTCAGCGGTGCAGCCAATTCGATCATTCGTTCGGACATGCCGCATTCGACCGTGAATATCAAAATCGATCGCGATGGCGGGGTCGTGGTCTACACGGGCGCATCGGAAATCGGCCAGGGCTCGGACACGATGACCGCACAAATCGCCGCCGAGGCGCTGGGATGCTCACTCTCGCGCGTGCGCGTCGTTGCGGCCGACACGGACTTGACGCCGATTGACATCGGTTCCTACTCGAGCCGCGTGACGTTCATGGCCGGCAACGCCACGCTGCGCGCAGCGGAGGAAGTGAAAAAGCTGATCGCGGCGGCGGCTGCCAAGAAGATGAATTGCGCACCGGAAGAATTGGTGTTTCGCAGTGATGCCGTGACGCGCAAGAACGGCCATGTAGGGACAGCCGCCCTCGGCCGTCCAGCCGAGCGCAGCTCGGCAGAAAGGAATTCGGAGCCGTCTGTTTCCGGCCGCGTGGAGGGCCAGATTCTCCGCGGCTCGCTCCAGCAGAAGCGCACAGACGAAGGCCCGATGGAGAAGATGACCTTCGAAGAGGCAGTCGTCGCCGCCATTGATTTTCATGGCGCGCTCACCGGCACAGGATCGTACGCTCCTCCGCCGGAGGCGCGCGGAGGTAAACACAAGGGTGCGGGAGTCGGACCGTCTCCGGCTTACTCCTACTCCGCGCAGGTGGCCGAGATCAGCGTCGACGGAGAAACCGGTGAGGTCACCGTCCACAAAGTATGGGCGGCGCACGATTGCGGCCGCGCGCTCAATCCGGTCTCGGTCGAAGGACAAATCATCGGTTCCGTCTGGATGGGCATGGGCCAGGCCCTCACGGAAGAAATGGTCTGGAAAGACGGCATGCTGATGAACCCCGGCCTGCTGGAATATCGCAGCCCGTCATCGATCGAGTCACCGGAGGTCGAGCCGATCATTGTCGAGAGCATCGATCCCGAAGGGCCCTTCGGCGCGAAAGAATGCAGTGAGGGTTCGCTGGCAGCGACGATTCCGGCAATCGCCAACGCCATCTACGATGCGGTTGGCGTGCGCCTGCATGAAGCGCCTTTTACGCCCGAGCGCGTATTGGCTGGGCTGCGGGCAAAAAAGAATGCAAAAAAGTTGAACCTGACGGAAGGAATCGATCCCACTGCGCCAAGCCGGTTTCGCGAGCATGGCGGATCGCTGTGGTTCAAGGGCAGGGGACCGGAGCGACATCCTCTGGATCCAGCGCGCACGCAGACTTCTGCGGGAGGTGCGGATTGAGCCTCTCGCCATTCAAATTGCTCCGCCCGCGCACGCTCGAGGAAGCGATTGGCAATCTCGCGAAGCATGCATCCAACATTCGAGTGCTCGCCGGCGGCACCGACCTCATTCCGTCGATGCGGCAGAAACTTTTCGACCCGGAATACGTACTGGATCTGCGCGGCATCGGCCAGATGCGCGGCATCAGTCCTCAGCCCGATGGCGGAGTCGAAATTGGCGCTCTCACGACACTGCGCAACATCGAGCGCTCCGAGTTTCTGCGCCTGCATTTCCCCGTGCTCACGGAAGCGGTCGCGACAGTGGCCTCGCCCGTGTTGCGTAATATGGGGACCATCGGCGGCAACATCTGTCTCGACACACGCTGCCTCTGGTATAACCAGTCGCTCACGTGGCGCAAGGGATGCGGCTTCTGCATCAAGAAAGACGGCGACCTGTGCCACGTGGCTCCCGGCGGCACGAAATGCTGGGCAGCGTTTTCCGGCGACACGCCTCCTGCACTGCTCTGTCTGAATGCTGAAATTGAGATCGCCGGCCTGGGCAGAGTTCGCCGGATTCCTTTGCAGGATTTCTACACCGGGCTCGGCGATACCTATCGCAAGCTGCAGCCCAACGAACTGGTCACACGCGTGGTCATCCCTGCATCGTCAGCAGGCTATGCTGGTGTATACCGAAAACTGCGGATTCGCGGATCGATTGATTATCCGCTGGCTGGAGTGGCAGTCGTCATGAAACGGTCGAATGGCCATGTCGATGACGCTCGCATCGGCATCACGGCCGTAAATCCCGCGCCGCTCCTGATCAAAGGCGCCACCGAGTTGATGAGAGGCCAGGTTCTAAACGAGGCTCTGGCGGAAACTGCCGGGGATCTGGCCGCGAAAACCGCCAAACCACTCACGACGTCAGTTCTCACCCCCGAGTATCGCCGCGAGATGATACGCGTATTCACGAAGCGAGCAGTGTTGGCAGCGGCGGCAACCTGAGGCGTCTGGTATGCTGCTCCGCTAGCAATTATTCACTAGTGTCTGGCCTCTGATGATCACTGACTGCCACATTCACATCCAGCCCATGGAGATGTTCAAGCCTCACGCGCTGGAACTGATGAAGCGGAAGCGCGCGAACTTTGACCAGATCGCCGAGTTCTGCCGTTCGCCGAAGGCTTTCTTGAAGTTTATGGACGCCAGCGGCATCGACCGCGCGATGCTGATCAATTACGTCGCGCCCGAGGTGATCGGTTTTACCAACGGCGTGAATCAGTTCGTCGCCGATTACGTGAAGCAAGATCCCCGGCGCCTGCTTTCGTGTGGCAGCCTGCACCCGCGGCACACCACCAACGTTCTGGCGGATGTGGAGCAGATTCTGCGCCTCGGATTGAAGATGATCAAGATTCATCCGCCGCATCAGTTGCTGTTCCCGAACGAATATCTGACCGGCGCGAAGGAACTGGAAATCATCTACCGCGCCGCGGAAGCCAATGGGGTCCCCGTGATGTTTCACACGGGCACGTCAATTTTTCCCGGAGCGCGGAACAAATACGGCGATCCGATTTATCTGGATGACGTTGCGGTGGATTTTCCCAAGCTGAAGATCCTGCTCGCGCATGGCGGCCGACCGCTTTGGATGCAGACCGCATTCTTTCTTGTGCGACGACACCCGAATGTCTATCTCGATATCAGCGGCATTCCGCCGAAGACGCTGCTCAAGTATTTTCCGCGTCTGGATGAGATCGCGCACAAAACGCTGTTCGGTACGGACTGGCCGGGGCCGGGCGTGCCGGATATCAAGAAGAATCTGGACGAATTCCGCGCTCTGCCCCTGGGCGAATCGGTGCAGCAGCAGATTCTGAGCAAGACCGCACTGACGATCTGGCCAGCGTGAACCCTACGCGGTGAGCGTGCGTCATCCCGAGCGAAGCGCCCATTTTCGCGGAGCGCGCGATCTCCCCATGCCGACGCTGTAGTGCGGGAGATCCCTCGGCCCGCTTGTGAAATCGCGGGCCATCGGCATGACGCCTTAGACAGTTCGCCTGCTGTGGAGGGTGCTATCCGCTACTTTCCCGCTTTCGCTCCCTCCGCCTTGGCTCCCATCAACTCATCCGCGAGCGCATTGGCGCCGTAAACTTTGCGCAGAGCCTCTTGAATGCCGCGCGAGTCAACAGATACGGCGCGTCCTTGCAAATCGCTGTAGGCGAAATTCCAGGGAAGAGACTGGATGTTGCCGTCAAAGATGATCCCCACCACTTCGCCGTTTTTATTCACAGTCGGCGATCCGGAATTTCCGCCGATGATGTCCGCTGTTGAAACGAAGTTGAACGGAGTCTTGAGATCCAGCTTCGGCTTGGATTCAATCCAGCTCTCGGGCAACTGATAGGGCGGCTTATCGCCATGCTCGGCCGCGTGTTCGTAAGCTTCGCCGATATTGGTCGCGAATGGAATATGCTTTCCATTTTCTTGGTATCCCTTGACCGCTCCATAGCTGAGCCGCAAAGTGAACGTCGCATCGGGCGGCTGGGTGAATCCGCTCTGGGCGAAACGTGCTTTGGCAATGATGGTTCCGTCGCGCCTCACGACCGAATCGACCTGGTCCTCGAATTCCCGCCGGACTTCGCGCGCAGCCGAGTCGATCGTCCGCATGAATGCGATCAACGGATCGCTGCTGGCGTTGACCGCCTTCTCGCCACCTTCATAAAGCTGCTTGCGCACCGCGACATCGTCCAGTTTCGTATTCGCGATCAGGTCCTTCGCGGCATCCGCCGGCGATTTTCCCTGCAGCACTTGCTTCACATCGGCATCGTTGTTTCCCAGCGCTTCTTGCATCTCGGCGAGCGATGCGGCGAGCTGGAGCGTCTCCAGGTTCTTGTAAGTCGGCTCCGCCGAGAACAGCGCTTGTTCCAGTGAGGGCAGGGCGGAGTCGCGATATTCGCGCATGCGTTGATCGCTCGGTTTCGGTTTTTCCTCGGCGGCGCGCACGAGCGTGCGCGCAATCATCGCCAGTCGCGGGAAGCCTCGCAAGCGCTCCAGATAAGTCAGATTCGCATAGATCGAGCCTTCCAGCTTCATGGCTTGTGCAATCTCATCCCATGGATCAGGAGCGCTGGCGTTCTTCGACTTGCTTTTGAAGCCTGTTTTGACTCTCGCTTCGTCGGCTGCCCTTTTCTCCATGATTGCTTTGTCGAGCAGGCCGCCGTTGTATCCGGTGATGGCTTTTTGCGAGTTCTGCAGGCCGAAAATGTCTTCCTTCGCGATGCGTGCGTTCTCTTCGGATTGCTTGCTGAAATCCTGCAACAGCGCGATCCGGCTGGCGAGGTACTTCAGGACCGATGGATATTGCACATCGCGCAGAAAATCGAGCTGCGACATGGTGAGCATCCGGCTGGTGGTTCCCGGGTGTCCCGAGACGAAGATCAGATCGCCGTCTTTCACGCCGTCGCGCGACCACTTCAGATAGTTCTCCAGATGCGCGGGCTTGCCGTTCTCGTACACGCGAAAGAACGTGATGTCGAGGTCGTAGCGCGGATAGGTGAAGTTGTCGGGGTCGCCGCCGAAAAATGCGGCGTCGAATTCCGGCGCGAATACCAGGCGCACATCCGTATACTTTTTGTACTTGTAAAGGTTGTAGACCTGCCCGGAGTAGAAGGTCACCACATCGCAGCGGAGTCCAGTGGAGGTCGCACAATCCTTCTCGACTTGCGACATGGCTACGCGCTGGGCCTGCCCGGCGTCCGCGGCGGACATCCCAGGCTTTACGCCGGCGTTGATCTTCTCGGTTACGTCTTCGATTCCGACCAGCTGATTCAGTTCCAGGTTTGGGCACTTCGCCTCTTCCGCCTGAGACTTGGCGTAGAAGCCGCTTTTCATGTAATCGTGCCCTTCGGTCGAGAGCTGCTGCACACATCTCGCGCCCACGTGATGATTGGTGAAGGTCAGTCCGTCGGCCGAAACGAACGATCCCGAGCCGCCGTTATTGAAACGCACCGAAGACAGGCGCAGATGATCGAGCCACGGCTGCGTGACTTCAAATCCGTAGGTAGCCTTGATTTTGTCTTTGGGCGGCTCATTATAGAGCCACATGCCCTCATCGGCTTTCGCAAGGGTGGGAAGGGTGAAGGCGAGCGCGAGCAACACAGAGAAAAGGCGTTTCATCTGTGGATGTCTCCTCCGGAAGGATTGAAAAAATGCCTACAGAAACCGCGTAAAACTTGGGAAGAACTCCATACTATAGCCCTCCACAAGCCAGGCTGGCAAAGACGTGCGGTCGCGGGACAATCAAAGAGCATCATCTCCGCTGGCGTGGATTGTTGCATCTAATTCAGGTATAAAAAGTAGAGTTGCAGTACCGCGTCATTCTTGCGTGGTCTGCCACCGAAACCTTGCCCGGAGCGGGAACGAATGTCCAGTTCGATCACAACGCATGCCCCCAAGGGACTTGAAGGCGTTGTAGCTACCAATTCCAGCATCTGTTACATCGATGGCGACAGCGGAGTGCTTGCCTACCGCGGCATCGACATCCACGAACTGGCCGACCATTCGAACTTCGAAGAGACCTGCTATCTGCTCTGGTTCGGAAAGCTGCCCACGCGCCAACAATTGACCGATTTGCGCGAGCGGCTGGCCGCTGAACGCCAACTCGATTTAGGGGTGATCACGCTGATCCGCAACGCCCCGAAGCACGCGCTTCCCATGGACGTGCTGCGCACGGCCGTCTCCGCACTCTCGTTTTATGATCCCGAAGAGAGAAGCAACGACCATCAGGCCAATGTGAACAAAGCGATCCGCCTGACGTCGCAGATCGCCATGATCGTCGCCGCTTACGATCGCATCCGCAAAGGCCATGCGGTGGTTGAGCCGGATCGCTCACTGTCGCACGCGGCGAATTTCCTGCTGATGTTGAATGGGTCAAAGCCGTCGTCCACTGCCGAGCGCGCTCTCGATATCGCGCTGATCCTTCACGCCGACCACGAGCTCAACGCATCGACTTTTGCGGCGCGGGTCACGGCCGCAACATTGTCGGATATACACTCGGCGATCACATCGGCGATTGGGGCTTTGAAGGGACCCTTGCACGGTGGCGCGAATGAAGCTGTCTTTCTGATGTTGAAGGCGATCGATGCCGCCGGTGTCGATCCCGTCGAACACGTCAAATCGATGCTGGCACAGAAAAAAAAGATCTCCGGCTTCGGCCATCGCGTCTATCACACCGAAGACCCGCGAGCGACGCATCTGCGGGCCATGTCGCGCGATCTGGGCAAGTCCAGCGGACAGCCGAAGTGGTTTGAGATGTCGCGCAGCATCGAGGAATTTGTAAAGGCCGAGAAAAAGCTGAACGCGAACGTAGACTTCTATTCCGCGTCGACCTACCACACGCTGGGGATTGACGTGGATCTGTTCACGCCCGTTTTCGCGGTTTCGCGCATCAGCGGTTGGGCGGCACACGTGATTGAGCAACTGGACGAAAATCGCCTTATCCGGCCACGCGCGGAATATCAAGGACCGGAATATCCCAACCGGTACGTACCGATCGAGCAGAGGTAGTTGTAGCGTCTCCGCCACAGCCGGCAAAGCTTGCCCTGAGCGTATCCGAAGGGATGCCAGCGCTACCCTAGTACTTCACAATCGCGGCAAACGATTTCGCATCCAGCGACGCCCCGCCGACCAGCGCACCGTCTATTTCTTCCTGAGACATCAAAGCTGACGCGTTTTCAGGCTTCACCGACCCGCCGTAAAGAATGCGCAGGCTGTTTGCGAATTCCTCCCCGAAGATCTCAGTCGCTTCCTTGCGGATGACGGCATGCGCCTCGGCGGCAATTTCGGGAGTCGCAGTCTTTCCTGTGCCGATCGCCCATACGGGTTCGTAAGCCACGACGAGCTTCGCCGCTTTCTTCGCCGAGATCGCATGAAACGCGCGGACGCACTGGCGACGAAGTACGTCGTCGGTCATGCCGGCCTCGCGCTCTTCGAGTACCTCGCCCACGCAACAGATCGGAGTCAATCCAGCTTCCAAAGCGGTCTTCAGGCGGAGATTTACGGTGTCGTCGGTCTCGCCGAAATATTGCCGCCGCTCGGAATGGCCGATGATCACGTGCTTGATGCCCAATGCAAGCAGCTGCCTAACCGAAGTCTCTCCCGTGAACGCGCCTTCTTCTTTCCAATGCACGTTCTGCGCGCCGATGGCGACATTCGAGTCCCTTGCCGATTCCAGCGCGGCAGGAAGATCCAAAAACGGCGGGCAAACGACGATTTCGTCGCGCGAGTGTTCCGCCACCAGCGGCAGGAAAGCCTTGAAGAAATCGCGGGTCTGGTCCGGAGTCTTGTACATCTTCCAGTTGGCAGCCATTACCTTCTGTCTCATGAGTTCGCCTTTCGTATAATTTCTCTCGCGACTGTTCTACTTTCCCTCAGGAAATGATCGTGGCCTCGAACTTGGATAAAACCTCAGCCGATCCGTTCAACCTGCAGCGCTTTGTCGAAGCGCAGGAGCGGATCTATCCACAAGTCACTTCCGAACTGCGAGCCGGGAGAAAAATGAGCCACTGGATCTGGTTCATCTTTCCCCAGATTCAAGGCTTGGGACGCAGTCCGACCGCCATCGAATATGCAATTTCTGGACTTGATGAAGCACGAGCCTATCTTGCGCATGCTGTCCTGGGACCTCGTCTAAGAGAATGCACGCAGTTAGTCCTCGGCGTGGAAAACCGCTCTGCGGCACAGATTTTCATGTCTCCCGATGACATGAAATTCCGATCGTGCATGACCTTGTTCGCTCAGCACTCACCGGAGGACGACATCTTCACCAAAGCGCTGCAGAAGTACTTTCGAGGCGTGCCCGACCAGTTGACGCTCGATCGTCTGTAGCCCACTTCGGCCACTGGCACGCCCGCTTCGCTCGTGGGGCGAACCTTTCGACTGTGCTCAGGGCAGGCTGCCTCCGCCCCTACACAAGCTATTTCTTGTCGGTCAACGCTTCAACCCCCGGCAGCTTTTGTCCTTCCAGAAATTCCAGCGATGCGCCGCCGCCGGTCGAGATGTGCGTGATCTTGTCCGCGACATTCGCCGCTTTGACCGCCGCGACCGAATCACCGCCGCCGACAATCGAGATCGCTCCGCCATTGTCCGCAACGGCATGGGCGATTTTGAATGTCCCTTTCGAGAATCCGGGAACTTCGAAGACGCCCATTGGACCGTTCCAAACGATCGTGCGCGCTTCGGAAATTGCGTCCGAGAAGAGCTCAATCGTTTTCGGGCCGATATCCAGCGCCATCTTATCGGCCGGGATCGACTGGCCTTCGCCAATCTGCTGCACAACGGCGTTCGCTTCAGGCTTGGCGGCCACGACGTGATCGACCGGCAGCAGCAGCTTCACATTCCGTTTCTTAGCATCCTCTAGCAGGCTCTTGGCCAAATCGACCTTGTCGGCTTCGAGCAGCGATTTGCCGATCTCCTGTCCTTGCGCCTTGAGGAAGGTGTACGCCATGCCGCCGCCAATGATCAGCACGTTGACCTTGGTCAGAAGGTTCTGGATTACGCCAATCTTGTCGCTGACTTTAGCGCCCCCCAAAATTGCGACGAACGGCTGCTCCGGATGCTCCAGCGCCTTGCCCAGATATTTCAGTTCTTTTTCCATCAGCAGGCCGGCAGCACATTCCTTCATAAAGTGCGTAATGCCCTCGGTCGACGCGTGGGCGCGATGC
>Ga0335081_10021077_pt1 | contig 10549 bp, 6 predicted proteins | sample Lox_Sample_35_FD_206713 | JGI IMG/M metagenome (GOLD analysis project Ga0335081, IMG submission 206713) | Soil microbial communities from Loxahatchee National Wildlife Refuge, Florida, United States - Lox_Sample_3.5 | ecosystem: Environmental > Terrestrial > Soil > Wetlands | place: USA: Florida... | reverse complement strand
AGCGAGACCTCCGGCGGCATCCGCGAAATCGTGGTCGATGGCCTGCGTGCCTTCGCCCCGGTCCCCGCGGGCATCCTGTTCAAGTCGGCGAGCACGCGCGGAGGCACCATCGAGAACATCACCATCCGCAACGTTCAGCTCGAAGGCGTCGCCACACCGGTGAGCGTCACCCTCAACTGGAACCCTAGTTACAGCTATGCCAAGATGCCCGAGAACGTCAAGAATCCCCCCGGCTATTGGCGCGTGCTGACCGAGCCCGTTCCTCCCGAAAAAGGCTTGCCGCACTTCCGCAGGGTCACCATCGCCGGCCTGAAAGCCACCGGAGCGCAGCGCGCCTTCGCAGTCAGCTCGTACGCCGAATCGCCGCTGGAGAATTTCGACCTCCGCGATATCCAGATCGAGGCCAAGACTGCCGGAAGCATCGCCAACGCAAAAGACTGGACCTTCACCGGCATCACCCTGAAGACCGCCGACGGCAGTAAGCTGCCATAGCATTCGGGCGTCTTACCGCAAGTCGGGCGGGATCGATCCGGGCGGCACGTAGTAAAGCGTCAGACTCCCAACGCGCTCCTGCGGCTGAAGGTACGTGAACCACGGATGAATGTTGGGATTCTGGTGGTTCAGCCCGTACTCCTGCACCGCCAGCAGCGTCGGGCTCACCGCCGTCCAGCCCTCCGCCGGGTGCAGGGCGCGGATTCCCTGTACCGGCGGCAACCCCGGCCACACCACCAGCCGCTCCGGCGTCAGATTGAGCGTATTGTAGTTCACCTGTGTTGCGCCAAGCTGCTTCAGCCGGTGCGCCAGCCGGATCGTGTCCTGGCCCCAATCCAGATCGCTGTCTACCACGATCCTCTCCGGATGATCGCCGGCCAGCTCGTTGAAATACGCCAGGTAGTTGGGATGCTGCAGCGCTCCCGAGACCATGAGCCACAGAGGCAGCAGCATTGTCAATGCGCCGGCCCATTTTTTCCGGGGAGCATCTTCGATCAGCTTAAGCAACCCGATCCCCGCCAGGATCGCCAAGCCCGAAAAGATCGGCAGGATGTGCCGCAGCCCAATGTTCACGTGGCTGGTCATGCTGGGGACCAGAATGCCCGCCGCAAAGGCCACCGGCATCCAATACGCCGCCTGGCCCTGCCTCGCAAAACACACGCCGATGCCGAACAACACCAGCACCAGCCAGGCGATCGGCGTTTTCACCAGCAGCAGCACCGGGAAGAAGTACCACCAGCCGGTGTTTCTGACCTCGCCCATGAAGTACGCTGCGTGTCCCCTGCTGTTGTGATAGAGCGCGAAATTCACGCCGTCGAATAGCGATGGCGCCGGCACGCTGAAGTTCCACCCCGGCGGCTTGCCCCAGGTAAACGAGTAGACCGCCCAGATCACCAGCGCGCCGGTCGCAACCGCCGCCGCGAACGGCAGGACGCGCGCCTTTGCCACGGCGATCGCGCCATTCACGCCGGGACGCGCCGCCGCATACCAGGCCAGCGCAGCGAAGATCGCCGCCGCCGGGAGGAACCCGAGCACCGTGAATTTGGAAACCACCGCCAAACCGGTGGCTGCGCCCAGCAGGACGCTATGCAGCCAGGTCGGCTCTTCCGCCCAAACCAGCAGCGCGAAGAAGGCAGCCGTGAAGCATCCCGCGAGCGGCGTGTCCGTCGTAGCCAGGCCGGCGTGCGCCAGCACCGTCGGAACCAACGTGAAGAGCGCCACCGAAAGCACCGCCGCCGCGCCGCCGAAATACCGCCGCGCCCACAGGTACAGCATCGCGGCCGATAGCACGAAGAACGGCAGAATCCCCAGCCGCATCTCGGTCAGCATCGTCCCCGGATGGCCCGACTGGTACATCACGTTTACGCCTTCCTGGTCCTGGTTCTTCGTGTGCAGGGGGCGCGCGCCCGACAGATACGGTCCGAATGCCGAGGCCACGCGCGCCAGCGGCGGATGCTGCGCCTCGTAGCGATAGACATGCTCGGCCAGGTACTGCAGCCCGCACGCCATGTGCCCCGGTTCGTCCCAGGTGAGCGCCGTCTCCGAGTACGTCGACACCACCCGCAGCGTACCCAGCGCGATCACGCAGATCGCCAGCAGCAGCGAGCGCTTCTCCAAAAAGGGGACCAGGACGCTGGGGCGTTCCACGGCCGGCACCGGGAGCACGCCGGCTGCCGGCGCCGTCTGCAATCTTGTTTTCTTCTTCGCCATTGTCTACTTTGCCGGCTCCACGGCACCGGGCGGCACGTAATAGAGCCAGATCGTGCCTACATGCTCGCGCGGCGTCAGATAGTCGTACCACGGTTGCAGATTCGGATAGCGGTATTGCAGCCCGTATTGCGAAATGCGGTCCAGCGTCGGCCGCACCGCCGTCCAGCCCGTGGCCGGCTTCAGCGGGTGAATGTTCACGATGTGCGGCAGGCCCGGATAGGTTTCCAGAAACTGGTTGTCCGGCGAATCCACCCAGCCCCAGTTGATCTCTTTGACTCCCAGCTCGCGCAGCCGCGTCGCGAGCCGCTTGGTGTCCTGCCCCCAATCGTAGTCCGAATCCACCAGCACATGATCCGGCGGGCCCTGCACCAGCTCGTTGAAGTACGGGATGTAGTCCGGATGGTGCAGCGCTCCGCTGACCGCTATCCACAACACCAGCACCGCCGGAATCACCGGCTGGCGCCGCAGCAGTTCCTCCACGCCCAACGCCGCAATGATGCACACCGCGAGGTAGATCGGTAGAATGTGCCGCAGCCCGATATTCACTTTGCCCTGCATCGCCGGAAGCAGGATGCCGAGAGCGAACGCCACGGGCAATAGCCATGCTGTCCGCGTGCGATTCTTCCAGCAGAGCCACAGCCCGAAGAACCACAGCAGGAGGAGTCCCAGCGGCGTCTTCACCGCCAGCGCCACCGGGAAGTAATACCACCAGCCCGTGTCGCTCTGCTCTCCCAGCAGCCACGCAGGATGCCCATTCCGGTTGTGTCTCAGCGCCACCTGGATGCCGTCGAAGTACTCCGGCGCCGGACCGTGGTTCCAGGAGAAGAAGTACGCCGCCCAGATCGTCAAGCACGCGGTCGCCGCGATCAGAGCGGCTCCCGCCGCCCGCTCCCGCGCCAGCTCGATCAGGCGCGCCAGCGTCGGCCGCTCCGCCGCCAGGTACGCGAGCAGAGCAAGCACCACCGCCGCCGGCAAGAATCCGAGCGCCGTGTATTTCGAAAGCGCCGCCAGCGCGCAACTGAATCCCGCGCCGGCGGCGCGCCCCAAGGTCGGCTGCTCCGCCCAGCGCAGCAGCGTGAAGAATGCCAGCCCTGTGCAGGCCGCCAGTGCCATGTCGGTAGTCGCGAGCCCCGCGTGCGCGAGCACGGTGGGAATCAGCGTGAACAGCCCGGTGGCGATCACCGCCGCCGTCGCGCCGAAGTAGCGTCGGGTCCAGTAGAACGTCACCAGGCAACCCAGCACGAAGAACGGCAGCACCCCGAGCCGCATGCGCGCCATGGTCAGGTCGGGATGCTTCTCGTACGTAATAAGAGCCCAGCCTTCCCGCTGAAAACCGGGCATTCCCTGCGGCTGCGTGCCGGAAAGATACGGCAGCAGCGCCACCATCGCGCGCGCCAGCGGCGGATGCTGCGTCTCCAGCCGGTACGTGTGGTTCGCCACGTATTCCAGGCCGCAGGCGATGTGCGCAGGCTCATCGCTGGTGCTGGCAAAGTTGTGATAGGTGGAAACGATGCGCGCAATCGCAATGGCCACGAACACCAGCGCAGCCGGCAGCGCGAAGCGCGATGGAATCGACACGGACTTTGCGGGGGCCCGCGGCGCGGCGGCCGGTGGAGGCACGGCGGTAGGAGCCGCGGCAGCCGCGGTCTTTTTCCGGGACATTCGTTGGTAGACTTTCATTTTATGACACGGCCGACCCGCCGCACCCTCCTGCTCGCCGGCCCCGCGCTATTCGCCGCATCCGCCAAGTCCCGCAGCAAGCTGGCCCGCGTAAACGTCGCGCCCAACCGCGTGATCCGGTCGATCGCCGGGCTGCGCCCCTTCCGTCCCTCCGGATTCGTAGTCCGGGGCGAGAAGCTCGATTCCAAGACCGTCATCCACAATTACGGACACGGCGGCGCCGGCATCACGCTCTCCTGGGGCACGGCGCACCTCGCCGTCGAAGAGGGCGCCAAAAGCGGCGCGCGCGAGTGCGCCGTCGTCGGCTGCGGCGTCGTCGGCCTCAGCACCGCCCGCCTGCTGCAATTACGCGGCTACAGCCCCGTGATCTACGCCAAAGCCATGCCGCCCGAGACCACCTCGAACGTCGCCGGCGGCCTCTGGGAACCCACGAGCCTCTACGACCGCCCCCAAGCCTCCGAGACCTTCCTACGCCAATTTCCCGAAGCCGCCCGCTTCGCTTTCCGCCGCTACCAGTCGCTCACCGGCGATCTCTACGGTGTCCGCTGGATACCGCTCTACACCCTCTCCACCAACGGTCCGTACACACCGCCGCCCGCCGGCAACCCGTACTTCGAAATCGACCAGCTCTACCCCGAATCCCAGATTCTGCGCAAGGAAGACCATCCGTTCCACGTGCCCTACGCCCATCGCCGCCAGACCATGCTGATCGAACCCGCGATCTACCTGAACGCCCTCATCCGCGATTTCTTCCTGGCCGGCGGCCGGATCGTGATCCGCGACTTCGCCTCCCCGCGCGAGGTCGCCGGGCTCAAGGAAGACCTGATTTTCAACTGCACCGGCCTCGGCGCGCGCGGCCTGTTCGGCGATCAGGAGCTGAGCCCCATCCGTGGCCAGCTCGTCTTCCTTCTCCCGCAGGCCGAGATCGACTACTGCACCATCGGCCCCAACAACACCTACATGTTCCCCCGCCGTGACGGCATCCTGCTGGGCGGCACTTTCGACCGCGGCGTATCCACCACCGACCCCGACCCCGCCATCACCGACCGCATCCTCCACGACAACGGCGACCTCTTCAGCAAAATGCGCACGTAGTTCGCGCGCCTCTCCCAAGCACGCTATCTTATTTCCATATGCCCAAGAAGACCCCCGGACGGCACGACGTGACGGCCGCTCCCGTCGCCACCCCGCCCCCGGGGCCAGTGACTCCGGACCGGGACGGCGCCGCCTGGATCGTAGCCTTCAGCATTCTCGCCCTCTTCTTGCTGGTCCTGATGTGGTATCCGGTCTCAAAAATCGGAGCGCCCTACACCGAAACCAACTTCGACGGCTTCAACCTCCACTACCAGGAAGCCGTGGCTCGCGGAGAGAAGCTCTACGGCGCGCCGCCCAGATATACATGGGAGAACTACCCGCCGCTCTCGTTCCACCTCATCGCGATCCTCGGGTCGATTACCGGGGACCTGAATGCCACCGGCCGCGTCGTGTGCCTGCTCGCCTATATCGCAATCGGCGTCTTCATCGCGCTCATCGTCGAGCGCTTTGCCGCCTCGCGGCGTGTGGCGGCCTGGTCGGCGCTCGCCTGGTGGGTGTGGCTGCCCGCGTTCGATGTCTCGCACGTTCCGGTCAACGACCCCCACCTCCTGGGAATCGCCCTCGGTACGGCAGGGCTGTATTGCATTGTCCGGGATTCTGAATCCCCTCGCTGGCTCTGCGCATCCGCCATCCTGTTCGCGCTGAGTCTCTTTACCAAGCACAGCCTGGTCGCCTTCCCGACTGCCACCGCCGTCTACCTGTTCGTCACATCCCGGAAGCGGTTCTCGATCTGGCTGGGCGCGGCCGCGGCTTCCGCTGTAGTCCTGTTTGCACTTACTATCTGGATCGACGGGCCTTATTTTCTCCAGCATATGTCGCCTCCGCGAGCTTACTACCCGTGGGGCATAGCGGAAAACACTGGCACCTATGGACGTTTTGTAGCGGTGGGCTTCGCAGTGGCCCTGACTTGGGCCCTGCGGAACCTCTCCGTCGCTCCTGGCACCATTCTCATCCTGGCTTTTGCCATCACGCTTCCGGTGGCGATGGTCTACTGCGGTGGCGCCGGGTCCAATATCAATCACTACTACGACTCGATGGTTGCGACTGTAATGCTCGCCGGCCTCGCTCTCCCCGGCCTGATTCGCCTCGTGGAAGACGTGCCATTTCCCCGTACCGCTCTGGGCGTGCTTCTCGTCGTTCCATTCTTCTTCACCACCATTCTCATGCTCCCGGCGCGTATCTACACCGATGTACACGCCTACCAGCGCCGTTCCAGGTCGGAGGCCGAATTCAACTTCGTCGCGGACATTCTGCGGCAACAGCCCGGGCCCGTACTCTGCGAGGACACCCCGCTCTGTTCCGCCGCGGGCAAGCCGCGTGAGTACGACCCCTTTCACGTAGATCAGTTAATCCGCGTCGGCCGGATTCAGCCGGAGCAGCTCGCCCAGCTGATTCAAAGCCGGTACTTCAAGGCCATAGAACTCGAGTGGCACGCCGCGGAGCCGATGGACGCCCGCCCCCGGGTGCATTTCGCGGGTCCAGTCATGCGAGCCCTCTTCGCCGCCTATCAGCTCAAGGCGCGTACGGATAACGTCGCCGTGTTTGTCCCGCAATAACCCGTCATCTCAACTCCTGCGTGCCGCCCCGGCTTTCGTCCGCGGTGCCGCGGATCTGGCGGGCACAGGCCGCGCCGGCGCCGATTGCGGCGCATAGCGAGCCAGTTTCCACAGCAATCCCACTCCGCCGATCACAAGAATTACACTGGTCCAGTCGCTGTCGCCGAAGTGGTCGCCCAAAAACGTCAGCTCGCCCCCATTGCGTTTGTACCATCCGCCGAACATGTTGGCGTCCTGACGGACAATCGCCGCCAACTCGCTGCGCGCCGTTTCCTGCGCCGGCGTGAGACCCTTGCCGTCCGGGTGGGTCACCGCCAGCCCCTTCAGCCACTGCTCGCTGAGCGCATATTGATGTTTGCGGAACCAGTTGCCGCCCGAGGGCCGCGCCAGCGTTTCCGGACCCGCCGGCGCCAGATCCATCTTCGCCGCGCCGAGTTGGATTCGCGTAAAGGGCATTCGGCCCGCCGTATTCTCCAGGTGCTCGACCCGCGCGTGCAGCAGGACTCCAAGTGAAAAATCGACAGCGCATCCGGCCACGACCGCCAGCGAAACCCAGCGCCGCATCGTGAAATTTCCCGCCAGAAGCGTCAATCCCAACGCCATCATCGCGAGCAGGATGATGTGCGCCTGCCCGAAATAATCGCGCTCGCCGGCCAGACCGAAGCACGCCGCAATCGAAAACGGAATCAGAAAGGCCCAGAAGGTCCGCTCCGCCCCGCCGCGTTTGCGCATGGCGCGCGCCAGCAGCCAGTACACCAGCGGACCGCCCACCAGCCCCATAGTGAACACCAGGCTCGTCTGGTAGATCAGGAATGCGTTGTCGCGAATGTATCCCAGAGTGTTCGGCTGGCCCCACGCTTCCACCAGCTTCCAGTCGCGCACCACGTGGGGAACAATGGCGTCGAACAGGTTGGCCAGCGACTTGAGCAGGTAACTCTCTTCGGCCGAGTACTTGTATCCCACGGATGTGTTCACCGCAGGCATGAATGTCCCGCGGAATCCGAAGGTTGCCAGACACCAGCCGAACCATGCCAGCAAAGGCACCGACCCCGCAACGGCAATCCCCGCCAGTTCCCTCCATCGGCCGGTGCGCCGCGGAAACACCGCGATCAGATAATGCAGGGCCAGAAACACCGCGTAGGGCAGGGCAGAGTAGTGCGCCACGGCGCCGCCCGCGGCCGCCAAAAACGCCGCGCTCATCCGTACCGGGTCGTTCTTCTTCCATCCCCGAAGATAGAACGCCAACGCCAGCACTACGAAGAACGCTGCCAGGGGCTTGCTGCCGGTATAGGTGGCATTGACCATCATCACGGGACTGAGCGCGAACAGCGCCGTCAGTGGGTATACGCCGGATTTCCAGGGCCGCGCCACCAGCGGCAGCATCAGGCAGCACGGCAGAAACACCAGCAGGTTCAAGAACGAGAAGACCGCCTGGTAGATCTCGAAGCGGTCCTGCGTCTGTGCCATGATGAGCGCGGTCAATACATGTTCCATCGGCGGCCGCGATGGAATGCGGTATCCCCCGAACACCTCCGTCTCCGCGGGCAGGTGGTGCAGGTAGACCAGCGTGCGACTGAAATGCTCCAGCCAGTCGCCGGTCCAGCCGGCGCCCGAGTAGTGGCGAATCGTCGCCAGCATCACCAGTGTCCACACCACCAGAAATGCCAAGCCCGCGAGCGAGCGGCGCACCCTGTCCGATGCGGCGAGAGAGCGCGCGTCCCGCCATCCCAGGACGCCCAGCACGGCGCAGATTACGGAGATTCCGGCGGCGCCGAAAGTCCACCCGCCGGGCGCCGCCAGATAGATCGCCCACCCCGCCAGCCACACCAGGATCAGCGAGAGCCCCACCGCTCCGCACAGCTTCTCCATTGGGCTCCAGCGCAGCCGGCGCACCGCAATGAACCCGGGAGCGAAGGCGCACACGGGCAGAATGATCCACGTAAGCGCCAATTGCAGGAGGAGCACCAGCTCAGTTTAACAATCCACGCCTGCGCGGCCTAATTCATGGAAACCCGGCGCAGCAGTCGGAAGTCGTCCAGCATCCTGCCCGCCCCCAGCACGACCGACAGCAGGGGATCGTCCGCAATCAGCACCGGCAGCCCGGTCTCCCGGCTGATGCGCGCGTCGAGATTTTTCAGCAGCGCGCCTCCGCCAGTCAGCACCACCCCGTGATCGAAGATATCGCCGCTCAGCTCGGGCGGCGTCTGCTCCAGTGCCTGTCTAATGGCGTTCACGATGCTTCCCACGCAACCCGATAGCGCGTCGCGAATCTCCGAATCGGTGACCGTCGCCGCGCCCGGAATCCCGCGGACCAGGTCCCTGCCACGCACCTCCATTCGCATTTCGTTCGCCAGCGGAAGAGCCGAGCCGATCTGGATCTTGACCGCTTCCGCGCTCTGCTCGCCGATCAGCAGATTGTGCCGCCGCTTCACGTGATCGATGATCATCTCATCCATGGCGTTGCCCGCCACACGGACCGAATGTGCGTAGACAACACCCGCGAGCGAGATCACCGCGACGTCGGTGGTCCCGCCTCCAATGTCGACAATCAGGCTGCCCACCGGTTCGGCAATCGGCAGCCCGGCGCCGACCGCCGCCATGACAGGCTGCTGCACCATGTGCACTTCGCTCGCCTTGGCGCACGCCTCTTTCACGGCGCGGCGTTCCACGGGCGTAATCTCGCTGGGAACGCCGATCACGATGCGCGGATGAACGAGCCGCTTGTACCGCCGTGCCTTGTGTATGAAATGGCCCAGCATGTGCGAAGTCGCCTCGAAGTCCGCAATCACCCCGTTCCTCATGGGCTTGATCGCGGTGATCTGATCGGGAGTGCGGCCGAGCATCTCCCTGGCCTCCGACCCCACAGCCTCGACATCGCCGGTTTTCCTGCGCATCGCGACGATGGATGGCTCGTTGACCACGATGCCCTTGTTCCGCTCGAACACCAGCGTGTTGGCAGTTCCGAGGTCAATCGCGAGATCGGCGGAGAACAGGCTAAGCAGCGACGGCGCCGTCATATCGTGCCAGCTATTATCGGGAGATCCCGATATCAGTGCAAGATTGGCAGGGGATATGAAACTTGTACTAACAACCAGGGACGGACGCAATTTTTGCCGGAGTAGGGCGGCCGTCCCGGGTCGCTAGAGGGAGGCAGTACGGTGGTATCCTCGTCGGAGCACCAGTCTGGAGGGCCCGATGGCGTTGCAACACTTCGACGTACTGATCATGGGCGCGGGCCTCTCCGGCATCGGGGCGGCCCATCACTTACAGAAGCTCTGCCCGAAAAAAAGCTACGTGATCCTCGAGCAGCGCGGCCGCATCGGCGGCACCTGGGACCTGTTTCGCTATCCCGGAATCCGTTCGGATTCGGACATGCTCACCATGGGGTATTCCTTCCGCCCGTGGACCAGCTCGCAAGCCATTTCTGGCGGCGAGGAGATCCGGAACTACATCACCGACACGGCACACGACGAAGGCATCGACAGGCACATCCGCTTCCAGCATAAGATTCTGCGCGCTGCTTGGTCCTCACAGGACGCGACATGGACGGTCGAGGCGGTACGCCAATCATCCGGCGGACGCGATGAGCCGGTGACTCTGACTTGTAACTTTCTGTTTTCGTGCGCGGGATACTACAGATATTCCGCGGGTTACACGCCGGATTTTCCGGAGGTCGGACGCTTCACCGGCCGAATCGTTCATCCGCAAGCCTGGCCGGAGGATTTGGACTATGCCGGCAAGCGCGTCATCGTCATCGGCAGCGGCGCGACCGCGGTGACCCTCTTCCCCGCGATGGCGAAGACTGCGGGCCACGTGACGATGTTGCAGCGTTCGCCGACCTATTTCATCTCGCTGCCCAGACAGGATGCCATTCTGACCAGGCTGCGCCTCGTACTCCCGGCAATGTGGGCCTACAGGCTGAGCCGCTGGAAGAACCTCGCCCTCATGATCTGCATCTATCAACTGGCGCGGCGCTGCCCGAGTTTCGTGAAGGCGGGCCTCCTCAAGCAAGTGCG
>Ga0335081_10021076_pt1 | contig 10549 bp, 10 predicted proteins | sample Lox_Sample_35_FD_206713 | JGI IMG/M metagenome (GOLD analysis project Ga0335081, IMG submission 206713) | Soil microbial communities from Loxahatchee National Wildlife Refuge, Florida, United States - Lox_Sample_3.5 | ecosystem: Environmental > Terrestrial > Soil > Wetlands | place: USA... | reverse complement strand
GTTTCCGTCCAGGGAAAGAGCGCAGACGAAGGAGCCGTTGCCGGCGGCTGTAGCTTGAAAACAACTCCGCAGTTGCAACTTCCTCCACCCTCATAGGTTGTGCTGTACAGAACGCCGCCGGGACCCCGGACTGGCCGCGAATCCGGGAGTTCGCCACCCGGACCATCAAGCGTCATGGAAGTGAGCACGTTGAAGATCCGCGACGAGTGGACCTCCCGCAGCTCGAAGACAGTTCCGAAAAGCCCGGCGGTCGTACCGTAGAGATTGCCTCCTGGATCAATGGTTACACCGGCCAACGGAGTTTGCCCGTTTCCGCCACCCTGAAAGTACTCAATTACGCTGTAGGTTTGGCCGTGTGCCTGCATGGCGCCCAGCATGACCAGCAGCATGAGAAGACTGGCCATTGCTGCCTGCTGTGCCAGCACTGAGTTCCACTTTTCCGAGCGAGTCATAACCATTCTCCTGTTCCTTGGGTCCGCAAAGTACGGCGTGGGTGGTGATGTTGTGGGCTTGCGTGGAAGAAATCAACTTAATTTCGCATTACGGAGCAATGCCATAGAAACAGAGGCTTTTATGAGGCGCAGTTTCTGACTGGCTGCAAGGTGGGATAGGTGGCGTGAAGTCGCCTGATCACTACCAATCCTGTTGCGTCGGCAGGAAGGTTAAAGTGGTATTGACCTGGCCGCGGCGTTTGCATCGAGGGCTGGTTTTTGCCACGACGCGTGGCGAGGGCGGCCGTGAAGTTAGCCCAAAAGAACGGCGAACCTGGGGGCACCAGGCTTCTACCCCGCTCCCATGTCTCGAAGGGCGCGAGACGCTGCGACAAGCCGATCTCCCATGTCTCGAAAACCGCGAGACGTGGGGCACCCGGCACCCGTGTACGCCGTAGTTCTCTGTGCCTCTGTGTCTCTGTGGTTAGTCCTTCCTGTTACTCGTGCTCGGTCTTGCCCGCCAGCAGATCGATAGCATGGGGCAGCACGTCGATGACCGCCTGGAGCGAATCGACCGCGCCCGCGGGCGCGCCCGGCAGGTTCAGGATGAGAGTGCGATCGCGCGTGCCGCACACGCCGCGGCTCAGGATCGCCTGCGGCGTCTCCCGCGATCCCGCCGCCCGCATCGCTTCGGAGATGCCGTCGATCAACCGCGAGCAGACCGCGCGCGTCGCCTCCGGCGTCACATCGCGCTCGGCAATACCGGTTCCACCGGTAGTTACGATCAGTTGCACCAGCTCGCTGAGGCGCAGCAGTGCGGCTTCGATCAAGCCTTGCTCATCCGGAACAATCTCGTGATGCGCCACCTCGAAGCCGTGCTGGCGCAGGACCTCGGTGGTGGCCGGACCGGAGCGGTCGCTCTGCTTGCCCTGGAAACAGGAGTCACTGACGGTGAGAACAGCCGCGGTGGTCATGGTGAGAATAGTACCTCGTTGTGGCGCCGGCTAGAGCTTCTCCCAGCTCTCAAAACGCACGAGACCTGGGGCACCCGGCCGGCTCTACCTTTCAGCGGCGGCGATACTCCCCGCTCTTGCCGCCCGACTTGCGCACCAGCGCGACCTCGCGAATGGTGATGCCTTTGTCCAGCGCCTTGCACATGTCGTAGATGGTGAGCGCGGCCACCGACGCCGCCACCAGCGCCTCCATCTCCACGCCGGTCACCGCAGTGGTGCGCACCAGCGAGCGAATCGCGATGCCGTCCTTCTTCATCGCGGTCTGCACGTCGACCTTGCTCAGCGGAATGGGATGGCAAAGAGGGATCAGTTCGGCAGTGCGCTTGGCAGCCAGGATGCCGGCGACGCGCGCCACCTCCAGCGGATCGCCCTTGGGATTCTGCGGCAGCGCCCGCAACACCGCGCGGCTCATGGCGACGAAGGCACTCGCCTCGGCCTCGCGCACCGTCGGCTCTTTGGCAGAGACATCGACCATGGTGGCGCGGCCGGTGCGATCGTAATGGGAGAGGCGTTCTTGGGGTGGGGCGGCGCGTTTCAAATCGGGAATCAGCCTCCCTCATAAGTTATTGTTCCCAAAAGGGGAAACCACGTTTAAAGGCGATTCTAGACCCCTCAAAATCGCCGGACGATGCTTTGGTCGACCCAGGCTCGCTTCGTCGATTCTAGGGCCGTTTGCGGCCGGTGGCGGGCTATTCTGGATGTCGTCCAGAAGTGCTATTTACTATCGTCCTAAAAGTTATAGTTAGATCGCGCCAAACATAGCATTAAAGTGACATATCTCCGGCCCCGGCTAGCTAAGCGGGCCTGTCGCCCGCCAAGACCGCCCTCGTCGTCGCATTCTCCCGGCGCACCCCGGAGTCAGCTCTGCCCTACGAGCACCGTAATCGTCTCTCCCGCCGCAAAGCGTTCCCGCTCCGGAGGTACCACAATGTAGCAGTTCGCCCGCGACACCGCCATCAAGTCGCCTGAGCCCTGCCAGCGAATCAGTTCCACCTCCGGCCGTTCGCTCGTACCCGCGAGGGTTGCGGGCAAGAAGCGCGTCAGTCCGATTTTGGTGGAGAACTCCGACTTAACGCTGGCCGTTGCGAATAGCAGCGGCCGCGGCCTGGCTCCGCCAAGTGCATCCAGCACCGGCCGCGCAAAAAGATCGAACGTGACCATCGTCGAAACCGGATTCCCCGGCAATCCAAGAAAAGGCTTGGCGCGGCCGCCGGATTTGACCTCGCCGAAAACCACCGGTCTGCCGGGCTGGATCCGCACACCGTTAAAGAACACAGTAGCATCGAACCCGGCCAGCACTTGCTCCACCAGGTCATACTTGCCGATCGAGACGCCGCCGGTAATCAGCAACAGGTCTGCTTCGAAGCCTCTGCGCAGCAACAGCGCCAACTCGTCAGCCTGGTCGCGGGCCACCGGCAGAATCACCGGCTCTCCGCCTGCGGCGCGCACTTGGGCGGCCAGCGAGTAGCTGTTGGAATTGCGAATCTCAGTCGGCCCCGGCTTGAGGTTGATGTCGACGACCTCATCGCCGGTCGCCAGGACCGCAACTCGCGGCCGGCGATAGGTTGACACTTCCGGACGTCCGATGGCTGCTGCCAGAGCGACAATCGTGTGATTGACGCGCGTGCCTCGGGTCACCAGTAGGTCACCCTGACGCGCCTCCGCCCCCTGCGCCACCACGTTCTCCCGGGCCGAAACCGTCCGCAGCACGGTTACATTTCGCCCACTGCGCGCGGTGTCCTCGACCATCACCACCGCGTCGGCTCCGTCGGGTACGGGCGCGCCGGTCATGATTTCGACAGTTTCGTTCGGGCGAATTGTGATGCCGCTCTGTTCTGCCGATGCGCCCGCCTTGATTTCGCCGATGCATCGCAGCGTGACCGGCAAGCGGACGACGGCCTCCGAGCGCACGGCAAAGCCGTCACGGGTCGAACGCGGAAACGGCGGGAAGTCGCGATCCGCGCGCAGCTCTTCCGCCAGCGCCAGGCCCACGGAATCCAGCAGCGGCAGCATCTCCGCCGCGGTTGGAGGCAAAGCTGCCGCGTACTCCTCCACAAGCCGGCGGGCCTCGGAGAACGAAGGCAAGGTCGAGGCGATGCTGCTGGGCGCAAACATCATGACTGCAGGAATTCTACCCAAGACAGGAACTTACCGTTGCGTGGCAGGTAAGCCAGGGGCGGCACAGGCCGCCCCCCGCCGAACAACGGCTCATTGACTCTGCTGTTTTTTCCCACCGGACTTGGGCTTCGAATAATTGGTAGGAGGAGGCGCGCCGATGCTGACCAGCAATTGTTTGGTAGCGTCGGCGTACTTGCCGGTGGGCGCTAACTCCAGATACTTGTTGAACGCCGCCGCGGTAGCCTGCGGGTCCGCGAGCTTGGTACCGTTCAACTTGCTCATCAGGTTCACGCCCTTCCAGTAATAGGCGTCGGCGCGGGAGGGATCGGCCTGGATCGCCTTATCCAGCGCAGCATTTGCATCATCCACCTTGCCGATGTTGGTCAGCATGGCGCCTTCGTTGTAGTAGTAGATGCCGGCATTCTTCGGATCTGCCGTCGCCGCGGCATCGAACTCGGCAATGGCCTTGTCGACCTGCCCCGACTTAGCGTAAGCGTCGCCCAGTTGCGCCATGTACGACGGAGTATTGGGTTTGAGAGCCAGCGCCTTCTGATACGACTCGACAGCGTCCGCGTATTTCTTGGCGCCGCGCTGTGCGTCCCCCAGATACGCCCACACCAGGTCCTGATTGGGATCGACTTGGGTGGACTGCTGCAGTATGGTAATGGCCTGATCGTAATTGCCCGCGCCTTCCAGTTCCTTGGCCTGCTTCAGCGACGCGTTCAGGCCTTCGATTTTCTTGTTCTGCTTCTGAGCCGCTTCGATTTGCTTACGCTGCTCCTCGGTCATGCCTCCGCCAAGGTCCTTGGCCAGGTCCCAATCCACCACCTGCTCCTGTCCGGCTCCCAGTCCAACGTTGTTTTTCTCGTCAACGGGATTGCCATTCACCAGCAAAGTGGCCTTGTAGGTCCCGGCGTACACGGTATTCATCAAGTATTCGCCCTTGGGATTAGTCTTGGCTGAGTACTTTCTCCCGGTCGAAGGCTCGTAGATTTGGATCACGGCCCCGACCAGCGGCTTTCCGTCCTGGCCCTTCACCGTGCCCTTGATGACGCCGTCCAATTGCGCCCAAGCGGGCGCGACGCACATGCTGATCACAAACAGCAAGGCGGCAGAGTAGATGTATTTCTTCATTGCTCCTCCAGCGCAGGAAACCGGAAAACGTTGTTCTGCGACGGTCTCGAGCGTTTGCTTTTTGAGATTGGTCTTCATGAAAAATCCTGGACCGCGGTGTGCGACAGGTAGGGAATGGGATCGGCAGCGCCCGCCGCGGCGAAGGCCCGCAGCCGCAAAACGCAACTGTCGCACGTGCCACACGCCTGGTCGTCCCGGCGGTAGCATGACCACGTTAAATCGAAGGGAGCGCCCAATTCAAGGCCACGCGTCACAATCTGCGACTTCCGTAAAGCGATCAGCGGAGTCTCGATCCGGATGCGGCCCTCTTTTGTTCCCGCCCGGACGGCTTGGTTAAAAGCCTGGTAGAACTCCGGACGGCAGTCGGGATAGCCAGAACTGTCCTGCTGCACCGCTCCAATGGAGATGCGCTCGGCGCCCAGAACCTCCGCCCAACTCACCGCCGCGGAAAGAAAGTGGGCGTTCCGAAATGGAACGTAAGTCACAGGGATGTGTGCGCCAATCTCCGCTCCGGCATCCGGAACCGGGATCTCATGCTCGGTGAGCGCCGAACCGCCGATGGCGCGGAACAAGGGAGTGCGCACCATGAGGCGCCGGCGAATCCCCAACCGCTCGCAGATGTTCACGAACGAAGTTTGTTCGCGCGCTTCGGTCCTCTGTCCATAACTGATGTGGAGCGCGGCGACCGCCTCGGCTCCGGCGTCGCGGACGGCAAGCGCCGCGCACACGGCGGAGTCCATGCCGCCCGAGAGACAGACGACGATGTTGGTGGTTGGGTGATCCATATCGTTCTCGCTGCTCGCCATTCGCCATTCGCCAGAATGTTTGAGAGGATTCCGGCGGAAGGCGCTCTGCGCCCTAGCGCTATCTACCTGTTCGCGAGCAGCGGGGCCGCGATTCTAGCGCACTCGCTCGGTACATTACTGCAATCTGCTTATTCGCAAGCAGCCGGGGCCGCGATTCTGGCGCACTCGCTCGGTACATTACTGCAATCTGCTTATTCGCAAGCAGCCGGGGGCCGCGATTCCGGCGACTGGCGACTGGCGAATGGCGAATGGCGGCTACACCCCCTTCATCGACGGCTCCCAGATGAACTTGTGGATCTGCAGCCCGAGGCGCGCATTCAGCCCGTCGGCGAGCATCCATTCGGCGAGGTCTCGCGGATCGATCAGGCAATGCGAGACGTCGCGGCTGCCCGCGGCATCCTTGCGAAACGCGGGCGAGAGGATCACCCCCGCCACCCGCGAGCTGAGGTCATGCTCGCGGATGAAGTCGCGCGCAAACTCATAATCTCCGCGGCTGGCGAGAACGAACTTCACCTCGTCGCGCGCCGTAAGCCACGACAGATTCTCCATGCGAAACGTGCCACCCTCGCCCGAGTCGGGGCACTTCACGTCGACGATCTTTACCACCAGCGACGGCACTCGCTCCAGCAGCCGCTCGCCGCTGGTCTCCAGCAGAACGGTGTAGCCGGCGTCGAGCAGGCGCTGCATCAGAGGCACAGCCTCGCGCTCCTGCAAAAGCGGCTCGCCGCCGGTGATCTCAACCTGGCCCCCGTGAGGCGAAAGACGCCGCACCTCTTGCTCGATTTCCTCCAGCGTCATGCGCGTGCCGCCCTTGAAGGTGTACTCGCTGTCGCACCACACGCAGCGCAAGTTGCATCCCGCCAGCCGCACGAAGACGCATGGCAGCCCCGCGTAAGAGGACTCACCTTGCAACGACTTGTAAATCTCGATGATCTGCATGGAAAGCCGCTTTTCGCCATTCGCCCTTCGCCAGAATGCGTGCACAAGAGTGTCTGACGAAGTCCTAATAATGCAGAGCGCGCTACAGAAAACGCCCTTGCCTTTCGCCAGAATGCCGAAGCGACAGTCCGCCGCCGTTGTTCGCCCTTCGACAGAATGCACAAGTCACGTCCTCTGGCGAAAAGCGAAGAGCGAATGGCGAATGGCGCTTTCTTACTCGCTATACCGCGCCGTCGTGGTGTCGGTTTCCCAGATGGTGACATCTTTTACGCGCACTCGCCCATTCGTCGTCTGCTTCAGGCGGGCATTCGTCTCATCATAGAAATACTTGGCCAGATTTTCGGCTGACGGATTCACCGTGGTGAACGGCTCCAGCTCGTTGATCATCTCGTGGTCGAGATAGTTCATCACCGGCCGCAGAACGTCCTTCAGCTCTTTGAAGTCCAGCAGCAAGCCGGCCTGATCCAACTCGGCGCCGCTCAGCGTCACTCGCACACGGTAATTGTGACCGTGCGGCTTCTCGCACTTGCCGCGATAGTTGCGCAGATAATGACCCGCGGAAAATGTGTCTTCGACGGTTACTTCAAACATGGTCAGCGGCTGCCAGGCCGCATAGGTATTTTAGCGTGTTTGTCGCGAGCGATAGAAATGAAGCGCTTGGACGCTGGCCAGAAGGCCTGCTCTAGCTGATTGTGCAATCGTTACCCGCCTGGTTTGTCCCAGGCTTCGCCAAAGTTCAAATAGAAATGTCGCGCTGTGGATCCGAATCAAAGTTTTTCGCAGGCACTGTTACAGGTCACTTTTCCAACATGAAACCCCTCGCCCACCTGATCAATTCAATAGACTTCAATAGCTCACATGCCGGCCGGCTTCAGCCGCCGGCATGGCGCCTTACCCCAGCCGCGACTTCACTTCCCGAATCGCCACATCCTTCCAATGCCGCTCCAGGTTCGGCACGGTTGAAAAGCTGCGCGCCAGCATGCGGTCGACATACAGAATCCCGTTCAGGTGATCGATTTCGTGCTGCAAAATGCGCGCGTACCAGCCGGAAGCTTCCACCCGCACCGCCTCGGCCCGCTCGTTCAAGAACTCCACCCTGATCGTCTGCGCGCGCGCCACGATCGCCGAATATCCTTCCACGCTCAGGCATCCCTCGAAGAACTCCAGCTTCGCCTCGTCCGCCGACGTGATCCTGGGATTGATGACGGCGTGGAAGTCCACCGGCTCGCGCTGCCGCTCAGCAAGCTGCGCGGGCGTGGCCTTTGCCTGATACTCGGCGCGGTCTTCGATCACCGCCAGCTGTACTGCCACGCCCACCTGCGGCGCCGCCAGCCCAACGCCGGGAGCGTCGCGCATGGTGTCGCGCATGTGCTCGATCAGCGCCTGCGTCTCGGCGCTCAGGATCTCCTCGCGCGAAAGTGCCCGCGCCTTCTGCCGCAGCACTGGTTCGCCAGCCTGCACGATCTTCAATCGCAACTCACGCCTCCTTGGGAGGGTTCAGTGTACATGCCGGCGTCGTTCGCGGCCCCCGTCCTCACAAGAGTCGGCGGCGGGCTCGCAGAAGGATCCGCGTCAAGGCACGATCCAGCTGTTTTTCGCCAACTCGAAGGGCCCCTGATGCAAACCACTCCAGCATTTTCTTCTCCACAATGCTGTAGACAATCTACAGCATAGGAACTAGACTACCTTCCTCCTATGGCACGCGCCACCCGCAAGAATCGCATTGAGCTGGTGCAGGGCACGCTGGACATGCTGATTCTCCGCACCCTGCAATGGGGTCCCCAGCACGGCTATGGCATCAACCAGGCCATTCGCAACAACTCCGGCGAGGTGCTGCAGGTAGAGACCGGCTCGCTCTATCCCGCCCTCCATCGGCTCGAGCGCCAAGGATGGGTGCGCTCGGAGTGGAAGCAGACGGAGAGCAAGCAGCGCGCCAAGTATTACCGCATCACGGCCCTGGGCAAGAAGCAGCTACTGTCGGACCACAGCCGCTGGCAGCAGGTGGTAGATGCAATCGCGGCCATCATGCAGGCGGAGCCGAAGGGACAATAGCGAGACCCGGGCGAATCGGAATCCCGAGAGCAGAGCTAGGGCGTGACTTCGAACACGACTCCTCGCCCCGTGTGAATGCCGCCGCTGCTGGTGGTGCCGAAGACATTGCCGGCATTATCGCGGCTCACGCCAACATAAGGCCCGGCGCCATCGGAGAGGCCGCGGAAGCTGTGCAGGATGGTTTCGTGCCAGCCTCCACCTTGCCTGGGCGAGAACTCGAAGACCGTCCCGAAGCCATGAATTCCACCGTCAAAGGTGGTGCCGTAGAGGTTGCCGTTGCTGTCGATGATCACGCCACTGGCGAAGGGAAAAGCGCCGTCCATACCGTCACCGAAGCTGTGCAGCACAGTCTCGCTATAGCCGCCGTCCTCTCGGGGAGAGAGTTCGTAAAGCGTTCCCGCGCTATGCGTCCCGCCGTAGGTGGTCAGGCCGTAGAGATTGCCGTTGCCGTCGATGGCCAGATTTCCCCAGGGATGTCTCCCGTCCGTACTGCTGCCAAAGCTGTGCAGCAGGGTCTCGTGGTATCCTCCGCTCTGTTGCGGCGACAGCTCGAACACCGCCCCAAAGGCGTGAATGCCGCCGTTGAAAGTCGTACCGAAGATGTTGCCCGCAGCATCAACGATCACGCTCGCCTCCGGAGAGCGTCCATCGGTGCCGTGGCCGAAGCTGTGCAGAACGGCCTCGTGATAGCCGCCGCCCTCCCGCGGTGTGAGCGCGAACACGGTTCCCGATCCGTGGAGGCCCCCGCCCAGGGTAGTGCCAAAGAGATTTCCGTTTCCGTCGACGGCCAGACCAGCCAGAGGATCGGCTCCATCGCTGCCATGGCCGAAACTGTGCACCACGATTTCCGTGTATCCTCCACCCTCACGGGGCGACAACTCGAAGACGACGCCAAGATCATGATCACCGCCGCCGTTGGCTGTGCCGAAGAGGTTGCCGTGGCCGTCGAGGATGACACCGGAATCGGGATTACTGCCGTCGCTGCCATGGCCAAAACTGTGCAGCACGGTTTCCGTGTACCCGCCGCCCTGCCGCGGCGATAACTCGAAGACGGTTCCCGCCTGGTGAAGGCCACCAAGATTGGTGGTGCCGAAAAGGTTTCCGTTGTCATCGATGGCCGGCGCGGAGTAGGGAACCTGACCGTCGGTTCCGGCGCCGAAGCTGTGCAGAACAGTCTCGTGCTGAGCCATGCAAGTGCTTGTGAACAATACTCCCACAGCAAAGACAACCACTGCCGTCCGTTCCCACCATCCGCCGCTTTTCATCGGTACTCCAAAGAAGTAGCAATCCACATCGCCGGGTGTTGCTGGTGCCCCGCGCGAGATTGTCGACCCCCAGGGCCGGAGTTGTCGTCTAGATTCTTTATGGAAGTTTCAGATTCCTGCCGCGTTCGGTGGAGGCCAGATAGGCCGAGCCAAGTCGTTTTCCACCAGAACGGCAGGTCAGCTCGAAGCCCGCCGCCCGATCAGCGTCCCAGCGCCAGCCGCGTGGCCAGCCGCTCAGGAAGATTAGCTGCCAGAATGCGCGCCTGCGCCTGTTTTACGTCGTAAGGCGCGCGATAGTAGGTCACACTCCCGAGCGTCTCTCCATTGCCTTCATACAAGGCGAAGGCCGCGCGCCAATCGTTATCGCGAGGCTGCCCCACGGAGCCCGGATTGACCAGATATCTCTCGCCGGCAGCCAGATCGATTTTGCACCTCACGGCACCGTCGACGCTTTCGTACTCCAGGCTCAGCGGCCGTATCTTGCCGTTCTTGTAGGCAAATCCGCCCTGCAGGTGCGTGTGCCCGAAGAAGATGATGTCGCGATGGCCGGGGAGGTGGAAATCCAGCGCGGCGGTAGACTGATTGAGCACGTATTCGTCTTCATCGCGCGGCGAACCGTGTACGAACTCCAGTCCCGGCAGCTTCTGGTCGCGCAACGGCCCTTGCGGCAGATTGCGCAGCCAGTCGAGATGCTCGGTCCGCAGGAAGGTTTGCGTCCACCGCGCTGACATCGCGGCCACCAGATTGAACTCGGTCAGGCTCGACAGGCCGGAGCAGGCGCGATCGTGATT
>Ga0335081_10021075_pt1 | contig 10549 bp, 8 predicted proteins | sample Lox_Sample_35_FD_206713 | JGI IMG/M metagenome (GOLD analysis project Ga0335081, IMG submission 206713) | Soil microbial communities from Loxahatchee National Wildlife Refuge, Florida, United States - Lox_Sample_3.5 | ecosystem: Environmental > Terrestrial > Soil > Wetlands | place: USA: Florida... | reverse complement strand
TGCACTTCTTCGCGGGAACGGTTCGAGATGTCGAGCAGCACTTTGGCGGTATCCGCCACACGCTGAATCGAGGCCACCATCTGGTCGATCGAGGCCGAGGTTTCGCTCACGCTGGAAGCCTGCACCTGCGTGCTCTTCACCATGTTCTGCACGTTGACGCTCATCTCGTGCATGGTGCTGGTGACTTCATCGATGGCCGACGAAGCCTGCAATCCGATTTTGGCGGAGTCGTCGGAGGCTCCAGCCACCTGGCCGGAGGCGCTGGCGACTTGCGCCGAGGCGTCGCGCACGCTGCGGACGAGGTTCGCCAGCCCTTCCACCATGCGGACGAATGCGTTGCCCAAGGTGTCATGCGAAGAGCGAGGTTTGACTTCCACGCGCAGGTCGCCGCCCGCGATGGCTTCGGAAACGCCCGCCATCTCTTTCAGATAGGTGACCATCTTGGCGAAGGTACGCGCCAGTTCGCCGATTTCATCGTTGCGGCTGACATCGATGTTGTGCTCCAGATCGCCGGTGTTGCCGATGCCGCGCGCGACATTCATCAGGTTGGTGAGAGGTTCGGTGATGGATTTGGCGGTGCGGAAGGCGATGAAGCCGCCGATCACGAGCGCCGCAATGGTGAACAGAAACGACACGACAATGGTCCATCGGGCCGCGGACTCGTCGGATTTCCGCCTCTCATCCACCAGTTTGTGGTTTTCCACATCGGCGGCATCGAGCGCGTCGGTCGAGTTCTTTACCCACGAAGATGCGTCTTTCTGCAGGTAGTAGATCTGGAGTTCCGCTACGGTGGCGTTGCCCGAGTCGACGTCTTTGCGCTTGTCGATCAGCGGTTGGCCAAACTCCTTGCCCCACGCCTGTTCCAGTTGCTGCACCCGGCCCAGATCGGTCTTGACCAGGTCGGAATTCGCCAGAGTCTTGCCTTCTTCCAGCTTTTCGTTCAACGTGCGCAGCCCGTCATTCATCCGGTCGACTTCGCGGGTGTCGCCGCTGAGCAGATAATTGCTGAGATAGAGGCGATTCTGCATCATCTGGAAGCGAACTGCGTTGGTCGTGTCGGTGATTTTCAAGGACGCCGCAGCGGCATCTTTGGCTGCATGCTCGCGGGACACCGCGAGATAGTTGACGAAGAACAGCAGCAGCACCATCCCGAGGATGAAGCCGAAACTCAAATACAACTTCTTGCCGATAGTCATGCCCTATCTCCTCCGCAGCCCCTACGCTCACCGCGGTTCGAACTTGAAATCGATAATTCCAGTGCTCTCGGCGCCGGCCGGCTCAAAGCGCCACTTCTTGGCCGCATCCAATGCCGAATTCGCCAAAACCGGATGCCCGCCCACCACGTGGGCGTCTTTCACCGTTCCGTTCGGAGCCACGACCACTTCAATCTTGACCGTGCCCGATATGTTCATCTTGCGTGCCAGCTCCGGATACGTCGGCTGCACCTTGCTTTTGGCACGGCGTAACAAATCGTCGTTCTGCTGTTGTGCATACAGGGACCGAACCGGAAGCCCGACAGTGAAGCTCAAGGTCAGGACGGCCAGCAGAGCCGTCGCGGTTCTCGTGGACACAAGTGCCTCCTCGTCACAAAGAGCTAGCGATGCTAGACGTGCAACACTCAGGCCACCCGAGCGGTTCGAGAAAAACCAAAGTAATGGGACGTATCTACAACAATCGAAGCAACTTAATCCATGTATGAGTTGCGTCTCATGGTGGCGTCGCAATGAGAACAGTCTCATTCCGTCGAGTTGCGGTTATAGTTCTCATTGTGAGATCAAAATCTCATTGAGAGTCATGGGATTTCACAGCAAGGCACCCCTCTCCCATTTCCCTTGACTCAAATTGAGATGGCAAGTAGTTTCCATTTAGATTCAATCACTTGTGAATCGAGAACACGTCCCTTCATCGGAAGTTGGCACGGTTCGTCTCCCGGGCGGCCCTCTCCTTACTAAGGAGACGGCATATCCCGCTGGTTCCGATGAGGCTTTCCAGAAGTTGCTGCTGCGCATCGCCGCCTACGCCGCACAGCGCGTGGACACGAACGCGCTCATCCAAATGTTCTGCCGGGCGACGCGGGAGTTCTTCCAGGTGTCGGGCGTGTACTTCTGGCGGCGGCATGCGGGGGACGATCTGGTCGGGGAGCATGCGGACGGCAAGTTGGCAGACCGTTTCGTCGGGATACGCCAGCGTCCGGAGCAGAGCGCGGTGGCAGCGGAAGCGGTACGCCAAAGGCGAACGATCTTCGCCAATCATGTGCATTCCAAAGTTTTTCCGGCAGCCGAAGAGTATGGCGCGAAGGCTTTGTTGGCCGCGCCTTTGCTGGTATCGAACGAAGTCATTGGTGCACTCACGTTTCTGCACGATTCCGTGACCGACTTCTTCAACGAAGATCTTGCGGTGAAGGCAACTATCCTGGCGGGGCAACTCGGGAGCCTGCTGGAAGCCACGCGCTTGAATGAGGCTTCGCGGGAGGAGCATCGACGGGCGGAGATCCTGGCCGATGTTGCCCACGTCCTGCACGGGACGCCCGATGTCTCTTCGGTGATTGAAGCGTTGGCGGACCGGCTCAGGTTGCTACTGGGAACCCGATTAGTATGTGTGCTTTTGCGCCGGGAAGGTCCGTTTGAATTAAAGGCGGTTTCGGCGGAGACTCCGCAGTTGGCGACGTCGGCTCGGGCCCGCCATGATCGCCAGACGATTCGATTCGCCGCGGACTTGGCGCAACGCGCGGTAGCTGCGGGCGAGCCCATCACGGTCTCGATTGGCGCCGATGTGCATTCACTGGGGAGCCTGGTTTCTCCCGGGATGCTCATTGCCGCGCCCTTTCGTACATCGCGCACGCAAGGGACGATTCTGGTTTATCCCCGGCCCGATGGAGTTTTTAGCGCGGAGGAAAAAGCGCTGGTTTCGGCGATTGCCGGATTTGGCGCTGTAGCGGTTGCTCACGCTGAACTCCATGCCACGGCTCACGCCCAGGCGCATGAACTGCATCAGTTGCTGGAGATTTCTTCCGAGCTGAGTTCCAGCAGCGATCTTGAGCATTTTATGCAGGCTTTTGTGGTGCGCGCGTCTGATTTTCTGGGATTTGGCCGCTGCTTTATTGCCCTCCTGGAGGATGACCAATTCTGCGTGCGTTATGGAGTTGAGAAAGGCGAACCGCGACGGACCGATACCGTTTTTCCTGAAGGTGTGGCGACTCGGGCGTTACGGGCCAAACAGGTGTTTTGGACAGACGAAGCTAGTCGCACGCCGGGCGCGAACCTCGAAGTTGTCGCCAAGTTCGACGTACATCAATTCCTCGCCGTGCCGCTGCTAGGGTCCAGCGGAAATCTCTTGGGGATGTTTGGAGTGCTGGACCGCGTGGATGGCACCGGCATCTCGCAAGAGGACATTCGCCGGGCGCGCGCGCTGTCGAATCAGGCGGCCGTGGTGCTGGAGGTGGCCAGCAATCTCCACCTTTCGGAAAAGCACCGACGCCGCGCCGAGGCCATGATCGAACTGGCGCGCGAGATTGACGGTGCTCTGCGCCTGCCCGATTTTGCCCGCCGGTTCGTCGTTCGCGTCGCAGATCTCACGGGAACGCGCGCGGGGCTGCTGGCGGTGCGCAGTGAAGGCCAGTGGCAAGTGGTTGCCCTGCATCCACAGCAGACCGGGATTGCCCCTGCAGGCGACCGGCCAAGACCGGTACCTATGGCGGACGACAGTCATGCTCTCACCTTAGAGACCGCCAAGTCTCCACAACCAGAGTTACTGGAGAAAGGTTTGGAGCGCTCGGTGAGCGCCGTTTTAGCAGATGTTGTCGGACGGCACGCCGAGACGGTTATTTCCGGTACTGCACTGGATTTACTGGGAGCCGATGCTGCAGCTGGGTTGGGTTGGAATGACTGCACTCTCATTCGTCTGACTGGGGCAAATGGCGAACTCGCCGGCTTGCTGGCGCTTTCGGGACGAGCTCGTCCGTTTGATCAGGAAGACCGGATGTTCCTGGAGAGCATGGCTGGCCACGCCGCCATGGCACTGGAAAACTCACGCCTGTTCACCCGGATCGAGCAGTCCAATCGTCACTGGATTGAGATATTTGATGCCATCGGCGACCTCATTGTGGTGCACGATCATGTAGGGAAGGTTCTTTGCGTAAACCGGTCCCTGGCGAACACGATTGGCGTGGCGCCGCGAGAGTTGGTTGGCCTCGACATGCGGGCGCTACTGGCTCTGAACAATGATGTCGCCCCGTATGCCTGTCCCTTCTGCCGGGCGATGGCCGACGATTCCGATGAGTTCGTGCACCCGGTGTTCGATCGCTCCTACTTGGTGTCGACTTCCCATGTGCACGGCGCGTTTGACGCTGGGATGCAGACGATTCACGTGTTGAAAGACATTTCCGATCGCCGCGAGGCTGAGCGCCGTTACCGCGAACTCTTCGACAATATCCAGGAGGGTCTCTTCTTCAGCACACCCGGCGGCCGCTTCGTAGAAGTCAATGACGCCATGGTGCGGATGCTGGGCTACAACAGCCGGGAAGAGTTGCTGCAAATTGATATTCCGACTCAGCTGTATTTCTCTCTCGAACAGAGGATTCGCCATTCTGAAATAATGCGGCAGGATGGGCATTTGCGGAACTTCGAAGCGACGCTCAAGCGCAAAGACGGCTCGCCCATTCACGTTCTGATCAATGCGTTCGGAATGTATGACAGTCGCGGCAGCCTGCAGCAAGTGCGCGGACTGATGCTTGACGTCACTGGCCTGCGCACGTACCAGTCGGAACTGCACCGCGAGCGCGATTTCTCCGCCAAGATTCTCAACAACACGCAAAGCCTGATTCTGGTCGCGGACACCGCCGGTCTTATCAGCTATGCGAACCGGCGATGGGTGGAGGCCGGATTTGAGCAGCAAGAATTGTTGGGGCGTCCGTTGCTGGAGTTTGCCGCCCCCGATTATTTACAGAAATTGTCGGAGTCTTTGCAGAGCACGCTGAGCGGACATCAGGTCGACAATCTGGAGTTGCAGATTGTGCGTCGTGGCGGCCCGGCGGGGAAGTTTTCCGCGAATCTCAGCCCCATGCGCGACGAGCAGGGAATCGTTACGTCGATCGTCGTTGTGCTCACCGACATTACCGACTCCACGGTTCTGCGCGACAAGTTGGTGCATGCCGAAAAGATGGCAGCGGTGGGACAGCTTGTGTCGGGCGTGGCGCACGAAGTCAATAATCCTCTGACCGCCATACTCGGGTTCGCCGACTTATTGATGGAGAATCAGGAACTGCCCGAGGGCGCCCGCAAAGACCTTCGCGTTATTCTTCAGGAAGCGCAACGTACCAAGCAGATCGTCCAGAACCTTCTAAGTTTCGCCCGGCAGATGCCGCCACAGCGCATTTCGGTTCAACTCAACACCATCTTGCGCCGTACGATTCAACTGCGTTCTTACGATTTCCATAGCCACGGCGTCGATGTGGTGGAGCATCTCGACGAAAATCTGCCCGAAGTCATGGGTGACGCTCATCAACTGCAGCAGGTCTTCCTCAATATTCTCAACAATGCATACGACGCCGTGCACGAAGTGGGCCGTCCGGCTCGCATCGAAATCATGTCCACCAAGGCGGGAGACGCCGTTGAAGTTTCGTTCCGAGACAATGGAAATGGAATCTCCCATCCGGACAAGATCTTCGATCCCTTCTTTACCACCAAGGAGGTCGGTAAAGGCACCGGACTCGGCCTGAGTATCTGTTACGGCATCGTGAAGGAACATGGCGGAGAGATTCTCTGCCACAACAACTTGGGCGGGCAAGGGGCCACGTTCATTGTGCGCCTGCACGCGACGTCCAACGCCGCATCGTTTGGTGTAGCGGCAGGAGTGACACAGCCATGAGTCTACCGGCACTAAAACCCAATCCATTGCCCGTCCTGCTCATCGAAGACGAGCCTGCTGTGATGGCCTATGTCCAGGCCGCCCTGGAACGCAGTGGATATCCAGTGGTCTGTTGCGAGTCCGGAGTCGAAGCCTTGCAATTACTAGAGAGGGGATTATTCCTCGGAGTGGTTTCGGATATGCGCACGCCCGGCGGCGTTGATGGTGGCCAGGTTCATGCGTGGATCTCAGCCCATCGTCCCGATCTGATGCAGCGCGTGGTCTTCATAACAGGCGATATCGCAAACGAAGAGACGGTGGCCACTCTGCGGCAGACTGGTGCGCCTTGCGTGGAAAAACCGTTTCGGGTGCAGCAGTTTATTGAAGTGATTTCTAAGACGATGGGGAAACCTGAGTGAACGGAGCGCCCGGAAAAGACGATGCCCGCATCCGCCTTCTAATCGTCGATGACGAGCAGAGTATCCGCAAGCTCTGCATGACCGTCGGCGAGGCCCTTGGATTTGTGTGCCTTGAAGCGGAGAGTGGCGAATCGGCGCTTGCGTTGCTCGAAGAGCAGCCCGCGCACATGATTCTCACCGACATGGTCATGCCTCACATGTCAGGGCTGGAGTTCCTGGAAAAAGTGAAGAAGCTCCTTCCCCGTACCGAAGTCGCGGTCATGACCGGCCACGGATCGATCGAAACCGCTGTGCAGGCCATGAAACTTGGCGCCTACGACTACATCAGCAAGCCATTTTCGCCGCTCGAAGAGCTGCGCCTGTTCCTGCGCCGCATGGCGGACAAGGTTCGCCTGGTCGAAGAGAACGAATTTCTGCGCCAGAGGATGGATTCCGAAACTGCGGTCCACGGCATCGTCGGGTCTTCGGCCAAGATTCAAGACGTACTCCGCATGGTTTCGCGGCTGAAAGACACCCGCACCCCGGTTCTGGTCTATGGCGAGAGTGGAACCGGAAAAGAGTTGGTGGCTCGCGCCATTCACTTCCGTGGAGCCTTCGCCAATCGACCCTTTGTCGCGGTCGATTGCGGCTCTTTGGTTCCGACGCTGATCGAAAGTGAACTCTTCGGCTACGAAAAAGGCGCGTTTACCGGCGCGCTGAAGTCAAAGCAGGGACTGTTTCAGTCCGCCGATGGCGGAACGATCTTCCTCGACGAGGTAGGCGAACTCCCTCTCGAACTTCAGGCCAAACTGCTTCGGGTTCTGCAGGAAAAAGAGGTGCGTCCTGTGGGAAGCAACCAGCGCGTGAAGGTTGACGTCCGAGTCATTGCGGCCACGAACCGCGACCTCGAAGCTGCCTACAAGAATGGCACTTTCCGGAAAGACCTCTACTTCCGCTTAAACGTTGTCACGCTGTACGTTCCGGCTCTGCGAGAGCGGCGCAGTGATACACCAATGCTGGTGCACTGGTTTCTGGAACGCTATGCGCCAGGATCGGAGCTTCATGTTTCGAGCGCCGCAATGAAGGCGCTCATGCAATATGAATGGCCGGGAAACGTCAGGGAACTGGAGAATTGCGTGGAGCGGGCCGTCGCTCTCGGCAACGGCCAGATAATCGATCTCGGCGACCTGCCCGCTGCGATTGCAGCCGGGTCTACCATGGCAAATCACCCGATACCTGGGCCTCCGAAATCGGCGGTACTCGATCCGGATTTGGCGGAAGTCCCCGGCGTTCTGGAACCGCCAAGGGCGTCTCAATCCACGACCGATCTCGAGGATATTGAGCGCGCGACGATCCAGCGCGTTTTCGAGCAGGTGAAGGGCGACAAGGCCCTGGCTGGACGCATGCTTGGCATCAGTCGCGCCACTCTCTACCGCAAATTGAAGCGCTACAACATTGGTGGCGGTGCAGCCAGTATCTCGAGCCCGACCTTGCAATAGCCGGTTCGTCGGTTGGTGGAAATTCCGGATTTCGTAACATGCCCCAGTTTGTTGTTGCCATCCTTGTCCCGCAGGGCTAGCATTCCCCCCGGCTGACGAGGGGCAGAGCGCCTGCTCCCAAGAAAAGGCGCTGCCGGTTCAGTCTGTCCACGGATTGAATCGATCGTCCCTGCAATCAGATGCACCGTAACATTCGGGATGGTGCTCAATGGCTGGTCTTACCCAAGTCATCATTTGGGAAGTGTGGGTGCTGCTGTTCGCGCTGTTCGCTGTGCTCGCCCTTCATCTCTTGACCGGACAAATCAACACCAGCGGACTCTTCATGAGGAAGGATGGCGCGCGGACATTTAGTCCGGAGCGGGTGCAACTATTGCTGGCCACATTTGCCGCGGCCTTTCAATATCTCAACCAGGTCGTGAAGGATCCCTCTCATCTCCCGGAGGTAGCGCCGCGATGGATCGCCCTGGTGGGAGGCAGCCACGCTATTTATCTGGGACATCGTTTTTATCTCAATCGCTCTGACAAGAAGAAATAGTTCAAAAGGAGATCCACCATGCAATCGCTTCAGTATCTCGAGATCATTCTGGGGTATCTGGTGTGCGGGATCGTTGGTATGTTCGGATTGGTGCTGGTGTGGAAGATGCTGAACAATGACATCGACCTGAAGAACCTGCTCAGCGATGACGATGGTCAGGCCAGCAGCTCTCGTTTTCAACTCATGGTGTTCATCTTTGTCATCGCTCTCAGCTTCTTTCTGGTCGTTGTCTCCAACGTGAAGATACGCCAGAGCGGCCTTCCGAAGCCGGTTGGGAGCGGACAGCAGGGATCCTCGCAACCCGACTCGCCGATCCCGGATGTGCCCGGAGGAGTACTGGCCCTGCTCGGGATCAGTGCGAGTTCGTATTTGGTGAGCCGAGGCATCAGTGCGTCGACCAACGGGACTACCACGACAACGACGACTGCACCGGGTGCAACCGTCACAACCACGACGCCGGATAAAAAGACACCTTGAATCCGAGTGGAACGAGGAGGTTTCTATGGCTAAGAAGAAGAATCCACTCGTGACGGCGAGCACGGTGCTGCCCCTGGCGATCGGGTTGGCGATGAATGCGGTCGGTCCTTCCACAAAGCCTGCCGCGTCTATGACTGCGGGAGTTACGGAACGCGCCAAGTCGAAGGCCTGCGTCACTGGGCTTGACTCCTGTCCGATCACGGGTTGCGCGAGCGCCGACGATCCTGACGAACAGCTGGTGAATGAGACAAAACGTCACCTGCCGACCGCAACAGCGGCGAAGGTTCTGACCCTCAATGACTTCACCACGCTGCAGAATCAAGCCGACTCGACCGTGGGGGAGAAACAGCCTCTGGACGCCAGCGCCCGGGCACAGCTGCAGAACATTCTGGTCAGCAGTGGACAGACGGTCTCTGAAGGAGACTTGGTGCAAGTCGATGGCTTCCTTGTCGGGAAGCCGCATCCCAACACCGGCGAGTCCGTCAATTGCAATCTCACCGGTGCTGCCAACAACGACTTTCACATCCCGTTCGCTGACGATCCCGACAAGAGTCCATTCGAGGGAATCGTGGTGGAAATGATTCCTCAAAACCGTCCGGCCGCGTGGACGGTTAAGAATCTGAGTAAGGTTGAGAACGCTCGTTTCAAGGTTCGCGTCACTGGGCAACTCATGTACGACAATATGCACGAGGTCAACGGAAATCAGGACGAACCGCTGAACGGCCAGCCCCCGCGCTTTTCGCTGTTCGAAGTGCATCCTATTGTGACGTTCTCCGTGTGTCCGCAAGCCGACGGAGCGTGCGGTTCCAACGACTGGATATCGTTAGAGGCTTTTGCCAGCGGGGCCGCGAGCGCCACCGGTCGGGGAACGACAGGGCCTTGATGTCAGAAGGCTCGTTGGAGTTAGAAGAATCACATCCAAGGAAGTCGATTATGAGACGCCGTCTCACGCTGAGACGGAGCGGGGAGATTCTTTCATCCAAGACGTGGTCTGAGCCGGTCTAACTCTGTGAAAATGCATCCACCTCGGTGCTAGTCCTTCCGTTCTTTGGGATGGTTGCCGCTTTGCTCCCACTCTGTTGAACCGCGGATATCCGGCTCCCCAACGTTCTTCCTAACCGGGAAGAAGGGGAGCCCGACCGCACTTGCAGGATCGAGTGGGCAGACTTCGGTAAGGGGCTTTGAGGATTGGCGCATCAGGCAGCAGCGACGGGACGCGCAATGCAAACCGCCGGCACGGTCGCCGGACTGGCCCGCTTTTTCCCAGAGGCTGCTCCGGTTCGCATCCCGGTGCAGCTGGCTCGTACGCTTCAAGCCGGTGACCCAGCGAGCTTTACCGAAAGCACTGTCATTGAGTTCGGCACTCCTCGCGAAGTTCTGTTTGCCTGCAAGACCCCGCTGGAATTTGCCGATACTCTCCGCGTGCGCAATTCCGATGGATCCCTGGATGTCGAAGTGTCGGTGGTGGCGGTGCAATATCATCCCGGCAACACCGTCGTTGCAGCGCGCTTTCTGGGCGACGTGCCCAACTGGATCGTGAAATCATGACTCCTTCAACACCTGTACAGGACCTGGCAACGCAGTGGAAGAACGCCTGCCGCTTGTATCCCATTTATTTCGAGCTGGCGCGCGAGTTCGCGATTGATGTGAAGGCGTGCCCCGATCTGGAGGCCGGCGCCGAGACCCCGGCCAAGGAATCAGTGGAACAAGCTAATCAATGGCTCGAGGAAATGGATCAGCGCATCCAGGTGCACCAGATGCGCCAGTTCCTGCAGACCAGTTCGCTGGTAACGCAG
>Ga0335081_10021074_pt1 | contig 10549 bp, 9 predicted proteins | sample Lox_Sample_35_FD_206713 | JGI IMG/M metagenome (GOLD analysis project Ga0335081, IMG submission 206713) | Soil microbial communities from Loxahatchee National Wildlife Refuge, Florida, United States - Lox_Sample_3.5 | ecosystem: Environmental > Terrestrial > Soil > Wetlands | place: USA: Florida... | reverse complement strand
AAGGTCAGGTCGAACCGCTCCAGGACGCGGCCGAAAACCAGCCGGGCGACGGCCAGCGCGGTTTCCATCGGGTAGCCCACGAGCTGGGCCAGGTAGAACTCCCGCTGACGGTGAGCGTCAGGGACGCCGCTTGGGTGCAAGAAGACGAAGGCGCGACGCTCCGCCAGCAGCTCCCACAGCTCGTCGTTCACCGGATCATCAAGGTCACGCCCGGCACCGCGGCTGCCGATCGCGATTCCCGCCATACCCAGCTCATCCAGGCAGTGCCGGGCCTGCACGGCAGCTCCGGGCCAGCCCAGCGGAACCGAGCCGAGGGCGACGAGCCTGCCCTGGCCGCCGGCCACGTAGGCGGCGAGTTCGGTGTTGCCGCGGGCGACTACGTCCCTGACCAGCCCGCCGTCGTCAGCGGTGGAGCAGAACAGGAACGGCGGCATGGATACGGCGTGGTGGCTGACACCGACGTCGTCCATCTCGGCCAGCCGCACGCCGACGTCATGCTGCGAGCGCGCCAGCGGCAGCGGGACGCGGTCGCCAACGCCGCTGACCCGCGAGTCGAGGCGGATTACCTCGTCGGCCGCACCAGAGACGTCCGCCAAGTCCAGGTCGGCAAGCCAGCGGAGCAGCGGCATCGGCATCGCGTGCGCGTGCACGTCAACGACCGGGTCACGCTGGGATGGCTGGCCCATCAGACTTCCACTCCACCCGCAAGGCCGCCCGGGCACCGAAGCGTTCCAGATGACGGCCCACGACGTCCTGGATGTGAGCCAGGCCCTGGGCGCTGTCTGCAGTCGCTTCCAGCACGAGCAACTCGCCCTCACTGGTCAGCTTGCATTGGCCGTCATGAACAACGATCACAGCGGTCTCGTCAGAGTGCCGTTCCGCGCTGACAACCTTGTGGCTGAGGTGGCTGACGAGCTGTCTGATAAAGCGGTCCGGTGTAGGGGTGGCGACTTCCGCGCGCGCATAGAGCATGATCCCGAGCGTAGGACCGACCCGATTGTGCAGGCGGTCCGGTGGTCACTGAGCGGAAGAGCCCCGGTCGGCCGGGTCGCCTAGGTGTGAAACTGCTGATGGCCGCGTTGGTCTACGGAGGTGTTACCGTGCTCCCTGTTGCGAACACCAAGGCATACAACAGTCTCTGGCAGTTCAAAGCCGACGCTTGGTCTTCGCTGGAAGATGCGGCCGTTCAGCTGAGCCTCGGGAGCGCGGGGAAGCGGTCGCTGGAGCGGGCAGCCGATACCGCGACTAAACTCCTCGATGTCCTAGGGCCGATCGAGCGGCTCTATGCGTATCCCGGCATCCAGGAATTCTCCGAGGTCCGGCGAATGTTCGCCGCCGGAAAGTATGACCAGTTCGCCGCCATGGTGGGTAAGATCAACCGGGCCTTCGTCACTGACTCCTTCCGTACCGGCCAGGTGCGGAACCTTGGCCGCGTGGACCAGGCATCCGATCGTGACACCCATCCGGGAGAGCAGACCGGAGGAAACCGGCCCTATTTCGAGGTCCTGGTCGTCGAGGACATGAGCGAGCAGCAAGAGCGCGCTTTGCGCGAGGAGCTGCGGCAGGCCCGCCGCCCGGACGACCAGTTCGTCTTCGAGATCGTGGTGGTGCCCAGTTTCGATGAAGCGATCATGGCCACACGGCTGAACTTCGCGTTGCAGGCGTGCGTAGTCTGCCGCCGGTTCGTGCACAAGTCCCGGCACGACTCGTCCTTCCTGGCGCAGCTGGCAGACAGCGCCAGGCCGGATGACCTGATGGAGCACTCGCCGGATGACCGCGCCCAGGAGCTGGCCAGGACGCTGGCCAGGATCCGGCCAGAACTAGACCTGTACCTGATGACCGAGAGCTCGGTCGAGGATCTGGCCGGCCGGCTCAGCCATCATTTCCGGCGAGTATTTCATGCCCGGGAGGGGGCGCTGGAGCTGCATCTGAGCATCCTGGATGGGGTAGAAGCCCGGTACCGGACGCCGTTCTTCAACGCGCTGCGCAGCTACAGTCACCGGCCGACCGGAGTGTTCCACGCGCTGCCGATCTCGCGTGGCAAGTCCATCGTGAACTCGCACTGGATCCGGGACATGGTCGACTTCTACGGCCTGAACATCTTCATGGCCGAGACCTCGGCGACCTGCGGCGGGCTCGATTCGCTGCTCGAGCCGACCGGGCCGCTGCGGGAGGCACAGCAGCTGGCGGCTCATACGTTCGGATCGCGGCAGACCTATTTCGTCACCAACGGGACCTCGACGGCCAACAAGGTCGTCGTGCAGGCACTGGTGCAGCCGGGCGACATCGTGCTGGTAGACCGGAACTGCCATCAGTCGCATCACTACGGGCTGATGCTGGCCGGGGCGATGGTGACCTACCTGGAGGCCTACCCGCTGCATCAGTACTCGATGTACGGCGCGGTGCCGCTGCGGGAGATCAAGCGCCAGCTGCTGGAGCTGCGCCGGGCCGGGAAACTGGACCGGGTCAAGATGCTGCTGCTGACCAACTGCACCTTCGACGGGATCGTCTATGACGTCGGGCGGGTGATGGAGGAGTGCCTGGCGATCAAGCCCGACCTGGTCTTCTTGTGGGATGAGGCCTGGTTTGCCTTCGCCAGGTTCCACCCGGTCTACCGGCCGCGCACCGCCATGCGGGCCGCCCGCACCCTGATCGAACGGCTCCGCCTGCCGGAGTACCGGGCCCAGTACGACAAGTTCGCCGATGAGGTCGGCGCGATCGATGCCGCGGACGATGAGGTGCTGCTTGAACGGCGGCTGCTGCCCGATCCGGCGCGGGCCCGGGTCCGGGTGTATTCGACTCAGTCGACGCATAAAACGCTGACCTCGCTGCGGCAGGCGTCGATGATCCACGTGATCGACCAGGATTTCAGCCAGAAGGTGGAGGAGACCTTTCACGAGGCGTACATGACGCACACCTCCACCTCCCCGAACTACCAGATCCTCGCCTCGCTTGACCTGGGCCGCCGGCAGGCCGCCCTGGAGGGGTTCGAGATGGTGCAGAAGCAGATCGAGAACGCGATGCGGCTCCGCGACGCGGTCGATAATCACCCGCTGCTGAGCAAGTACATGCGCTGCCTGACCACTGCGGACCTGATCCCGGCCGAGTACCGCGCCTCAGGGATCAGCCAGCCGCTGCGATCCGGGCTGAAGAACATGATCAAGGCGTGGGACACCGATGAGTTCGTGCTTGATCCGTCCCGGATCACGATCTATATCGGCTCAACCGGCATCGACGGGGACGAGTTCAAGCGCAGTCACCTGATGGACCGCTACGGCGTGCAGATCAACAAGACGTCTAGGAACACCGTGCTGTTCATGACCACGATCGGCACCTCCCGCAGCTCGGTGGCCTACCTGGTCGAGGTGCTGGTGACCCTCGCCCGGGAGCTTGACCATCAGATTATCGACATGAGCATGACCGAGCGCGCCGCGCATGAGCGGGCGGTGCTGCGGCTGACCGCTCCTTCGGCGCCGTTGCCCGACTTCAGCGGTTTCCATCCCAGCTTCACCGACGGCCACGGGCTGCCCACCCCGGAAGGGGACGTGCGACGGGCCTTCTACCTGTCCTACAACGACACTTACTGCGAGTACCTCATGCCGGAAGAGGTGGAGCAGCGGGTGGAGAACGGCCAGCAGGTCGTATCCGCGAATTTCGTCACGCCTTATCCGCCTGGCTATCCGGTGCTCGTGCCTGGCCAGGTGTTCAGCCAAGAGATCCTGTCGTACATGCGCAGCCTGGACACCCCCGAGGTGCACGGTTACCGGCCTGATCTCGGCTATCGCGTCTACATCGACAAGGCCCTGGAGATCGCTGCCGCCACCACCGCCATGGAGATCGCCGCCATGGACGAGCAACCGCATTTGCCGCAGGCTAGGCCAGCCCGCAGCAGGAGCAAGCGATCATCGGCTAATCAGGAGCCGGCGGGCCGCTAACGGCGATTTCGCGCCACGCAATCGAGCGCCCCATTCGTAAGGAGCAGAAATGATCAGCGGGACGACCACCTTGATCGCGCACATAGGCTATCCGACCCACTCCTTCAAATCGCCGCTTATCTACAACCCATGGTTCGAGAAGAACGGCATCGACGCGGTCGTCGTACCGATGGGCGTCAAGGCGGAGGAGTACCCGGAATTCCTCAAGTACCTGTTCAAGCTGACCAATATCCGGGGTGCCCTGATCACCATGCCGCATAAGGTCACTACCATCCGGCTCGTTGATGAAAACACGCCCACCGTGCAGATCGCCGGTGCCGCTAATGCGGTGCTGTTGCGCAGCGACGGGACGCTGCTCGGTGACCAGTTCGACGGGGCCGGATTCGTCCGCGGAGTCGAACGCAAAGGCTTCCCGCTGGCCAGCAAACGGGCGCTGGTGGTCGGGAACGGCGGAGTCGGGTCTGCCATCGCGGCGTCGCTCGCCGGCGCGGGCGTGGCAGCCCTCGGCCTGTTCGATCCCCATAAGGAGGCGTCCGAGTCACTCGCGGCAAGAATCAGCGAACACTACCCGCAGATCAGGATCGACACGGGATCCAGCGATCCGCAGGGCTACGACGTGGTCGTCAACGCCACGCCGCTGGGCATGAACGACGGCGACCCGCTGCCGGTGGATATCGACCGGATCGCACCGGACACGTTCGTCGGCGAAGTCGTGATGAAGCAGCAGATCACGCCGTTCCTGCAGGCCGCCAGGGACAAAGGCTGCCCGATCCAGGTTGGCACCGACATGCTCTTCGAGCAGATTCCGGCCTACCTCGAGTTCTTCGGATTCGGTACCGCGACACCAGAGGCGCTGCGTGCCGTCGCGCAGATCAAAAACTGATCAAGGCCGGGGCCTGCGGGGATTTAGCGGAGCTTGGCTGACCGAGCAGGATAGCGACTTCTCCGGGCGGGGCGGCTCGGCTGTCAACCCGATCCGGCCCGGTCTGATCCTGGCCAGGGGATGATGGTCAGGTGCTTCGTCGCGGGAAGCGGCTCAGCCGGTCGCTGGGTGAGGCGTTTCGTGCCCGGTGGTACGTCGGGCTGCGCGCGGGCCTGAGCGTTGGCGTGCCCTTGCTGGTCGGCGTAGCGGCGGGTCGGCCCACTTGGGGGGCGCTGGCGTCGATTGGCGGGTTTGCCGGCTTCTACGGCCCGGATACGCCGTACCGGCACCGGGTCAGGCTGGTGGCGGGGGTCGGCGCGGCGCTGGCGGTTGTCGTCCCGGTGGGGAGTCTATGTGCGCCGCAAGCGTGGCTGTCGGTCGTCTTCGCCGGCATGGTGGCGGCCGTCTCCAGTTTCGTCTGCCTCGCCCTGCGGGTCCCCCCGCCGCGGGAGTACCTAATCGTCCTCGCGGCGCTCGCCGCCACCGGGATCCCCGCCGGCCTCATGGAAGCGCTGCGCGAGTGCGCCCTGGTCGCAGGCGGAGCGTTGATCGCGGGCCTGATTACGATGGCGCCGGCGCTGGGCCGACGGCGCGTGATACCACAAATGCGGGCCCTGTCACGGGCGTGGGAGGCGGTGGCCGGTGTGCTGAACGCGGCGGGTACGCCCGGTGCCGCCAGGGCGCGCGCGTGCGCCGTGGCCGAAATGAGCTATACGCGGGAGGTCCTGCGGCAGGCCCGGACCGATGCCGATGACATGTATCTGCGCTCCCTGGCGGCGGCCGAGATCGTGCTCGCCTCCGCCCTATCGGTCTCCATCGACGCCTGTGCGACGCTCGACCCCTGCTGGGCGGCGGCGACGAGAGGCCTCGGGACGCTGCCGCCCGATACTGCCCCGGCACAAGAGACGTCGGCCGATGACGCTGGTCTCCGAGGCTTGCGTCGGGCGCTTGAGGCCGCCCGTCGCATCCTGCTGAGGGACAGCCGCTCCGGGCAGGACGTCACCGAGCTTGAGCGCCAAGGCGTAGCCGAACGACTGCGCGACGCGCTGAGCCCTCGAGCCGTCGTCGTGCCCGCGGCGGCGCGGATCGGGATCGTCGTCGCGGTGGGCGCGGGCCTGGGCCGTGCCCTGGGACTCGACCATTCCTACTGGGTGGGCCTGACGGCTGCGGCCGTGCTGCAGGCAAGCAACGTCACGCTCCTCCTCCGGCGCTCGCTGCGCCGCCTGGCCGGCACGATCGCCGGTGTTGCCCTGGCTGGAGCTGTGTTCGCGCTGCACCCGGCGGTCATCACCATAGCCATCGTGGCCATCCTCGCCCAGTTCACTGCCGAGGTCGTCATGCGCGCTTCGTACGGCCTGGCGGTGACCTTCGTGACGGTTATCGCTCTGTGCGTCTATGACCTGGCCGTCCCCGCCGCTGCTACCAGCGCCGCCGTTGGCGCCCGCGTCCTGGATACCGCCATCGGAGCAGCGCTTGCCATCATGCTCCGCCTGGTGCTGTGGCCGCGGGCGGCCGGGGCCCGGATGCCGCAGGTGCAGGCGCAGACCCTGCGGACGGTCGCCATCGTGTTCCGTAGCCGCTGGCTGAGCGACCAGACCGGACTGAAGCGGGCTCAGCGCCATCTCCAGGAGCAGCTACTGAACCTGCGCACCATCGCCGAGGACATGCTCGCCGACCAGATCACCGGCTCGTCAGCGCCCCGGCTGGACCAGGTCACGCTAGCCATCGACGAACTGGCCATGCTGGCGCTCGGCATGCCGTTCGGCCGGACGCGGCCTGCCCGCCCAGCCGCAGAGGCGCTAGTAACTCGCCTGGAGCAGCTAGCCCGTGCCGTGGATAACAGGAAGCCGCCGCCTGACGCGCACCGTCCGGTAGAGCTGCCTGGCTATCCACGGACCCAGGCAGCGACGGAGCTGCTCGCGTCTGCCATCGGCTGACGCCGCGGCTCACGAGCACCGGGTCGAGTCCCGCGAAGGCCGGGCTCGGTCGGGCTCGGCAGATTGCAGTTACCCGTCGACCTCCGGCCTGGAACCCGTGTTCAGGAGCCGCTGCTCAAGATCGGCCCATGTCTTGCTCCACTGCGCGAGCGGGCCGAGGAGGTTCTCCAGCACTGCGAGCTGCTCGTCGAACGCGGACAGCTGGGTCTTCAGCGCCTCTATGCTGCGGCGCTGGGCGGCGATGCTATCGGTAATGGAAGCCATCTGCGCCGCCGAGAGACCGCCAGGCAGCGGAAGTGCGCCGGGAGATGCCTGCCGGGCCGGGTCAGATCCTCCAGCCATTTCGGCGGCCGCGCGGAGCTGGCCGATGAATTCCTGGACCAAGGCGGGAAACGAACCGGACGTGCTCTGTTCATCGTCGGCCATCGGGGTAATCCTTCCGGTAATCGCACTGCCGGCGCCAGTGTTCAACCCCGCCGGCCGCTGACTCTCATGCGAGCTTTGTCAGTCCGGATAGCCGGCAGACAAGGCGTCCCGGGCCCGTCGTTCCGCTATATGTAGGCTCATCCGAGAACGTCCGTCTCCGTGCCTGGACCACGGCGTGGTTGGCGGCGGGCTATCGCCTCCCGGTACAGCCGCCCAGCGCGGTAGGAAGACCGAACCAGCGGCCCTGACATGACCCCAGCGAACCCGATTGTGAGTGCCTCCTCCCGCAACTTTGCGAATTCCTCCGGAGTGACCCACCGTTCCACCGGGTGGTGGCGCGCAGACGGCCGCAGGTACTGCGTGATCGTCAGCAGCTCGCAGCCGGCATTGTGCAGGTCTCGCATAGCGTGCATTACCTCGTGCCGTTCCTCGCCCAGCCCGAGGATCAGGTTCGACTTCGTGACAAGGCCAGCGTCGCGGGCGCGGGCCAGTACCGCCAGCGATCGCCTGTAGCGGAACGCCGGGCGGATGCGCTTGAAGATCCGCGGGACCGTTTCGAGGTTGTGAGCGAGGACTTCAGGACGGGCGGCGAACACCAGCGCTAGCTGTTCTTCGCCCGCATTGAAGTCGGGGATGAGCAGCTCCACTCCGCAGCCAGTCACGGTGAAATGGATCTGCCTGCACGTCTCCGCGTAGAGCCAAGCGGCACCGTCTGGCAGGTCGTCACGGGCGACTCCGGTCACGGTGGCGTAGTGCAGGCCCATCGACGCGACCGATTCGGCCACCCGGCGCGGCTCATCGATGTCAGGCAAGCCCGGCTTGCCGGTGTCGATCTGGCAAAAGTCACAGCGCCGGGTGCACCGGTCGCCGCCGATCAGGAAGGTGGCCTCGCGATCCTCCCAGCATTCGTAGATGTTCGGGCAGCCGGCTTCCTCGCACACAGTGTGCAGGCCCTCACGGCCGACCAGCTTCTTGAGCGCCAGGTATTCCGGGCCTGTGCGCAGCCGCGCCTTGATCCACGGAGGCTTCTTTTCGATCGGGGTCTGGCTGTTTCTTGCTTCCAGCCGGAGAAGCCGCCGACCCTCGGGCGCGACCACCACGCAGCCACGCTATTAGTTCGCGGACGCCAGGCATGCCCCCTTTCCGGTCAGTGGTGAATGTCAGCATGGCCAGGACTAACACCGACCGGTTGGCGGTGATCTCCTTGACAGGAGTTTTATTGTTCGGGCCGGTCGCGTTCAGCCTCCGGCGGACCGGCGGGACTTATACAGGTGAGGACGAGCACAAGGCCGTGGGAGGTGCGGATGGACTGGGGCAGGCACACGGCCCTGGAGCGCGACTTCGACCGCTTCGCGGCCGAGGTGTCGGACCCGCTGCTGCGCACCGGCCACCTGATGACGGGGGATGCCAGCGACGCCGAGGACCTGGTCCAGGAGACGCTGCTGAGGGTGGCGCGGCGGTGGAAACGGGTCCGGGTCATGGATCACCCGGCCGCTTATGCCCGCCGGGTCCTGGTCAATCTCGTGCTGCACGACGCCGGCCGCCGGTCCCGGCAGCGGGCCGAACTGTGGCCGGCCGACGGCGCGGCCGAAGCCGCCGACCAGAGCGCGGCACGGACCCTGCAGGAGGTCGATGACCTGGCCGAGTTCCGCTGGGCGCTGGCTCAGCTGCCCGCGCGGCAGCGGGCCGTGCTGGTGCTGCGCTACTGGGCTGACCTGCCGGTCGCCGAGGTCGCTGACATGCTCGGCTGCTCGGAGGGGACGGTCACGAGCACCGCATCCCGGGCGGCAGCCCGCCTGGCCGAGATCCTCGCTTCAGCGCGCCAGTTCGCCGAACCCACCGCTCCGCAACCACGAAAGGGACCGTCTGATGCCTACCGAAGAACTTGAGAACGCGCTGCGCAGCGCGCTCGCCAGGGCGGCTGCCGACATCCAGGACCCCGCGCAGGCGCGTCAGCGGCTGCTGCAGCGCGATTACCGGCCCGGACGCGGTCACCGGAAGCTCGGTGCGGGCATCACCGCCGCCACGGCCGCCGCAGGAGTCGTGCTCGGCCTCGGCCTGACAGGGGCCTTCGGCCCGGCCGCGGTCTCCGGCACGGGCACCATCCGGACCACGGCCTTCACGCTCGTCAAGCACGCCAGCGGCACTGTGACCCTGACCATCCACCCGGGCGTGCTGCTGGAACCCGGCACCTTGCAGCGCGACCTGCAGCGAGACGGGATCCCGGCGAAGGTCACCAACGGCAGCTTCTGCTCCTCAGATCCCGCTCCAGCCGGCTTCAACCAGGTCGTGAACGCGGTGGTGCCCGGGCTAAAGGGAACGCCCATGACGGCCAGCCCAACCCTGACGATCAACCCAGCGGCTATGCCGGCCGGCACCGAGCTGAGCTTCGGCTACTTCCAGCTTTCCTCGGGCCAGGAGACCGTGGCAGGGCTCATCGACACCAGCTCTTACACCTGCACCAGCACCGCGCCCACTACCCCGCCGCCCGGCGCGGGCGCGATGGAGATCCATATCACCGGCGGGTCCTAGGCACCGGAATGGCTGCCCCTGAAGCCGAAGGCGGGCACGGTCGTGACACGCCGGTGATGAGCGGGTAGCGGCGCAGGCATGGCCCTTGTGGTGATCACGGCAGTCCCGGCACCCGCCGGAGCGCGGCCTCAGGCTCAGCGTCGCCCCGGGTGGCAGGGACGTTACCCCGCCGTCCGGCGGCGCGAGTGTCCCGCCCGCCGGCTCGCTGCCGGAACCGCCCGCGCTCGCGCTCGGCGTGGCGCTGGCCGCCGGGCAGCCGGACCCGTCGCGCGTGGCGACCGCCACGAGGCCGAACCCCGCCGCCGCGACGACCTCGGTTACGGCGAGCAGAAGGCCGTGCCGCTGTCCGCGGCGGTCTCCGGCGTCGCAGCCCACTTCTTAGATAGCCAGGCGATCACGACGTCGCGGATGACCCAGGCAACGAACGTGACCCACAATCACCATCCGAGGGCGTGGTCTTGCGAGACCGCCACGATGCCACCGTTCCCGGCCAGCAAATCGTGTTCGGCGCGATCGGATACGCTCGCGGGCTCGGGTTCGAGCCGCATGGGACTTCGCGAAGGCCGCGGGGCATCTCGGTGAGTGGGACGGCGAGTAGCTCGGTGTGGATCCGGCCGTTGCTCGCCACCACGTCGGCCCGGTCGGCGGTCCGGTGCGGCTGGCCGTCAAACCTGGTGAGCGTGCCGCCGGCTTCTTCGAGGATCAGCTGACCCGCGGTGATGTCCCATGGATCCATGGCGTGCTCGCAGTTCGCGTAGTAAGCAAGTTTTTGCCGTGGCGGGCGGGCGCGTCAAGAG
>Ga0335081_10021071_pt1 | contig 10550 bp, 9 predicted proteins | sample Lox_Sample_35_FD_206713 | JGI IMG/M metagenome (GOLD analysis project Ga0335081, IMG submission 206713) | Soil microbial communities from Loxahatchee National Wildlife Refuge, Florida, United States - Lox_Sample_3.5 | ecosystem: Environmental > Terrestrial > Soil > Wetlands | place: USA: Florida... | reverse complement strand
CAATACAAAGGTGCTACGGTCTTTATCCAACCATCATACTGAAAAGAATGGAGATAATCGTTCCGCAAGCCTCAAAATCGGCCCCCATTCGAGCGAAATGGATCGCTTCGCAGGCCGAGAAGGCATCTGCGAGACGGGCACGCGCGAAAACAAGGAATGTTACGAACGAACCCAGCATCTTGTTGAAAACATTGGTATTCCATTTTTGGAATAGTCGGGAACCCAGCATCTTATTGATAACAATTGAGATATCGCTTTTACCCCAGCATGTTGCTGAAACAAAATGCGATAGCTCATTTGCGCGGGCCAAAACGAAGGGTTCGTGGTCAGTTGTCCGTGGTCAGTTGTTCGTGGTTCGGAGATCGTCGCCTGCGTGCCGTCGCCTGGAACGAAGGTTGGCTCACTCGAAACATCGTGCGAGCCACGATCTGCGAACAACGATCTACGAACAGCCTTCCAGGAGGAGCGAATGGCCGAGGGCAGGCGACTGACAACGGACGGCGGACCACGGACGTCGGACAACGGACTAATGACCGCAGGCAATTGAGCCAATCTGTCGATCGACCGCCCGGCCCTGCTAAACTAAGCGAGCCTGCGGGTTTTGCAATCTTATGTCCACCTATCTGATTACCGGCGGGGCGGGTTTTATCGGCTCGCATCTCGTCCACGAGCTGGTGACGCGCGGCGAGCGGGTGCGCGTGCTCGACAACCTCTCCACCGGACGCCTCGAGAACCTGGAGGACGTGTTAGACCGCGTGGAATTTGTCGAGGCCGACATCTGCCAGGGCGAGCGTATCCGTCGCGTCTTTGAGGGCGCGGAGTATGTGGTTCACCTTGCGGCGCTCTCATCGGTCGCGCTCTCCATCGAGGATCCGGTGCAGGCCACGGCGGTGAACGTGGGCGGCACCGTGAATGTGCTGGTGGCGGCGCGCGAGGCGGGCGTGAAACGCGTGGTGTTTGCGGGCTCGGCGGCGGTGTACGGCGATAATCCCGAGCTGCCGCGGGTGGAGACGCAGGAGCCGCAGCCCCTTTCGCCCTACGCCGTCACCAAGCTCACCGGCGAATACTACTGCCGCGTGTTCACCGGCGTCTACGGCCTGGAGGCTGTGGCGCTGCGCTTCTTCAACATCTTCGGGCCGCGGCAGGATCCGCACTCGCCTTACACGGGCGTGCTGTCGAAATTCATCCTGGCCTACCTGACGGGTGAGATCCCGGTGATCTTCGGGGACGGCGAGCAATCTCGCGATTTCACCTACGTCGCCAACGTGGTGGACGCGGTGCTGCGGGCCTGCGAGGCGCCCGGGGCCGCGGGCCGCTCGCTGAACGTGGGGGTGGGCGAGAGCATCACCCTGAACGCCACCGTGAGCGTGCTCAATCGGGTCATGGGGCGCGAGGTAAAACCGCGTTACGCCCCGGAGCGCCCGGGCGACGTGCGCCATTCGCGCGCCAGCCTCGCCCTGTCAGCTAGAGTGCTAGGCTACAATCCACAGGTGGGCTTTGAAGAGGGCTTGCGGCGCACGGTGGAGTGGTGCCGCTCGGCGCTGGCCGCGGAGGCGAGGGCGCGATGACGGGCCTGGGCATCGCCGCCACCCTGGCCGCGCCCGCCACCGCGGGTGCTAGCCTACTATACTACGCCTGTTCCTGGCCCGCCTCCCAGGTGCTGGGGCCGGCCCTGGTGCGGGGTGCGGCGGCGGGGGGCGGCGTGGCGCTGACGTTTGACGACGGCCCCGCCGAGCCCTTCACCGGGCAGATTCTCGACATCCTCCGGCAATATCGCGCGCCCGCCACCTTCTTCTGCTGCGGCAAGAACGTGGAGCGCTCGCCCGATTCCGTGCGCCGCATGATCGACGAAGGCCACACGGTCGGCAATCACACCTACTCGCATCCCCTGCTTTTTCTGAAGGGACGGGCCACGATTGACGCTGAGCTCGATCGCGCCCAGGAGGCCATTGAGCGGGCCGCGGGCCGGCGCCCGGCCGTTTTTCGCCCGCCCTACGGTGTGCGCTGGTTCGGCCTGTTTCCCGCCCTGCGCGAACGCGGCCTGACGGATGTGCAGTGGTCCGACACCGGATACGATTGGGTGGCGCGCCATCGTCCGGCGGATATTGCGCGCAAGGCGCTTGGGCGGCTGCGGCCGGGCGGCGTGATCCTGCTGCATGACGGGCGCGAGCGGCGCGAGCCGGCGAAGGTGGACGCCTCCGCCACCGTGGCCGCGCTGCCGGGGATTCTGGAAGGAGCGCGCGCGGCCGGCCTGGAGTTCGTTGCCATCGAACGATACCTGCCCGCGCTGCCTCCTTCGCGCTGAACGCCGCGCGGACGAAGCATGGCGAAGATTATTCTCTTGACGGTCTCGCATGGCGCGGCGCATCGCCGCGTGGCCGCCGCGCTTGAGCAGGCGCTGCGCGCGCTCGATCCCTCCCTGGCCATCCGTACTGAAGACATGCTGGCGCACACCACGCCCTGGTTTCGCGCCTATTACAACTCCTACGAGATCCCGCTGCGTTATTGGCCCGCGCTGTGGGGATGGATCGAGGGGATGCAGCACGACGGCCGTTCCACGGGGCCGGGCTGGCTCTACCGCCGCGGCGCGCAGCCGCTGTTTCGCTTCCTGAAGGACTCTGACCCCGATCTGGTGATTGCCACCGAGGTCGGCGCCTGCGAGCTCGCGGCCCTTCACAAACGCGAGCACGGGGCGCGCTTCAAACTGGTGGGGGCCACGGCGGGCGTGGATGTGGACCGGCCCTGGGCGCAACCTGAGGTCGATCTCTATCCGGTCGCCCCGGGAGAGCCGGCCGAGTCCCTGGAGCGCGCCGGCGTGCCGCCGGAAAAGATTCTGCGCTGCGGACTCCCCGTCGATCCGGGCTTCGCCGCCGTCGGGGACAGACACGAACTGCGAGAGCGCCTCGAATTGAGAAACGATCTGCCTCTGGTTCTCGTGATGTTCGGCGGCACGGGCTTCGGGAAGGCGGGCCGGATTGTGGATGAGATGAAGGCGCTGCGCCGCCCCGTGCAAACGGTTTACATCGCAGGCAGGAATGCGCGCCTCGAAGATGAAGTCCGGCGCCGGTGCAGCGGACTAGCCTACGCAAAGGCGCTGGGCTGGGTGAGCAACATGCACGAGTGGATGGCCGCGGCCGATCTGCTGGTGAGCAAGCCGGGCGGCACCACGGTGCTCGAGGCCATCAACTCCGGGCTGCCGCTGCTGGCTCTCGATCCGCTGCCGGGCGCCGAACGGCGCGCCTGCGAGCTGATCGAGCGCTGGGGCGTGGGCTGCTACGTGCGCCGCGCGGGCGATCTCACACCCACTCTGGTACGGCTGCTCGCGCATCCGGAGGAGGCCGAAGCGATGCGCCGGCAGGCCCGGGCGCGGGCGCGGCCGCACGCCGCGGCTGAGGCGGCCGCCGCAATTCTGAAGTTGCTGGAGAATCGCATGGCTAGATGTCTAGCCTCTTAACGTGGGACGGGGGCCCGGGCGGCTCACACCAGCACGAGGTCCGGGTGGTAGACGTTGCCGGCAACGTGGCGGGCCACCGCGATCAGCCGGCGCTCGGCGTTCAAGACCTTCAGCAGCGCGAGGGCGGGCGTGTGCCCGGCCTGGCCGGGGCGCAGGCCGCGATCGGCGCGCTGGGCCTGGGCGAGCTCGAAGGCCTGACCGTGCCGCACGCCCGTCTCTTCGCGGCCACGTACCACCAGAGCCGGGCATTCGGGAAGCAACGCTTCGAGCGGAATCAGTACGTGGGCCGCGCGGCCCTCCTTCGCCATGCGTTGCAGCTCGTCGAGCCCGGTGGCGCGATCTTCTTTGAACTCCGCCACGGCGGTGCGCCGCAAACTGGAAAGGTGCGCCGGGCAACCCAACTTGCCGCCCACGTCGTGGGCGAGCGAGCGCACGTACGTTCCTCCCGAACATTCCACCGCGAAGCGCGCTTCGGGCCCTTCGAGCTTCTGCAATTCGAGCGCGTAAATTTCAACTTCGACGGGCTCGAGTTTCACGGGCTCGTGGCGGCGCGCGAGCTCGTAGGCTCGAACACCCTTAACGCGCTTGGCGGAGAATGGCGGAGGCGTCTGGCGGATGCGCCCGGTGAACTCGCGAAAAACACGCTCGATGTCACCGGCGCTGGGGTGACAATCGGCGGGGGGCGAGGTCTTCTCCCCAGTGGCGTCGTAAGTGTCTGTTGAAACGCCAAAGCGGATGGTTCCCTGATAGGCCTTCCGCGACTTCAAGTAGAATTGCGCGAAGCGCGTCGCCTTACCGATGGAAAGCGGGAGGACGCCGGTGGCGAAGGGGTCGAGGGTGCCGAAGTGGCCGACTTGGCGGATGTGCAGGATGCGGCGCACCGCCGCCACCACGTCGTGCGACGTCATCCCGGCCGGCTTGTCGATCAGCAACACGCCGGAGATTTCCGGGGCGGTCTCGCGCGCTGCGACGGGGGGGTTGAGCTCCGGTTTCATTTCAAGTCTGGCTCCGCCGCAGCGGTTCACCCTCAGCGCGTACGCCTATTGATCGTGGCGAAGCTTCGCGAGCAGGTCCTCAATTCGAGCGGCTCTTTCGCCTCCGAGGTCGAGCGCAAACACCACCTCGGGTGCGCGGCGAAGGCGCAGACGCTGCGCGATTTCGCGCCGCACGTAGCCCGCGGCCGAGGCCAGGCCCGCCATGCTCTGCTGGCGCGCATCTTCGTCGCCGAGCACGGAAACCAGCACGTGGGCGTGGGCCAGGTCGGGGCTCAGCTCGACGTGCGTAACCGTTACAAAGCCGATGCGGGGATCCTGGAGCTCGCCCTCGATGAGTTCGGCGACTTCACTGCGGATTTGATCTGCCAGCCGGTCGTGCCGGCGCCCGGGTCCCATGTTGAAATTGATAAGCGCCTGACGGAGTGATGGATGATTGGAGAACCGTGAGACGCATCGTCCTTCATGGCTTCGACCACCCTAAGCTCATCGCGCCCTCAGAAGATTTCGATGCTGTAATCCTGCACATCCTCGCCGAGAATTTTTTCCGCTTCCGCCAGCACGCGCCTCAGCACCTCGTCCAGAATCGGCCTGCTTCCCGAGATCGCGGCCACGCCGAGCGTCGCCTGCTGCCACAGGTCCTGATGGTCGAGCTCAGCCACGGCCACGTTGAAGCGGGCCCGCAAACGGTCCCGCATTTTTCGCAGCACCGCGCGTTTGTCCTTGAGGGAATGCGCCCAGGGCAGGTGAATCTCGAGCGTCAGGACGCCGACCGGCATGATCGTATGGCGCGCCGGGCCGAACGAATCAGGACGCGCTCGAGGAGCAGCGCCGCGGCCGGCGGACTCCGCCCTCCGCTAAACCAGCACCGGCTCGGTGACCTTCTCGGTGACGAAAGCCTCAATCACGTCGCCCACCTTGACGTCACTGTAGTTTTCGAGCGCGATGCCGCAGTCCATTCCTGAGCGCACCTCACTGACGTCCTCCTTGAAGCGGCGCAAAGACCGGACTTTGCCCTCGTACACCACCACGCTGTCTCGCACCAGCCGGATGCGCGAATCGCGCGAGAACTTGCCGTCCTGCACATGGCAGCCGGCCACCGTGCCCACCTTGGAGATCCGGAACGTGTCGCGGACTTCGGCGTGGCCCAACGAAGTTTCCTTGATGGTCACCGCCAGCAATCCCTTCATGGCCTTCTTGATCTCGTCGGTGACGTCGTAAATGATGGTGTGCAGCCGGATATCGACGTTTTCCAGCTGGGCGAGCTCCGTGGCCTTGCGTTCGGGCCGCACGCTGAATCCCACAATGACCGCGTTGGAGGCCGAGGCCAGCAGCACGTCGGTTTCCGTGATCGCGCCCACGCCGGCGTGAATCACCTTGATCTTCACTTTCTCGGTGGTCAGTTTGTTCAGCGTCTCGGTGAGGGCTTCGACAGACCCTTGCACGTCGCCCTTGATAATCAGGGGCAGTTCTTTCACCTCGCCCGCCGCCAACTGCTCGTGGAGCTGTTCGAGGGTGAGCCGCGCACTCTTGGCCAGCGCCGCCTCGCGTTGTTTGGCCAGCCGGTGAATCGAGATCTGCCGGGCCTTGATCGTGTCTTCGATCACGTGCAAACGGTCGCCGACTTGCGGCACGTCCTCCAGACCGAGAATTTCCACCGGCGTTGAAGGCGCCGCTTCACTCACCGGATGGCCGTGGTCGTCGAGCATGGCGCGCACCTTGCCGTAAATGGCGCCCACGATGAAGGCGTCACCCACACGCAAGGTCCCGTTCTGCGCCAGCAGGGTGGCCACCGGTCCGCGTCCGCGGTCGAGGCGGCTCTCGAGCACGGTGCCCGAGGCGGGCCGATTGGGATTGGCTTTGAGGCCCTGGAGATCCGCGACCAGCAGGATCATCTCCAGCAGCGCGTCCAGGTTCTGCCGCAACTTGGCGGAGACCTTGACCGTCACCGTGCTGCCGCCCCACTCTTCCGCCATCAGGTTCTGGTCGGCAAGCTGCTTCATCACGCGGTCCGGCTGCGCGTCCGCCTTATCGATCTTGTTGATCGCCACCACGATCGGCACTCCGGCGGCACGCGCGTGATTGATGGCTTCGAGCGTCTGCGGCATCACGCCGTCGTCGGCCGCCACCACCAGCACCACAATATCCGTCACCTTCGCGCCCCGCGCGCGCATCAGGGTGAAGGCCTCGTGACCGGGCGTATCGAGGAACACCACCTTGCGGCCGTTAATCTCCACATGATAGGCGCCGATGTGCTGCGTGATGCCCCCAGCCTCCTGGGCGGTCACATTGGTCTGACGGATCGCGTCGAGCAGCGACGTCTTGCCGTGGTCAACGTGGCCCATCACGGTCACCACCGGCGCGCGCGGCAGCAGGTCTTCGGGGCGGTCGGCGACCTCCACCTCCTGGATCACTTCTTCCTCGTAGCTGATCACATTCGCCTCAGCTCCGAAGGCGCGGGCGATTTCCGAAGCCGTCTGGCTGTCGAGCGTCTGGTTGATGGTGGCGAATATTCCCTTCTCCAGAAGCCGCTTGATGACGTCTTTGGCGCGGGTCTCGAGCTTCTCGGACAGCTCCTTGATGGTCACGCCCTCACTCAGGGTGATCTTGCGCGTGATCGCCACCGGCTCGGCCGGCGCGGCGGGGCCACGCAGGGGCGGCGCAGGCCTGCCCGGCCCGCCCGGCACGGAACGCGTGCCGTGGATCGGCATGCGGGGCGCAAGGCGCGGCGCCACGGTGCCCGCGGCCAGGGGAGCGCCGGCCCGGGGCGCCGTGGTGGGATGCAGTTGGCGATGGTGCTCTCCCGGCCGGCGAAGGGGCGCCGGGCGGCCGGCCCCCTTGCCGATACCCGGGTAGATGGGTTGGCTCGAAGGGGATGATTTCGCTCCGCCTGGGGCGGACGCTTTGGCTGACGGGGCTCCGGCTGCAGCCAAGGGGGCTCTGCCGGCGAGCATTCCCGGCGTTGCCGGCACCGCTCGACCAGCGCCCGCCAAGGCTGAACCCGCTGGACGTACCAAGGCAGGAGCGGCCGAGCCCACGCCTGCCGTCGCGGACGGAACGCCCGGCCTTGAAGCCAGCACGTCGCCGGCTGAGCCCGGTGGAACGGCGAGAGGTGGACGGCGCAGTCCGGGCGCGCCTGCGGGTCCGGCCGCCGGCGCCGGCTTCAGCCCGCCCGCCAGAGCGCGGCGCGCATCTTCCTTGATCTGCTCAAGGGTTCGCGGAACCGGTACCGCCTCCGCCCGTGAGGGCACCGGCGGCGGTGCCGGTGGATGGGCAACCACCGTGGCGGGTGGCGGCGCCACGGGGGCTTCGACCGGTTTGGGCGCTACGGGCGGCGGGGGTGGCGCGGCCACCGGTTCCGGACTCTCCGCGACGTCGGCATGAAAGTGCTGTCGCACCTTCTCAGCCAGCTCATCGTCAAGCGCGCTCGAGTGCGACTTCTTGTCGGCGAAACCAATCGTCGCCAGATATTCGATGACCAGATTGCTCTTCACCTCGAGCTCTCGGGCCAATTCGTTGATGCGAATCTTCGACATCCTTGGTGTTTTCCTTCAAAAGCCTCTGGGTCTTCGGGCCGCCCACCGGCTCGGTACGTTCCGGGTTCGAGGACCGGCAAGCGGCAGCGCAATCCGCGCCACGCCCGCCTTGCCCAGGCCCGCCTTGCCTAGGATTGCTCCGGCTCTCGTCCGGGCTCATCGGCCGGCGCCCCGCCCTCGTCCTCGGGTGCGGCCGGTTCAGGCTGAGGTCCCTGAGGTCCCTTTGAAGCCTGCGCGGCCTCAACTTCGTCCAGGGACAGCTCCCCCGTGTCAGCGGCGGAGCTTTCTTCAGCCGCGGCTCCCGCGTTGGCTTCGGCGGCCTGCTCGGCGCCGGGCTCGACAGACGCCTGCGGAGATTCGGCCTCACCCATCGTCCCGGCCGCGAACGCCTGAGCCAGCGCTGCCGCCGCGGCCGCTTCTTGCGCCTGGGCCTCGGCTTCGGCGGCCTGACCCGCCTCGAAGTAGTCGGTAACCACCGTCCGAATCCGCTCCACAGTCTTCTCGCCGACGCCCGGGATTTCGGTGAGTTCGTCGGGCGTCATGCGCGCGAGCTGTTCTACCGTCTCGATGCCATGACCCTGCAGCCGCTCGATGGTCTTCTCGCCCAAACCCGTCAGTTCGGTGATCGAGGCGCCGCGCCGGGCCATCTCGGCCATCTGCGATTCGATCTCCTGGCGCTTCTCCTCCTCGCTCTTGATGTCGATGTGCCAGCCGAGCAACTTGGCCGCCAGGCGCACGTTTTGGCCCTTCTTGCCGATGGCCAGGGAAAGCTGGGTGTCGTCAACGATCACTTCCAACCGCTTTTCCTCCATGTCAACCACCGAGACGTGGTTGATCTTGGCCGGACTCAGGGCGTTGGCGGCGAACACCAACACGTCCTCGTTGTACTCGATGATGTCGATCTTCTCGCCCTTGAGCTCGCGGATGATCGACTGCACCCGCATGCCCTTCATGCCCACGCAGGCCCCGACGCAGTCCACGTCCGGGTCCTTGGAGAAAACCGCCACCTTGGTGCGCTCGCCGGATTCACGGGCGATGGCGCGGATCACCACCGTGCCGTCGTAAATCTCCGGAACTTCCATCTCGAACAGGCGCTGCACCAGCATCCCGTCAGCCCGCGACACCACCACCTGGGGCCCGCGCGCCGCCCGGTCAACCAGCGTGATCACGGCGCGAACCCGATCGCCCACCTGGTAGTTTTCGAGGCGCGACTGTTCCCGCCGCGGCATGCGCCCCTCGGTGCGGCCCAGATCGACGATGACGTCCGAACCTTCCACCCGCTTCACCGTGCAGTTCACCAGCTCACCCACCCGCTGGTTGTATTCCGCAAAAACCGTGTCGCGTTCCGCCTCCCGCACCTTCTGAAAGATCACCTGCTTGGCGGTCTGGGCGGCGACGCGTCCCAGCACGTCGGTGGACTTCGGGAATCGAACCACCCCCTCCAGGGCGGCCTCCGGGTCGCGGGCGCGAGCCTGATCGAGCGTGATCTCGCGGTCGGGATCCACCACTTCCTCCACCACTTTCTTGACCGCGTAGACTTCCACCAGTCCGGTGTCTTTGTTGAAGTGCGACTCGAGGTCCTCGGCGGATTTGTAGTACTTGCGCGTGGCGACCAGGATGGCGTCCTCCACGGCCGAGATGATGATCTGGGTGTCGATCCCCTTCTCGCGGCTTAGCTGGTCGATCGTTTGAAAGAGCAGACTCGTTGTCACGATGTTAACCTTCTCATGAAGCCGGCGTTAAAACTCCACCAGCAGCTTCGCCCTCGAAATCGCACTCAGCTCAAATTCCTGCACGCCTGCGGCGCCCAGGTCGAGCCGCACCCGGCCGCCCTCAAACCCCGCCAGGCGCCCTTCCACCATGGCCTTTCCCTCGGCCGCCCCCCGCAGGACCAAACGCGCCCGGCGCCCCGCGAAGTGCTCATAATCGCTCGGCCTGCGCAATTCGCGGTCCAGGCCCGGCGACGAAACTTCCAGCATGAAGCTGGCCGGAAAAGGGTCTTCAACATCCAGCATGGCGCTCAACTGCTCGCTCACAAGCTGGCAATCGGCGTGTGAAACGCCGCCCGGCTTGTCGATGTAGACCCTCAGCAGTGTATTGGAGCGTCCGCCCTTCAGCTCCACATCCACCAAATACAGGCCCTCCGAGCTCGCCACCCGCTCCGCCATCGCTCGAACGCTTTCAAGATCAACGGCCATGTTCTCAGGCGGCCTCCGGTCGTGGGTCAGCGGCCCATCCGACACTTCACGCGTGGCGATCCGACCGTCGCTTCCTTTCGCCCTCCAAGAATTGCAACAAAAAAGTGGGCTTTCGCCCACTTGGACTTCTCGCCAGAAAAAGTATACTCCGCCGATGCAACAAAAAGCAATGGCAGCGCGTTTCGGGTAGTGGGCTACTTTCAGTTTCCGGAGATGCGCTCTGCCTCCAAAAGCACGCGCTCGACCTGTTGCAGAGTCTTTCGGAGTTCGTCGGTTTCGACATGGAACGGGCCGCAAGCAGGGCAAATGAGCGTGGGATTCATTTCACGCAGTCGGGCGATTGTCTCCTTGAACACCTCCTCGCATTTCG
>Ga0335081_10021070_pt1 | contig 10550 bp, 8 predicted proteins | sample Lox_Sample_35_FD_206713 | JGI IMG/M metagenome (GOLD analysis project Ga0335081, IMG submission 206713) | Soil microbial communities from Loxahatchee National Wildlife Refuge, Florida, United States - Lox_Sample_3.5 | ecosystem: Environmental > Terrestrial > Soil > Wetlands | place: USA: Florida... | reverse complement strand
CGACGGTGGCGCGGATGGCGTCGGGGAGATACATCAGATCCAGTCGGGCATCGGCCCGGAGGAAACACTCGTAATGACCCGTTCTCACGGCGGCGTGGAACATGTGGACGGCGTAATCGGTGGTGCCACCCACGGGCAAGGTTTTCGAGGAGACGAGCCCGGGGTAGCGCAGTCCTCTGGTGTCGACGCCGTGGCGGATGTGATAATAGTCACACAACAATTCCCCTGTCACCTTGGTGATGCCGTAGAGCGTGGCGGGACGCTGGATCGTCTCCTGCGGGGTCATCTCGGCCGGGGCCAACGGGCCGAAGGCGGCGATTGAGCTGGGGAAGAAGAGCGCGCAGCCTCGCGCGCGGGCGACCTCCAGCGCGTTGATCAGGCCGTCGACATTCACCGTCCAGGCAAGTTGCGGCGTCTCTTCGGCCGCCGCGGACAGCAGGGCGGCGAGATGGATGATCGTGTCAACGTGGTGGTCGACCACCGCGGCGTCGATGGCGGCGCGATTCCGCACATCCAGCCTGAGACACGGTCCGTCGGAGGCCAGGTGGGAATCGGCCGGCCGCTCGTGCACGCCGGCCACCACGTTCGCGCCGCCGTAGCGCCGGCGCAGGGCGGGCACCAGCTCGGAACCGATCTGTCCGGTGGCGCCAGTGACGAGGATGCGTTTCATCATGCGGATTAATGAGTAAATTCGGTTTAAGGATTAAGGGGTAATGGAGAAAAAGCGGATGGCAGGGAAACAGATGACTGTACTCTTACTCCGCTGTTTCCCCACTAATCCCTAATGCGCCGTTGCTTAACTAATCCACTTTCTCTTCACTAATCCGCACATTCATTACTAATCCGACTTCTTCCCATTAATCCTCGTCAAACTCCTTACCCCAATGGGATACGATCTTTATTCATGGCCAGCCATTGCTCGAACGTCTGCAGCCCCGGATTGATGGAACGGGAGAATTGTAGATCGCGCGCGCCGCAGAAATCGTCGTTGAAATCCCGCTTGAACTGGAACATGTTGGCCAGATCGTCCGCGCCGGGAAACCCAAAACCGCGATAGACGGCCGGCTCGATGGCATTGTAGCGGACCGGCTGTTCAAGGGCCTTGGCGAAGGCGGCGGCCATCTGGGCTCCGGTCAGGTGCTCGCCGGCGATCCCGACGGTCCTGCCGGTCAACTCCTTCCCCTTCTTGAAGAGGCCCAGGGCGCATTTGCCGATATCGTCGGCCGCGATGCCGGGCAGCTTCTTGTCGCCCATCGGCAGCGTGAGCGCGAGCGCACCGTCCGGCCCCTTCTTCGGCCCCATGCCGAAGTGGATGAAATTGTCCCAGTAGAACGACGTCAGCAGCACGGTGGTCGGCGCGCCGCGTGTGAGAAAGACGCCGTCCGCCTCCCCCTTGCCGTCGAAGTGGGGAACTTTGTACTTCCCCCCCAGCGTGGGCATCCGGGTGTCGGCAAGCGGCACCCACTTGCGCGTGTCTTCGAGCGAGGACCAGATGACGTGCTGCACGCCGGCCGCTTTGGACGCGCGGGCCATGGCGGTCGCCTCGGCGAGCTCCCGTTCGGGCTTGAAATGGGCCCAGAAAAAGGTGACACAAAAAGCGCCGTAGGCGCCGGAGAAGGCCTGCGTCAGACTCGATTCGCTGCCGATGTCGACGGCGACAACCTCGGCGCCCAGCCTGGCCAGGGCGTTGGCCTGCCCGCTGTTGACGTCCCGGGTCAGTGCCCGGACGGCAAAGCCGCCTTGTGCGTCATTGAGGATGGCGCGAACCAGGCCGCCCCCCTGCGCGCCGGTGGCGCCGATCACGGCGATGATTTTCTTATCGGAGGTCATCAGTCAAACCTGATCGGGTCCATCACGACGTTGATTGTCGAATAAATGGCGCGTCAGAGTCAAGGATGCGGCTGTTCGATGATCGATCCCGGATGCAGGGATGACGCCGCGTCCATGTGACCGGAGCGTTCGATCCGACCGCTTGCCTTCCTCCGACAACATATGCTACAAGCCGGCCCATGCTGCCATTTCGCTGGCTCGCCGCTCTGCCACGGCAGACAGGGCATCAGGTCCGGTCGCGAGATGTTCGCCCGCGGCGATGCCTGCGTGCGGCGTGCGGCGTCATCCTCTCGGCCCTGCTCATGATGCCGCTCGCGGCGACGAACAGCTTGGGACAGATGGATTCCCGCGACCACCATCATGAGATGACGGCCGACATGCCCAAGGAGATGTCGATGGCCATGCCCATGGGGGACAAGGCCTTCTCCGAATTCAGCCATTACCTCGCCGGCGCCTTTGTGCTTGCCATGGCGCTGGGCGAATTCGGCGAGGCGTTTGCCGTCTTCTCAATCTCCTGGGCGCGTTACCTGCTGCCGATCAGCATGCTGGGCGCTGGATTCTACCTGCTGGTCTGGAGCGATATCGACGCGTGGCCCCTCGTCGAGGGGTTGTACAAGCCGTTCCTGGTTGGGGATTGGGAAACCATTCAGCACAAGCTGTACGCCGCGCTGCTCCTGGCCACCGGTGTGATTGAGCTGCTCCGGCGAAGAGGCCGCCTGGCCCGGCCCTGGTGGCGGGTCCCGCTGCCGCTCTTCGCCATCGTCGGCGGGGTGCTCCTTTTTTTCCATCAACACCATGTGCACGCCGGCATGGAGGTGATCATGCTCCACCATAGAATTCTGGGGACGACGGCCATTCTGGCGGGATGCTGCAAACTCGTCCCCGACTTCATCGGGTCTTCACGAAGAACGGCCGGGGCTCTGGGAAGGCCGGCGTGGGATCTGGTCTGGAGCGTCCTGGTCTTTCTCGTCGGGCTGGAATTGATGCTCTACTTCGAATAAACTCGGACCGACCGCCCCCCCGCCCATGCGGCGGAGCGGCCGCCTCCTGGGTTTGAAACCCGTTGTTCCCGGCGCAGAATCCGTCATCATCGCTCACAGCTCGCCGGCAGGCTTCACAATCGTTCCCATCCGTTCCCCGCGTGGCCGAACCGAAACAGGGAGGGATGGAACATTTCGGCAAGGAGTTCGACCGAGTCGACCAGACGGGGTCCGGGCCGGTTGAAGTAGGCGTTGCCGTCGGCCAGGTAGACGCGCCGGTCTTGCACGGCCTTGAGCCGCCTCCATTCGGGCCGGTCGGTCAGCGGGTCCAGCTCCTTGCGGGTCCGGCCGACCTCGAAGCCGCAGGGCATCAGGCAGATGACGTCGGGATCCTGCTCGACCAGCTGCCCCCAGTGAAGCCAGGGCGAAGGCTGGCCGGTGATGCCGAACAGGTTGACGCCGCCCGCGAGCGTGATCAACTCGGGCATCCAGTTGCCCGACGCCATCAGCGGGTCGAGCCACTCGATGCAGGCGACGGTCGGGCGGAGGGGCACCGTGGCGGCCTTGCGACCGATCGCCTCCAGTCGCGCGGCGAGCCGCGTCACCAGCGCGTCGCCGCGGTGCGGCTCGCCCAACGCGGCGGCTACACGGCGGACCTCATTCCAGACGGAGTCCAGGTCATGCGGCGCCATCGACAGTACGATCGGATGGTTCTCCAGCCACAGGTAGACGGCCGCTTCGAGGTCCCGCTCCGTGACGGCGCAGGCCGCGCACTGCGTCTGGGTGACGATCAGATCGGGCGCGAGCGCTCTGAGACGGTCGGCGTCAACCCGGTACATCGACAATCCCTCCCGGATGTACTGCTCCACCCGCTTGTGGATGGCGCCGCCGTCGCCGCCAAGCGGAATCCTGGGCTCGGTGCAGACGGGCAACGCGAGCACCGAGGGGGGCGTGTCGCATTCGTGCGAACGGCCGATGAGCCGGGATTCGAACCCCAACGCGCAGATGATTTCCGTCGCGGCCGGCAGCAGGGAAATCACGCGCGAAGGGACCACCTGGGGGGGAGCGGCGGCGCGGCGCGGCTGGGGTTCAACTTTCGGTGGAGCGGACGCAGGTTTCACGCGCCACTCGCATCATGCATTGAGTCCAGACCCATGCGTCGATTCATCGTCCCTGGCGCCGCCAATCAGTTGTACCCCGTCCCGCCCGGGAAATCAACCGGAACTTCGTCCCCCGGCACCGATGGGCGCCTCCCCCTCACCTCTCTAGACCTCCTTCAACGCCCCGATGAGCTCCAGAATCGCCTTTTTCCCGTCGTGGAAGAACATCAGCGTCTTGTCGGCAGCAAACAACGGGTTGGGGATGCCGGCGAAGCCCGGGCTGAGGCTGCGCTTGATCACGACCACCGTGCGCGCCTTATCGACGTCCAGAATCGGCATGCCGGCGATGGGGCTCGTGGGATCGGTCCGCGCGGAGGGATTGACGACGTCGTTCGCGCCGATCACCAGCGCGATGTCGGTCTGTTCGAACGTCGGATTGATCTCGTCCATCTCCTTCAGCTTGTCGTAGGGCACGTCGGCTTCGGCGAGCAGCACGTTCATGTGGCCCGGCATCCGCCCCGCGACGGGATGGATGGCGAATTCGACGCTGATGCCCCGCTCCTCAAGCAGATTGGCCAGGTCGCGCACGGCGTGCTGGGCCTGGGACACGGCCATTCCGTAGCCGGGCACGATGACGACGCGGCGGGCGGTGTCAAAGAGCATGGCGATTTCCTCGGCCGAGGCCGATTTGACCTTGCCGCCGTAGACCTGATCGGCGCTCGGCCCGCCGCCGGCGCCCACGGCCACGACGCCTGACAGCACGTTGATCAGCGACCGGTTCATCGCCTTGCACATGATCTGCGAGAGGATGATGCCCGACGCGCCGACGAGCGAGCCGGTGATGATCAGGCCGTTGTTGTTCAAGACGAAGCCGGTCGCCGCGCCCGCCATGCCGGAATAGGAGTTGAGCAGCGCGATGGCGACGGGCATGTCGGCGCCGCCGATCGGAACCACCAGCAGGACGCCGAGCGCCGACGAAATGACGACCAGCGCCCAGTAGGCGACGGCCGAATGGGGTTCGTCGACGATCCAGCCGCCCGCGGCCAGCGCCGCCAGCGCCAGCAGGCCGTTGAAGAGGTGCTGGCCGGAGAAGTGGCAATATCGCTCCGGGATCATGTCCTGCAATTTCACCATGGCGAGCAGGCTGCCCCAGAAGGTGACCGCGCCGATCAGGCCGGAGAGCCCGGTGGCCACGGTCAACTGCAGGTTCGGATCGGGGGTGTCGATGAGCGCCGCGCCCGCCACCAGCACCGAGGCGCCCCCGCCGAAGCCGTTGAGCAGCGCCACCATTTCCGGCATCGCCGTCATGGGCACCTTGAGCGCGAGCGCGACCCCCAGCCCCGTCCCGACCACGAGGCCGCCGGCGATGAGCAGGTATCCCGACGCGCCCGCTTCGATGAGATGGCGGTCGATCAGCGTGGCGACGATGGCGATCAGCATCCCGATCGCGCCGATCTGGTTGCCACGGACGGCCGTGCGCGGATGGGCCAGCTGCACCAGCCCGAGGATGAACAGGACGGACGCGACCAGGTAGGCGATATTGATGACGGCGTGCACGTCCCTAGTCTTTGCGCCTGAACATCAGGAGCATGCGGTGCGTCACGAGAAAGCCGCCGACCACGTTGATCATGGCGAAGACGACGGCGATGAAGCCCAGGATGGTGGTGACGCGGTTGGGCGTGGCCACGGAGAGCATGGCGCCGACGATGGTGATGCCGGAAATGGCGTTCGAGCCGGACATGAGCGGCGTGTGCAGCAGCGGCGGAACCCGGGTGATGACCTCGAACCCGACAAAAATGGCCAGCACAAATATCGTGAACAGCATGATGAAGGTGTCCATCGCGCTCCCCTCCCTACGTGGCGGATCCGATCAACGCCGGCAGCCCCAGCAATTCGCGCACGCGGGGGTGGACGACGTCGCCGGCCCGGGTCAGCAACGTGCCGGAGACGATCTCGTCCTCCGGCCTGATCTGCAACGCGCCCTCCTTGTCGAGCAGGTGCTGGACGAAGGCGGTGATGTTTTTCGCGTACATCTGGCTGGCGTGGTACGGAATGGTCGCGGCCAGATTGACCGGCCCCATGATCGTCACGCCGTGGGCCTCGACCGTCCGGCTCGGCTGGGTCAGGGCGCAGTTGCCGCCCCCCTCGGCCGCCAGATCGACGACAATCGAGCCCGGGGTCATTCCCCGGACCATCTCCTCGGTCACCAGCACCGGCGCGCGTTGGCCCGGCACGGTGGCCGTGCAGATCACCACGTCATGGCCGGCGACCGCTCTGGCCATCATCTGCCGCTGCGTGGCGTAAAACTCCTCGCCCATCGATTTAGCGTACCCGCTCCTGTCCTCCGCGCCGGCCGTTTCAAGCGGCAATTCGAGGAACGCGGCGCCGAGGCTGTGCACCTGCTCCTTGACGGCGGGCCTGACGTCATACGCGGTGACGACGGCGCCCAGGCGGCGCGCGGTGGCAATCGCCTGCAGGCCCGAGACTCCCGCGCCGATGACGAGCACGCGGGCGGGGGCGACCGTGCCGGCCGCGGTCATTAACATCGGAAACATGTGCGAGGAGGCCTGCGCGGCCAGCAGGACGGCCTTGTAGCCGGACACGGTGGCCATCGATGAGAGGGCGTCCATCGACTGGGCCCTGGTGATCCGCGGGATCAATTCCATCGCAAGCGCCGTCACGCCCCGCTGGGCGAGCGGCTGGACGGTCAGAGGAGCTCCCAGCGGATCAAGGAAGGCGACGAGCAGCTGGCCGGAGCGGAATAGGGGCAGGTCGGCCTGACCGGCTTCGGGATTGGCGCCCAAGCCCCGCACCTGCAGGATGGCGTCGGCCGAGGCGAAAAGCTCCTCCCGTCTGGCGACGATCCGGCCCCCCTTGTCCTGATAGTGGGAATCGGGAAATCCGGCCGCGCGGCCCGCGTCCGCTTCGATGATCACCTCGGCCCTGACCTTGGCCAAGGCGGCGATGGACGCCGGGATCAGCGCCACGCGCCGTTCGCCGGGAAATGTTTCTTTGGGCACGCCGACAATCATGGGCTCAGCAGAATCGGCCACACGTGACAAATGACCAGCGGGTTGACGCGGTTTACGCGTATTTCCAAGACGGCGCCACTATATCACAGGAATCGGCATGAGGGAAATACGCGGACGCAGATTGGACCTCGCCGTGGATCGATCGGTGTGCGACCCGGCGGATGCTTCACGGGTGCACGGGGCTACTCCTGGGTATGACGGTACAGGGCGGCGGGGATTTCGGCCGGGTTTTGCTGTCCTTTGATAAAGGTTCGCAGGAGGTCGAGGTCGGCGTCCGCGATCTGTTCAAACGCCACGCCGGTCTTGAAATCGTTCCGTTCCATGCCGGTCAACAACTCAGTCCAGACCACGCGGACCGAGCAGGGAATCGGCGGCCGGCCGGGAAGGCTGATCTTCAATTTCATCAATCTGCCTACCGGCACCGCGGTGGGCAGGAACAGCATCAGCCCCCCGCCGCCGAGCGATCCCGTCTTCGTGGGGAGGGTGGGGGCGAGATCCAGGGACATCGTGTATTCGACCGGCAGGGTGATGTTGATCCTGGGATTCCGCCGGCGGGTGAATTGGGTATAGGCCGTGTCCGTCTGATCATTCGCGTGGTCGCTCATGTCGTCATTCAGTGTAGCCGATGCCTCGAATAACGCAAGTCAACGACACGGCACAGTGGATTCCCACGGGCAAGCCCGTTCACGGTGAACCCGTTCAGGGTGAACCCGTGGCACTTTGAACAATGCAGGTCGTGCGTAAAACTGTTTTCGCCCCCGCCTAAAGGCGGGGTCCTCTGGCTCGCGCCGCCCGTGGGAATCTACCCAGCGATCCGCCGGAGGCGGAGAGCGTGAGGGGGAGGCTCCCAAACAGGGGGACAGATTTGAAATCTGTCCCCGTTCGGGAGGGGGCGACGCGAGCCCCTACAAAGGAGTGGAATGGTGATGCGCGGGATGAAACGGTGTCAACGCGCCATCTCGTGATCGTCAACCTCGGCGCGCGCCCGCCTCGTTGACGACCTCCGCGCCTTCTTCGTTACAACGCCTGCCGCCTCAGTCTCAACGCATTCCCGATCACCGAGACGGAGCTGAAGCTCATCGCCGCGCTGGCGATGATCGGGCTGAGCAGGATCCCGAAGAACGGATAGAGGATACCGGCCGCGATCGGCACGCCCAGGGCGTTGTAGAAAAAGGCAAAGAACAGATTCTGCCGGATGTTGCCCATCGTCGCGCGCGACAGCCGGCGGGCCCGCACGAGGCCGGCGAGGTCGCCCTTGATGAGCGTGACGCCCGCGCTCTCCATCGCCACGTCCGCGCCGGTGCCCATGGCGATGCCCACGTGCGCCTCGGCCAGGGCCGGCGCGTCGTTGATCCCGTCGCCCGCCATCGCCACGATCCGCCCCTGTGCGCGCAGGTCCCTGACGACCCGGCCCTTCTGATCCGGCAGGACCTCAGCCCGGACTTCATCGATCTCAAGGGCGCGGGCCACCGCTTCGGCGGTCGCGCGGCTGTCGCCGGTGAGCATGACGATCCGCAGCCCTTCCCTCCGGAGACGGCTGATCGCCTCCGGCGTGGTCGGTTTGACCGGATCGGCCACGCCCAACAGTCCGGCGATTCGCCCGTTGATGACGATGAAGATGACCGTCTGCCCTTCCCGCCTGAGCGATTCGGCCCGGTCAGCGAGCGGGCCCGGATCGACGCTGAGCTCTTTCAGCAGCGCAATGTTGCCCAGGGCGACCGGCCGGCCGTCGACCATTCCGGCCACCCCCTTGCCGGTCAGCGAGCGAAAATCGGCCGCCTTCACCGGGGCGATGCCCTTCCGCTGGGCGCCGGTCACGATCGCCGCGGCCAGCGGATGCTCGCTCCCCCGCTCGAGCGCGGCCGCGAGGCGCAGCAGTTCGTCCTCGCCGACCTCGCCGGCCGGTTGGACCGTCACCAACCGGGGCTTGCCCTCGGTCAGCGTACCCGTCTTGTCGATCACCAGCGTATCGACCCTCTCGAAGATTTCGAGCGCCTCGGCGTTCTTGATCAGCACGCCCATCGTCGCGCCGCGGCCGGTGCCGACCATGATCGACATCGGGGTCGCCAGCCCCAGCGCGCAGGGACAGGCGATGATCAAAACGGCGACGGCGTTGACCAGGGCGTAGGCAAGGCGCGGCTCGGGACCGATCCAGGCCCAGACCAGGAATGTGACGACGGCCGAGGCCACCACGCCGGGAACAAACCAGGCCGAGACGGTGTCGGCCAGACGCTGGATCGGCGCTCGGCTGCGCTGCGCCTCGCCGACCATCCGGACGATTTGCGCGAGCAGCGTGTCACGCCCCACCCGGTCGGCCTTCATGAGGAAGGAACCGGTGGTGTTGACGGTCGCGCCGGTGACGCGATCGCCGGGCCGCTTCTCCGCCGGCATCGCCTCGCCGGTGACCATCGACTCATCGACCGCGCTCGCGCCCTCCAGTACGGTTCCATCGACCGGGATCTTCTCACCCGGGCGGACGCGGAGCGTGTCGCCGACGCCAACCTGATCGAGAGGGACCTCCTCCTCCCGTCCCCCCTGGGCGAGGCGCCGGGCCGTCTTGGGGGCCATGCCCAACAACATCTTGATCGCCTGGCTCGTCCGGCCGCGGGCGCGCAACTCCAGCACCTGGCCCAGCAGGACGAGCGTCGTGATGACGGCGGCGGCCTCGAAGTAGCGCGCCACGGTGCCGTCGTGCCCCCGGAAGGAAGCGGGGAAAAGACCCGGCGCGAGGGTCGCCACCACGCTGTCCAGATAGGCGACGCCGGTGCCGATCGCAATGAGCGTGAACATATTCAGATGGCGGTTGACGATCGACGCCCACCCCCGTTCAAAGAAGGGCCGCCCGCCCCACAGCACGACGGGTGTAGCCAGCAGGAATTCGATCCAGGCCTGAGCCGCGCCCGGGAGCCACAGGCGCAGCGGCTGGCCCGGCAGATGATCGAGCATCGCCAGCGCGAGCAGCGGCAGGGAGAGCACGACGCCGATCCAGAAGCGGCGGGTCATGTCGACCAGTTCGGGATTGGCTTCGTCCTCGACCGCGACGGTTCGAGGCTCGAGCGCCATGCCGCACTTCGGGCAGGCGCCCGGCTTGTCGCTGACGACTTCGGGGTGCATGGGGCAGACATAGTCGGTTCTGACGGCCGGCGCAGCCGGTTCGATCGGTTCGAGCGCCATGCCGCACTTCGGGCAGGGGCCAGGCCCGGGCTGTGTGACCTCCGGATCCATCGGGCAGGTATAAGTCGCAGAAGTGCTCGTCGTGTATGGCGATGGGGGGGACGGGGGGAGATCAGCAGCTCCCCCCGACCCGATAGACGCGACGGCCGGCGCGCGATTGATCACATTGAGGGGGACAAACACCGATGCTGGCGACGGCGCCGACGGCTTCAGATACCGACCCGGATCGGCCTGGAACTTCTCTTTGCAGCCATTGCAGCAGAAATAATAGAGATGCCCCTTGTAGTCGTAACGGTCGGCGGCGTGAGCCGGATCGACCTGCATGTGGCAGACGGGGTCGATCTCGACCTTCGGGGTGGCGGTGTGGCGGTGGTCGCTCATGGCCTATCTATTATATATATAGGAGTCGTCAAGGGGGGAGGATCAAGAGGTGC
>Ga0335081_10021068_pt1 | contig 10550 bp, 10 predicted proteins | sample Lox_Sample_35_FD_206713 | JGI IMG/M metagenome (GOLD analysis project Ga0335081, IMG submission 206713) | Soil microbial communities from Loxahatchee National Wildlife Refuge, Florida, United States - Lox_Sample_3.5 | ecosystem: Environmental > Terrestrial > Soil > Wetlands | place: USA... | reverse complement strand
CGCACCGCTGAAGCTGACGCCACTGGTGGCGCTCGCCTGCACCGCCCCAAGCTTCACCACCCCGCCAAAGAGCGAGGAGGTGGTGCTGTTGATCGTCAGGTTCGACTCGGAGTCGATGTAGATGTTGTCCGCGCTGATGCTCGCCCCGAGCACGCTCACCCCGGTGGTGGCGGTGCCCCCGATGAGGGGATTGCCGTGCACGTCGAGCCCCAGCGGAGCTCCCGTCCCATCCACCTCCGAGTCCAGCCGCACATCGTTCCCGGCGGTGGTCCCGGTGGTGATGCTCGCCCCCGACTGCAGCGTGATGGTGTTCTGCGCCTGGATGTCCAGGTCACCGCTTAAGGTGAGCGCGCCCTGCACGCTCACCGCATCGGTGCTGGTGATAAAGAGTCCGGTCGGGGTGAACTGGTGGGTCCCCGAGGGGTTGATGGTGAACTGACCGGCAGGCCCTGACTCCGTGCCCGCGCTGAAGTCGATCCCGATCGCCTCGCCCGTGAAGCTCTTGGTCGTGCCGTAGTTGAGGTCCAGCGTGAGGGTGTCGCCCAAGCCGGTGCCGGTGATGGCGACCTTCACGTTCTCGTTGAGCACCTGGGAGGCGAGCACAGTGCTGCCCGAGAGCAGCTCGAGCGTCGGGCTCGCAGCTCCGGTGTCCACCACCTCCAGCGTTGCGTGCAGCGCCGTGCCGCCCGGAGCGCTGTAGTTCATCTGTCCCGGAAAGCTCGGCCGGGGGAGCGGTGAGGTCGACAGCAGCAGCCGCGGCTCGAGAGTCTCGATGACCGCCTGGCGCGGACGTGCCACTGCGGCCGCACTCGTCCCCCGCAGCAGCGTTGCGACGAATCGTCTCAGCGTCGCAAGCTTCGGCACAGAGGCGGCGCCGTTGCCGCGATCGGTGATCTCTCGCTCTTTCTTAGGCATGCCACCCTCCAGCGCTCGCGTGCGCGAGCACTGTCCTGCGGCCGGAAGGTGGGTCGACTCTCAGGGCAAGAGCCGACGTGGAAAAAAATTTCTTCGTGCCCCCGGCCGTCCTTGTTAGTTCTCTTTGCCGCTCCCTTCCCCAAAGCATTGCGGCGCATCGCCCGCTGCAGAGAGCCACGCGCCGCGCGCGGCCGTAGCACCGCGCTTTCTCAACTTCACAGAATACTCTTAAACAGTTCCTGTTACGCCAGCGTGCATATAAGAAGGAGTCGCGGGTGCGGGCGGCACTGGCGCTACGCGTTTACCATATTGCGCAGGCGGCGGCGTCGCAGCCGCGATCCGCGTGGGCGGGATCCGCGCCCATCCGGCGGAAGCGCTCCACTAATCAAAGGGATAGTAGCGGAAGCTCGCGAAGATCGTGTTGAACGTGGCCGTGGGTGCGCCGCCCACGCCGCTAAACGCCTTGATCTCGGTGCGCGAGAACTGCGCGCCCACGCGGACGGTGCCGAAGCTGCCGGTGTAGGGCTTGTACCAGAAGCCCCCGGTCGCCTGCTCCGCCAGACGCTCGTTCGCAATGCACACCCCCGCCGCCGCGGTGCTGGCGCAGCCACTGTTCGAGTACAGCGGGTTGCCGTACCCGTAGCCGACGATCACGGGTGGGGGTCCGGGATCGGTCGTCAGATCGTACGACTGCCGGCTCGCCTTCTCCTGGCCCGCAAACAGGTACAGATCGAGCGTGCGCAGCGGATGCACGGTCAGTCCCGCGACGGCCATGAGCTCGCGAATGGGCTGCAGCACACCCTGTGGATCGAACGTCACGTCGGCGAGCTGCGCGCTGCCATAGCGGCCGAGACCTTTGCCGGCGAGCCCCGACACCTCGAGGTCGAGCCAGCGCGGAATCAGCGGCGCCACCAGGCCCGCGCCGAAACCTCCTCCGGAGATGCTCTTGCCGCGCTCGTTCAGGCGCTCGTAGAAGCTGCGATAGATGCCGTACGCCTCGAGGTGCGCGCTCCAGCGACGCCAGGTCGGATCCCCCGCGAACTTCAAGATCACATCCGGGATGTGATTGGCGGAGAGCGTGTTCTCCGTACTGAACCCGAGACCGGTGCCGCGCTGCTCGAAGTCGACGTTCACGGTGGTCGGCAGCGCGTTCGCGCCCGTGTAGAAGGTCGTCTGTGGATTCTCGAGCGACAGCGCGATCCACAGCTGCCCATCGATGTCCTGCGTCAGGCGGATCTGCGGCTGGCGCGCCCAGGTGAACCCGGGCAGGTACTGCGCATCGATCGTCGGCGGGATCACCTCATCGAGCGGCGTGATCCCCGTGCGATTCAGCGTCACGAGCGACCAGGCCTGTCCGCCGAGCAGGTGCAGATGCAGCCCATCCCAGTCGATCGTGCCGTACAGCTGCATGAGGCGCGGGTTGAAGGAATTGCTCTGCGTCGGCGTCGCCGTCTGCGCCGCGCCCTGGAAATCCATCTGCCCGAACAGGCCCAGATGAGTGTCCGCGCTCGCATCGGCCTGCACCAGCCCCGACAGCGTGCTCTGGCGTGCGCTGAACAGCGTCTGCGCACTGTGCGCGAAGGGATCGTTGGCGTAGTAGCTGCCGTTGTATCCGGTGGCGATGTCGTTGCCGGTGTCGATCGAGCGATGCACGACCTCGGCGGCGACGAACCCGCCGAGGGTGATCGTCACGCCCTTGTAGCTAATCTTGTCGTTCTTCGGCTTCGCGGATTCGACCGCGCTTTGCACCTTCGCCGGGATGGCGGCGGTCTCGGCCTTGGCGGCAGCGGCCTGAGCCGCAGCAGCCTCGGCGGCGGCCTTCAGCTGTTGCGTGGCCTCGATCTGCTCATCGAGCCGATGCTGCAGTGTCTCGAGCCGCTCGTCGAGCTCGCGCATGTGCTGCTGCAGCTGTGCGGCGCTCTGCTCCTCGGGCGTCTGCTCCTTCGCCGCCTCAGCCGTCACGCTGTTCTCGAGATTGTCGATCTGCTCGCGCAGCGCGCGCAGCTCGCGCAGTACCTCAGCGGATGCCTGCTCCTTCGCCTGCTGGCGGGCAGCGGCGGGCGCGGTGCCCCCGCGCTGCAGCGACTGAATCTGCTCGCGCAGCGCCTGCACTTCCTTGCGCATCTCGGCGGTCGCTTGCTCCTCGGTGCTCGGCTGCGCCAGCGCCTCGCCGGTGACACCGACGGCGAGCACCGCCATCACACCGGCACCCCACAGCGATAACTTGCATGCGCGCAATGGCCTCGATCCCCCCGCAGAGTCGCCTAAGACCAATCTTACATGGGGCTAATGCCGTTGTGATACGCCGATATGTGATGGGTGCGCAGACCGCGCGTATGATGTTTCGCTTCGAAGGGGAGCCAGCCGATGAAAATTCTCACTCGCGTATGGGCCGCATCCACACTGCTCGTCGGCGTTGTCGCTCAGGCCGACACACCGAGCAGCGTACCGCTCGCGACCGCTCTCGAGGCGGCGCAGGCCGCCGTCGCGGCATGCAAGGCCAACGGCTACAACGTCACCGTCACCGTCATGGACATGGATCTGACGACGCGACTGGTGCTGCGCGCGGATGGTGCACCGGAGCGGACCGTGGAGATCGGCCGACGCAAGGCGTACACCGTCATCAAGACGGGCATGTCCTCGGGCGATTTCGGCAAGACTGTCCCGCCGCCGCCGCGGCCGGCGACCCCGCCTGCCCCGGGCTCCGCGCCGCCGATGCCGGGACCGGTCAACGGCGATCCGAATCTCATCACGTGGGCCGGCGGCCTGCCGATCACCGCGGGCGGCAAGACCATCGGGGCGATCAGCGCCTCGGGTGCGCCGGGCGGCGACAAGGACGAGGCGTGCGTGAGCGCGGGACTTGCGAAGATCGGCGGCGGAGCGAAGTAGCGCCTCTAGGGCGTCTTCGCCCACGCGAGGCCGTCGGGTTGATGCAGTGGGCCGATCTGGCCGCGAACGCTCAACGTCGCAAGGTCGATCACGGCGACCTTGTCGCCTCGGCTCACCGCAACGAAGGCGCGCGCACCATCCGGCGCCATCAATATCCCGGCAGAGCCACCGCCCAGATCCAGCATCTTGATGAGCTTGTGGGAAGCCGCATCGAGCACGGCAAGATTGTCGTGATCAGGCTCGCTCGAGCCGAATGAGCCGAGCGCCGAGATCAGCACCGCGCGGCCGTCCGGGGTGAACTTCAGCCGATTGGCACCGCGTACGGGAATCGGGAAGGTCTCGGTCACCTTCTTCGAGGTCAGGTCGATCACGGTGACGCTCGCATCCTGAGCGTTGGCCGCCCACAGCGCACGGCCATCGGGGGAGACGTCGAAGCCCTCCGCTCCCTTGCCCGCCGCGAGCGTCGTCTCATCCCACACGATGACGGTCGCCTGCGGCGGCGGACCGAAGGCGCGTCGCGTCGAGCTCTCGAGGATCGAGACCGTGCCGGATCGCGCGTTCGTCGTGTAGAGGTGCCTGCGGTCCTGCCCGACCAGGATCATGTGCGTGCGGTCCTGGCCCGTCCCGAGCACCCAATCCACCTGCGCCGTCGCCGGATCGTAACGGCCCACGGCCTTGCTGCTCTCGGCCGTGAAGTACAGCTTGCCGTCTGCGAAATCGAGCCCGTGCGCGGAGTGCAGCGGACCGAGATCGATCGCGGGCAGCGCCTGGCGCGTGGCCAAGTCGACCCTCGAGATGATGTTGAGCGAGCTGCCCTCACCGCCGTAGTTCGAGATATAGGCGCGCTTGCCATCGCTGGAGGCGATGACCTCGTGCGGATCGGGACCGCAGGGGATGCGGGCGAGAACCTTGAGCGATGTCGGATCGACGATCGCGAGCGTGGTCGAATCCTTCTCGAGGACGAGCAACGCATCGGCACGTGCCGGCGCCATCACGGCGTGCGCAAACAGGACAAAGGCGAGGACGGCAAGGAGGGCTCGCATGGCGATGCGTATAGTCTAGTCCATGTTCTCGGAAGATGAGGCAATCCGCATCGAGGCCCTGCCCGGCCTGTGGCGACGCTCGCTCATCGTGCGGCCCGATGGCAGCCGCGACTCGATGACCTGGGTGCGCTGGCTGCAGGGTCGGCGGAGGTTTGCGGATCTGCGGCAAAGCCCCGCGGTGAAGCGCTTCCGCAAGGTGCGCGGCCGCGGCGAGCTGAGGCGTGAGGACTGCCTCGAGCTTGCCCGGCAGGAAGGCTTCGCCGGGGAGCTCGCACACGAGGGTCGGTATTTCGAGTGGCGACGCTGGATCGACTATCAGCCCGCATCGGGACTTGCGGATGCCGGCGCGCTCGAGCTTGCCGACGGCGTGCTCGTGGAGAGAGGCCGCGACATTGCCTATACCGAGCACTGGCACCGCGAGCGCGGGCCGACGGCCCCGTGCTGGGCGCTCGATCTCGAGCGGCCCGCCGCAGCGACCTCGGCCGCATCAGCCGCCCGAGCCCTGCTGCTGCGCGTGGGCGAGTGCTTCATGCTCGCCCGCGCGCGGGCGTGCGCCCTCGCCCCCGGGCACTCGCTGGAGGATTGCGTGGCGCGAGCGCCCACGCTCGAGGCCGCGCAGGCGCTCATCGACTGTGAGATCTCATTCGGCGAGGTGCGCTCAGACCATCAGCTCGCCATCCTCCAGTCGACGCTGCCGTGGCGGGTGGGGATGCGCCTTGAAGTGCAAGTCGATGGGGAGGGAGTGTGGATGCCGGAGTGCGCCGCGGACGGCACCCTGCTCCGGGAGCGCTGGCGGATCCTCGCGCGCGAGGATTAGTACGCGGTCAGCATGGCCCCGGGTGCGGGCGTGACGGCCACCCCGCCCAACCCTTCGAACTCGAGCGGTACCGACTCCGCCTTCATGCCGGCATTGCGGATCACCGCGAAATGCAGGTGGGGACCGGAGGTGAAGCCCGTGTTGCCGGAATCGGCGAGGTACTCGCCGCGACGCACTTTCTGCCCCGGCTCCACGCGCACCGAGTTCCAGCTCAAGTGCCCGTAGACCGCGATGGTGCCATCGGCGTGCAGGATCGAGACCTGATTGGCGCTGTCGATGAACACCGGGGTCGGCGCCCCGCGGAAGTTGGCGTACTCGAGGTTGATCACCGTGCCGTCGCGGGCGGCATACACCGGGGTGCCCTCGGGCAACGCGATGTCCACGGCGTAGAAGCTGTCCGGCGTCGTGTGCGTGGTGTGCCGCGGGTGAGCCTGGCTGATCAGGTAGCTCGCCCCGAGCGCAAAGGGTGCGCGATAGGGACCCTCCGGCGCGTGGCGCGCTCCGGGCTGACCGAGCACCGCGCGATACTGATAAGTCTGCGCCTCGCCACGGGCGCCGCGAAAGAGCGCGCGCTCGGAGTGCGGCTCGAGGACGGCGTGGAACACCGACTGCGGGGTGGCCGCTGCGTTCGCCGGGCCGAGGTGCAGCTGGAACTCCACCACGCAGGCGCACTCGTTGATGGCCCGCATTTCGACCTGGTCCTGCTCGATGAGCCGCTCGATGAGAATGCGCGGCGGCTTCTTCTCGGCGGCGAGCGTGACCGGCTGGGGCTGCGAGCCGGCCCCATCGGGTTTGCGATCCGTGTACACCCAGCTACCGCTCGCGTCGCGATAGCGGTAGGCGGACTGAGCATCGAGCGCAGAGGGCGCCAGGAGCGCGGCGCCGAGGATCAGGACTGCGCTGCGGTGCGCCTCAATGGCCACAGGCCTCGTCCATGACCTTCTTCGCGGCCGCCGCCTCCGTGGCGATCTCCTCATCGGTGTAGTAGGTGCGATTGCCCTGTGCATCGTAGTGGTAGATCCGCCCGCCGTGCTTGAACTGGCCGTAGCGGTTGGTCGCGGACGTGCAGCGCTGCTCGCGCGCGCGCTGCTTCTCCGCATCGGCGGCCGCCTTCTGCTGCTCCTGGGTGAGCTTGCGCGTGCGCTCGGTATCCTCGGCAACGAGCGCCGCCTGCTCACGGGCCTGCCGGGCCACCTCGCGCGGATCGGGCTGCTCGACATCCGGCGTCACCTTCTGGGACGAGGGCGTCACGGGATGGTCCGAATACACCACATGTCCCTGGGCATCGACCGTCCGGTAGATCGTGTCAGCGCGAGCGGCGGGCGGGCTCAGCGCGCAGGCGAGGAGCGCACCGAACACAAAGGCAGGGAGCTGTCGAACCGTTCCTTGTTCCATGAGCCATTGTCGCGAGTGCGACCGCGCGGCGGCGGCGCACCGCGTCACGAAAAAGCGTCCTCGGACGGTCGCTGGCATAATCGCGCCGCACCTGGCTTGCCGGAGTATACGCACGTGAAAGGGACCATAGTTCAGAAGATGCCGATGGCCGTCGAGCTCATCGCCGGGCGTACCTACTGGTGGTGCGCCTGCGGCTTGTCGAAGAACCAGCCCTTCTGTGATGGGTCGCACAAATCGACGGCGTTCAACCCGGTGCAACATCTGGCCGAGCGCACCGGCACCGCGTATCTGTGCGCCTGCAAGCAGACGCACAACGCGCCATTGTGTGACGGCACGCACAAGACTCTGTAGGACGGGCGATCCTTCGCTTGCGCCCGCCTTACGGCGTGTGCCGGAAGGCGCGCCAGATGAACACCAGCCCGAGCAGCGCGAACAGCGCGCTCGCCCCGAGATGCAGCGCCTTGAGCGGCAAGCGCCGGGAGAAGGCGTGCCCGAGGAGCACCACGGGAGCGTTGGCGAGGAACATCCCGAGGGTGGTGCCGGCAACGACCCAGGCGAGCTTCGCGTACGCGGCCGCGAGCGCCACCGTCGCGATCTGGGTCTTGTCGCCGATCTCCGCGATGAAGAAGGCCACACAGGTGGCGAGGAACGCGCTCGCGCGCCGCGGTGCTGCCGACCCCTCATCGAGTGCGTCGGGCTTCAACGTCCACAGTGCCATGCCGACCATGCTGATCCCCACCACGGCATTCAGGCGCGCAGGCGTGAGATAGCTGCCGAGATAGGTCCCGATGAAGCCCGCCAAGGCGTGATTGGCGAGCGTCGCACACAGCACGCCGGCCAGGATGGGCATGGGCCTGCGATAGTGGGCGGCGAGCACCAGCGCCAGGAGCTGCGTGCGATCGCCCATCTCGGCGATCGCCACCGTGGAGAGCGAAACCAGGAACGCTTCCACGGACTCTACGATCAGCGGCCCGCGGCCAGCGCCTGGTTCAGCAGCCCGGCGAGGCGCGCACCACCGAGCAGCAGCCGCTCGCGCACGAGGGGTATGGCCGCGCGCTGATAGTCAAGGCCGAGAACCACGATGGTGCTCGGGACGCTCCGGCAGGCGAACTCGGGATAGTGGTAGGCGACCTGTCGTGCGAGGCGGTTCGACTCCACCGCCCACACCTGCGGAGTCCCCTGGCCGCGCGAGGCGATGAGCGCCTGCGCCTCGCGCGCGAGCGCATCGATGTCCGCTGCGCGCCGGTGTCCGCGTCCGCGCGTACGCAAGGCGAGCCGCACGAGCTGCCGGTCCCAGGCACCGTGCAGGTCGACCCTGCCGCGGCTGCGCACCCCGGCGAGCGCCACCTGCACCCGGTTCCCGCCCTCATCGGCATTGTCTGCGGCGTGCAGCGGCTGGTGGATGTCCGCGACCAGGTGCACGATCCACTTGAGAGCCTCGTTGCGCTCGCGGAGCGAGGCCTGCACATCGCCCACGACCGCGGACAGCCGCACCAACTGTGCCGTGTTGCATTGACCGTCCCGGCAATACTCCGCAGCGCTCGCGCTGCCGCACACCGGAGCGTTGTCGTAGTGCCAGCGCGGGTGCGAGGCGGGCGTGCCCCGGATCTCATCGGCCCAGGTCGACACCGCCTCGAGCGTGGTGCGACCCGAAGGACGATCAAACTTGTCGAGGTCCTGCGCCAGCAGGCGCGCGACGGCGGCGCGCGCCTCGGGCGTCAGCAGCCGATCCGCAATCGCCCCGCTGATCCGATGACCCTCGGGCGCCCAGGCGAGTGCTCGCGAGGCGACGGCGAGCGCCAGCACCGCCGCGGCGAGCGCTGCGCGGCGTCTCACCCGCCAAGCCTCGCTCGCAGTGAGCGTGGCTTCTCGAGCTCACGGCACTCGGGGATCAGTGCGCGCAGCCGCCGCCCGAAGCTGCGCAGGCATACCTCGTTCACCCCGAGCGGACCGGTGCGGTAGCTGCTCGAGCTCATGCCGGCCTGCACCCGCTCGATCAGCGCCTTGTCCTCGAGACTGACGCGGCGGTTGATGCGCCAGTTGAGATAGCGCGCGGCGCGCATCTCGCGGCGCGCATCCGGATGGACATAGGCGATCTCGCGAATCAGCGTCTCGCTCGGGGACACCGGCAGCCACTGCATGAAATCGATCTGGTCGGGATAGATGTCGAAGGCGATGTTCGGCCAGAGCTTGAAGTAGTTCCACAGCCGACGCCGCTCGGGTGGGAGATGCGCGACGGAGGGCAGCAGCTGCTGATAGAGCCGCTCGGACCAGGCGCTCGAGGGCACCGCGCGCAGCGCACCCCACATCTTGTCGATCCACGGCTGCGCCTCGATCCCGTAGCCCTCGCCGAAGAGTCGCGTGAGCCCGGGGTGCGCGACGGTGATGTGCAGGCCGTCGGAGTAGTTGTCGCCGACGTTCTTCCAATTGACGGCTCTGGGGCGCAGCGTGACGCGGCCCTGCGGCACGAGCTCCTCGAGGCGATAGGCGGCGAGCTCGTGCGCATACGGCGCCGCCATCTCGCGCACGCTGGGACCCCCCGGTGCGAGGCGCACGAAGATGAACCCCATGAAGATCTCCTGCTCGAGCCCCACGAGGCCGTGTCGCGCCGTCTCGAGGCCGGGGAACGCCTGACGCTGCGGCACACCGAGTAGGCGGCCGTCGGTTGCGTAGCTCCACGCGTGGTAGGGACAGGTGATGCGGGCGCCACAGCGGCCCTTCGGTCCGCTCAGCAGCCGCGCACCCCGGTGCCGGCAGACGTTGTGGAAGCTGCGCACCGTGCCATCCTCGCCGCGCACGCTCACCAGGGACTCGCCGAGAAATTCCAGCGTGCAGTAGTCACCGGGCCGCGGGAGGTCGCTCGAGTGACACACGGGCTGCCACGCGGTGCGGAAGATCGCCTGCTTCTCGAGCTCGAAGAAATCGGCGTCGTGATAGATCCACGCCGGCAGGCTCGTGTCGGCCTCCGCCGCGTCCGCGGGGGTGGGGGCCGCAGGCCCGGTGGGTCGCAAGGTCGCGCTCATCGCGAGGCTGATTCTATCGCGGATGCTCTAGACTTGCCCCGCATGAGCGAGCCACTCGAGTTGCGCGCCGAGCTCGAGCGCACACCGCTCGGCGCCGTGCACGTGTTCACCATCGTGACGCTCTCGTGCGCCTTGCTGTTCGACGGCTACAACGTGTTCGCGCCGGCCTACGTCATTCCCTCCGCGGCCAAGGCATGGCTGCTGTCCCCGAGCGAGTCGGGGTTGCTCGTGTCCAGCGGTCTCGTCGGCTTCATGATCGGCTCGCTCGCCAACGGTCCGATTGCCGATCGCCTCGGCCGCAAGCCAACGCTCCTCGGCGCCCTCCTCGTCGCGGCGCTCATGAACTTCGCCACGGCAGCCTGGGGCGACAGCTACGCGCGCTTCCTCGGGCTGCGCTTGGCGACCGGCGTGGGTCTGGGGATGATCCTGCCCATCTCGGTGACACTGGTGAACGAGCTCGTGCCGAGA
>Ga0335081_10021067_pt1 | contig 10551 bp, 9 predicted proteins | sample Lox_Sample_35_FD_206713 | JGI IMG/M metagenome (GOLD analysis project Ga0335081, IMG submission 206713) | Soil microbial communities from Loxahatchee National Wildlife Refuge, Florida, United States - Lox_Sample_3.5 | ecosystem: Environmental > Terrestrial > Soil > Wetlands | place: USA: Florida... | reverse complement strand
TTCGATCCCGAGGAAGTCAGCCTCATGGTCGAGAAGATCGTCGCGCAGCAGGCGCTCGTGAGGGAGAACGTCATCCTGCGCAAGGCGCTCAAGCGCGAGTACGAATTCCACGACCTCGTCACGAAATCGGCCGCCATGCAGGGCACGCTCGAGCTCGCGCGCACCGCGGCGCAGAGCCCCTCGACGATCCTCATCCTCGGCGAAAGCGGGACGGGAAAGGAGCTTCTCGCCCGCGCCGTCCACGCCGAGAGCCCGCGCGCGGACAAGCCGTTCATCGCGATGTCCTGCGCGGCGCTCACGGAGACGCTTCTCGAATCCGAGCTGTTCGGCTACGAGAAGGGATCCTTCACGGGCGCCGCGGCGCGCCGCGAAGGCCGGTTCGTGGCCGCGAACGGCGGCACGCTCTTCCTCGACGAGATCGGCGACATCAGCCCGAAGCTGCAGCTCGACCTCCTGCGCGTGCTCGAGGCGCGTCAGGTCACGCGCGTGGGCGGAACGGAGTCCATCCCCGTGGACGTGCGCATCATCGCGGCCACGAACCGGGACCTTCCGAAGGCCGTCGCCGACGGGCGCTTCCGGCAGGATCTCTTCTACCGGTTGAACGTCATCACGCTGACGCTCGCGCCGCTGCGCGAGAGGAAGGAGGACATTCCGCCCCTCGTGGACCGCCTCCTCGAGGAGCTCGCCGTCGAGCTGAAGAAGCCGGTCGAGGGCGTGTCGCCGGAGGCCATGGCGCTCCTTCTCGCGCACTCGTGGCCCGGCAACGTGCGCGAGCTGCGCAACGTCCTCGAGCGCGGCATCGTCGTCTCGCACGGACCGCTCCTCCTGCCCTCCGACCTCGGGCTCACGCTGCGCGGCGAGGAGATTCCGGCGCACCCCGCCTCGCTCGCGGAGATCGAGCGGCAGCACATCGCCGCGGTCCTCAAGAACACGGCCGGAAACGTGTCGCAGGCCGCGCGCATCCTCGACATCGACCGGGTCACGCTCTACAACAAGATCCACAAGCTCGGCCTGAAACGCGCCGACGACGGCGTTTTCGAGCCGGCAGCCGAGAGTTGAGAAAAACAACACCCCGCTGAGGAACTGAACACTCCCCGGCCCGCCGCCGAGTTCTCGCCGAGCGAAACAACCCCTTTCCTTACAAAGACCTGACACCTCTTCCGCGTCGCCCGTCGAGGGGTGGCTCGGACCTTGCGCTGTGGCAGGTATGGCCATGAGAGAAGCTCCGACCACCTGCCCGCTCCTCAAGGAAGTCGTGATGCTTTATTGCGACGCCTGCCCGACGAAGAAGATGCTGCCCCTCGACCACCTCGTGTCGGCCCGGCCCTGCCAGGCCGCGCGGTACGTGGACTGCCCCCTGTATCAGGAGGCCGTGAGGCGGGTCGGGACGGACGCCGCGTACACGGAGCCGCCCGCCATGGCGGCGGAAGGCTCCCGGAGGGAGGTCCCATGATCGCCACGGTTCCCCTCGCGCTCCTGTTCCTTCTCCTCCTCGTCCTCAACGACCGCGCTACCGCTCGCGCGGCCCGGGTCTGAGGGAGGCCGCGATGGACCTGAATCGCCGCACTCTCTTCAAGCTCGCGGCCGCCGCCGGTACGGCAGGGGTCGCAGGAGCGGCCGCGAAGGCACGCGCCTCGGCCGTGCCGGCGGCGCGCGGCGCCCGCGGCGTCCTCGTGGACACGACGCGCTGCGTCGGCTGCCGCGCCTGCGAAGCGGCCTGCGCCGAGGCGAACGCCCTCGCCGGCCCCGAGAAGCCCGGCGACGACACCGTGTTCGCGTCGAAGCGTTCGACGAGCCCCACGGCCTACACGGTCGTCCAGAAGGGCTCCTTGAAGAGCCCCGCCGGCGAGGACCGCTTCGCCAAGACACAGTGCATGCACTGCGTCCAGCCGGCCTGCGCCTCCGGCTGCGTCGTCCGCGCGCTCGAGAAGACGGCCGAAGGCCCGGTCGTCTACCACAAGGACCGCTGCCTCGGCTGCCGCTACTGCATGATCGCGTGCCCGTTCGGCGTCCCGAAATACGAATTCTCGAAGGCGGCGCCGCTCGTCAGGAAGTGCACGTTCTGCGCGGAGCGCCAGGCGAAGGGCCTCGCGCCCGCGTGCACCGAGGTCTGCCCGTCGGGAGCCCTTGAGTTCGGCATGCGCGCCGACCTCCTCGAAGAGGCCAAGACACGCATCTATGCGAACCCGGGGAAGTACGTCCACAAGATCTACGGCGAGGACGAAGCCGGCGGCACGAGCTGGCTCTACATCTCCGACGTGCCGTTCGAGTCCCTGAGGCTTCCCTCCGGGATCGAGAGGAAGTCCTACCCGGAGCTCGCCGACGGCGCGCTCTCGGCCGTGCCCTTCGTCATCACGCTCTGGCCGCCGCTCCTCATGGGCATGTACACGTTCAGCAAGCGTCGCGACGAGGTCGCGGCGAAAGAGGGCGACGGAAGGCAGGAGGGACGCCATGTCTGAGCAGGCCCTGAAACCCGCGTTCTGGGGCGGCCCGTGGATGCGGGCGAACCTCTTCCTCGGGATGACGTTCCGGGAGTACGCCAGGAGCCTCGTGACGCCCGCCAACGCGGTCGCCGCGGCGATCCTCCTCGCGGGACTCCCCACGATCGCGTACCGGTTCTGGAAGGGGCTGGGCGCGACGACGAACCTGTCGCAGACGAACGCGTGGGGCATCTGGGTCGCGTTCGACGTCGTCTGCGGCGTCGCGCTCGCGGCGGGCGGCTACACGGTCGCCTGCGCGGTCTACGTCTTCGGCCAGAAGGCGTACCGGCCGATCCTCCGCCCCGCGATCCTGACGGGATTCCTCGGGTACGCGCTCGTCCTCTTCGGGCTCATCGTGGACCTCGGCCAGCCGTGGCGGCTGCCCTACCAGTTCTTCCTGACGCCCGGCACGACCGCCGTCATGTACGAGGTCGGCTGGTGCGTGTTCCTTTACCTCATGGTGCTGGGGCTCGAGTTCGCGCCTGCCGCGCTCGAGTGGCTCGGCCTCGTCAAGCTGCGCCGGCTCCTCGGATCCCTCACGATCGGCATCATCGTCCTCGGCGTCACGCTCTCGACGCTCCACCAGTCCTCGCTCGGCGCCTTCTTCCTCATGACGCCGGGCAAGCTGCACCCGCTCTGGTACTCGCCGTTCCTGCCGATCTTCTTCTTCATCTCGAGCATCACGGCGGGCATCGGCATGGTCGTCGTGGAGAGCGCCCTCTCCCACCGCGCGTTCCACGACCGGCTGGACCCGGCCGCTCCCGTGGATCTCGACCGCATCACCCTCGGGCTCGCCAAGGGGGGAGCGATCGTCCTCTTCGCGTACTTTTTCGTCCGGCTCCAGGGCCTCGTGTCGAGCGGGCGCTTCGACCTCCTCGCGACCGGCTGGGGCGCCTGGTATCTCTTCGAGATGCTCGGCTTCATCCTCCTGCCGTCGTTTCTCTTCGCCTTCGCGGCGAGGCGCTCGAGCGCGAAGCTGGCCCGGATCGCCGGAGTTCTCACGGTCCTCGGCGTGATCCTCAACCGCTTCAACGTCTCGCTCATCGCCTTCAACTGGAACGTCCCGGACCGCTACGTCCCGAGCGCCGGCGAAATCATCACGTCGCTCACGATCGTGACGATCGGCGTCCTGATCTTCCGCTGGATCGTCAATCGCATGCCGGTCGTCCACGAGCATCCGGACTGGCGCGGCGCCCACTGAGAGAGGAGAGAGAGAGCCATGAACGGAACCGAACTCCTCAGCCCCTACACGGCGAAGACCCTGGAATACGTTCTCGCGGTCTCGTACCTCCTCCTCTTCATCCCCTTCTGGCGCTTCGTCCAGGGGGAGGCGGTTCCGGCCCACGCCCTCGGCTTCGGCTGGTTCCAGGTGCCGAACGGGGTCCATCTCCACGCCGGCCACGCCTGGGCGCGCCCGGAAGGCGGCGCCGTCGAGGTCGGCCTCGACGACTTCGCCCACAAGCTCGTGGGCCCGCTCGAGAAGGTGCGCTTTCCCGAGATCGGCGCGCCGGTCCGGCAGGGCCAGAAGGCCTTCACGATCGTGGCCGGCGGCCAGCCGCTCGACGTGCTCTCGCCGGTCGACGGGCATGTCGTCGAGGTGAACGAGGCCGTTCGCCTGCATCCGGCGGACGCCCTGCGCGACCCGTATGGCGCCGGCTGGCTCATGAAGGTCGAGCCCCGCTGGCTGACGGGCAACCTCAAGAACCTCTTCTCGGGCGAGGCCGCCCGGCGGTTCCTCGATGCCGCGGCGGGGAGGCTCGCCCAGCACCTCACACCGCAGCTCGGCGTGGTCCTGCAGGACGGCGGGACGCCGGTGCACGGCATCGCGCGCGCGCTCGACGAGGACCACTGGGACGAGCTGGCCCGGCGGTTCCTCGAGGGAAAGTGAGGCGGCGCCCATGAGACATCCGCGACTCTTCGCCGTCCTCCTGACGCTCGGGCTCGCCGGGACGATTCTTCCGGCCGGCCTCCCCCGCCTTCCGGGCGACCGCGCCCTTCCGCAGGGCACGGACAGTCCGGGCGTCGTGACGTTCCGCCACGCGTCGCACGTCGACCAGGCGAGGCCCGACTGCACGACCTGCCATCCGGCGTTGTTTCCGATCCTCCACCGTTCCGAGGCCCAGGCGGTCCAGCGACTCAGGCACAAGGACATGGAAAAGGGCGTCGCCTGCGGCAAGTGCCACGACGGCAAGAGCGCGCACGGATTCGACGACTGCGCCACCTGCCACGCCGTTTCGAAAGAGAGGTGAGCATCATGGAAGCTCTCCTGACGCTTTTGCAGGGAACCGCCATCTTCCTGGCCGGCCTCCTCATCCGACTCCTGCTTCTCGTCGCCTTCGTCGCCGTCGCCCTCGTGCCCATTCTCGCGGGGTGGGGTCTTTATCGCGTGGCGCTGCGGACGATCCGGCGCCTCAGGGCGCGCCGGCTCGGCCTCGTGGAGGTCGACGGCCTCGTTCTCGCCGAGCGCCGCCGTTACACGCCCGCCCACGCATGGCTGGAAGAGGCCGGTGGCCGCCTGCGCGTGGGTCTGGACGGCCTCGCCGGGCACCTCCTTCACGGCGTCACCGCCGTCCAGCTTCCGCAGCCCGGCAGCATGCTGGCCGCCGGGCGCGCGGCCGTGACGGTCGACTGCGGCGCCCGGACGGCGATCATCCCGTCGCCCGTGACGGGGACGGTCGTGGCCGTGAACGGCGCCGTCTCGCGCCGCCCGTCTCTCCTCGAGTCCTCGCCCTACGGAAGAGGCTGGCTCTTCTCGGTGCGGCCGGCCTCGGACACGTATCGCAGCTTCCCGACCGGCGCGAAGGCGCGCGCCTGGTTCCACGCAGACGAGACGCGGCTCGCGCATTTCCTCGAAGGCGAGCTCGGCCTCGCGGCGGCGGACGGCGGCGAGCTCGTCCTGCCTCCGCCGGCCCTCTTGTCCGAGGATCAGTGGCATCGCGCCGTCTCGTCCTTCCTCGCGTCCTGAGCGCCGCCCGACTCGCGGTTCCAGCCGCCAGGGCCGCCCCTCCGGGGGCGGCCTTCTTCTGTCAAGATGACGGCTCGAAGAAGGAGACTGTTCCCATGCGCCGATCCATCCCCGTCCTCGCGCTCGTCCTTTTCGCGGGCTGCGGCAGGAAGACCGCCGCTCCTGCCGCCGGCGCCGCAGGCCCCGGCTCTCCCGCCGATGGGGCCGCGCTCCGGGCCTCGGCTCCGGCCGCCGTTCTCCCGCAGGCGCCCGCGCCAGCTCTCGCCACGGTGTCGGGAGTCGTCGAGGAGACGCTCGACGCCTCCGACTACACGTACATGCGGCTGAAGACGGACGGCGGCGAGCTCTGGGCGGCCGTCACGAAGACGACCGTGAGGAAGGGCGACCGGGTCACCGTCGTGAATGCGATGTCGATGGACGGCTTCGAGAGCAAGACGCTGAACCGGAAGTTCGAGCACATCGTCTTCGGCAATCTCGGCGGCGGGACCGCCGCCGCCGTGTCGGCCCCGCCCCCCGCGCCGGTCTCCTCGCACGGCTCCGCACCCGAAGCCCCGCTGCTTTCGCAGATGGCCGCGCAGCACGCGGCGGCGGCCGGCGGTCCGGCGGATGCCGGCGACGTCACGGTCGCGAAGGCGGAAGGCAAGGACGCGCGCACGGTGGCGCAGGTCTTCGCGGAGCGCCGCTCGCTGGTGAACAGGACCGTGACCGTGCGCGGCAAGGTCGTGAAGGCGAACGCCTCGATCATGGGCCGGAACTGGATTCACATTCGCGACGGCTCCGGCTCACGCGAGAGGAAGGACGACGACCTGACGGTGACGACGCAGGACGGCGCGGCCGTCGGCGACGTCGTGGTCGTGAGGGGCGTCGTTCATGTCGACCGCGACTTCGGAGCCGGCTACTCGTACCCGGTCGTCCTCGAGGACGCGAAGGTCACGCGCGAGCCGGCCTCGACGCGGGCGGACGCGACGCCCAGGTGACGCCGAGCGGGGCGGAGCTCGCGGGCTATCAGGGGCAGCCCGGCTCCTTCGGCGCCCGCGCGGCCGCGCGCTGCGGGAAGCCGGTGGCCTTCCCGACCTTCGAAAGGACGCTGCGCGCGCTTCTCGCCAGCGAGATCGGGTGCGCCGTGCTGCCCGCGGTCAACCGCGTGGACGGGCCGATCCTCGAGTCCCTGGACGTGCTGGCCCGGTCGCTCGCCGAGCCGGAATCGGCGATCGCCGTCGAGGCCGAGATCGAGGTGCCCGTCAGGCTCGTCCTCGCCGCGCCGGAGGGTCTCGCGCTCGAGGGCGTGCGCGAGATCCACTCCCAGGCGGCGGTGCTCAGGCAGTGCCGCCAGCTTCTCGCGCGCCTCGATGCGATTCCGATCGACACGCACGACACGGCGTACGCCGCGTTTCGCGTGAAGGAAACGGGGGGGCCACGGGCCGCCGTCTGCTCGGAGGAGGCGGCGCTCGAGGCCGGTCTGATCATCCTCGAGGAAGACGTGTCGGACGTGCGCCCGAACACGACGCGCTTCTGGCGACTGGCCCGCGCCCGGGAGACCGCGGATCCCGTGCCCCGGAGCGACGTCGCGGCCGAAGGGCCGGCGCCGCGCATCGTCTTCTATACGGGCGTCAAGGCTTCGTCGGCCCTGGCCGAAGCCGGTGCCGAGCTGCTCTCCCTGCCGGGCACGCCGGGTGATCCGATCCGCGGCTTCGCCGTCGTGCCCGAGAAGAGCGTCGCGCGCGCCGCGGCTCTCACGGGCCGGCCCGCGGGCGGGGAGCGTGTGATCTGGCTCGGGCCGGCTCCGGAGTTCGTGCGCCCTCCGAGGATGCGCGACATCCCGAAGACGACGGAGGTGCGCGAGCCGAGCGTCGTCGCCGTGGGGCCGTTCGTCGTGGGTGGAGGCCGCCGCGCGGTGATCGCCGGGCCGTGCGCGGTCGAGTCGCCCGAGCAGGTCGCGCGCCTCGCGCGGGCCGTGGCGCGCGCCGGCGCGACGGCGCTCCGCGGGGGCGTCTTCAAGCCGCGCACGTCCCCCTACTCGTTCCAGGGGCACGGGCTCGAGGCTCTCGGCTGGCTCAAGGACGCGGGGGACGCGGCCGGACTGCCGATCGTGACGGAGGTGATGGCGCCCGCCCAGGTCGGCCCGGTGGCCGAGCGGGCCGACGTGCTGCAGATCGGCGCGCGGAACTGCCAGAACTACGATCTCCTCCGGGAGGCGGGCAGAAGTTCCCGCCCCGTCTTTCTGAAACGCGGGTTCGGGACGACCGTCGAGGAATGGCTCTCCTCGGCCGAATACCTCCTCGACGCGGGCTCGAGGAACGTCATCCTCTGCGAGCGCGGCATCCGCACGTTCGAGAAGGCGACGCGCGGAACGCTCGATCTCGGCGGCCTCCTCGTGGCGCGCAGCCTCACGCATCTCCCGCTCTTCGCGGACCCTTCGCATGCCGCGGGCCGGCGCGATCTCGTGCCGGGTCTCGCGCGCGCGGCGTGGGGCGCCGGCGTCGACGGTCTCATGATCGAGGTCCACGACGCCCCCGAGTCCGCGCTCTCCGACGGGCCGCAGGCTCTCCTCCCCGAGGACCTCGAGGAGCTGCTCGACGAGTTCGGCCTTCTGCCCGGCACGAGCGGCTCGGTGGAGAGGATCCGGCGCGCGATCGACGTCGTGGACGGCGGCATCGCGCGGCTCGCCGCGCAGAGACTCGAGCTCGCGCGGCGCGTGGGCGCCGTCAAGAGAGCCTCCAGCCGCCCGATTCGCGACGAGGCGCGCGAGGCGACCGTGCGCGCGCGTTTCGCCGAGGCGCTCGGAGGCGACACCCCGGCCGCGACACGGCTCGCGGACACCCTCATCGACCTCGCCCTGGAGGCGGAGAAGCCCGACGACGCGTGAGAATCCCGGACGGACGGCCCCGGCCTATTCCCCGACGATCTTGATGAGGACGCGCTTGGCGCGGCGGCCGTCCCACTCGCCGTAGAAGATCCGCTCCCACGTGCCGAAGTCCAGCCGCCCCTTCGTGATCGCCGTGACGACCTCGCGGCCCATGAGCTGCCGCTTGACGTGCGCGTCGGCGTTGTCCTCGCCGGTGTCGTTGTGGCGCCACTGGGAGACCGGGTCGTGGGGAACGAGCGTCTCGAAGAAGCGCTCGTAGTCGCGGTGGAGGCCGCTCTCGTCGTCGTTGATGAAGACGGAGGCCGTGATGTGCATCGGGTTGACGAGGCAGAGCCCCTCCTGGATCCCGCTCTCGTCGATCGCGGCCTGGACCTCGCCGGTGATGTTCACGAATCCGACTCTGCGGGGGACGTGAAGCGTCAGGACCTTGCGATGCGATTTCATCCGCGGTTTTCCACGGCCGGAACGCCCTCGAGAGCCTTCATGCCGGACTCGGCGGCCTTGTGGGTGTCGCTCGTGGGAGGCGTATTCCCCAGGACTTCCTCGTAGAGCCGCCGCGCGTCGGAAAGGCGTCCCGCGGCTCCGTAGAGCGCGGCGAGGCCGAGGCGCGCCTGGTCCGCCTGCGGGGAGGCCGGGGCCTTGAGGAGGATCTCCTCGTAGAGCGTGGTCGCGCGGAGAGCGTTCTGGGCCCTCTCGGCGCCGCGCGCGAGCCGGAGAGTCGCCCGGACGCTCACGTCCAGGTCGCTCGCGCGCGCCGCTTCCTCGAAGACGCGCTCGGCGGCGTCGCCCTGCCCGAGCGTGTCGAGGACCGCGCCCTTCTTCAGCAGCGCCTCTCCGCGCGACTCGGGAATCTCGATCAGCGCGTCGAGGGCCTTGAGAGCCCGCGATTTGTCCTGCGTCCGGACGGCGAGGTCGGCGATCGTCGAAAGGAGGACGGCGCGGGACTCGGTCCGCTCCGTCCTCGACGCGGCCTCCTCGTAGAACGCGAGAGCGACGGCGGCACCGCCCTCGCGTTCGAGGAGAGCCCCGCGCTCGAGCACGTGCTCGAGGGTGACGTCCCCGCCCGGGCTCGGACGGACCGGCGCGACGGCGGAAACCGGTGCCGTCCGGGGAGCCGGCAGGCGCTCTCCCGACGGGAGGCGCGGGGCCCGCTTCGCCCACCACACGCCCAGCACGGCCAGCCCCGCGACGACGAGAGCCGCGGTGAGGAAGCCCGCTCGGGCCGCCTCCTCGCGGGGCATGACCGGGGCCGCGCGCGGCGTCCCTCCCGGGCCGAGAGGCACGGCGCGCGTCGCGGCGGCGGATGGCGGCTCGCCGCCCGGGAGAAGAGACGCGATCTGCCCCTGCGTGTACGGGTCGGGCGGCGCGAGGGATTGCAGTTTCCGGAAGAAGCGCATGAGGTTCAGGAAGTCGCGTTCGAGGCGGTAGAGCTTCGCGAGCTGCAGGAGGAGAGCGAGGTTGTCGGGATCCTTCTTCAGCGCCTCCTCGAGCTCGCGGATGCGCGCGTTGTCGAGAGGCTTCTCGCGCTGTCCGGCGCGCACGGCGGCGGTCTTCAGGAGCGTCTGCGCCGCGGGGTCGTCCGGCGTGCAGGCGACCGTCCGATACGCCGCCCAGAGCGCCTCCTCGGGGGGCGCGCTGGTGTCCGAGAGGAGGCGTTCGGCGGCCGCGGTGGACTCTTTGGCGAGCCGCCGGTTGCGCTCGGAGACGAAGGCGGCGGGATTCTCGAGGAACGTCCGGAACTGGACTCCGGGCCTCGAGACGCTCTCCTTCGCGTAGAGGGTGTCCAGGGCTTCGCACGCGGCGATCGCGCTCGGAAAGCGCCGGGACCGGTCCTTCGCGTGCAGCTTTCTGAGGAACGTGTCGACGGAAGGGGGAATCGACGGGTCGAGAAGAGAGGGAAGGTCGGGCTCCGCCTCCGCGACCCGGCGGAGGGAGGTCGCGATGGAGTCGGCCGTGAAGGGGTTGTACCCGCAGAGGAGCTCGTAGAGGACCGTCCCCATCGAGAAAAGGTCCGTCCGCGCGTCCAGCCCGTCCCCGCGCGCCTGTTCGGGCGACATGTGCGCGGGCGTGCCGACCACCGTGCCCGTGTGCGTGAGGCGCGTGAGGTGCGCGGCGTGGCTGATCCCGAAGTCACCGATCTTCACGCAGCCTTCGCGTGTCCACATGATGTTCTGCGGCTTGATGTCGCGGTGGATGATGCCCTTCGCGTGAGCCGCCGCGAGCCCGGCGAGGGCCTCCCG
>Ga0335081_10021066_pt1 | contig 10551 bp, 8 predicted proteins | sample Lox_Sample_35_FD_206713 | JGI IMG/M metagenome (GOLD analysis project Ga0335081, IMG submission 206713) | Soil microbial communities from Loxahatchee National Wildlife Refuge, Florida, United States - Lox_Sample_3.5 | ecosystem: Environmental > Terrestrial > Soil > Wetlands | place: USA: Florida... | reverse complement strand
GCGCCGTCCGTGCTTCGCGGTCGATCTCCCGGGCTTCGGTGAGTCTGATCGTCCGGCGCGCAACCGCATCTCCGCCTACGCCGAGGACGTGCAGGCCACTTTGGCGGCGCTCGACGTTCACGACTTCACGCTGGTCGGGCATTCGCTCGGGGGTGCTGTCGCCACCGAGCTGGCAGAACGACTGCGCGATGATGTGGCCGCACTGGTGCTGCTCGCGCCCGCCGGCTTCGGGCGCATTCATCTCGCCGAGGCGATCCAACTGCCGGGGATCCGCACGTTGGTCCATCACGCGCTGCCGCTGGCGCTGGCCAACCCCATGACCTCTTTCGGGGTCTACATGGCGGTGGTCGGCAACTGGCATCTGCCCGATCCGGAGCTCGCCGAGCGGCTGCGGAAGAACGCGGTCCGCTGGGCCCCCGGAGCGGAGTGTGCCAACGAGGCAATCACGGCTTCGGGCCTCTCGCCCAGCGCGTTCTACCGGCGCGAGCTCGAATATGCCGGGCCGGTACTGGCGCTGTGGGGAGACCACGATCGGCTCGTCCCGCTAGCGCACCGCGACGGTGTCATGACCGCGTTCCCGCACGCGCAGATCAGCGTTTGGAGGAGAATGGGTCACCATCCTCAGCGCGAGCGCCCGGCCGAGCTTGCCCAGTTCGTCGAAGCCGCCTGCAGCTGTGCCCGTCCGAGCGAACGCACGACGCGCCAGCAGCCCCGGCGCACGGGTGTGCTCGCGGTCCGGTCCACGCCCCCGCCGCTGACAGCCGGCACCGGCGATTTGCCAGCGGTCGCCTAGCGACCAGGCCGAAGCTGGCCGCCGCGCAAGCGCGAGCTCGCACGGCCTCGGCGAGCACATGCGACCAAGAATCCAGCGGTCATCGGGCGCATTGAGCTCCTCTTCGCTGTTTAGCTTCCCTACAGCTGGGGCTAGTGGAACTCGTGGTGAGCTGGTTCGAGCAAGAAGCTGCCCCGCTGTCGGAGCGGCCGGCGAGGGACGACGCGTACGCCCCACGCGCGGCGATCATCAGGCGACAGCTCGTCGAGGGCAAGGTTGTACCGAGCCAGGCGCTGCTCAGGATCAACGAGCCCGTGCTGGCACTGAGAATGAACCATGGTTCCTCGCTCGCCCCGGCGTACGCCCGGCGCCGCTTCCATAGCGTCGAGCAATCGAAGATCCTTCGCCGGTGCTGGGCGCTCGAGCTTCGTTTCACGCACCCCAACAAGATCACCGTAGGCGCCGGGGGCATCGCCGCCGATCGCCCGCGCGGCCAGCGACCGCGCGCTAGCGTCGTGCGCGTACGGACGATCGCTTCGCTACACCTGGCCCTCCACAAGCGAGGGACTCGGCTGTCCTGAGAGGTACCTCGCGGGTCGACAGCGAGCGGCTTATTAAGATCAACCTGGGAGGTCAAGATATGGAGAGTAAGCAGCCAGTGAGTACTCCCCGAGCGGGGGATCTGATCGAGACCCGCGGCATCCACGGCCAACCACCCCGCCGCGGGGAGATCATCGAGCTGCTTGGCGGCGAGGGGCACGAGCACTACCGGGTCCGCTGGGACGAGCAGCACGAATCGATCGTCTACCCCGCCGACGGGGTCGTGATCATCCCACGCGACTAGGCCCAAAAGGCTGGTAGCTGAGCGCAGCCCCGTGGCAACCGGCTCCGCGGATCGCCACCCGCGCCCCGCACGCGGCGCCCGCGCGCGCCCCCGGAGTTGATACGGAGCAGTCGGGCGCCAGCAAGCCCGCAGCCGAGGTGGGTGCGGGTTTCTACTGATTGAAGCCCAGCCCGAACCACGTTAGTTTGCAACATGGTGCCGGCGTCGTAACCGGCGACGACGACGCTGTTATTGAAGATGAGTACTTCTTGGTCAGCGCCACTCGGCGTGTGGCGGTCATACGGATCCGACGGCTAGTTCGGGGGCTGTGGTCGAACGCGTCCGCATCCGATGTCCGGTCTGCAGATTCGCTGTGCCAGCTGTCGTGCTGTGGGCGCTCGGCGATGCATGCCCCCGCTGCGGCGCGCAACTGCGTGCCGCCCGCCCCGGCAGCACAGACGCGATGCCCCGCCCGGAAATCGCTCGCCCGGAGTCCCGAGCGTACCCAGCCGAGAACCCCGCGCGTGCCCGCCGCGGTAGCTCGGGCAGCGTGCATCCTCGGTGGTGACGGCGGTGCGGGTTCGGCAGCTCCCCGAGACGGTCGTGTCGCGGTGGGTGGACTCGTTCAACGCGCGCGATCTCGAGCGGATGCTCGCCTGCCTGTCTGAGGATGTCGACTTTCACCCGGTGAGGATGAGCGGTCTGGGCGCCTCATACCGCGGACATGACGGGGTGCGGGAATGGTTCGCCAGGCTGCGGCGTCTGGGTCACGACTACCGGATCGTGCTTGCGGAGGCGCGTGATGCTGGGGATGGCCGAGTGTTCGCCAGCGGCTCGCTGACCCTCGGGGGAGAGGCCGATGTCGGCCCGTTCTGCGCCCTGCATCGGATCGCCGGCGGGGTGATCGTCTCCGCCCACCAGTACCACAGCGACCCCGACATGATCGAGCAGCTCGGGCTGATCGCATGAGTACAGCCGACCGTCGGAAAAGCGGGCTTTCCCGCCAGGATCCTCGGACGGTTGGGCGAGCGGCGCCGGGCGGTGGAAATGCGGCCTCGTGCGAGGGTCAGCCGCCACGGCGGCTGATCCGGGAGCGCCACGGATGGGCCGCCCGGCTGGCCTGGTTACGGTCAGAGAGCAGGCCGGCATCGGTGGGCTCCCGCACCCGGCTCGAGGCGTCCCACCCATGCTCAGAAGCGGCTCGCCAAGCCCGACCCTCCCCGTGACACGTACGTTCCCACGAGGCCGATCGTGCTGCCCGGTGGCCCGCACGGCTATGGCGTCGGCGTGCACCGGGGCGAGTGGGGTGGCTCGACTGGAGCGCCGGCGTTGATCGGCACGCGCGATCCGGCGAGCAAGGCCCAGAGCTCGGTGTTCCTGAACTGCCCGCGCTGCGGGTTGAGCATCAAGCCGCGGGCGCGCTGGCTGGCGATCGAGCACTGCCCACGGTGCCTGGCGCGCGCCCGGGTCCCGGTCACGCTGTTCGCCTCCCCGTTACGGACCGCGGAGCTGTACCCCGACGGCATGGCGCCCGGTCTGGAGGACCAGCAGACGGTGAAAACGGTCAAGCCGGGTGGGCGATGAGGACCGCTGCGGTTTCGCACGTGCGGCTGGCGGGTGGTGCGTGCGGCTGCGGGTCGCGGTGCTGGCGCCTCTGTGGACTGCGCCGCTGCCTCCAGGCTATGGGGGGATCGAGGCGGTTCTCGACGTGCTCTGCCGGGCGCCGGTTGAGCCCGGTCCAGGAGCCCTGGCGGGAACAGCGACACGATGCGCGCTGACCAACCGAAGATTGCGCCGGCGGGACGGCCGGCCTGGTCGCGATTCGCGTGCAGCGCACGCTGCGCGGCCGATGGGAAGTGGCGGTGCCGGGCCAGCGCAGCGGGATTACCCGCGAGACGCTGGATGGAGCCCGGCGGGTGGCGTACCTGACCGTGGCGCACACTCGCCCCTGCGAGCTGACGTGCACGATGCCTACCACCGCGTGCTTGACCGCGAGCTGATCGACGGCCACCAAATCCCACCCGCCAGCTCGGCACCTCACGCCGAGCATCCCGGTCCGCGGCCCGCCGTCCCGGATCGAACCGAGGGCCCGCGCCCGGGCGACACGCCCGCACCTTCGAGCGATCGCTGCCGGCGAACGCCGCCCAAGAGACGTCGTCCACCGTCGGTCGCGCTCGAGCAACCTACCGATCATGAAGGAGGCCAGTAATGCCGGAGCACTCGCCCGCTGGGACCCGCTCACTGAACTCTCGGAGCTCCGCACTCGGCTTGACCGCATGTTCGACGACTGGCCTCGATTGAAAGCCGCCAACGGGCATGGATGCCGGCGATCGACGTGGAGCGCGGGAACGGCAACCTGACGATCCGCGGCGACGTCCCCGGGATCAAGCCCGAGGACGTCAAGATCGAGGTCGAGGACGACATCTTGACGATCTCCGGCACCCACGAGGAGCACAGCGAAGAGCAGCACAAACGCTACGTGCGCCACGAGCACCGGTGCGGGTCGTTCTCCCGCTCGATGGCGCTGCCCGTCGGCGTCGACGCAACCCAGACCAAAGCCACCACGAAAGACGGCGTGGTCGAGGTGACGGTCCCGCTTCCCCAGGAGGCCAAGAAGGAGACGATCACCATCACCCCGACTGCCGGCTGACGCTTGTCTTCGCGGACCGGCCACGGTCGGAGCCGCCCGGATGCAAGCCCGACGAGCGATCCACCCGAACACCCCGAGCCCCGCAAACGTGAGCACGACCCTTGTTCCTCGAGCTACTACGTGGTCAAGGCACGCGGCCTGACTACCCGCGTGTTCGTGACCCTGGCCCAGGCTGCGACCGCGATTGTCCAGCTAGCCCCCACGCCCGCGACCGTCAACGTCATTACCGGAAGGCGGACACGGCGCCTCACCGACAGCGAGCTGCGCGAGCTCGGACAGCATGTCCGAGCCTGCGCGGGCACGCGCGAGCAGCAGGTCCAAGCGATCCGCTCGCATCACGACGAGCACCTCAGGCCGCGCCGGCCGCTCCGGCCCGCCCGACAACCGGGCTCGTCCGGTCGGCCAGACGCGATCAGGATCCACGACACAGGCCATCCTGACGCCGACCGCTAGACGCGATCGTGACCAACACGGTGCCGGTGACAGCGGCGTGATCGCCGATCACGCCGGCCGGCCCAGCCGCTATCTGACCGACGGGGTCGCTCTCTACCGGGTCGGCGGGATCCTCGGCAACCCCGGCCAGTTTGTCGCGCTCGAGAACTGCCATACGCTGGAGGCGGTCCTGCTGTCGATCAAGGAGCTGGAGTCCGACGGTTTGCGCGCGGTCATCCCTGCGGGCGCCCACAGCGGGCGCGAGCGCGTTGCGGCATAGGCAACCGGCGCTCATCGGCTCGCCGAGTGCATCGACCTCCTCGAGCGCCGTCCGGCAGCGCGGCGAGTACGCGACCGGGCAGGAGGTGCGGGGGTTCGCATCGAGGTCTGGCAGGCTGGCAGGCAACGCCCGCAGCTCGTCGAATGCACGCTGCGCATCTCCCCGATCGCGATGGACCAGAGTTTTAAGCTGTGAGGATCGTCCGGATCGCCGGGTTCGTCGAGGGACGGCGGCCCGCGTGAGGAGACTGTCGGGCGGGAGCAACGGCGCGGCTCGAGGATGTCGGATCTGTTCTCCGCGGAGGTGGTTTGGTTGTGAACGGTGGTGACGGGCGTAGCGTCGGGCTCGTGAGACGCGGAGCGGAGCGGGTTGCTCGCGTGTACGCGACGCTGTCGATGGCGTACGAGGCGATCGTGCGGATCAGGCAGCGGCTGCCGCTGTTCGAGGAGATCTGCCGGGTGCTGGTCGAGCGGGGGCAGTTGCGGATGGCGTGGGTGGGTGAGGTCGACGATCAGGGATGGATCATCCCGATCGCCCACGCGGGGGTCACTGACGGGTACCTCGACCAGCTGCGGATTTCGGTGCGCGACGTTGCGGAGGGCCGGGGGCCGACCGGCACCGCGGCGCGGGAACGCCAGCATATGCTCGTCACCGACCTCGCGACGGACGAGCGGATGGCACCGTGGCGGGGGGCAGCGCTGGCGCGGGGATACCGATCTTCAGCTGCTTTCCCGCTGGTGGTGGACGATCGGTGCGTTGCGGTGCTGACGGCGTACGCGTCCGAGCCAGGCTTCTTCGACAAGCAACAGGTGGAGTTGTTTGACCGGCTGGCCGCCGACCTGTCGTTCGCGTTGGAGGCGATGGAGCGCGAGGAGCGGCGCCGGGCCGCCGAAGCGGAACTGCGCTCAAGCGAGGAGCGGTTGCGGGCGGCTGAGGCGGGGCGCCAGTCGAGCGAGGAGCGGTTGCGGGCGGCTGAGGCGGGGCGCCAGTCGAGCGAGGAGCGGTTCCGGGCGACGGCCGCGTCGCTGCTCGACTCGTTCACGATCGTCTCACCGGTTCGCGATCCGGGCGGCGAGATCATCGATTTTCGTCACGAATACATCAATGACGCCTATTGCGCGCTGGTTGGCTTTGACCGCGAGCGGTTGCTCGGTCATCGCCTCGGGGAGCTGTTTCCGCAGTTCCCGGGCAGTGACCGGTTCGCGGTCTACCGCCGGGTGGCCGAGACCGGCGAGCCGTGCCGAACCGATGCGGTCCATGGCGAGGAAGCGTGGGCGGGGACGCTGCTCGGCAGTCGGGTGATCGACACGGTGATCGTCCCGTTGGGCGAGAACCTGGTGGTGTCGGCCCGTGATGTCACCGAGCGCAAGCGCGATGAGCGGGAGTTGCGGCTGCGGGGCGAGTTGCTGGAGCTGGCCCATGACGCGGTGATCGTGCGTGATCCGGTCGAGAGTCGGGTCAGGGTCTGGAACCGCGCGGCGGAGACGATCTACGGCTACAGTCGCGCGGAGGCGATCGGCCGGATCACCCATGAGCTGTTGGGAACCGTGTTTCCCGAGTCCCGGGAGGCGGTCGATGAGGCGCTCGCGCGGGAGGGACAGTGGGAGGGCGAGTTGCGCCACACCCGCAAGGACGGGACGGTGATCGTCGTCTCCAGCCGCCAGACGCTGGCGCGCGACGAGGCCGGCCGCCCGCTGGCGATCATGGCGCTCAACTCCGACATCACCGCGCGCAAACACACCGAGGAGCAACTGGCGCGCACGGCCGGCCTGCTCGAGCGCACCCAGCAGATCAGCAAGACGGGCGGCTGGGAATACGACCTCGCCACCGACAATCTGACGTGGACGGACGAGGTCTATCGCATCTACGGTCTCGACCCGGCATCCGATCCACCCGACGTGCCGAACGCGATCGCCGCCTACGACCCCCACAGCGCCGCGATCATCGAGGCGGCGTTTGCGCGTCTCGTTGCAGACGGCGAGCCCTACGACCTCGAGCTCGGCTTGGTCCGGGCCGACGGTGAGCGAATCTGGGTCAGAACCATCGGCCGGGCGGCGATCGAGGACGACGGTCGCATTGTCCGCGTCGGCGGCCACATCGCCGACATCACCGAGCGCAAACGCGCCGAGGAAGAGCTCGCAGAGACCACCGGCCTGCTCGAGCGCACCCAGCAGATCAGCAAGACGGGCGGCTGGGAGTACGACCTCGCCACCGGCAAGCTGACGTTAACCGACGAGGTGTACCGGATCTACGGCAGCAGCGAGCGGGGGTCAGGTCCAGTTGAGCCGGAGCGAGTGATCTCGGCCTTCGACCCTGAGAGCGCCCCGATCATCACCGCGGCGCTCGAGCGCCTGGTCGCCGACGGCGAGCCCTGTGATCTTGAGGTCGAGCTGATCCGCGGCGATGGACAGCCGATCTGGGTCCGCGTCGTCGGCGAGGCGCTGATCGAGGGCGGCCGCGTCGTCCGCGTGCGCGGGATCATCGCCGACGTCAACGACCGCCGGCTGGTCGAGGAGGAGATCCGGACGCTGAACGCCGAGCTTGAGCAGCGGGTCGCCGCGCGCACCCTGGAGCTGGAGCGGGTTAACCGCGAGCTTGAGACGTTCGCGTACTCGGTCTCGCACGACCTGCGTGCGCCCCTGCGCGCGGTCGACGGGTTCAGCAAGGTACTGCTCGATGACTACGCCGAGCAGCTCGGCCGTGATGGGCGTCACTATCTCGAGCGTGTCCGCGCCGGCGCGGTCCGGATGGGCACGCTGATCGACGAGATTCTGAAACTCTCCCGTCTGTCGCGGCAGCCCTTCGAGCGCGAGCCGATCGACCTCAGCGCCTTGGCCAGAGAGATCGTTGCCGAGCTGAGCAGCGTCGAGCCTGACCGCCACGTCGAGGTCGAGATCGAGGATGGGTTGGTCGCCGAGGCCGATCGCGGGCTCGTGCAGAGCGTGCTGCAGAATCTGTTCGGCAACGCCTTCAAATTCACGGCAAAGGCGGATCGCCCTCGCGTTCGCTTCGGGGCGGTCGAGCAGGACGGCGTGCCGGTGTACTTCGTGGCCGACAACGGCGCCGGCTTTGACATGGCGCACGCCAAGGGGTTGTTCCACCCCTTCCAGCGGCTTCACCGCGAGAGCGAGTTCCCGGGCACCGGAATCGGCCTGGCCACCGTCGTGCGCGCCGTGCATCGCCACGGCGGCGCGATCTGGGCGCGCGCCGCCGTAGATCAAGGTGCGACGTTCCACTTCACCCTAATGCCCGGCGCACACCCGCCGGCGGACGCCGCCACCGGCGAGGACGTCGCCCCCCGCTGGCAGCCCACAGTCCGAGAAAGCAGCCGATGATCACCGACGCGCCAGCGGTTCTGCTGATCGAGGACAACCCGACGATGAGGAGCTGACCCTCCGCGGGTTCAGACACACGGATCTCCAGAACCCAGTCGACGTCGCGCGCGACGGCCAAGAAGCCCTCGACTACCTATTCGGGACCCATGACCAAGCGGCTAAGCCCATACCGGTCGTCGTGTTGCTCGACCTCATGCTGCCGCGCGGGTCGACGGTTTAGAAGGCCTCCAGCGGATCCGCGCGGAGGAGCGCACCCGCCGGCTGCCCGTGGTGATCCTGACCAGCTCAAGCGAAGAACGCGATCTCATCAACAGATACGACCTCGGGGCCAACAGCTAAGTCCGCAAACCCGTCCGCTTGAAGAGTTCGCCACTGCAATCGCACAGCTAGGCGTCTACTGGCTCCTGATCAATGAACCAGCACCGCCAAGCTGACAACCATCACCTCAAAGCGGCGCTCGCGGCGCCTCTCGCGAACGGCGTTCGAGTCGACGACCACCCGTGCTTCCCGATCAGCCATCCGAAGCGATGGAGCAACTGCAGGCTCTGTGCGTCGCTCGCGGCGTGCGGTAGCAACTCCGGCGCACCGATGGCTGTGTGGCATCCCCTTCGAAGAGCGATCGATCGGGCAAGCCGACGAGTGCGCGGTTCCAGCGCGCCGAGTGGCCGCCGCCGTTGCGAGTCGGAATCCAGCAATGCTTCGGCTCGCCCTGCCCGGGCGGCATACGGCGGCAGTGGCCGCTCGCCGCGCTGCGCCCTCCGCGCCACCCGAGCGTTGGTACAGGGTCGGGCCTGGTGACGTGGACGGGCTCAGGGCGCTTTCCCGGCATGAAGAGTTTCCCGGGCACCGGGTCGGCGGATGAGGGGGTGTTGTTCCTCGGCGTCGATGTCTGTCGTTAGCGCGTCGAGTTGTTGTGCGGCTCGTCGAGCACGATGCCCTCGGGGGTGATTTTGAACTCGCGGACGTCGGGGTCGTGTCGGCTGGCGCGGGTTTTGAGCACGGTCAGGGCACGCCGGAGTTGCGCGTCCCGGGGCACGAACTGGAGCAGGATGACGTTGTCGGAGAGGTGGGAGATGCCGTCGTCGGTTACCTGGGTGATGCCGAACAGGGCTGGTGTTTCCTGGCTCATCATGACGCTGATCTGTTGGTTTGCGCAGTGCTGCAGCAGTGAGTAGAGGTATTCGCGAAAGCGCAGTTCGTCTACGGCTGCGCGTCGGAGGTCTCCGAGGCTGTCGATGAATACCCGGCGCGCGCGGGTCCGCTCGATGACCTCGAGGAGTTCGTAGAACCATTCGTCTAGGTAGAGGTCCACGGGTGAGCGGTACATGAGCTCGACCGATTCACTGGCTACCGACCAGCCGTAGCCCTTGACGATCCGATCGAGCTGGGTGGTGTTCTCTTGGAGGGTCGCGATGACCCCGGTTTCCCCCGCGGCGGCGCCGTTGAAGATGAAGTGCAGCCCCATGAGCGTTTTTCCTGACCCTGAGGGCCCGGCCACCATGGTGGACGCGCCTGGCCAGTAGCCATCGGCGAGCATCTGGTCGATCGCGGGGATGCCGGAGGACACGCGCTCGGCTTGCAGCTCGTATGTCTCGACGGGGACGCTTTCCGCGAGCCTGGGAAATACATGCAGGCCGTCGTGGGCGATGCGGTAGGCGTGCTCGCCTGACATGAATCCGCTGCCGCGCAGTTTGAGGACCTCGAGGTGACGGATCGCGCGTTCGGCTTCCCGGCGTGTGCTGAGCGAGATGATTGCGTCGGCGACCGCGAATTCCGGTGCGGTCGCGATTTCCTCGCGGCTGTATTCGCCGACCCAGAACGTGGTCGTCGGGAGGGCGGTGAGGATCCCGGCGAGCTCATGCAGGAAGTGACGGAAGGATTGTCGGTTCGCCGCGTAGGCCGACAGGGCCTTGAAGCTGTCGATCGCGATCACGCCCGGCTGACGCTGTGTGATCAGCGCTCGGAGGTGGGCGAGAACGTCGTCGAGGCCGCCGTCGTTGAGCGTCTGGCCCAGGTCGTCGAAGAACACGCTGGTCCCGATCGCCCGGGCATCGAAGAAGGCAAGGCTTTGGCCGTAGCGCACGATCTTCTCGAGCGGTTCTGAGACCGTCGAGAGATACACGCCCGGCCGCGTCGCCGAGGCGTTGTGGAACATGAACTGCTCCGCGAGGATCGTCTTGCCGCTGCCCGGCAGACCGATGATCATGTTCAGCGCGTTCGCCGGCAGCCCCCCGCCGAGAACCGCGTCCACGTGTCGGT
>Ga0335081_10021063_pt1 | contig 10552 bp, 8 predicted proteins | sample Lox_Sample_35_FD_206713 | JGI IMG/M metagenome (GOLD analysis project Ga0335081, IMG submission 206713) | Soil microbial communities from Loxahatchee National Wildlife Refuge, Florida, United States - Lox_Sample_3.5 | ecosystem: Environmental > Terrestrial > Soil > Wetlands | place: USA: Florida... | reverse complement strand
TCGACGAGATGCTGCTCGGGTGAGGCGAGCGAAATAGTGTAGGTGATCTCGGATGGCGCGGCGCCCGCGGCTCGAATCGAGATGAAGAGAATTGCGAGGCAAAGTGCGCGGGCAGTGTGCGTGATCCTCTGAGTCATTGGTTCTCCGCCGAATTGTTGTTCGACAACTCGCGCAAGCGGGCTGGAAGTTTTTCGTAGATGCCGCCGAAGCCGCCGTTGGAGAGGATCGCGACGACGTCCCCGTGACGCAGTTCGGGAACGATGGATTGCACGATCGCATCGGCATCAGCCAAAAGGCGTGCCGGACGGCCATTCTGCTGAATCTCAGCGGCGAGAGCGGGCAGTTCGAGGCGCTCGTTCTCGGGAATCGCTTCCGAGCGGAATACGTTGGCAACGACGATCTGGTCGGCTTGAGCGAGGCTGCGGGCGAGATCGGTTTGCAGCACGCGGCGGCGGAGCGTGTTGGAGCGCGGCTCAAGAATGGCCCAGACGCGTGATCCGGGATAGCGGGCGCGAAGTGCATTCAAGGTTCCGGCAATTGCTGTGGGATGATGCGCGAAGTCGTCGATGATGGTGATGCCGTTGACCTGCGCCTTGACTTCGAGACGACGCTTGACGCTTTTGAAAGTCTGCAGCGCGGCGGCAATGGCCTCTTTGGAGATGCCGCAGGAGTGCGCGAGAGCTGCGGCGGCGGTGGCGTTCCAGACGTTGTACTCGCCGGCCAATGCGAATTCGAGGTCGGCCCAGGGCTGGTTGTCGTGAAGGACGGTCCAGGTGGTGCGCCCGGGATCGAGACCGAGATTGGCGATTTTCCAGTTGGCACGCGGGCCGGAACCATAGCGATCCACCGGACAGAATGCCTTCGCGAGAACGCGCTCGAGGCTGAGGCTTTCGGCTGATCCTGCGGCGGCTCCATCGAAGGCGACGATGCGCCCGCGGCGCGGAACGAGATTCACAAGGCGCTTGAACGCGGTTTCGACGGCCTCGAGATCTTTGTAGATGTCGGCATGGTCGAACTCGACGGAGGTGAGAATCACCGAGTCGGGAAAGTAGTGGAGAAATTTAGGTCCCTTGTCGAAGAAGGCGGTGTCGTATTCGTCGCCTTCGAGGATGAAGTGCTTGCCCTTGCCAAGATGAAAGCTGGATCCGAAATTTTCGGCGATGCCTCCGATGAGGAAGGAAGGGTTGAGGCCGGCGGAGTGGAAGATCCACGAAAGCATCGATGTCGTCGTGGTCTTGCCGTGGGTTCCGGCGACCACGAGGACTTCCTTACCGCGCAGGAATTCGTCGTGGAGAAGTTGCGGTAGCGAACAAAAGTCGAGACGCTGATCGAGGACGTGCTCCAGTTCGACGTTGCCGCGCGAAATGGCGTTGCCGATGACGACGAGGTCGGGCCGAGGCTCGAGATTGGTGGCATCGAACGGCTGGGCGACGGGAATGTCGAGGCTGCGGAGAAAGTCGGACATTGGCGGATACGCCGCCGCATCGGAGCCGGTGACGCGGAATCCGCGGTGCTTGAGCATTCCGGCGAGAGAGGCCATGGCGGTGCCGCAGATGCCGATCAAGTGGATGTGTTTAGCGTTCGTCATACTTTTCAAAATCAATCAACCATAAAGGGCACTAAGGTTCACGAAGGATCGATAACCGATGATTCTTCTATGCTCAGGCTTGCTGCGGCTTTTCGAACTGAGAGTCTTGCTCGCACTCCGAATGGGAGCGTGATGTTGTTGCTGCTGACGTGGCCGGATTTCAGGCCGTAGGCGACAGGGATGCCTAAGTCGCCGGTGATCCGCTGGATGACTTCGGGCAGCGTGTAATCCTGATTTGGCGACTGAATGCAGTCGAGCATTTCTCCGAAGACGATGCCGCGGACAGCGTTGAGATGTCCGGCGAGTTTGAGTTGCATCAGCATGCGGTCGATCTGGTACGGCTTGGCGGCGACATCTTCGAGAAAAAGAATAGTGCCCTCGGTTTTAATTTCGTATGGAGTGCCGAGTGAGGCGACGAGGATGGAAAGACAGCCGCCGTAGAGCGTGCCTTCGCCTTCGCCTTCTTTGAGGGCGCGGACAGTGTCGCTGACAGGAACGGCCCAGGAAGCGGCGTTCGACAACGCTGATCGCCAAGAGGTCAGATCGATTCCGTCGGTGTGATTCCAGTCTTTGGAGACCATGGGGCCGTGGAATGTGACCAGGCCTGCGGCATCCAGAAAGTGGGTGAGCAGGCAGGTGATATCGCTGTATCCGACGAAAATCTTGGGATTCTTCTTGATCTTTTCTAAATCGAGTTCGGGCAGGAGATAGTTTGCGCCGTATCCGCCGCGGGCGCAGACGATGGCGCGGACGTCGTCCCGGGTGAACATCTCTTCGAGTTCGCGAGCCCGGCGCTGGTGCGATCCGGCGAAGTAGAGGTCGCGGTCGAGAATGGAGTCGAAGTAGAACGGGCGGTATCCGGCGCGGCGCAGGGCTTCGCATCCCGCTGCAAGATCGGCCTGATTGACGTTGCTGGCAGGCGCGACGATACCGACGGTATCGCCAGGGCGAAGCGCGGGAGGCTTGACGGGATGTGGTCGCGAAGCTGGCATCGAGCTGGAGTCAGACAAAGAAGAATTCTCCCTGACAAATCAGGCGCGCCGATCCGCGGAGGAAGATGTTGTTGCCTTCCCTGCGGACGGTTTGCGTGCCTCCGGGCGCATGAACTTTGACGGGCGATTCGGCGTGGCCGCAAGCGATGGCGGCAACGGCGGAGGCGCAGGAACCGGTGCCGGAGGATTGTGTTTCTCCAGCGCCGCGCTCGAAGAAACGCGCGCTCACGTCGTGCTTGCCGTTGAGCGTGACGAATTCGACGTTGACTCCTTCCTTGAAGTGCGGGAGGCGCTGGATCCGGGCGGCCTGGGCCTGCCAGTCGTCCGCGAATTGCGGGACGAAGATCACGTAGTGCGGATTGCCCAGGGAGACGGGGATTCCGCTGACCTGTTGTGATCCGAGCGGCAGAGTCAATTCCGACTCGACGACGGCCGGGCCCATCTCGATTTCAAATTCATAGTCGCGGTCGGTGCGGGAGATGAGGGAGCAGATCTTCGTGCCGGCTCCCGTGAGAATCGAGACTCGTTCTTTATTCTGTGTCGAGCATATGTATGCGGCTACGCAGCGCGTGCCGTTGCCGGAGATTTCGGCCTCGGAACCGTCGGCGTTAATGAGGCGGATCTCGACGTCGGAGGAAAAATGAGGAGACATCCACTCGACTCCGTCCGCGCCGACGCCATTGTGGCGGTCGCAGATGCGGCGTGTGAAATCGGCAATATTGACGGGGGCGACGGCGGCGTCGATTAAGAGGAAATCATTGCCGCAGGCGCTGGCCTTGAGAAAAGGAATCGCGCCGGGGCTCACTGGATCGCCAACTTCCCCACGTCTCGCAAAAGCGGCGAGACATGGGGCAGACGCACGATATGGGGCACCCCGATCACGCCATAGTGGATCGATAAAATTCTCATGCGATGGCCGGATTTTATCATTCGCAACGCGGTGCTTCGTTGCCAGAGGTGATTACCGCGCGCGGTAGAGGATGGCGCGAGGCTGTCCGCTGACGTGGATCTCGACAACTTCCGGCAGATGCAGATTGTGGACGGCCTGCCAGACCGGATCTCCGTCGAGGGCGAGAACGTAGTTGGCGTACTTCGAAGGATCTGCGAGGGCGCGCTCCCACAGGCCGTCGGCATCGGTGGGCTGCTTCCACACGCGGTGGTTGCCTTCGTTGATGGTGTGGCTGAGCGGAAAGCCGGCGCGCTCGAGAGCTCCGACCTGATCGCCGAGATACATGAGCAGCGTGGCGTCAGGTGGAAGCTTTTCGATCCAGGTGGCGAGATCGGATTGCAACTGGTTGCGCGTGCGCATGTTCAGCTGGGCTTCGACGAGACAGGTTGGGCCTGCGTACCAGATCGATGCGTAGCTCGCGGCCAGCAAGACGAAGATCGCAAGAAAGCAGGCGGTGCGGAGACGCGAGTTCCACGATCTTGATTGCACGACGACGTAGATGGCCGTGCCGAGTGCGAAAGCGAACGCGGGAACGAGTTGCAAGCCGTAACGCAGGTTGTAATGCGAGAAGGGCCACCATTGCGGGACGAAGATCGGGACGCCTCCGTAGGCGATGGAGAGGGCGTAGAACGGCACGGGAATCAGCAGCAGAAGAAGCGCCAAAGCTGACGGCGAGAGGACACCGAGCCATCGCGTATCGGGAGAATCCAGCTTCTTGTCAGGCCGAGGAGAGTTGGCCGAGATCGCTTTCTTCTTCGCTCCAAGGTAGATCACAGCGAGGAGCATGCCGAGGGTCAGAAGAATCCAGACGCGTTGCAGCCATTGGTTCTCGGCAATGTTGTCTTCGGCGGATTTCACGAAGTACATCCCGGCGAGAGCGATGTTGCGGCTACCGGGGTGACCGGGATTCGAGGTCGATTGCGTTCGGCGCTCGATGGCCTTGGCCGAGTAAGGTCCGTTTTCGAATTCGAGTGGATTGCGGTAGATGATGCCGTTGTAGGCGAACCAGAGCGCGGGAGCGACGGCGGCGATCAACAGAAATTTCACTGCGTGTTTGCGCAGGTTTGCCGTCTCAGGCTTGTTCGCAAAAAAGATCACCTGCAGCAGGACAACGCCAACCATTGCGGCGGCGAGGAACCATCCGTCGTAGCGGGTGAGGCAGGCTGCGGCGAGACAGAGGCCGCATTTGGTTAGCGCCTTCGGATCGCGCGCGGATTCGATGAAGAAGACGACCGCCCAGATGAAGAAGGCGAGATAGAGCGATTCGCCCATCGCGGTTGACTGCATGTAGATCAGGTTCGGATTGGCGGCTAGGACGAGCGCGGCGATCCATCCAGCGGCCTTGGCGGCTGTGTCCGGAACGGTGCTGCGAGAAAGTGCGCTGCGGGTCAGGCGGAAGATGCCGATCACTGCGAAGACGTATCCGGCCATGGACGGAATCGATCCACCGGCACCGGTTTGCCACATGCGCATCGAGACGATGAATGGAATGATCAGCAGGTGCGGCAGGGGCAGCCAGACGGTGCCGAGTTGCAGCAGGCCGGGGGTTTTGGAATCGAAGACGCGGCGCGCGATGTTGATGTGGGCGATGGCGTCTCCGTAGAGCATGACTTCGCCGTTGCGGAAGTAGAACAGGAAGGACAGGATGGCGGCGACCATCGCGAGCCAGGAGAGCAGGCGCGTTTCAGAATCCCAGAGGGACGCGGGAGGCTCGGGATTGCGGCGTTTGGGCATCGAACCGTCGTTGGTCGCTGGTCGTTCGCACTCCCAAGACTCGGGGCTTCGCCCCTCGGAACGGACGACCCTACCGCTTTACTCCAAGTGCGTTAGTTCGCGGAAGATCTGGAAGCGGGCGTTGATTTCTTCGCGCGTCAGATGCTGCAGGCGGTCGGTACCGAAACGCTCGACGGCGAACGACCCCATGACCCCGCCGTAAAACAGAGCGCGCTTCAGGACTTCACGATTCAATTCTTTCTGCGAAGCGACGTAGCCCATGAATCCTCCGGCAAAAGAATCGCCGGCACCGGTCGGGTCCTGCACTTCATCGATGGGAAGCGTCGGAGCGCGGAACGGATGGCGTCCGATGCCGAACGCGCCTTCGCGGAAGAAGATGGTCGCGCCGTATTCTCCGTGCTTGATGACCAGAGCCTTCGGGCCCATCGCGAGAACTTTCTGCGCGGCGCGGGGGAGATTTGTCTCGTGCGCGAGCATCTTGGCTTCGGTGTCGTTGATTAGCAGCACGTCGACGAGTTTCAGAGTTTCCGCAAGTTCTTTCGGCGTGCGATTGATCCAGTAATTCATGGTGTCGCAGCCGGTGAGGCAGACGTTTTTCATCTGCTGCCGAACGTGAGCTTGCAAGGTCGGCTGGATGTTCGCGAGAAAGAGGAAGTCGGAGTCTTCGTATTCTTTGGGAATGCGCGGCTGAAACGTCTCGAAGACGTTGAGGTGTGTGAAGTCGGTCTTGGCTTCGTTGAGATTGTCGGTGTAGGTGCCTCCCCAGCGGAAGGTTTTTCCTTTCGCGCGCTCGAGGCCGCGAATATCGATGTTGTGATCGCGGAAGACTTTTTCCTGCTCAGCGCCAAAATCCTCGCCGACAACGGCAACGATACGCACCTGGGTAAAGTAACTCGCGGAAAGCGAAAAATATGTGGCCGCTCCGGCGAGAACGTTTTTCACGCTGCCGGAGGGGGAAGTCACATCATCGAAGGCTACGGAACCGACTACCAGTATGCTCATCGTTCTTGGATTTCCTTTTGAATTCGAGTGCTCGCGCAGAAAAACCTTAACCACAGAGGACACAGGGAAGCACAGGGGAAATTCATTTTCTCTTTGCGGATTTCAGATACTTTCCGACTATCAGGTTCAGCTTTTTCTTTGTCGCTGCCGGAATTGTTTTGGGATCGGTCAGGATCGCGTGGGCCAGGGCCGATCCGCATTTGCAGGAGCGGTCGCGGGGCATGTCGGCGACGGTCTGGCGAACCACTTTGCAGGCATTCTCGGCATTCTTTATGAGGACGGCGACGATCTGATCGACCGTGACCGAGTCGTGATGCGGATGCCAGCAGTCGTAATCCGTGACCATGGCGACCGTGACGTAGCAGAGTTCGGCCTCGCGGGCGAGCTTGGCTTCCTGCAGGTTGGTCATGCCGATGACGTCCATGCCGAGGCCGCGGTAGACATTCGATTCCGCGAGCGTGGAAAACTGCGGTCCCTCCATGCAGAGATACGTGCCGCCGTGCTTGCCGGTCACTCCGGCTTTCTGGCAGGCGGATTCGACGACGCGCGCGAGCTCTCCGCAGACGGGATCGGCGAAGGCGATGTGGGCGACAATGCCGTTGCCGAAAAATGTGTCGACGCGATGGCGGGTGCGATCGAAGAACTGGTTGGGGATGACGAACTCGAGTGGCTTATGCTCTTCCTTAAGCGATCCGACGGCGGAGATGGAAACGATGCGGTCGATGCCGAGCTGCTTGAATCCGTGAATGTTGGCGCGGAAATTCAGTTCGGAAGGAAGGATGCGATGGCCGCGTCCGTGGCGGGCTAGGAAAGCGACTTTGCGGCCTTCGAGCATGCCGCAGACGTAGGCGTCAGAGGGCGATCCGAAGGGAGTTTTGAGGCGAACTTCCTTGATTTTGGTGAGGCCGGGCATGGAATAGAGCCCGCTGCCGCCGATGATTCCGATCTCTGCTTGAGGCAAGCATCCTCCAGAATGCTTTGGGTGCTGAATGCAAACTGGTGATTATACAGGAGGGATTTGCGGCTTCGTGTCGGCGCGTGGAAGGTCAATTAACCACAAAGGTCACGAAGGCCCACGAAGGTTGCGACACCACGCAGGCTTACTGCTTCGCGAATACAATTTGATTTGTATGAGGGCCACGATTGTTCTCTGCGTGTTGCTGTTGCTCTCCGGGAGCCTGTGGGCCAGGAAGAAGGGTCCGGCCGGGCCTCCGCCGCAGTCGGTGACGGTTCCGGCGGTGATTGATCACAATCGCGTCATCATCAACGCCGACATTTCCCTGCCCGATGGTTCGACGCAGACCATTCGCGCGTGGGTGGATAACGGGAATCCCGATCTGTATGTTTCGCGGCGCGTGGCGGCTTTGCTGGGGCTGAACGTGACTTGCAGAGACAAGGAATGCTCGGCTCCGCCGCCGGAGAAAATCACGATTGGCGGCATGGCAATTCCTCTGGGCGATGTGAAAGAAGCGAAGATTCCGCTGCGTCCGGTGAACGCTGCGGCGGTGCTGGCATTGGGCATGAAGGCGGAGATGAATATTCCTTCGACGGTGCTGCGGCATTACGACGTGCTGGTCGATTTTCCGGAGCGGAGATTTACGATCGGCGGGCCAGGATCGATTCACTTCCAGGGGGTGCAGACCAAAGTTGAGGTGAATGCGGAGAATGGGCTGATCCAGGTGCCGAGCAAGATCGAGAACAAGAAATACAATCTGGCTCTCGATCTGGGGTCGTGCATAAGTTTTCTGTCAGAAGATCTTTTCGACAATCTCGCGGCCGCAAATAAAGACTGGCCGCGGATGACAGGCGCGGTGGGTTCCGCGAATACGTGGGGCGCACAGGAAGAAGTGAATTGGAAGGTCATGCGGTTGGGGCGGCTGCAGTATGGACCGCTATTTCTTACGAATGTGCCGATGGTCTCATTGCCCAAGCCGGTGATGGATTTTTTTGAGAAGCGAGCTGGGATGCCGACCGAGGGCCTAGTTGCATCAGAGGCGTTGCAGAATTATCGCGTCGGGCTGGATTACGCGCATTCGATGGTGTACTTCGATATTGGGCGGCTGGCCACCTTGCCGGATTTTGATGTTGTGGGGCTAATTCTGCGGCCGGAGGACAACGGGAATTACACGATCCTGGGCGTGGCTGACTTCGATGGCAAGCCGTCGGTTGATGAAGTGCAGGCTGGCGATCGATTAGTTGCGGTGAACGATATTGCGGTCACGGGCGCGACTATGGGGCAGGTTTGGTCTGCGCTCGGAGGGAGTCCGGGGCAGGAACGGAAGCTGACCGTGGAGCGTGCGGGAAAGCAGTTTGCGGTGGTGGGTATCGTGCGGCATTTTCTGGGGGACTGATTTTTCACCACGGAGGCGCTGAGGCACGGAGAAGTCGACGGGGAAATCCATCTGACGAGCGGATTGATTCCCGATCGGAACCACCGACGAGCGTTCGAAACGAATTAGTTACACGTTCTTTCTCGGTGACTCTGTGGCTCCGTGGTGAAATATCCCCGTGTTATTTCGGTTGTGGCGTCGGCGGGAAGACTTCTTTTTCCAGCGTCGCTGTCGTGGCGGGATCGACGCTTTCGGAGACAAAGACTGTGTCTCCTTCCTGGTCTATCACGACTGGGCCTTCTTCGGTATTCCAGGTGTGACGGCCGCTCAGTGAGTGCGGCGCTTTGGCATCTTTTGCGTCGGGATCCGGTTTCGGCGCTGATGTCCCCACTTCATCCAGCTGCTTATAGCGATTCTTCAGAGAATAGGCATAAATGCCTGCGAATTGGGAGGCTGCATCCTTGCCCGACCAGCGCGAAACGTAGAGCAGGGCCAGTCCACCGGTCTGCGGCGGGCTTGTTGGGGCGGCGGACTTGATCTTGCCAGCGTAGTAGTATCCGCCGCGCCAGTCGGGATACATGACCTTCGAAATCGGGCGTCCGGCATATTGTTCGATCAGGACCGCGACGTCGAATTCGCCCATCGCTCCAATGTCGAACTTCTGATAATTCTTAAAGTCTTGCTTGAAGTCTGGAATGTGCATGGGCTCGATCTTTTCGCCGGAGAGATAGGTGTCGGGCTGCATGATCTGGCGCGTGGTGTGCGGAGGATTCTGGAGCACGGCGTTGAATCCCTTCTCTTTGCCTCCGGCCTGCATCAGCTTGATGACGAAATCCATGCCGTAGCTGTAGGGGAAGGTCAGCGACTCTTTCAGGAAGATTGGCGCGGTATTGAAGACCTTCGTGCTCGGCGAACCGGTTAAGGTTTCGTCCTCCATGGCGCCGACGAGCGCGGGCGAGTTCGTGATGGAGTGGCCGGTGGGGGCAATGGCGTATTGGAACATCATGGCCTGCGCCTGGCCTTCGATAACGGCTTCACGCGCGTTATCGATTTCGTCGTTTTCGATGTCGGCGGGGGTCGGGTCGCGTTTGATTTCGCCGAGATCCTTGTCTCCCTTTTTCATCCACTTCTGAAGGTTGATGTCCTGATCCTGCAGCGCGTGGGTGAGTTCGTGGGCCATGACGGGCTCCTGCTCTTCGATGGGAACCCAGTCGAGCAGGTTGACGGTCTTCGTCTTGGGATCGTAGTAGCCGGCGACTTCTTCGCGAAGCAGCGAGACGAGGAAGGTTTGGAGATCGAAGTCGCGCGGGAGCAGTCCGAATTTTTTGAGGACGAGTTCGGAGCGGCGCAGGCGCTGTGTGTCTTGATCGTTGAGATGCTTGGTCAGGTAGGAGACGACTTCATCGCGGCTGGTCAGCTTGCGCTTCACATCGCGCTTGATCGGCAGGCCGGTTTCTTTGCTATCGAATTCCAGGATCTCGTCGACCGAGTGGAAGAGCTCCTCGGCCTCGCGCGGAGTGATTTTGACATCGCCCTGCTGGTCTTCGGTTTGACCCGGGTTTTGGGCTTGGCCCTGCTTGTTGGCCGGGGGCGCGGGGTTCGTGCCCTGCGCGGGCGGGTTGTTTTGCCCGGGAGGATTCTGCGCGACGGCCGGACACAGGCAGAACGCGGCCGCCAGCACGACCAGCAAAAACAACCGTAGAATCCACGAGGGGGACACTTCACTTCGATTCATTAACATTGAGTGTATACGTTCCTATACTTTCTCTGCATGACTGCAACCAAACCTGTGAATCTGTGGACGTCAAGCGAACATGTGCACGACTACCTCGGCCGCGCGAATCAGATTGCCCATCGCGAGGAGGGCGAGGCTACGATGCTGGAGTTCATTCCAGAGAAGACGCGGCGGATTCTCGACTTGGGCACCGGGGATGGGCGACTGCTGGCGCTAGTGGGC
>Ga0335081_10021061_pt1 | contig 10552 bp, 7 predicted proteins | sample Lox_Sample_35_FD_206713 | JGI IMG/M metagenome (GOLD analysis project Ga0335081, IMG submission 206713) | Soil microbial communities from Loxahatchee National Wildlife Refuge, Florida, United States - Lox_Sample_3.5 | ecosystem: Environmental > Terrestrial > Soil > Wetlands | place: USA: Florida... | reverse complement strand
TACCAACGAGTTCGAGTACTACGGCCAGGATAGCTGGAAACTGAAGCCGAACCTCACACTCTCGTTCGGTCTGCGCCACACTCTGCTCCAGACGCCCTATGAACGCGATGGGCAGGAGATTGCGCCTACGATCGACCTGGGCAAGTGGTTCGATGCGCGCTGGGCGGCATCTTCGACCGGCCGTGTCGTGCAGCCGCCTTTCGGCTTCATTCAAGCCGGCAGAGCCAACGGCAAGCCGGGCCTGTGGAGCATGGATAAAGCCGATATCGCGCCGCGCTTTGCCTTGGCGTATGCGATCAATCCCAGCACTAGCATCCGCGCCGGATTCGGAGTCTATTACGATCACTTCGGGCAGGGCATCATCGACTCCTTTGACCAGCAGGGGGCCTTCGGACTGGTCACCGCCGACCGCAGCCCGGTAGGGCAGTATGTCGACACAACACCGCGTTACACCGACCAAACCACCGTGCCCACGAGCATCGTCCCCACGCTTCACGTTACCGGCAAGACGCCGGTTACGCCCGGCGATAACCTGTCGCTCGCGTGGGGTGTCGACCAAAGCCTCACCACTCCATATTCCTATGTCTTCAACGCGTCGGTGCAGCATCAGTTCTCGCGCAATGCGCTGGTGGAGGCGACTTACACCGGCCGGCTCGGGCGCCATCTGATGCAGATGCGCGATATCTCTACGCCCAACGATCTCGTCGATCCCAAGAGCGGCCTCGATTACTTTGCCGCGGCCAAGCTTCTGTCGAAGCTCACCGATGCCGGCGCAAAAGTTAGCAGCGTGCAGAAAATACCTTACTGGGAGAATATGTTTCCCTGGATCGCGGGCGGCGGCCTGACGGCCACGCAAGTGGCATATGAAAACTACCAGCCCTTCCGCGGCAATGAGGCTTCCGCGCTCTTTGTCCTCGACGGAATTCCCGGCCTCTACACGCCGGATAACGAGCTCTATCGTTACTTCGACCCGCAATATTCGTCGCTCTACACGTGGTCTTCGATGGGCACCAGCAGCTATCACGGCCTGCAGCTGGCTGTGCATCACCAGGAGAGTCACGGGCTGCAATTCGACCTGTATTACACGCTTTCGCATTCCATCGATCTGGGGTCGGATACGGAGCGCAGCGGTCCGTCTTCTGAGATCATCGGAGGCAATGGCGGCTACTACGGCGGCGCCGGCGGCTACTTCAGCCAGATCATCAACGTCTACAATCCCAAGGGCAACCGCGGCGCCTCCGACTTCGATGTGCGGCACTCGATTACGGCCAATACGATCGGCGCGCTGCCGTTCGGCCGCGGCAAACTGATCGGATCGAATGCCGGCAAGCTCATGAATGCGGCGATCGGCAACTGGACCGTCACCGGCCTGACCCACTGGACCAGCGGATTGCCATTCAGCGGCATCGACGGCATCGGTTGGAGCACCGACTGGGCCGACCAGAGCTGGGTGGTCAAGACCGCTGCGATCTCGTCAGGCGGCCACAAACACGACGTTCATGGCTTGCCCAACGCCTTCTCCAGCCAGGCACAGGCGCTTGGCAACATCCGTCCTCCCTACGCCGGCGAGACGGGCCAGCGCAATGCCTATCGGGGCGATGGGTACTTCAGCGTCGACGGCGGACTGTCGAAGATGGTCGACATTACCGAGAAGCAGGAGCTAAAGATCGCCTGGGAGACTTTCAACGCGACCAACTCGGTGCGCTTCGATCCGGCCAGCATCTCCAACAACCCCTACGGCAGCCCCGGCAGTTACGGCGAATACACGGCGCTGCTCACGCAGGGCCGCCGCATGCAGCTTTCGCTGCGCTACAGCTTCTAACCTCTGTTTGCAACAATCTACTCCCAGGTCTCAAAATCGGAGATCTCCACCCCGCGAACAAAGAACCGTTCGCGGGGACCCCGGACCTGGGGCGCCCACAAGCGAGATGAGAATGGCAGGCCCCGCATGCGTTCGTGCTGGATGAACCCCGGCGTGAACGCATTGGATTACTTGCGCCCTACCCCTTATCATTGACCGGAGCAAGCGGCGGGGTGGCGAAATGATCGATCCTACGGCTCTCAGTTTTGTTCCCTCCAGAATCCTTGTCCCCATGGATTTCAGTCCTTCTTCGCTCACAGCGTTGGGTACGGCTGCGGATCTCGCCGCGCATTTTCGCGCAGCGCTGGTTCTGGCGCACGTAGTGCCTGAGTTCGTTACCAGCACGGTGCCCGATTTCTTTCCGGAATCCAAGTTCCTCGATCACGCCAGGAAAGCAGCCGAGGGGCGTTTTGCTGCCTATCAGATCGAGTTGTCGGCCAAGGGTATCAATGTCAGCTATTGCATTGAACAGGGCAACGATGTCGTGGGCAAGATCCTGCGCGTCATCGAGCGTGAGAAGATCGACTTTCTGGTCATCTCGACGCACGGCCTGTCGGGCTGGCATCCGCTTGTCTTCGGCTCGACCGCGGAAAAGATCGTCAAGCTGGCGCAGTGCCCGCTGTTGTTGCTGCGTTCGACCAGGCCGGAGGCCGAACAGGGAGAAACATCTCAGTGAAAATCCCGTGACCGAACCTCGACGCTGGTAATGTCGAGCGGCGCGACACGCTCAGCCTTCACGTGAATCACGCCATCCTGGTTCTGCAGCTTGCCTTCCACCATCAGAAACCGGCTGCGCGTAATCGTCACCCGCTCGCGCTCGAAGAAATCCGGCGTAATGATCACGTTGGCAATTCCGGTCTCGTCTTCGAGCGAGAGAAAGACAAAGCCTTTGGCGGTCCCCGGGCGCTGCCGCGCGATTACGCAGCCGGCAATGCGAACGAATCCGTTGCTCCTGCGCTCACAAAGCGCCTGCGCGGAGAGAAATCCTTGCAGGCGAAGGTTCTCGCGATGATAAGCCATCGGATGCGGCCCGGTCGTCAAACCCGTGCCGGCGTAATCGGCGGCCAGCCGCTCGTCGGTATCCATCCTGTGCAGTGGAGACGCCTTCGCTGCGCGGTTCTCTTCGTTATCGGCTCCGCGCAGCAGCGGTCCTACCGGCCGGCCCGCCTGCTCCACCTGCCAGAGCGCGTCGCGGCGATGCTCCACGTCGCCTAGCGAGTTCAGCGCGCCGATATGCGCCAACGCCACCAATTCTTTGCGATTGAGCTCCGGCACGCGCAAGGCAAGATCGTCCACGGCGGCAAATCGTCCGTCGCGATCCCGCGCCGCAACCAGCGCCATCGCCGATGTCTTCCGCAATCCTTTCGCATAGTTGAATCCGATTCGCAGTGACTTCGAGCCGTCGGGCTCTTCTTCCAGCGTGCACAGGCAATCCGAGCGCTGTACATCGATCGGCCTTACGCGCAGGCCATGCCGCTGCGCATCCTTGATAAGCACGGCCGGCGAGTAAAAGCCCATGGGCTGGTTGTTGAGCAGGCCGCACGTGAAGGCGGCAAGATAGTAGACCTTCAGGAACGCCGAAGCATAGGCGATGAGCGCGAAGCTCGCCGCATGCGACTCGGGGAAGCCGTACATCGCAAACGACGAGATGCTTTGCACAATGTTGTCCTGCGCCTCGATTGTGATGCCGTTGCGCGACATGCCCGAGCGCAAGCGCCCTTCGAGGTCCTTCATGCGCTGCATCGATCGCCGCATGCCCACGGCGCGCCGCAACTCCTCGGCTTCCGCGCCGCTGAAGCTCGCCACCACCATGGCCATGCGCAGGAGCTGCTCCTGAAACAGCGGCACACCCAGCGTGCGCCTGAGCACCGGCTCGAGCGAGGGATGCGGATAGGAGACTTCCTCCTTGCCTTGCCGCCGTCGCATGTAGGGATGCATCATCTTTCCCACGATCGGCCCCGGCCGGATGATGGCCACCTGCACCACGAGGTCGTAGAAGCGCACCGGTGCATTGTGCGGAATCGACGCCATCTGGGCGCGGCTTTCCACCTGGAACATGCCCACCGTGTCGGCCTTGCGCAGCGTCTCGTAAACCCGCGGATCGTCTTCCGGCAGCAAGGCGATATCGATGCTTTCGCCATAATGGCGCGGGATCAGTTCCATCGAATCTTTGAGAACGGCCATCATGCCCAGCCCCAGCAGATCGACCTTGATCAGGCCCATATCGGCGCAGTCTTCCTTGTCCCACTGGATCACCGCGCGCCCCGGCATGGACGCACGCTCGATGGGCACCACGCGGTTGAGCATACCCGCGCAGATCACCATGCCGCCCGAGTGCTGCCCCAGATGACGGGGCAGGTCCTGCATGCGCTGGCACAGGTCGAGATAGTGCGCGATGCGCGGATGACGCGCGTCGAACCCAGCCTGCGCAAAATGGCTGGCCATGGTATCGTTGGCGCCGCGCCACTCCCAGTGGCCCACCAGGCTGGAGAGCCGCGCGAGCTGCTCTTCTTCGAAACCCAGCGCCTTGCCCACTTCGCGCGCCGCCGACCGCCCGCGATAGGTGATCACGTTGGCCGTCATGGCCGCGCCCAGCTCCCCGTACTTCTCGTAGATATGCTGGATCACTTTTTCGCGCTCGTCACCCGAGGGCAGATCGAGATCGATGTCCGGCCATTCGCCGCGGCTCTCGCTCAAAAATCGCTCGAAAAGCAGTTCCATGCCCACCGGATCGACAGCCGTGATCTCCAGCGCATAGCAGACCGCCGAGTTCGCCGCCGACCCGCGCCCCTGCACCAGGATCCCGTGCTGACGGCAGTAGCGAATAATCTCCCAGACGATGAGAAAGTACCCGGCGAAGCCCAGCTTCGCGATCAGCGCGAGCTCGTGCCTCACCTGCGCGCGTGCCTTCAAGAGCAGGTGTCGCTTGGCCGGCCGGTCGTAGCGGTTGCGTACGCCTTCGTCCACGCGCTCGGCGAGAAAGCTGTCCATGGTTTCGCCGTCCCCCACCGGATAATGCGGAAACTCGTAGCCGAGATTGTCGAGCGTAAAGGCGAGCCGGTCACTGACGATGCGCGTATTGGCACTGGCCTCGGGAAGATCGTGGAAGAGAGCGGCCATTTCGGCAGGCGGCCGCAGGTGCCGCGAGGAATTTCTCGCCAGCAGCCGGCCGGCATCATCGAGCGTAGTGTGATTGCGAATGCACGTGAACACATCGAGCAGCTCGCGGTCTTTCTCCATGGCGTAGCGCACGCCGTTGGTCGCGACCACCGGCAGGTTCAACGAGGAAGCAATACGCAACAGGGATTGATTGCGGCACTCCTGCTCGCGCAGTCCGTTGCGCTGCAGCTCTAGGAAGACATGGCCTCGATGGTAGATCGCAGCCAGCCGGTCGGCGATGCTGCGCGCCTCGTCGACGCCTCCGTGTGCCAACGCCGCGGCCAACGGGCCTTCGTCGCCGCCGGTCAGGCAGATCAGGCCGGCGGAAAACTCCTCGAGGTCGTCGAGCGTTGCCGCGCCCTCGGCTTTTGTCGCTTCGCGCATCTTGAAGCGTGTGACCAGCTGGCAAAGATTTTGATATCCGGTCTGCGATGCACACAACAGCAGCACTCGCACCGGCTCGGCAGGGAATTGATGCGGCAACCATGCCGGCGGAGCGAGCCGCTTGCCAAACGAAGAAACCGCGATCTCCGCGCCGATGTGCGCCTTGATTCCGTTTCGTTTCGCCGCGGTGTGAAATCGTGCCGCGCCATAGACGCCGTTGCGGTCTGCCAGCGCAATCGCCGGCATGTTCAGCTCGGCGGCGCGCTCGGCCATTTCTTCCGGCTGCGAGGCGCCCTCAAGAAAGCTGAAGGCGCTGGCGGTGTGCAGCTCGATGTAATCGCTGTCGCGCGCTTTGGAGAGCGAGGCGATCTCGAACGCTTTCGTGTGCGTACCATTTGAATCCGGTGGAACGAAATCGTCGTTGGGATGACAGACCGGCGTCCCCGGCGAACGGCTGTTCGGAATTCGTTTATATAACTCTTCCGCACCACCCACAGAAATGGGTGCCCCAGGTCCCTGTTTTGGGACCTGGGATGAACCGAAAGGAGGAGCCGAGTGGCTAGTCATACATCGCCTCGAGCCGCCACTGATCGCGGCTGCAATCTCGCACCAGCAGACATGCAAGTGCCGTACTGCCGGCATGAGCCAGCACATCCCACTCTTCCGCGTCCCAGCTTTCCTCGCTCCACCAGCAGCCGCTGGCGCGCCAAGGGCCGTAAGCCGCATCGACTTCGTAGATTTGCCTGCCATCGCGAAAGGCCGCCGGCCTGGCTTCGTGCAACGTCACGCGCACCGGCACCGGCGGCCGAACCCTGCGCAGCGCCATGCGTGTCCTGCCTGTCTCTGCCGCGTCGGAATCGCCGCTCGCTGAAAAGACCTCCATGCGAAACGCGCCCGGACGATGCGTGTCTTCCAGCCGTGGCGAACCCACGCGATCTTCGCCGGCGATCGCCTTGAGCCGCGCGATCATCACGTCGAGCCGCGAAGGCTCGGGTGTCGGTGGCACGAACAATCCGAGCTGGACTTTGCTCGATTGCCCCGCCTGCGCCGTCAGCGTAAGTGAGATTACGGCGGCGCTCGGCGGGTGGGCCGCAATCTCCAGCTGCAGCAACTTGAGCAGAAACTTGCGATCGGCCGTGGGCAGCGCAGGCCGTATCGTGCGTTCGTGCACGCGTCCGCCCTCGAGCGCCATGCGCACCGTGAGCGATGCCAGGGATAAAGCCCTCTCCAATGCGCGCGCCATCAGACAATCGATCATGCGTGATGCGACAAAGAGCAGGGAATCGGCCTGATCGACCGGCGTTTCGAAGTCGCAAAACTCCTCCAGCGCGAATTTTGGCTCGATCGGCTGAAAGGTGTGTGGCAGCTCGCCGCGAGACAGAGCGCGATACTGCAAGGCGCGCTGGCCCATCCGCGTTACCAGATCCACGTTGGGCAGCGCGGCCAGCTCGCCCAGCGTGCGAATGCCCCAAATGGCGAAGGTCTCCGCATCGTCTTCCTCCAAATGCAGCGCGTTCAGCGGAAGCTTGGCCAGCGACGAGGCCTCCTTGCCGGCAGGAATCACGGTAATTCCAGCCGCAGTTGTGGCCTTCAGCAGCGCCGTATGAAAGTTCGCGCTTATGACGATCGAAGCGCGGAATCCGGCCGCAAGCAGCGCCTCGCGCAGCCGGTGCGCCAGCGTCTCCGGTGGTCCGAAGAGCCTCTCGGTGCCCGCAATGTCGAGAACGCACGCGCACGCCGCGGCCGGAAGAGAATCATGGCTCGCGTCTTCGATGCGCGGAGAAAATCCCGCCGCGCATTCCAGCAGCACCGCGTGCGCCGCTGTTTCGCTCGGCGGCGAACGCTGCGACATTCTCAGTTGCGGAACGCCTTCGGCTTCGAGCTTGGTCATGCCGCATTCGGCGCCGGCTATCCGCGCCTGCCGGTTCATGGAGCAGACAAACTGCTGCGGCGCTTTGCCGTCGAGCACAGCAACGGGTGCGGATTTCAGCTCCGGGTGCAGGCGCAGCAGCGTCTGCACGGGAAACTCCGGGGCATACACGCAGGCATACAAGGCGCCGCTCATGCGTGTTTCTCCACATCCCACGCACCGGCTGCCGACCACGTTGAGACTGGCGGCTTGCGCCTGACGGCATTCGCCTCGTCGACCGACCTTCCCTGTGGCGGAACGAAGAAGAGAATCTTTTTTGAGATTGATTCAGCAGCCTGACCGGGCTGCAACCCGGGAACACAGAAATCAGCCAGGGCTGGAGCTCCTGAAGAAGAACTTTCATTTCTTCTCTGAAACCTATGTTGCTCTTCTTCTTCATCGAACCCACGCGCGCGCTTGCGGCGGACCTCATAGGTAAAACCGGCGAGCACCGTCTCGCTGCCTGGAGTCACGCGCGCCGGCCTGCATTCGAGCACCACATCCGCACTCGACTGCGCGCAAGCCTTCTGCCCGATCACGACGAGCGAGCATTGTGTCCGCTGCGTCGCCTGACGAAAACGAAACCAGGTCGCCAGAGGAATCCGCCGCGCGTACTCCGCAGCCGTCCCGCCCATGTCGAGCACAATGGCCGAAAATCCGCCGGCCTGCAGCAGCAGATCGGTCGCTCGCAATGCCTGGTCGAGCCGGCCCCAGGGCTTTCCATCTTTTTTCTGCGAGCTCCGTTCGTCGCCGCAGCGGACCCACAGCAGTTGCTTCAGGCATACGCCATTGACGGCAGCCGACTCCGGATCGAGCGCATCCTCCACGTCGACCCACGCGCACACATGGCCCTCGCGCGTGCGCTGCCCCAGAAACGCCAGCACCAGGCTGGTGCGGCCCGAGCAGGCCGGCCCTGTCAATTCACTGACGGCCCCGACCGGCAATCCTCCACCTAAAAGCGCGTCGACTTCGTCGACTCCGGTCGACGCCACCTCAGGCCGCGTTCGCGGTACAGGTGACAGAGCGGCAGGAAAGCGGTGCTCGAGAGCGTGTTCGATTTGTAAGCGAAGCGCGGCGGCTGAGGGCATAGGAGATATTTTCGCCTTTTCTTCGCTATAATCGCTCGTGCTCGCCCTACTTGTCAAAGGGTGTTTTCGCAGCAACATAAATCCTTTATTATCAGTTTAATAGTCATATATCTGTCACCTTCAAGTTCAACTCGCCATGTAGGATGATTCAGTCGAGGGAGGATTGCCGCGTGAAACTCTATCGCACTACCGGCGGATGTTTTGTCGAGCACAACCAGAACCATTTCCTCATTCTGAATCGCTCCTGGGACGACCTGGTCGCCCATGCCGACCTGCACGCTTTTCTCGCGCACCTCATCGCCGAGGAGCCGCCTCATCTCGGATTCAAGCCGGAAGACCTGCTGGCTCCGATCGGCAGCCAGGAGGTGTGGGCCGCAGGCGTCACCTATTACCGCAGCCGCGGAGCGCGCATGGAAGAGTCGAAAGACTCAGGCGGCGGCAGTTTCTACGACCGCGTTTACTCGGCCGAGCGCCCCGAGCTTTTCTTTAAATCCACGCCCAGCCGCACCGTCGGCCATAGAGGCCGGGTCCGCATCCGCTCCGATGCGCAGTGGTCCGTGCCGGAGCCCGAGTTCACGCTGCTCGTCGGCCACACCGGCAAAATCCTCGGCTACACCATCGGCAACGATATGAGCTCGCGCGATATTGAAGGCGAGAATCCTCTTTACCTGCCCCAGGCCAAGGTTTACAACGGCAGTTGTGCTCTCGGCCCCGGAGTGCTCCTCAGCTCCGATCCACTGCCGCCCTCGACAGAAATCGCTCTCGAAATCCTTCGCGGCGGCCGCGTGGAGTTCTCCGGTTCCGTCGCTCTCACCGAGCTCAAGCGCCCGCTTGAGACCCTGGTCGACTATCTGTTCCGCGACAACTCGTTTCCCCACGGCTGCTATCTGATGACCGGCACCGGCATCGTGCCTCCCGGGAGCTTTACCCTGGCTCACGGCGATCTCATCCGCATCACCATCGACCCCATCGGCACGCTGGAAAACGAAGTCGCGTAGCAGATCGATCCGAGCAACATCCTCAAGCGCAGAGGCATTTCACTTCGGAATGCCGGCCGTCCTGACACGACCCCGTAACGAGCGCCGGCCGCTGCGAGCTGCCGATTTCAGGCTGGATCTCATTTTTTCAATTGACAATAATTAGATACTTATATAAGGTAACTCTTATGCAAGAGCGCCTGAATCTCGATGCCGCGTTTTCCGCCCTGGCCGACCCCACGCGGCGCGCCATTCTGGCTCGCCTCGCCAGCGGCGAACTCACGGTGATGGAGCTGGCCCGGCCGTTTGAAATGACCCAGCCGGCGATCTCCCAGCATCTGAAGGTCCTGGAAGACGCAGGCCTGGTGACCTCGCGCGTCGATGGAACCAGGCGTCCGCGCCGGCTGGCCAGCCCCGCCATCGAAGCCATGGACCAATGGCTGGAGATGCTGCGCAATGCGCTCGAAGCAAACTACAGCCGGCTGGACGCGGTTCTCGCCGGGATGAATCCATCGAGGAAAAGAGGAGGGAAGAAGAGATGAGCAAGCTGACTTTAAAGACCGAGGGAGACACACACATTGTCGGCACGCGCCGATTCGCCGCGCCTCCCGAGGCCGTGTACCGCGCGCATACCGAGGCGGAGCTGATCCAGAAATGGCTGCTCGGTCCCGACGGCTGGACGATGCCTGTGTGCATCAATGAGGCAAAGCCGGGCGGCAAATTCCGCTACGAGTGGCGCAACAGCAAGGGCGAGGGATTCCATATCACCGGCGAGTTTCTCGAACTGAAGCCTTTTAGTCGCATCGTGCACGTCGAGCGCATGTTTCTGCCCGAACGCACGCCCGACAATCATGTCGAAACCACATTCGAGGCCGAAGGCGGCGGCACGCTGATGACGATCCGCATGACCTTGCCCGATGAGCAGACTCGCGCGGCGATGCTCGCGACCGGCATGGAACGCGGCATGGAAGCCAGCTATGCGCGGCTGGAAGGGATGATCTAAAAGGATTCCTTGAAGAAGGAGTCTCTCTCGTTGACGCTATTCACCGAGGGTGCCCCATCCTTCACGCATCCGCCAGGCGGACGCGTGAAGGGCGGGATCGACTTTTGGGATCGAGAATCGCGCTCCTCAATGCTTCACCCAGCCGTGCATTCCGGCCTCGAAGCTGCGGCG
>Ga0335081_10021060_pt1 | contig 10552 bp, 11 predicted proteins | sample Lox_Sample_35_FD_206713 | JGI IMG/M metagenome (GOLD analysis project Ga0335081, IMG submission 206713) | Soil microbial communities from Loxahatchee National Wildlife Refuge, Florida, United States - Lox_Sample_3.5 | ecosystem: Environmental > Terrestrial > Soil > Wetlands | place: USA... | reverse complement strand
ACTCCTCGGCCTTGAACACGGCGAGGATCGCCGGCAGCGGAATGGAGTTGAGATAGTCGCCGAAGCGCACCGAAGTGATGCGGTCGAGCGTCACTTCCACGTTGTCGGAGGTGAAGTTGCGCAGCGAGGTCGTCATCAGCCGGACCAGCCGGTCGAACACGATCTCGAGCATCGGCAGGCGCTCGTAGGAGACCATCGCCGAATCGATGATCGCCCGGATGCCCGAATTGTCGCTGATCGACACGTCGGTCATGCTGAAGCCGAGGAGCGTGTCGATCTCCTCCTGGCTCAGGACGCGGTCGGTGCCGCCCTTGGCGGCCCCGGTGAACTGGTTGGTGTCGTCGATCATCGCGGCCCATTGGGCCGCCATTTCCTCGCTGACGGTCTCGACCGGGGCCGCGCTCGCGGCTTCGCCTTCCGGCTCGGCCGCGAGGGCTTCGCCCCATTCGGCGGCAAGTGCGTCTTGATCGACCGGGTTCGCCATGGCGCGTTCAGTCCATCACTGGACCACGATCTCCTTGAACAGGACCGCGTTCACCTTCTTCGGCGCGATCGCGATGTTGACGCGCCGGGTGAGCTCTTCCTTGAGGCGGTAGAGGCCGGCCGACCCGTCGAGATCGGTCGGGCGCAGCTCGCGCAGGTAGGTCTGGAACGCATCCATGATGCGCGGCATCACGGGCTGGATCTGCTGGGAAAGCTGCGCGTCGGAGAGCTCCAGCACGAGCTTCACCTTGAGGTACTGCGTGTGGTCTGCGCCCGTGTTGGAGAGGTTGACCAGCACCTCGGGCAGGTCGAGGAAGACGGCGGGCTTCGCCTCGGCGACCGCCGCATGCGATTCGTGCGAGCCGCCGAGCATCATATAGGTGGCGGTGCCGCCGCCGCCGACCAGCACCACGCCGGCCGCCACCATCGCGATCAGTTTCCACGGAAGCGTGCGACCCTTCGGGGCTGCGGCTTCGCCTTCGGTCGCTTCGCCCGCTTCGCTCGCAGCTTCGGCTTCCTTTGCCTCAGCCTGCTTTGCCTTCGCCTTCAGAGCCATGTTTGCTTGCCTCAGGTCGCGCAATGCACGCGCACAGGGCCGCCAACAGATGCCGAGGCACTCGGGACGAAGCCTGGGCGCGCGACCCCCGCCGCCCTTTCGGCAACCGTAGAGTCGCAATGGTTAACGCCAACTTAAGAAAGCCTAACAATGGCTTGTGGAGACCGGCCGGCACCCGCGGCGGGTTGTCGGCGGTGCAAACGGGCCGTTAACGAATCGGCGCGTACGGTCGCACCGAGGAAGCGTGTCATGTCGTCCGGCATCTCATTTTTCGCTCAGAATCAGAACCAGTGGGCATCCGCGGCTGCTCTGGACAAGCAGCTGTCGGACATGAACACGGCTGCCGCCAAGATGTTCAGCGGCCCGCCGGCGAGCACCACCTCGCCCACCAACGTGCTCGCCGCCGCGACCAGCACGTCCAACTCGATCGTCAATCCCTTCGGCCTCATCGCGCTGAATTTCTCGATGAACAGCGCCGTCCTGGCCGCCCAGGAGGGCAACGACCGGGTCAACAATCAGACCGCAAACGTCAACACGAGCCAGACCCGGCCCGCCGGCGACCTCAGCAGCCAAGTCACGTTCCAGGGATCGCTCGGCGTCAATTTCGGCGCCTCCGGCCCGGCGGATGGCGGCGCCTACCGCTTCCTGAGCGGGTCGGACCTGCAGACCGCGTTCCAAGCAGCGATCGGCAGCAAGAAATCGGAAGGCGAAGCGGTCGATACCGTCTCGGTGCTCGGCGACACATTGACGGCAAGCACGTCGGGACCGAACGCACATGACGTTTTCAACCTGACGCTCGATCCGAACACCGGCATGTACACCTTCCAGCTGCTTGCTCCGATCGATCAATCGACCACGAAGGGCTCCTTCAGCACGATCTACCTTCAGGGCCTCATGCAGGCCACCGGCGCCAACGGGCAGAAGGCGAGCCTGCCGTCGATCGAGATGGACATCTACAACGACTATGGCGCCGTGCAGAACCAGGGCAATTGGGCCCTGCTGCACGAGGGCTCGCTCACCTACGGGGCTTCGAACGGGATCGCCACGAGCTCCAGCAGCTCGACGAGTTCCTCGAGCAGCACCTCCTCGAGCTCCAGCGCGTCCAGCAGCGCGAGCGCGGCGAGCTCCACCGAGACGCCCTACAAGGCGCCGATCAACCCGCTGACCGGCTACTCCTACACGACCTCGACGTCGGCCGGCCTCGGCGTCATCAACTCGCTCAACATCTTCAGCTGAGCGCCGCGCGGCGCTCATCGCGCGCGCGTGCCGCCGGCCGGCGCCGGGCGGCGCGGAAAATTTTGCCGCGCGCGCCGGCCGCGGCGGCGGAAGTTGCCGGGCGCGGCCCCCGGCCTAACCAACCAAGTCGCTGATTTTCCTCTTCTTTCGTGACTGGCACGGCGCCTGCTTAACCATCGGCGGTCGACGGCTTGGGAGAGCCTTCGGCCATGGCCGGCGGTTCCGTTTGGGAGAACGGGAGTGCGGCCGCGCAAGGGGAGAACACCGATGGAGAATGCGCTTCTCGTCGGACTATCGCGGCAGATGGTGCTCGGACGCGAGCTCGACGTCATCGCGAACAACATCGCGAACGTCAACACGAACGCGTTCAAGGCCGACAACTCGATGTTCGAGCAGTACCTGATGCCGGTCGCGCGGGAGAACCGCTTCGATCTGCCGGACCGGCAGGTCAGCTTCGTCAACGATCGCGGCACCTGGCGCGACATGCGCTCGGGACCGGTCCAGCACACCGGCAATCCGCTCGACGTCGCCGTCAACGGCAACGGCTACCTCGTGGTTCAGACGCCCGACGGCGAACGCTACACCCGCGACGGCTCGCTGCAGATCAACGCGCAGGGCCAGCTCGTCACGGCGGACGGCGCGCAGGTGATCGGCGACAGCGGCCCGATCGTCTTCCAGACCACCGACCACAAGGTCGCGATCGCGCCGGACGGGCGCGTGACGGTCGAGGAGGCCGGCACCACCAGTGTCGAGTCGCAGCGCGGCAAGATCCGGCTGGTGAGCTTCGCGTCGCCGCAGGAGCTGCAGAAAGAGGGCGACAACAAGTACTCGGCCGCAAACGGGGCCGCGCCCGCGCCCGACACCACCTCCACCCTGATCCAGGGTTCGGTCGAGAAGTCGAACGTGAACGGCGTGGTCGAGATGTCGCGCCTGATCGAGGTTTCGCGTGCCTACCAGCAGGTCGCGACGCTGCTCCAGCAGCAGAGCGACCTGCACAAGACCGCCATCCAGCAGCTCGCCAGCGTGCCGAGTTGATTTGAGCTGAGTATCGGGAGACCGCGCCATGCGAGCAATGAACACCGCCGCCACCGGCATGATGGCCCAGGAGCTCAACGTCGAGGTCATCGCCAACAACATCGCCAACATGCGCACCACCGGCTACAAGCGCCAGCGCGCCGAATTCCAGGACATGCTCTATCAGCACGTCACGCGCATCGGCACGCAGACCTCGACGCAAGGCAACATCCTGCCGGTCGGCGTCGACGTCGGCTCCGGCGTGAAGACGGTGGGCACGCCGCGCATCATCACGCAGGGATCGCTGACCCAGACCGGCGGCTCGCTCGACGTCGCGGTCCAGGGCGACGGGTATTTCAAGATCCAGCTGCCGGACGGCACGTTCGCCTACACCCGCGACGGCTCGTTCCAGATGGACGCGCAGGGCCGCATCGTCACCGCGCAAGGCAACCTGGTGATGCCCGGCATCACCATCCCGCAGAATTCGAGCGCGCTCACCATCAACAGCCAGGGCCAGGTCTCGGTGATCACCCAAGGCAACACCAACCCGACGGTCCTCGGCCAGCTGACGCTGACCAGCTTCCTCAACGAGGCCGGCCTGCTGCCGGTCGGCGACAATCTCTTTCAGGAGACGCCGGCGTCCGGCCCGCCGCAGGACGGCCTGCCGGCCACCAACGGGCTGGGCAGCCTGCAGCAGGGCAACCTCGAGCAGGCGAACGTCGAGGCGGTGACCGAGATCGCCGACCTGATCGCCGCCCAGCGCGCCTACGAGATGAACTCCAAGGTCATCAGCGCCACCGACCAGATGCTGCAGTCGGTGATCGGCCTCTATCGATGAGAAGGAGCGCGGCCATGATCCGTCGTTTCGCCTTCGCGTTGCTGCTCGCGGCCGCTCCCGCCGCGGCGCTGGCCGGCGAGGCGTCGCCGCCCACCCCGGTGCTCAAGGCGGCCGCGACCGTGTCCGCCGACATCGTGCGCATCGGCGACCTGGTCGATAACGCCGGCACGGTCGCCGATGCGCCCATCTTCCGCGCCCCCGACATCGGCACGACCGGGTCGGTCTCGGTTGCGCAGGTGCTGGACGCGATCGAGCCGTACCACATCTTCCTGATCGACACGGGGTCCATCTCGCGGGTGCAGGTGACGCGCCCGGGACGCGCGATCGACCTCGCCGACATCGAGGCGCGCATCGCCCGCGCTTTTGCGGGCCGCTATGGGCTGGGCGAGGCGAAGAACCTCTCCGTCACGCTCGACGCGGCGCAGCCCGTCATGGTCGACCCGGCGGCAGCCGGCGACCTCGTGCTGAAAACCGCCGTGCTGAGTCCGATCACCGGCCGGTTCGAGATCGCGTTCGACCTGCCGGGCCAGGCGGCGGGGCGCCGAACGGCGAAATTCACCGGCACGGTGGTCGAGACGGTCGCGGTCGCCGTGACGATGCGCGCGCTCGCGACCAGCACGGTCATCCGGGCGTCCGATCTCGCGATCGAGCGCCGGCCGAAGTCGCAGGTCAGCGCCGAGACGATCATCGCCGCCGACAATGCGGTCGGCCTTGCGGTGCGCACGCCGGTGCGGGCCGGGCAGCCGCTGCGGCGCACCGACCTGATGACGCCGCAGCTCGTCCATCGCGACGACGAGGTCACGCTGGTCTACCAGGTGCCCGGCATCATGCTCACGACGCGCGGCAAGGCGCTCGAGGCGGGCGGCGACGGCGACGCGATCAGCGTCCTCAACGTCGAAACCAAGCGTACGATCCAAGGAGTCGTGAGCGGTCCGAACCGCGTCACCATCATGTCCACCATGCGGCGGGCGTCGCGCGACGTCACGGCCGCCATCCCGGGTTCCGTAGCGTCACGCTGAGCATCAAGCGAGGAAATATGTCGCAGGGTCATTCGTTCTCTACGCGCCCCAGTCCATGGGCCATTGCCGGCGTCGTCACGCTGTCGTCGCTGATGTGCAGCTGCGCGGCCTTCGATCGGATCAATAAGATCGGCGAACAGCCGACGCTGTCGTCGATCAACAATCCGACCGCCCAGCCCGGATACAAACCGGTGCAGATGCCGATGCCGGCGCCGCAGCCCGTGACCTACAATCCGAACTCGCTGTGGCGCAACGGCTCGCGCGCCTTCTTCAAGGACCAGCGCGCGCACCAGGTCGGCGACATCCTCACCGTCACGGTCAACATCACCGACAAGGCGGTGATCGCCAACGAGACCCAGCGCAGCCGCTCCAACACCGAGGACTCCGGCATCTCCGACTTCATCGGCGCGAAGACGCTCGGCAATCCCGCCAACAAGGTGCTGCCCGGCCGCATCCTCACCGCCGATTCCACCATGTCGAACGACGGCAAGGGCTCGGTCAACCGGCAGGAGGCGTTGCAGACCAACGTGGCGGCGGTCGTCACCCAGGTGCTGCCGAACGGCAATCTCGTGGTCGAGGGCAAGCAGGAGATCCGCGTCAACTTCGAGATGCGCGAGCTGGTCGTCGCCGGCATCGTGCGACCGGAGGACATCCAGAGCGACAATACGATCGATTCGAGCAAGATCGCCGAGGCCCGCATCGCCTATGGCGGCCACGGCCAGATCACCGACGTGCAGCAGCCGCGCTACGCGCACCAGTTCCTCGACGTGGTGCTGCCGTTCTGACGGACTTCCGCTCTCCCCGCCGCTCCCACGATCCCGGGATGGGACGGCGCAACGACGCGGCCTCCGGCGTCTCCCCCGCCGGAGGCCGCGCTCGTTTCCGGCTTCAGGAATCAAAAATCAGGCACCAGCGTCAGCTGATGCCTGATCTCCGATGCCGATCTCCGATGCGATACCGCGCAGCTCAATCGTCGCGATAGACCCGCTCGCGCCGCTCGTGGCGCTCCTGCGCCTCGATCGACAGGGTCGCGATCGGCCGCGCCTCGAGGCGCTTGAGCGCGATCGGCTCGCCGGTCTCCTCGCAATAGCCGTAGGTTCCGTCCTCGATGCGCTGCAGCGCGGCGTCGATCTTGGCGATCAGCTTGCGCTGACGGTCGCGGGCACGCAGCTCGATCGCCCGATCGGTCTCCGAGGAGGCGCGATCGGCGAGGTCGGGATGGTTCTGATTCTCGTCCTGCAGGTGCTGGAGCGTCTCCTTGGCTTCCCTCAAGATGTCTTCGCGCCAGGCGAGCAGCTTGTTGCGGAAGTAATCCCGCTGGCGGTCGTTCATGAACGGCTCTTTTTCGGACGGCCGATAGTTTCTTTCCTTGATGTCGGCGCGCATGCACTCCACTCCGTGCATTTGAACTCTCCCATGCGAGCCCGGCTCGCGCGGCGGCGTTATAGCGACCAGCCCCGCCTGCGACAACTGGGCGGCCGAGCAATTAATCGCCGATCGCGAAGGAATTGCGACGGTTGACCCGTCTTGTGCACCGCACGCGCCACGCGTCGCGCGGGTCCCGAGCGCTTCCGGATTCGCGATTTGGCGCATGTTTCTCGTCGGCGAACCGGCGTCCACCCTCGGATCAAGTCCGAGGGCATGCTTCGCCGGAACATGCGCTAGCTCGCGCCGGCGCTCTCGACCTTGGCGAGCTCCACCTCGACCCGCAGGTCGATCTCCGCCAGCACCTGGTCGACCCGGGGATCACCCGACAGGTCCTTGAGGCTCGCGGCGGCCGTCTTGAGCTTGAGCAGGGTCGCGGGATCGAGCCGGCCGGAGAGCAGCCCGATCTTCATCTCGTCGAGGAGATCGAGCGCCGTGTGGCCACGCTTGACGGCGCGGCGGCGGCGTTCCTCCGGGCTCTCGACCGCGCCGACGCCCTGCAGCGCCAACAGCGCGTCGATGCTCCCGACCGTCCGCACGCCGGCGGTTCCGCCCGTCGTCGCCGGAGCATCGTCCTGCGGCAGGGTGAAGGAGCCCGCCGCCGAGCGGCGCGCGGCCGGTGCCGCTGACGGGGCGGCTGGTCCAGTGGGTCCCGTGATTCGCATCGCGAACAGCCTCTCGGGCGGCTGACCTCACCGCCGTTGCCCATTGCTGGTGCGAGGCTCGTCCGCGAATGGTTAAGGAACCGTGAAGCTCTCGGCAAAATTTGCCGCCGGGCCGGCAGCCCATGCCCTGCGCGGGATCCCGGCGCGATCACAGCCGCCAAAAGTATTTGGCGAAATCAAGCACTTACAGTCGAGCGCCGGGCTGGCATGGCGCTCGCATGACGGCAGGCGGTCCGCTCATTGGGGAGAATGAGATGACGAGGACACCGACGCTCGCGCTCGCCGCCATTGCGGTTGCGTGGGTGATGACAGCCATGGCGCTGCCGGCGCACGCCGCTTCGCGGGTCAAGGACCTCGCGAACATCGAGGGCGTGCGACAGAACCAGCTCATCGGCTACGGCCTCGTGGTCGGCCTCAACGGCACCGGCGACACCATCAACAATTCGCCGTTCACCAAGCAGTCGCTGACCGCGATGCTGGAGCGGCTGGGCGTCAACATCCGCGGCCAGACCTTGCGCACCGGCAACGTGGCGGCCGTCATGGTGACCTCGAACCTGCCGGCCTTCTCGACCCAGGGCACGCGCATCGACGTGACCGTGTCGGCGCTCGGCGACGCCAAGAGCCTGCAGGGCGGCACGCTGCTCGTCACCCCGCTGCTCGGCGCCGACGGCAACGTCTACGCGGTGGCCCAGGGCTCGCTGGCGATCGGAGGATTCCAGGCCCAAGGCGACGCCGCGAGCATCACGCGCGGCGTGCCGACGGTCGGACGCATCGCCAACGGGGCGATCATCGAGCGCGAGATCGACTTCGCGCTCAATCGCCTCAACCAGGTCCGGCTCGCGCTGCGCAACGCCGACTTCACCACCGCCAAGCGCATCGCGTCGGCGATCAACGACTTCATCGGCTCGCCGACCGCCGAGCCGCTCGACCCCTCGACGGTGCAGCTCTCGGTTCCCGAGCAATACAAGGGCAACGTGGTCGCGCTCCTGACCGAGATCGAGCAGCTGCAGATCGAGCCGGACCTTCCCGCCAAGATCGTCATCGACGAGCGCTCCGGCATCATCGTGATGGGCCGCGACGTGCGCGTGTCGACGGTCGCGGTGGCGCAGGGCAATCTCACGGTGACGATCTCGGAGGCCCCGCAGGTCAGCCAGCCGCTGCCCGGCGCGCGCGGCCGCACCGTCACGGTTCCGCGCAGCCGCGTCGGCGTCCAGGAGGAAGGCCGCCATCTCGCCGTGGTCAGCGAGGGCGTATCGCTGCAGCAGCTGGTCGACGGCCTCAACGCGCTCGGCATCGGGCCGCGCGACATGATCGCCATCCTGCAGGCGATCAAGGCCGCCGGCGCGATCCAGGCCGACATCGAGGTGATGTGATGGTCGCCTCGCTCGCCTCCCCGCCGCCCGCCGGCTTCGACCCGCTCGCGGCCGCCGCCCCCGCCGCCAACGGGCCGATCGGCGCACGGCCGGGCTCGCAGCAGGCCCGCCTGTGGGCGCAGGCGCAGGATTTCGAGACGCACTTCGTCAACTCGATGCTGCAGGAGATGTACACCGGCATCCAGGGCGACGGCCCGTTCGGCAACAGCCAGGGCGTCGGTCCGTGGCGCTCGTTCCTGACCGAGGAATACGCCAAGAACTTCGTCAAGGCTGGCGGGATGGGAATCGCCGGCCAGGTCTACCAGTCGTTGCTCGCGCATCAGGAAGCGCACGCGAAACAAGGATCGTGATCGATGACCCGAGACTTGACCCGAGACTTGCCCCAGGAAGCGGCGCTGCCGCGCCCGATCGACAGCCAGAACGAGGCCCAGCAGGTGATCGGGCATCTCAGCGACGTCATGGACGCGCTGACCGGCGTGGTCGAGGAGGAGACCAAGCTGGTGCGCGCCGGCCGCCTCACCGAGGTGGCGCGGCTGCACGGCGACAAGACCGACCTCGCCCGCCTCTATCTCGCCGACGCGGCCCGCCTGCAGGCGAGCCAGGGTTACCTGTCGAAGGCGCTTCCCGGGGTGCTGCGGGTGCTGCGCGAGCGTCACAACACCTTCCGCTCGATCCTGCAGATCAACCTCACGGTGCTCGCGACCGCGCACGCGGTCGCCGAGGGAATCATCCGCGGCGTGTCGCAGGAGATCAACCGCAAGGCCGCGCCGCAGGTCTACGGTGCGTCCGGACGACAAACGGCACCGAGCCCGCGCGCCGCCCAGCCGCTCGCGGTGAGCCGCGTGCTATAGTGGCAAAAGAGATTCGGGCGCGCGCGAATCGGCCGCGTCCTTCCCGAGCCGGCAGCGTGAACGGATCCATGACAAAGAATCGATCGCAATCGAAACGCCCAGCGCAGCCCGCCGGGCGACAGCCGACGCCGCCGGCAGCCGCGACGCTGGCCGAGATGGAGTCGATCTTCGCGCAGGCGCTCGCCTTCCATCGCGCCGGCATGCTGCCCGAGGCCGAGACGCAGTATCGCCGGGTGCTCGAGGTCTATCCGGAAAGCTTCGACTGCACCCATCTGCTCGGCGTCATCTCCTACCAGCGCGGCGACTATGCGGCCGCGATCGCACAGATCGACGCCGCGCTCAAGATCAATGCCGGCATCTCCGACGCGCATTTCAACCGCGGCAACGTGCTCAAGAAGCTCGGCCGGCTCGACGAGGCGCTGGCGAGCTACGACGCGGCCGCCGCGCTCAAGCCCGACGATCCGCTCATCCTCAACAGCCGCGGCACCGTCCTGCGCGAGCTCAATCGCTTCGCCGACGCCTTGGTGGATCTGAACGCAGTGATCGCCCTGCGGCCGGATTTCAGCGAGGCCTTCAACAACCGCGGCAATGTCTTTCAGGACATGGAGCGCTATGACGAAGCGCTCGCCGACTATGCCAAGGCGATCGCGCTCAAGCCCGACAATGCCGACGCGTTCTGCAATCGCGGCAATGTCTACAAGCACCTCGAGCAGTACGAGAAGGGGCTGGTGGAGTACGACAAGGCGCTTGCGCTCGCGCCCGGTCACACCGAAGCCATCTACAACCGCGGCACGACGCTGATGGAGCTCAGGCGCTTCGACGAGGCGCTGGCCGACTACGACAAGACGATCCCGCTCAAGCCCGGTCACGCGGACGCGCTCTATAACCGCGGCACCCTGTTGATGGGCCTCGGCCGGATCGAGGAGGCCATCGCGAATTTCGGCGAGGCGCTCGCGATCAAGCCCGACCATGCCGACGCGTTCTGGAATCGCGCATTCGCCCGGCTTCACCTCGGCTACTCGCGCAAGGGGTGGGACGACTACGAATTCCGCTGGCGCACCGAGGAGCTGGATGCGCTGCGGCGGGATCTCG
>Ga0335081_10021059_pt1 | contig 10552 bp, 6 predicted proteins | sample Lox_Sample_35_FD_206713 | JGI IMG/M metagenome (GOLD analysis project Ga0335081, IMG submission 206713) | Soil microbial communities from Loxahatchee National Wildlife Refuge, Florida, United States - Lox_Sample_3.5 | ecosystem: Environmental > Terrestrial > Soil > Wetlands | place: USA: Florida... | reverse complement strand
CCAGGAGCCTGCTGGAACGCACGATTCTGACCATCGTCAAGTATTTGATCGCGATGGATCTTGTCCTCATCGCCGCGCTGTCGGCCTATGCGGTGATTGCGGGCATGCCGCTCCTGGAGCTCCTGCCGTTCGTGTTGATCCTTCTGGTCGCGGCCGTTCCAGTAGCCCTGCCCGCCACCTATACGCTGGCGACGGCGCTGGGCACGCAAGAGCTGTCGAAGCGGGGCGTGCTGGTCACACGCCTGTCAGCAATCGAGGAAGCGGCGGCAATGGACGTGCTGGCCAGCGACAAGACCGGCACCCTGACAGAAAACCGGCTCGCGCTGGCGGCCCTGCGCCCGTACGCTCCGCGCACGGAGCACGACCTGCTGCGTCTGGCGGCCCTGGCCTGCGACGACGCCAGCCAGGACCCGATCGACCTCGCCATTCTCGACGCCGCGCGACCGCGCAACCTGCTCGCCGGCGCGCCGCATCGCCTGCAATTCATTCCCTTTGAACCGGGCACACAGCTCGCCGAAGCCCTCTTTGATCAGGAAGGCCGGCGGCTGCGCGTGCTCAAAGGGGCGCCGCGAGCCATCATCGCCCGAATGAGCGGCCCGCCGGATCTGAGCGCAGAGGTGGAGCGTCTTGGCTCGACAGGCGCCCGCGTGCTGGCCGTGGCCGCCGGGACGGATGACATGTTGCAGTTGGCCGGGCTCGTCGCCCTGCAAGATCCGCCGAGAGCGGATTCCCCGTTGCTGGTGCAGCGCCTTCGGAATTTGGGAGTGCGGGTCGTGATGGTCACCGGCGACGGGCCGGCCACTGCGCGCGCCGTCGCCGACCGGGTGGGCATTGGCGGCCGCGTCTGCCCGCCCGACGCCCCGCGCGAACAGATCGACCGGCTGGCGGAGGACTGCGATGTGTTCGCGAGGGTCTTCCCGGAAGATAAATTCCGCCTGGTGCAGGCCCTTCAGCGCAACGGTCACGTGGTCGGGATGACCGGCGACGGGGTCAATGACGCGCCGGCGCTCAAACAAGCCGAGGTCGGCATCGCCGTGGCCAATGCCACCGACGTGGCCAAGGCCGCGGCCAGTCTCGTGCTGACCAGCCCCGGCCTGATGGACGTGCTGTCGGCGGTGGAGACGAGCCGCCGCATCTACCAGAGAATGCTCACGTATATCTTGAATAAAATAATTAAAACAATTGAAATTACTATATTCCTTAGCGTTGGCGTGATGGTGACCGGTGCGTTTATCATTACGCCGCTGCTCATCGTGCTGCTGCTGTTCACGAATGATTTCGTCACCATGTCCATCGCGACCGACCGCGTCTCGTTCTCGGACACGCCCGACCGCTGGCGCATCCCCGCGTTGATTCTCACCGCCGGCGCGGTCGCCCTTCCCCTGCTGTTCCTTTCGTTCGTGGTCTTTTTCGCCGGGCGGGATTGGCTGCATCTGCCCCTGTCGCAGTTGCAAACCCTGATTTTCCTCCTGCTGGTCTTCACCGGCCAGGGCACGGTCTACCTGGTTCGCGAACGCCGTCACTTCTGGCGGTCGCGGCCCGGCCGATGGCTGCTCCTCTCCTCCGTCCTCGATGTCGTGATCGTCGGTCTGCTGGCCGCCCGCGGGGTGTTGATGGCCGCCGTCAGCCCGGCGCTGATCGCCGGGTTGTTCGCCGTGACGGTGGTGTATCTAACGGCCGTGGATCTTCTGAAAATCGCCGTGTTCAACCGCATCGGCGTGCGCTGAGCAGGTGCACGCGAATCCCGCGGGGCATCCCCACAGGCCGCCGGCCTTGTGCGGAGGAAATTCGCCCACTATAATCACCGCGTGACCCTCCAATGGTCCATCGGCCTCGCCGCCGTTGCCATCGTCGCCGCGCTGACCGGCTCATCCGCCTCGGCCGAGCCGGCGTTGCGTCATGCGCGCCATGCGGCCCAGCCGACCCCGGCCGAATGTGTCCGGCTGGCCACACACGCCGAGCAGGTGCGCTGCCTCAATCCCTACTTCCACGATGCTGTCCGGTCCGGGCGGACACGGGTAGCGCTCGGGCAATTGGCTGATCTTGTCCATGCCGGTACGCTCGACGATTGCCACCATCTGGCCCACGATCTCGGCCACGTGGGATTTGACGTTCAAGGGAATCTCGCGGCTGCCATCCGCGCGGGAGATTCCGAGTGCCTGAATGGCTACTACCACGGCGTGGTCGAGGCGGCCGTGCACCAGGCGGCTGCACAGGGCCCGCTCGAGATTGGCGGAATGTGCCGGGAGCTACGCGGCGAGGCGATGGCCTACGACGGTTGCGTCCACGGCCTCGGCCACGGTCTGATGCTCGTCTACGGCGACGTCATGCGCGCCCGGCGGATGTGTGATGCCCTTCCCGATGGCTACGCTCGTCAACGCTGCGCAGGCGGCGTCTATATGCAGAACTCGATGCGCTTCCTTGATCTTGACGATGCGCGATACCGCGCCACGGCGCCGCGCGCGTGCGACGGGTTCCCCCTGCCGCAGGATGAGCGGGCGATGTGCACCGGGCAGATCGGTGAGATCGCGATGTTTTACTACCATCACAACCTGGACAAGGCGCTCGGAATCTGCCGGTTGATCGGGAATCGGGCGGACGAAGCCTCGTGCGAACGCGGGGCCCGCAACGAGCTAGCCACGTCAAGGCTGGAGCACACACCCCGCTGATGGCGCGCCGGCCGGTTGTGGAGGACGGTCCGCGCCGTTATACGTTCACATGATGGAGATCGGCCCCGTCCCACCCTCCCCTGCCCGTCGCCGATTGAGCCGGAGACGGCTGATCGGCCTGACCGGCGCCGCGACCGCCGCCGTCATGCTGACGGGCTTCGGCCCGATGCCGTCCTGGCTGCGGCGCCTCTTATCCGCCCCCTCTGATGACACCGTGGCCCTGCCGCCCTGCATCGTCAGACCCGAGCAGACGGAGGGGCCGTATTTCGTCGATGAACGGCTCAACCGCTCCGACATCAGGTCGGATCCCTTTGACGGCTCGATCAAGGAGGGCGCGCCGCTGCAGCTCATGCTCCGCGTCCACGAAATCAGGGGCCGGGAGTGCGCGCCGCGGCCCGGCCTGACGGTGGACCTCTGGCACTGCGACGCGCGGGGCGTCTATTCGGACGTGCGGGAACGGGCCTTCGACACGCGGGGCCGGAAATTCCTGCGCGGGTATCAGGTGACGGACGGCGACGGGACCGTCCGGTTCGACACGATCTTTCCGGGCTGGTACCCGGGCCGCACGGTGCATATCCATTTCAAAATCCGCACCGCACCCGACGTCCGGCGCGGCTATTCCTTCACGTCGCAGATCTATTTCGACGACGCGTTGACCGACCGGATCCACGCCCAGTCGCCCTACACCGCGAAGGGGATCGGCCGAACCAGAAACCGGGAGGACGGGATCTTTCTCGACGGCGGCGAAGAGCTGATGCTTCAGGTTACTTCGATCAGCGGGCGCCGGCCGCCCGGCTACGCGGGCACGTTCGACATCGGCTTGCTGACGGGCTGATGGGCCGTCCGCCGGGCCGTCTACTTGCCCTGATCCATCTGGCCGCCCACTTCCACCGTCAACGTCACCGAGGCGGTCACATCGACCGTGCCCGATTCGACCGGGGTGGGCGTTTCGGCAGGGGCCGCGTTGAACCGGAGCATCCGTTCGACGGGACGGACCGCGGGGCCGTTCTCCTCGACCTGCAGCACGCGGATAATCTTCACGCCCAGCGCGGACGCGATCGCCTCGGCCTTCTCCTTCGCGCGGGCCGCGGCCTGTCCCAGCGCTTTCATCATGAGCGGCTGCCCATCCTGCAGGGTGAAGGCCAGCCGGTTGATCCGGTTGGCGCCCGCCCCCATGGCGCCGTCGATGAGCGGCCCCACCAATGCCAGATCGTTTGTCGTGACCCGCACCGTGTTGCTGGCGGAGTAACTGGTCAGGACGGGATTGCCCCCAGGTTTCGGACGGCTGTAGACGGGATCCAGCGAATAGTCGACCGTGGTGATCTGCGCCGGCGAAGGCGAGACGGCGCCGGGGGGAGGAGGTTCGCCTGGGGCGGTCTCGCCGCCTGCGGCGGGGAGCACGGCGCGCAGCGCGGCGATGACCTCCTCGACCCGCCTGGCGTTCTGCGCGGCGGCGCCTTGCGCCGTCTTCGATTCCGTCACCACTCCGATTTCGATCGTGGCGCGATCGGGCTTCGCGGGGATAGTGGCTTCCGCCGTGACGCTGATCTCAGGGGGAAAGGACCGAGTCCCGGGGTCCTGCGCCCGCGCGGCGGCAGGACCTCCCGCACACAATCCGATTATCGTCAGCACCATCATCGATCGCGTCATCATGTTGGCCTCGCCCCGTCGTTGAACAGCCTGCCCATCCCGACCATCCCCGTCGCGCCTTCATCCGCCCGGTCGGTCCGCCCCAGGCAGCCCCGGCGCCACCATATAATATAGCAGGGGAATCACAACCAGGGTGAGGAGAGTCGAGGCAAAGACGCCGAAGAGCAGCGAGACGGCGAGCCCCTGGAAGATCGGATCGAGAATGATGACGAACGCCCCGACCATCAGGGCGGCGGCCGTGAGAAGGATCGGCCGGGTCCGGACCGTTCCGGCCCGGATCACGGCCTCAAGGCACGGCGCGCCCGCCCGCCGTTCCGCCTGGATGAAATCGACGAGCAGGATGGAATTGCGGACGATGATCCCCGCCAGGGCGATGAAGCCGATCATGGAGGTGGCGGTGAAATAGGAGCCGGTCAGCCAGTGTCCGGGCACGATGCCGATGAGCGTGAGCGGGATGGGCGCCATGATGATAAGCGGCAGCAGAAACGATTGAAACTGCCCGACGATCAGCAGATAGATCAGCACGAGGGCGATGGCAAATGCCAGCCCCATGTCCCTGAACGTTTCATAGGTGATCTGCCACTCCCCGTCCCACTTGACGGCGGGCTGCGATTCGGACCAGGGCTGGCGCGTATAGTCTTGCGCGGGCGGAGCCGACGGAAGGCGCAGCGCGTCGAGCCGATTGCCGATGTTGAGAATGGCATAGACGGGGCTTTCCTCTCTGCCGGCCACGTCTCCCGTCACGTAGATCACGGCCTTGAGGTTCTTGTGGTCGATCGACTGCTCCTCCGTCTCCTCCCGCACCCGCAGCAGCTCCGAGAGCGGCAGGGTCCCGCCCGACGGCGAACGCAGCGCGATCTGCTTGAGCTCCTGCACGCCGGACCGGAGCGGGCGGGGCAGCCGGACGAGAATCCGGACGGGATTCTTCTCGTTCGGCAGATGGGCGAGCCCCACGGTCTCGCCCTCGAGGGCCAGACGCAGCGTGGCGACCACTTCCTCGGTGGAAATGCCGGCGAGGCTCGCCTTCACCTTGTCCACCGCGAACCGGTACTTCGTCTGGTCCGCCTCCATCGAATCGTCGACGTCGACCACGCCGGGCGTCTGCTCAAACGCACCGCGCACCGCCTTTGCCGTCGCGATCCTGGACTGTTCGTCGGGCCCGTAGACCTCGGCGACCAGCACCGACTGAACCGGCGGGCCGGGCGGCACCTCCACGACCTTGACGTTCGCCCCGAACCGGCGGGCGATGGCATCAAGCGGCGGGCGGATCCGCAGGGCGATTGCATGGCTCTGGGCAGCCCGCTCCCGCTTGTCGACGAGGTTGACCTGGACGTCGGCCTCGTTCGGCGCCTGGCGAAGAAAATAATGACGCACCAGGCCGTTGAAGTTGTAGGGCGAGGCGGTGCCCACATAGGACTGGTAGTGGGCCACTTCGGGCACCGTGGCGACGTAATCGGTCAGCGCCCTGACGGCCCGGCCCGTCTCCTCCAGCGTGGTCCCCTCCGGCATGTCGACGACCAGCTGCAGCTCGCTCTTGTTGTCGAACGGGAGCATTTTCATCACGACGATCTTGAAGGCGAAGAGCGAGAGCGAGGCGACCAGCAGCAGCGCCACCCCGCCGAGGAAGAGCCAGCGCAGCCCTCTCCGCACCAGCAACGGCTTCAGCAGCCTCGCGTAGAGGGCGGCGCCGGGGCCCGGGCCGTGCGCGGCGGTCGGCGTGCTCGCACCCGGCCGTCGGCGGTAGCAGATCCGGCAAAACCAGGGCACCACGATGAAGGCGACGAGCAGCGAGAAGAACATGGCGACGGAGGCATTGACCGGGATGGGGCGCATGTAGGGCCCCATCAGGCCCGAAATGAAGGCCATGGGCAGCAGCGCGGCGATCACGGTCAACGTCGCCAGGATCGTGGGATTGCCCACTTCATCCACGGCCTCGACGGCCAGTCGCTGGTGGTCGACATCGACGCCGCTCCCCGCTTCCGACAGCCGGCGGTAGATGTTTTCGACCACGACGATGGCGTCGTCGACCAGAATGCCAATGGAAAAGATGAGCGCGAAGAGGGTGACCCGATTGATGGTGTACCCGATCATCATCGAGACGAAAAGGGTCAGCGCAAGCGTCAGCGGGATGGCCAGCGACACGACGCCCGCCTCCCGCAGGCCGAGCACGAACCCCAGAAAGACCACCACGGCTGCGACGGCGTACAGCAGATGCATCAGCAGTTCGTTCGCCTTCTCATCGGCCGTCTCCCCGTAATCGCGCGTGACGGTCACGTGCAGATCCGAGGGAATCAATGTTCCCTGCAGATCTCCGACCTTCTTGAGCACGGCGTGCGCGACGTCGACGGCATTGGCCCCGGGCTGTTTGGCGATGGCCACCGTCACGGCGGGATAATCCCGGCCGGCCGTGACGGCCGGGCGGTCGGAGGCGCGGACGGATTCGGGGCCGGCCCCGGCCCGCGGGCCGTTGCCGAACGAGACATAATGCTCCGGCTCCTCCGGGCCGTCGATCACCTCGGCGACGTCCCGCAGGTAGACCGGACGGCCGTGATAGACCCCCACCACGACCTGCTCGAGTGCGTCGCGATCGGGCAGGAAGGTTCCGGTTTCAACCAGCGATTCACGGTTCTCCCGGTCGAACCGGCCGGCCGGAATATTCTGATTCGCCGCGCGAACCGCGGCGGCGATCTCCAGCGGCGTCAGCGCAAACGACCGCAAGCGGGCCGGATCGAGCTCGATCCGCCATTCCCGCTGCCGTCCGCCGACGATGAAGCCGTTGGAGGTCTTGGGAATCTTTTTGATTTCCTCCAGGAGGTGCTGGGCCACCTGATGGAGCTGCTCATCGTCGTACCGTTCGCTCCACAGGGTCAGGGTGACGATGGGCACGTCGTTGATGTCCCGCGGCTTGACGAGGAAATCGCCGGCGCCCGGCGGCAGCAGGTCTCGGTTGGACATCAGCTTGTCGTAGAGATCGACCAGGCTTTTCTCCATCTGCTCGCCGACGTAAAACCGGACGATGAACAGCGCCATGCCGGGCTGGGACGTGGTGTAGAGATATTCCACCCCGCGGATTTCGGTCAGCTTGCGCTCGAGGGGACGGACCACCAGCTCCTCCACCTCGCCGGCAGTGGCGCCGGGAAGGGGGATGAAGACGTCCGCCATGGGGACGACGATCTGCGGCTCCTCCTCGCGCGGCGTCGCCACCACGGCGATCACCCCCAGCAGCAGCGAGGCAATCATGATCAGCGGGGTCAGCTTGGAATCGATGAACGTCCGGGCGATCCGGCCGCTGAGGCCCATCGTGCGGTTGCCGGTCACGCTCCGCGCTCCGGTCAGGGGACGGCCGCGCCCTGGAGACGCGCGCCGTCGATTCCATCGGCGGCTCGGGCCAGAATGTGCTCGCCGGGGTCGAGGCCGGACAGGATTTCGACCCGCTCTCCGCGGACCGCCCCCAGCTTGACGAGCCTGGCGTGCACGATGCCGGCGTCGTTGACCACATAGAGGCGGGCCAGATCGGCCTGCCGCTCGACCGCCGCCAGCGGGACGGTCAGACGGTTCACCGTGCCGACCGGAAAACGCATTCGACCGAACAGCCCGCTTTTCAACCCGGCCCGCCAGGCCAGATCCGCCTTCACGGTGACCGTATGGGTGGCGGGATCGGCGGCGGGCAGGATCTCGGCGATCAGGCCTTCCACATCCTCGCCACCGAAGGCGTCCAGCATGATCGAGACGGTCTGTCCCACCCGAAGGGCGCCCAGATCTTCGGCGGCCACGGTCACCTCCAGCCGCAGGCGACGATCGTTTTCCATCTTTAACAACGGCCGTCCCGGAGTGGCCAGCTCGCCCACTTCGGTGATCTTGTCCGTGATCGCGCCGTCGAACGGCGCCTTGATGATCGTATAGGTCAGATTGGCTTCGATGGCGTTCTTGGCCGCTTCGGCCACCTTGAGAGTCCGTTCCGCATTGTCCATGTCTTGGCGGGAGGCGAGCTGCTCGTTGAACAGTTGCTGCGTCCGCTGATAACGGTCCCGGGCGTTGTCCAGATCGGCCTGCGTCTGCTGCAACTGGGCCCGCAGGTCCCGGCTGTCGAGCACGATCAACGTCTCGCCCGACTTGACCCGATCCCCCTCCTTGACCCGGAGCTCATCCACAAGCCCCGTGACTTTGCTGGCCAGAGTCGCTTCAAACACCGACACCACCTTGCCGGGCACTTCGCGCAGTTCGGGCTGCGCCTGCAGCACGGGCGTCAGCACCGCGCCCCTGACGATCGGCCGCTCCATCGTCGGCGCGTGATCCGTCCTCACCGTCAGCCGCCAGACAACCGCCGCCGCGACCACAACCACCAGCACCAACAACCACCTTGGCCAACGCCCCCTCATCCGCGTTGGACCCGGTCAGTTCCGATGCGCATGGTCGCTCCCCCTGACCTCCACTCTGTAGAGGGCGCCGGTGCCGATGTTCGTGACGTAGAGTTCGCCGGCGGCGTCTTCTCCAAACGACGTAAAGCCGGCGACGGGCCGGGGAACCGCGATGCCCAAATCGGTGTGCTTGGTCGCGCGCCAGCCGCCGCGGCTGTCGCGGACGAGATCCCAGAAGGCGCCGCTGCAATAATCCGCCAAGAGATACCGGCCGTTCATCAAAGGATAGGCGTCGCCCCGGTAGACGTATCCGCCGATGACGGCGCAGTTGCCGCCCTCGTGGCCGTATTCGAAAATGGGCGCGACGTACGCGTCCGGCGCCCTGCAGCCGTCGGTCTTGTAGGCATGAGCGCCTTCGTAGCAGCGCCAGCCGTAGTTCTGCCCGCCCGGATCATTGACGGTATGGCGGTCGATCTCCTCCCACCTCTCCTGGCCAACGTCAGCGATAAAGAGATCGCCCGTCGCCCGATCGAAGGACGACCGCCAGGGGTTGCGCAGGCCCAAGGCCCAGATCTCATCGCACGATCCGCCTGGACCGTCGACCATGGGGTTCGTCAGGGGAATCGTGTAGCCGCCCGTCCCCTTCCCCTTGCAATCGGACGGCGCGCCGGCGCCCGCGTCGACGTCGATCCGGACAATCTTGCCGAGCAGCGTGGTGGTCGTCTGGGCGTTGTTGTGCGGATCGCCGCCGGAGCCGCCGTCGCCCAGGGGGATGTAGAGCAGGCCGTCGGGACCGAAGTGCAGATCCCCCGCCTTATGATTGCCGAACGGCTGATCGACGGTGAAGAGGATCTTCTCGCTCGCCGGATCGGCGACGTTGGGATCAGCCGTCACCGAAAAGCGGGAGATGCGGGTGCGCAACACCCCGCCGGCGCTGGACGTGTAATTGACGTAGAAAAAACCCGTCCTGGCGTAATCGGGATGAAACGACACGCCCAGCAACCCCTTCTCGTTTCCGTCCGAATCGACGCGGTCGGTGAGGTCGAGAAAGGGCTTGGCCTGCACCGAGCCCTGCCGGACGATTCGGATCCGTCCGGCCTGCTCGATGACGAAGAGCCGCGGATCCCCGGCGCCGGCGTTGTAGACGCCGATCGGCCTGATCAGTCCGCCGGTCACCAGAGAGAGCGCCAACGGCAGCCCTTGCGGACTGTCGGCGGTCGCGCCGCCCCCCTTGACGCACGCCGTCAACAGGATCATCAAGAGCCACCACGCCGGCTGACGGGTCATCGCGACACGACGTGCTCTGGCACGGCCCTGCATCTGGTCGCTCTGCTCCACGACACCATCGGCCATTATCACATGTCGCATCGGACAGTTCAAATAAGCGGGGGCGTGACAAGTCCCTCGATCCCGCTGCTCTTGGCATGATAATCGGGTTTACGTGGGGGCGGTGAACCAGTACGTGCAGACGACGCTGGTCCCGTTGGCCGGGACGACGATCGTCGAGCTCAACGTCGACGTGCCCGGCACCCATCTCCGGCGGATCACAGCATTTTCCGGGTCTCCAAGGGCGCTGACGCCGCGCTGACCGTCACGGGAGCCGAGAACCCGGCCGTCTTCAGTCGGTCGAACAACCACGACACCGCAACACCGGGCGGGCACGGCCCGCCTCCCGGCCATTCGGGTCACGTCATCGGGCCGGCCGGCCCGTTCCCGATTCTGACCTGACTGACCCGTTCTTCGAGCGAGGGGGCCGGCCAGTCGGGGTCCGGAATGGTGGCAAAGGTTTCGCGAAGTCCCCGGCCCCACTGCCGCTTGATGTCATTAAAATAGGCATCCTTCTCGTCAATGCTCCGGCGAAACTCCACCCGCAGC
>Ga0335081_10021057_pt1 | contig 10552 bp, 8 predicted proteins | sample Lox_Sample_35_FD_206713 | JGI IMG/M metagenome (GOLD analysis project Ga0335081, IMG submission 206713) | Soil microbial communities from Loxahatchee National Wildlife Refuge, Florida, United States - Lox_Sample_3.5 | ecosystem: Environmental > Terrestrial > Soil > Wetlands | place: USA: Florida... | reverse complement strand
GCTCGGCGGCAAGCTGTCCGTGTCCGGGATCGCCGGCGTGGCCGTGGACGAGGGCGCCGAGGCGCTGCTGGTCACCCGCCCGGAAGGAACCGCGCTGATCGCCGAGGCCGGGCTGGGTGATCAGCGTACCGATCCGGGGCCCACGTCGTCCGCGATCTGGACGCTGGGCGCGCTCCGGCCGCTGCCGCGGCGCCAGTTCATGGGCGTGCCGTCCGACCTGGCCGAGCTGGCCAGGTCCGGGGTGCTCACCAGCGAGGGCGTGGCCCGGGCCGGCCAGGACCTCGAACTGCCGCCGACCGCCCGGGACGGTGACATGTCCGTCGCCGGGTACGTCGGGGCACGGCAAGGCGGCGAGGTGGTGGACCGGCTGGTCGATCCGCTGCTAGGCGGCGTGTACGCGGGACGTTCGGCCGAGCTGTCCTTTGACGCCACGCTGCCCGCGCTGGCGGCCGCGTCCCGGCGGCACAGGTCGCTCGCCGAGGCGGCGCGGTCCCTGCTGCCGCCCCCGGCAGCGGGTTCCGCGGGCACCCGCGCGGGCGGGCCGGTGTTTACCACGCTGACCGGCGGCCTCGGCATGCTCCCCGTCTACCTGGCGAAAGCATCGGGCGCGGAGGTGCGAACCGGCGCGATGGCCCGCGAGCTCGCCCGGGCCGGGAACGGCTGGCGGCTCACCGTGGGCTCGGCGGCGGCGCCCGAGCAGGTCGACGCCGACGCGGTGATCCTCGCGATCCCGGCGCGGCCCGCGGCCCGCCTGCTGGCGGGCGTTCCTGGCGCGTCCGCCGCGGTCACCGCGTTCGGCCAGATCGGCTACGCGAGCATGGCGATCGTCACGCTCGCATATCCGCGGTCCGCCTTTCCCGCCCCCGGCCTCGCCGCCCTCGGCTGGAGCGGGTACCTGGTGCCGGCCGTGGACGGGCGGGCGGTCAAGGCGGTCACCTTCTCCACGGTCAAGTGGCCGCACCTGGCCGAGGCGGCCGCATCCGGCGGCGGACCGCTGGAGATCGTGCGCTGCTCGGTCGGCCGCGTCGGCGAGGAGGCGCTGCTGAAGCGCGCCGACGACGAACTGGCCGCGCTGGCCGCGGCCGAGCTGGCGACGGCGACCGGGGTGCGGGGCGGACCCGTGGCCACCAGGGTGACCCGCTGGGGCGGCGCGCTGCCCCAGTACACGGTGGGGCACCTGGACCGGGTGGCCGCGATCCGCGCGGCGGTGGCGGCCCAGCCGGGGCTCGCGGTCTGCGGCGCGGCCTACGACGGGGTGGGCATACCGGCCTGCGTCGCCACCGCGCGCGCGGCGGCCGGCCAGGTGCTGGCCTTTCTCGCGGCCAGGCCGCCGGCCGGTGACGCCGGTGCGGTCCGGTGACCGTCGTGGCCGACAATGGTGGAATGGCTGACGAACTTCAGACGGCCTCCAAGCCGAAGGCCCGCGATCTCAACGAGCTGGTCCGCTACACGATGTGGTCGGTGTTCCGGGTGAGCGACCGCGCCGCGCTCGAGGCCGGCGGCCCCGGCGAGACGACCGCCGAGGTGGCCGAGCTGCTCGACCAGGCGGCGGGCAAGGGCATCGTCACCCGCGGCTGCTACGACATCCAGGGCCTGCGCGCGGACGCGGACTACATGTTCTGGTGGGTGGCGCCGACCTCGGATGACCTGCAGGACATGTACGTGCGGTTCCGCCGGACCCGGCTCGGCCGGTGTAGCGAGCCGGTCTGGTCGGTGATGGCGCTGCACCGCCCGGCCGAGTTCAACAAGAGCCACATCCCTGCGTTCCTGGCCGAGGAGGAGCCCCGCGCGTACGTGAGCGTGTACCCGTTCGTCCGCTCCTACCAGTGGTACCTGCTGGATCCGGCGGAGCGGCGGCGGCTGCTGGCCGAGCACGGGATGATGGCACGCGAATATCCCGACGTGAGGGCCAACACGGTCGCCTGCTTCTCGCTCAACGACTACGAGTGGATCCTCGCGTTCGAGGCCGATGAGCTGCACCGGATCGTGGACCTGATGCGCCACCTGCGGGGCGCCGAAGCACGGCTGCACACCCGGGTGGAGATCCCGTTCTACACCGGCCGCCGCAAGCCCGTCGGCGAGCTCGTCGCCAGCCTGGCCTAACCACCTCCGATGCCTGACGATCTGCGGGTGAACGGCTGGCTGATGATACCCGGCAGCGAGCTGCACGAGCGTTTCTCCAGGTCATCTGGGCCGGGCGGCCAGTCGGTCAACACCGCCGACAGCCGGGTCGAGCTCTCCTTCGACGTGGGGCGGTCATCCGTGCTTCCGGACTGGGCGCGGGCCAGGATCACCGAACGGCTGGCCGGCCGGCTGGCCGGCGGGGTGCTCACCGTCGCCGCCTCCGAGCAGCGCAGCCAGCTCGCCAACCGGCAGGGGTCGCGAGCCCGGCTGGCCGCCCTGCTCAGGGACGCGGTTGCCCCGCCGCAGCGCCCGCGCGTCCCGACCCGGCCCGGCCGGGCCGCGAACGAGCGGCGCCTGGAGGCCAAGCGCCAGCGTTCCGCCACCAAGCGCGGACGCCGCCTCGACCGCAGAGACCCCGAGTGACGACCCGCCGTATTACAGCGACCGTGTTACAGCGACGGAACGTTGACGACGATCGCCTCTTGGGTCGACCTGGCGATTACCACGACGGCCTCGGTATCCGGGGAGGGATTTTCCTCCCGGTGCGGGACGTACGGCGGCACCCAGACGTAGTCGCCGGGCGAAGCCTCCAGCCGGACGAGGGATCCGCTGTCCGGGTCGCGAAACACGAACACCGGGTGGCCCGACACCACGTAGATGCCCGTTTCCGAGTCGCCGTGATGATGGTCACCGGACGAGGTCCCCGGCAGTACCACGGTCCGCCCCATCCACAGCGCCGAGGAGCCGGTCAGGTCGCCGGAAATGGCGGCCGAGCGGAGCATCCCCCCGGTCTGCGCGGTGGCGGCGGAGAGCGAATTCCCTCGGATCAGCCGCAGGCTCATGAACGCAGAGCATAACTAATCGGAATTGTCGCTGCCCGATGGGATACTCATGGTCATGGTGTTTCGGATGTCAGCGGGCCGCATGGTCGGGCGGGACGACGAGCTCGGCCGCCTGCTCACCCTGCTCGATGACGCCGAGGCGAGCCGCTCGGTCGTCGCGCTGGTCAGCGGCGACGCCGGCGTGGGCAAGTCCCGCCTGGTCGCGGAGGTCACGCAGCTCGCCGCGGGCCGCGGGTTCACCGTGCTGTCCGGCCAGTGCGCGGAGCTCGGAGACAGCGTGCCCTACCTGCCGCTGGCGGATGCGCTGCGCGGCGCGGCCCAGGCCACCGGGGTCCGTGACGCGCTGAGCTCGCGTCCGGCCCTGAGCATGCTGCTGCCCGAGGGCGGGGGCGGCCCCGCGATCGACTCGGACCGTTCCGGCCTGGCCCGGCAGCAGATGTTCGGCGGGGTGCTCGGCCTGCTGGCCGAGCTCGCCGCGGCGGCTCCGGTGCTGCTGGTGCTCGAGGACCTGCACTGGGCCGATGCCTCCACCCGGGACCTGGTCACGTTCCTGTCCCGGGTGCTGCACCGGGAGCGGGTCGCGCTGATCGGCACCTACCGGACCGACGACCTGCACCGCAGGCACCCGCTCCGGCCGGTGGTGGCCGAGCTGCTCCGGCTGCCCAGCGTCATCACGGTCGACCTCGCCCCGCTGGACCCGTCGGCCCTGGCCGAGCACCTGACGGCGGCCGCGCAAGGCCGGATCGGCGCCACCGAGCTGAACGACATCGTGGCCCGCGCCGAGGGCAACGCCTACTACGCCGAGGAATTGCTCGCCGCCTCCGTCAGCGGGAATGGCCAGGAACACAGCCTGCCCGCCGGGCTGGCGGCCCTGCTGCTCAGCCGGGTGGAGCAGCTGTCCGACGCCGCCCAGCAGGTACTCCGCGCCGCGGCGGTGGCCGGCCGCAAGGCCGACGACGAGCTGGTCCGGGCCGCCTCGGGCCTGCAGGCGGCCGAATACGAGAGCGCGGTGCGGGAGGCGGTCACGCACCAGCTACTCGTGCCCGACGGCACGGAGGGCTACGTCTTCCGCCACGCCTTGCTGCGGGAGGCCGTCTACGGCGACCTGCTGCCGGGCGAGCGGACCAGGTTGCACGGCACGATGAGCGCACTGCTGGCCGAGGAGCAGCGGCTGGCCCTGCCCGGCACCGCCGCCGAATTGGCCCAGCACTGCCTGGCCAGCCACGACATACCCGGCGCGTTCGCCGCGTCGATCAGGGCCGGCGAGGAAGCGGAGCGGCTCGGCGCGCCGGCCGAGGCGCACCGTCACTACGACCAGGCGCTGGCTCTGTGGGAGCGGGTCGCCGAGCCGGAGAAGACGGCCGGCATGCACCGCGGCAAGCTCGGCCTGCTGTCCGCGACCAACGCGGCGGACAGCGGCGACGTCGACCGGGCGGTGCACCTGCTCCGGCGGCTGCGGCACGTGCTCGCCACCCGGGCCGACCAGGGACAGGCCACCGCGCCCGTCAGCCTGGCCAGCCGGATCGGCGAGCGCCTGGCCTTCTACCTGTGGACGATCGACGACGTCAAGGCCATGGCCGAGGCCGTCGAGATCGCCCGGGCCACGGTGGACGAGACGCCGGCCGAGCCGCCGACCTGGCAGTACGCCCGGGCGGTGGCCACCTACGCCAACACGCTGCTGGTCGACGACGACTTCGACCTGGCCCGCGAGCAGGCCGAGCACGCGCTCGCCGCGGCCCGCGCGGCCGATGCCCCCTGGGTGCAGGCCGACGCGCTGGTCACCCTGGGGTACCTCAGCAACCGCGAAGGCCGCAACGACGAGGCCATCAAGCTGCTGACCGAGGCGCACAAGCAGGCCCGCGGGGCCAAGGTGCTCGGCGTCGAGCTGCGCGCGGCATACCACCTGGCCCGGGCGCACCTGGAGCGCGGCGACCTGGCCGCCGGCGGGACCGTGGCGTTCGAGGGCACCAAGCGGGCCAATCAGACCGGGCTCGGCCTCGCGCCCTACGGCACCGACGTGCAGCACCTGCACTTCCAGTGCCACTTCGCCGACGGCAAGTGGGATCACGCCCAGGAGATCGCGGACGGCTTCCCGGTCCGCGTCACCAGCATCCCCGAGGCCTCCCTGTCCTCGATGGCCCTGTTCATCGATGTCGCGCGCGGCAACCCGGTGGTGGCGGAGCGGCGCGCCTGGATCGAGCCGTTCCTGACCGCCCACGGATTCGACGGGTTCATCGCGCGCGCGTTGTTCGCCGAGCATGCCCTGTGGCAGGGCGACGCCGAGCAGGCCCTGGCCGAGGCGCAGGCCGCGATCGACCTCGTCTACGAGCCACCGTGGGGGTTCTATCCCTCGGCCATCAGGCCGGCTGTGGTCGCGCTGAGCGCCCGGGCCGACCGGGCGATCCAGGCACGCGCCGTCGGCGACCAGGAGACCGCGGCCGCCGAGCTGGCCGCGGCCGCCGACCTGCTGCAGACCGCCCGGGAGGGGGCGGCCTTCCCCAAGCGGCCCAAGTTCATCCTCGGCCCCGAGGGCCGCGGCTGGCTGGCGCGGGCCGAGGCGGAGTACCGCCGGGCCAGCGGCGATAACGACCCGCAAGCCTGGCAGGCGGTCCTCGACGCGTTCGGCCCGGTCTATGCCTATGAGACGGCCCGGACCCGGTGGCGGCTGGCCGAGGCGCTCGCCGAGACGGGGCGCCGGGACGAGGCGGCGGAGCAATGGCACCAGGCGGCGCAAGCGGCGGACCGGCTCGCCGCCCGCCCGCTGCGCCGGGCACTCGACGGCCTGGCCCGCCGGGCCCGGATCGGGACCGCCGAACGGCGCGGCGACGGCGAGATCCTGGCCGCGCTGACCAGCCGGGAACGCGAGGTGCTCCGGCTCATCGCGGCGGGCCGCAGCAACAGGGAGATCGCTTCCGTGCTGTTCATCGCGCCGAAGACGGCCAGCGTGCACGTGTCCAACATCCTCGGCAAGCTCGGCGCCGCCAGCCGCACCGAGGCCGCCGCCATCGCTCACCGCGAGGGCCTCATCCCGGAGCCCGCCCAGCCCTCAGGACGCTGACCGCCCTGACTCCGGCATGCTCCTCGACCGGCACCAGATACAGGTCAGCGGGGAGCTAGCTCGGCGAGGATTTCCCCGGCCCGTTCGGCCGCCTTCTCCGGCGTGATCGCCGGGTTGCCCACCTGCGGATCCCAGTTCAGGTCGTAGAACAGTTCGGTGACGCCCTGCCCGGCGAGCCACGCGGTGTCCTCGCGGATCTGCTCGTAGCTGCCGGAGAGCAGCCGGCGGCCGCCGTCCGCGTCCTTGGCCTCCGTCCCGGCCAGCATCAGGCCCCGGCAGACGATCCGCACCGCGTCCGGATCCCGCCCGGCCGCCGCGGCAGCCTCACGGACCACCCGGGCCGCCTCGCTGATCTTGGTCAGATCGGCCCGGCTGGAGGTGATCCAGCCCGCCGCGATCCGCCCGGCCCGCTCCATGGCCGGCCGGGACATGCCGCCGAGCAGCACCGGCGGCCCGGGCTGCTGCACCGGCCTGGGATCCTGCCGCCCGCGGGGGACCTGGTAGAACTCGCCCTGGTACGAGCTGACCTCGTCGGCCCACAGCGTCCGCAGCACGGCGAGGTACTCCTCGGCCCGCGGCCCGCGCCGGGCCATGGACGCGCCCATGATCGCGAACTCCTCGGGCATCCAGCCGATGCCGAGACCGAGGTCGAGCCGCCCGCCGGACAGCACATCCACGGTCGTCGCCTGCTTGGCCAGGTAGGCGGGGGAGACGAACGGCAGGCTGATGGTGGCGACGCCCAATCTGATCCGCGACGTCCGGGCGGCCGCGAACCCCAGCGCCACCATCGGGTCGAGCACGCTGCGGTACACCGGCTCCATGCCGGAGCCCTCGGGCACCAGCGGCCGGGAGAACGTCCACAGCGACGCGTACCCGGCCTCCTCGGCTTGTTCGGAGAAGGCGGCGAGATAACCGGGGGTGGCCCAGGCGCCCGCGACCGGGGCACCGAATCCGATCTTCATGAGAAGACCCTACGGCCGAACGGGTCGTGGTGCATGCCCCGGCGCAGGCTGGCACGCACATTCGAAATGGGTGCCCTCATAGACTCCTTGCTATGACCGCCGCCGCGCCGCGGATGCCGCTGTCCACGAGCGGCCGCTACATCGTCGACGCGGCCGGGCGGCGGGTCCGGCTGGCCGGGGTGAACTGGTACGGCGCGCACGAGGACGACGGCGTGGTGTCGGGGCTTGAGCGCACCGGCCGCCGCGCGCTGGCCGCCAGAATCGCCTCGCTCGGGTTCAACAGCGTGCGGCTTCCGTTCAGCCTGTGGATGACCGAGCAGACCACTCCGGTTCCCGATGAGTACCTGGGCGCCAATCCCGATCTCTCCGGGGCTGCGCCGATGCAGGTCTACGACGCCTGCATCGAGGCGCTCACCGGCGCGGGCCTCATCGTCATCCCCAACTGCCACACGCTCGACGCCGGCTGGTGCTGTTCGGACGAGGACGAACAGGGCCTCTGGTTCAACGTCCGCTGGCCGGCCGCGAGGTTCTTCGCCGCCTGGCAGCAGATGGCGGCCCGGTACAAGGCCAACCCGCTGGTCGCGGGGCTGGACATCATGAACGAGCCCAGGCGGGCCCGCGTGGGCTGGCGGGTCCTCACGCCGACCTGGGGGAGCAGGCCCAAGACCGATCTCGCCGCGATGTACACCACCATCGGCAACCTCGTCCACGAGATCAGCCCGGACGTGCTGATCATCTGCGAGGGCCTTGGCTACGCCGCCGACCTGACCGGCGCGGCCAGCCATCCGGTAGGGCTCGAGCGCCCGGGCAAGGTCGTCTACAGCCTTCACGACTACTCCTGGTTCCACCCCGCCGGCCAGCCGAGGCCCGCCTATTTCGCCCAGATGCGCGTCAACGGCGGGTATCTCCTCGACCAGGGGATCGCGCCGTTGTGGATCGGCGAGTTCGGCAACGACACCAGGTCGCTGTCGAATTTCGGCCGCTCGTCCTCGCCCCAGTCCGCGTGGTGGAACAACATCGAGGACTGGCTCACCGAGCACGACGTGGACTGGTGCTGGTGGCCGCTCAACCCGACGCAGCCCCGGGGCACGGTCCCGGTCACCGGCCAGCACCGTTCCCGCTGGGGCGACCCGGAGCCGTGGGGCCTGCTGGCTCCGGACTGGCGCGGCGTGGCGAACCCGGGTGTGCTCGGCATTCTCGAGCAGATGATCCCGCCTAGCACCGGCCCCGGCGTCACCTGACGCTTAGCCGAGCCTGGGCAGCACCGCGGCGGGCCTCCACTTACGGCGTGGATGCCGCTTCCATGCAGCTGTTACGACGTGAACGCGGCATCCATGTCGTCAGAGTCCGCTAACCGAGCTTGGGCAGGACTGCGGCGGCCAGCCGCTCCATCTGCTCGCGCTGGTCGAACAGCGCGGTGAACAAGATGAGCTCCGCTCCTGCCTCGGCTACCTTGTTCACCTCGCTGACGCAATCGGCGGCCGTGCCGGTGACCGCGGCGGCCTCGATGCCCGGCACCCGCTGCCCGTAGATGCCTTCCAGGGCGCCGTTCATCCGGGCCTGCGCCCGCTCGGCGTCATCGTCGATCCCGATGTAGACGCGCTTGGCGATCGGGAAGCCGTCGGCGGGCCGGCCCGCCTCGGCGAGCGCGCGCCGGACGACCTGCACCTGCTCGGCGAACCTGGCGGCAGTTGAGGAGCCGGCCCCGAAGAAGCCGTCACCCATCCGCACGGCACGCCGCAGCGCGGGTTCGCTGGCCGCGCCGAACCATAGCCGCGGGTACGGCTTCTGGAACGGTTTCGGCTCCATCGGCGCGTTCTCGAGCTGCCAGAACTCGCCGTGGAAGGTAACCCGGGGCTCGGTCCACAGGGCCTTCATCAGGTTGACGCCCTCAGTGAACCGGGCCACGTAACGGGACGGGTCCACGCCGAAGGCGCCGAACGGGCGGGCCCCGCCGCCGGTGCCGACGCCGACCTCGATCCGTCCGCGGCTGAGCTGGTCCAGCGTGCTCAGGCTCTTGGCCAGGTGCACCGGGCTGTGCAGGGTCGACACGAACACCACGCATCCCAGCCGCATCTGCTCGGTGCACGCGGCGGCGTAGGTCATCGCCTCGATCGGGCTCAGCTGCGGACCGGAGCCGAGCACCGATTCCTGGGTCCACGCACTGTCGAAGCCGAGTTCCTCGGCCCGCGCCAGGTACTCGCGGAAGGACCCGGGGTCGAATTCGCCGTCGGCGTAGAACTGCGGGATCGCGATCGCGAACTTCATGGGCAGCAGCGTATCCCGGGTGCGGATGGGACAATCATGGGGTGAGCGATCTGGCCGGACGGCTCCGCGCGATCTGCCTGGCCCTGCCCGAGGTCACCGAGCGCCCCAGCCACGGCGCGCCGACCTGGTTCGTCCGGGGCAAGAGCTCGTTCGTGACGCTCTGGGCCGACGGCCATCACGACAATCAGTTCCCGCACCTGTGGTGCGCCGCGCCGCCCGGAGCGCAGCAGGAGCTCACCGCCGCCGACCCGGAGCGCTTCTTCCGGCCGCCTTACGTCGGCGGCCGCGGCTGGATCGGCGTCCGCCTCGACCGCGAGATCGACTGGGCCGAGATCGCCGAGCTCTGCCAGGACGCCTACCGCGTCATCGCGCCCGCGCGGCTGGCCGCCCGGCTGGACGACTAACCCAGCACGGCCCGGGTGATCTCGGCGGCGCAGCCCCACGCCATCGAGATGCCGGCGCCGCCGTGACCGTAGTTGTGCCACAGCACGCTGTCGCCGAGCGGCTCGGATTCCAGCCGCACCTCGGGCCGCCACGGCCGCAGGCCGACCCGGTGGCCGAGGATCTCCGCCCCGCGCAGGCGAGGCTCGATGGCGGCGCACCCGGCCACGATCCGTTCGGCTATCTCGGGCTTCGGGTCCGTGTCCCAGTTCCCCTCCTCGTTCGTGCCGCCGAGCAGGATGGTGTCCCCGTGCGGGAACATGTACACGATCCACGGCGGTTCGGGGTCCCGGCTGACGAGGAACTCCTCGATGCCCGGGTTGGCCGCGATGACCACCTGCCCGCGCACCGGCACCACCGCCGGGTCGGGCACCAGGTCGTGGGCGGCGGCGCCGGAACAGTTGACGACGACCGGGGCCTGGCCGGCCAGCCCGGACAGCGAGGCGACCGGGGATACCTCGAGCGTGCCGCCGGCCCGCTCGAACCTGGCGCGCAGGTACTCCAGGTAGACCGGCATGTTGGCCAGCGGCGCGGTGTAGTGCCAGCCGTCGGTGAAGCCTGCGGGCAGTTCGGACTCCTCGCAATCCCGCAGGTCCGTCAGGAGCTGTGTCCAGTAGTACCGCTCGAGCGGGCCGCGGGAGACCTCCCGGCCTGCCGCCATCCGCACCCCGGTGCCGGGTTCGGCGGCGAGCTTGGACAGCACCTCGAGCCCGGTCCGGCCCCAGCCGAGGACCCGGTCCGGCGGTCCCACCTTCACCGCGCCCCAGACCGCCCCGGCCGCCACCGACGTGGTCTGCGCGGGCAGGGCGGCTGTCCTGATCGTCACGCTGAGCCCGGCCTCGGCCAGGCTGATCGCC
>Ga0335081_10021056_pt1 | contig 10552 bp, 9 predicted proteins | sample Lox_Sample_35_FD_206713 | JGI IMG/M metagenome (GOLD analysis project Ga0335081, IMG submission 206713) | Soil microbial communities from Loxahatchee National Wildlife Refuge, Florida, United States - Lox_Sample_3.5 | ecosystem: Environmental > Terrestrial > Soil > Wetlands | place: USA: Florida... | reverse complement strand
TCCCGGCACTCAGGTCGGGCCGACCGGTCCGGTTCCCCCCGCGTCACCTCCTAGGTATCGGCAGACCAGCCCTTCCGCTTGAAGTGCCACCAGGCAGCGCCGAGTCAGCACCCCCGCCGCAACCCGAGATGGTCGGTAAACTCCCGCTCGACCCGGGACGGGTCGTGGGAGTTGAACAGGATGAGGTTCCGGAGGTGCTCGAGGCTGTCGACCCCCAGGATCTCGGCAAACTCGATGGCGCACCCGGCCGGGCCGGTCCGCACGATACGGCCCGCTGCCCGCACCGTGATCTCGGTGCCGTCCAGGTGCACCCGCACCTCGCACGCCTGTCCCTCTTCCGGGGCCCCGGCCAGCCGAAGGAACCCGCCCTTGAGACTCAGGTTCTCGATCAGCCCGCGGCCCCGGATCACCCCGTCGACCAGGATGTCGGTCGGCAGGTGGACCCCCACCCGCGTGAACTCGCGGCGCTGCGGCGGATGCTCGGCCATGCGTCTCAAACCTCGCCGGGGCGGTGCTTTCGGAGCAGGCGGACCACGAGGGGCGACCCGAGACAATCGAAGCTCACCGTGGTGACCGGCTCACCGCCGGGGTGGCCGCCGGTGGTGGCGCTGCCTTCCAGCACGGTCGGCAGCGACAGGCGACAGGGCTCCGGCAGCAGCGCCTTCACATTGCCGCCAGTCATGTTGGTGAGCTCGCCAATCGCGTCCCGCGCGTCATCCTCCGAGGTGGCGCTCCGCTCGACGCCGAACATGGTGGCCGCCGCGTGGCGCGCGAAATCCGTGGAGCACTCGACCGTGATCGCCCCCTCCCACGCGCCGCTGAACTGCACGCATCCAGCCATGCTCCGCTCCAGCCGTCGGGTCGTCTTCTGACCGCGCAGAAGCGTGACTCCCAGTACCGACTCCCAGACGGTCTCCGTGACCTGTCGGATCTCTTGCTCCAGGAACTGCATGGTGGCCCCCTAACTCTGCTTCAGCCGGTAACAGGCCGACCGCTCGAAGTCGACCCGCTCGAACGTGTCGCCCAGATTGAGCGTGGTTTCGGCGCCGCCGAGGAAGAGATATCCCCAGGGCTGGAGCGCCCGCCGCGCCTGGTTCAGCACGGCGCGCTTGGTCTCCAGGTCGAAATAGATCAGCACATTCCGCATCAGGATCACGTCCATCGGCGGCAGCTGCTCCCACGGCTCGATGAGATTCATCTCCCGGAACTCGCACATCTTCCGCGGCCCCGGCTTGATCACCCACTCCGTCCCCTCCTTGTCGAAGTGGCGGAGGAGGAGGTTGGCCGGCAGCCCGCGATTGACCTCGATCTGGCCATAGCGGCCCCGCACCGACCTCGCGACCATCTTGCCCGACAGATCCGTGCCCAGGATCTTCACGTCCCAGTTCGCCACCTCGGGGAAGTGGTCCAGCAGGATCATCGCGACCGTGTACGGCTCCTGCCCGCTGGAACAGGCGGCACACCAGATGCGGAGCTGACGCTCGCCGGAGCGTCGGCTGATGAGATCCGGGAGGACCCGCGTCTTGAGCGCCTCGAACGGATACAGGTCCCGGAAGAAGCTGGTTTCGTTGGTCGTCATCGCCTCGACGACCTTGAGGTGAAGTCCGTTGCTGCTCTGCATCCGGAGATGCTGGACCAGCGACTCCATCGACGGGAATCCCTCCGCCTGCGCGATCGGCGCGAGCCGGGCCTCGAGCAGATAGGCCTTCTCGGGCAGGAGCACGATCGCGGAGCGCTGGCGCACCAGCTCGCTCACGAAGGCGACATCGGCACTGCTGAGCGACATGCGGTTAGTCCCCGTTCCCCGACCGGCCGGCCGAGGGCCGCGTCGACTGCGGGTGCTCAGTCCGCTGACCAAGCGCACCGAGCGGGCGGGCGAGGATCGCGTGAGTCGCGACCACGGCCTTCATTCCCGAGCTCACCGCGGAACCTCCTCGGGACCCAGCTCCGCCGCGGCGCTGCCCAGCGACGCCCGGATCTCCGACAATCCGCTCGCGAGTGAGACGAACCGCTCCAGCGCCTGGGCCCGTGCCTGCGCGCGACCGGTCGCCTTCCGCAGCTCCGCTCCGAGCGACCCGGTGACGGAGCGCGTCTCCGACGCGAGCGAGACGGCGGCCTCGACTGCCGCCTGGCGCACCAGGCCCACCGCCCGCGCCACCGCCGCCTCCGCGTCCTGCAGGGCATTACCGGATGCGCTGGGCTCGAGCACCGGCTCCTGGTAGGCCTGGGCGTCGGCATGATCGGCGATGGTGTCGAGCAGGCCGATGAGTGTGGTCAACTCACCCGCAAGCGTTTCCAGCCCGCGCGCCTCGACCCGGAGGGCCTGAGCTGCCGGCGTTGCTTCGGAGGCCGCTACCGCTGCACCGCCGGCGTTCGCCGCGCGAGTGGGCGACTGCTCCTCGGGCCGGGTGAAATGGACTACCTCCCAGGTGATCTGGGGGCCGAGATAGCGCTGTTCCTCGTCGAGGACTGGGGCCACCAGGATCGCGATGGTCTCGGGGCCGAGCTTGAGCCTGGTCTTGTAGGGCAGCCGCTCCGGCGAGCGGAACAGCGACTGCCGGACCGCCGGGTCCGGAAAGAACAATTCGATGGGGAACCCGCCGCTTGTTCGAGCCCCCGCCGGCAGGTAGGGCGCGAGTCGCTCGAGGGCCTCGTCGCAGGCGGCATTGCCCAGCCACCGCTCGAAGCCCGAATCGGGGAACATGATCGGCACCGGCAGCTCTTCGGCCTGGGCCCGGAGCCGCTGAAAAACGCCGTCGATGCGATGGGCCTCCGACTCGTCGCGCCAAGGCACGGCCCAACCGAGGTGCTGGCCCGCGGCCCCGCTTACCGGAAAGAGACGGGCCTTCCAGACCACGCGGCCAAACGACCAGATGGTCTCCGCCGGGGCACGTGAGCGGTCGGCAAAGGCGCCTTGCAGCTGGGTGGGCGCGGGATGGAACCGGAGGATCGAGCTCCCCAGCAGGTCCGCCGCGCCGAGATTGAACGCGTATCGCAGCTCGGCATCACAGGCCAGGGCGGCCCGCGTGGCGTCCGGGCTGAGATGCACCACCGTGAGGTCCGGGTCCAGCACGAACAGATTCCACCCACTCAGGCCAGCCTGCCTGACCAGGGTGACGGCGCCTTCGATCAGCGCGCGGCGCTGCTCCACCTGGGCATGGGCGGGGCCAGCGATCAGCGCCACTCCAAAGCGCGCGGCCGCGGCCTCGCAGCGGGCACGGATGGCCGGCTCCGCCGCTCGATCCGCGCCGGCGTCCTGAAAGCTCGCGATCAGGAGATCGAGCAGGCTCCGGGCCTTGTGCCCATCGATCCCGAGCCGCGTCGCCACCTCGCGGGGCTCGGGGCCGTCGTAGGTCATCGGTCCACCGAGCGCGTCGGTGAGCAGCAGCTCGACCTGCCAGCGCGCCTCCTCGGTCGAGCCCGGCGGAATCAGGTAGGCCAGCTCGGGGTCCGCGGCCATGCGCTCGTAGAGGCGCGCCACGGCGTGGGTCACGCCCTGGAAGCCGCCGACCTGGTCGAAGGTGGCGTTGCGAGCGGGACTCACCCGATTCATCACGGGCCTCTCCGATCCCGTCGGGCCTAGCACTGGAACTTCCCGACCATGGCGTGGAGTTCCTCGGCCAGGCGGGCCAGCTCCGCCGTGGCCACGCGGCTGTCGGTCAGGCTCGCGGTGGCCTGTTGCGCGGTCTGCGCCACGGTGGCGATATGGGAAGCGATTTCACCGGCGCCGCGGGCGGCCTCGCCGATGTTGCGGCTCATCTCGTTGGTCGTCGCCGTCTGCTCCTCCACCGCCCCCGCGATCGTCGTCTGGATCCCGCTGATCTGCCCGATGATCGCCCCGATCTCCCGGATCGCCCCCACCGCCTCCCCCGTGTCCCCCTGGATCGTCTCGATCTTCCGCCCGATCTCCTCCGTCGCCCGCGCCGTCTCCTTCGCCAGCTCCTTCACCTCGTTCGCCACCACCGCGAACCCCTTCCCCGCCTCCCCCGCCCGCGCCGCCTCGATCGTCGCGTTCAGCGCCAGCAGGTTGGTCTGCTGCGCGATCGTCGTGATCACCTTGATCACCTTCCCGATCTCCCCGCTCGACGCCCCCAGCTTCTCCACCGTCGCGTTGGCCCGCTCCGCCACCTGCACCGCGTGCGCCGCCACCCGCGCCGCGTCCGCCGCGTTCCGCGCGATCTCCCGGATCGATACCGACATCTCTTCGGCTCCCGCCGCCACCGTCTGCACGTTGCGGGAGACCTCGTCCGCCGCCGTGGCCACGACCGTGGCCTGCGCGGAGGTCTCGCCCGCCATCGCATTGAGCCGGCCGCCGACGGTATTCATCTGGGTCGAGGCGCCGCCAACCGTCTCCGCGGTCCGCGCGATCTCCGCGATGCTGCCCCGGAGATTCCGGAAGAAGGCCGCGAGCCCATCGCCCAGGCGGCCTACCGCATCGTCGCCATCGGCGACGACCTCCTGCGTGAGATCTCCGCGCCCCGCGGCATCCACCACGGCCAGGATCTTGTCCACCCGCAGCCGGATATCCTCGGCACGCGACCGCTCTTCCTCCGCCCGCGCCTTCTGCTCCGCCTCCCGTCGCGCTCCTTCCTCCTGGCGACGGGCGGCGTTCTCCCCTTCCAGCCGCCGCTTCGACTCCGCGGCGTCCAGCTCGGCTCGCTGGGCGTCGCGGACCTGCTGCTCCGCCTCGAGCCGCGCGGTGACGATCTCCCAGGTGGCCATGTAGCCCACGGTGTCGCCACTCTCCTCACGGATGCCGCACAGGTTGAGCTGCAGGGTCTCGGGTCCGAGCCGGATCTGGGACTGATGCGGCAGCTTGGCCGGATCGAACAGGATTGCGCGCGCGTGCGCCGGCTGCCGATGGAAGACGTCGATCGACTGGCCGATCATCTCGTCTACCGGCACCGGCAGATGCGCCTGCAGGCGGCGGAAGCTCGCGATCGCCGCCGGGTTCAGGTACTGGAGCACGAGATCCCGATCGGCGTACATGATGTTGAGGGGAGCATTCTCGACGATCTGCCGGATGCGCCGGATCTCGGCGCGCTGGCGCCCCATCTCCTGCCAGTCAACCTGATCGGTGCCGAGGGCGGTGTGCATGCCCTCCACCGCCTGATTCAGCGCCTCGGCCGCCTCGCCCAGCTCGTTACGGCTTCTCACCCTGGCCCGCGCGGTCAGATCCCCCTGCCCGGCCGACCGGCTGGCCCGCAGCACCTCGCGAACATCGCCGACAATGCGGCGAGCCAGCAGCAGCATCAGTGTCAGGCTCGCCACGATGGCCGAGAGACAGAACAGGGCGATGACCAGATGGGCGCGGCGCGACACCGCCACCGCGGTGGCCTGTTGCGCGCGGATCTCGCGCTCGAACTCCCCTGCGACATGATCCAGGCAGAACTCCAGGTCCCGGAAGCCCGCCTCGAGCGCGGGAATGCGACTCCGGGCGGCCTGCGGGTCGTCGAATGCCTGGGGGACGATCCCCTCCGCGGCCTCGAGGTACTTCCCCATCGCGTCGGCGACCGACTTGAGACCGACCTTGATGCTGTCGCTCAGCGGCAACGTGTCGGCCGCGGCCAGGACGTGCTGAAAGGTCTGGACGTGGTCGTCCAGGTCGTCGAAGACGCTCTCCCGGCTCGGGCGGTCGTATTGGGCGACATAGAACGCCCGCATCACGTCGCTCCGAATGGCCTGATGCATCCGGGCGGCATCGAGATGGTCGTGCAGACCCGCCAGGGCAACCGAGAGCCGGCTGGTCACGGCCTCTTCCTGTCGAGACTGCTGGTAGGAGATTGCGCCGGTGCCGAGCAAGAGAAGGCCGCTGATGCCAGCGGCGGCAAGGAGTGTGCGCTGAATTGTCCACCGCATGGGTACTGACCTCCCCGGGAAGCGGAGCCGATTGGTCCACTATCGGCCGTCCTCCCGAGTTGGCTGAGCCCACTGCCTCTATGTCCAGACTGTGTCACCCGACGTGTCAGAGACGCGACAGTGGTCCAAGGCCAGACCGGCTTGGCTTGTTGTAAACCACTATCAGATAGTGACTTGTACGATGCCACCGGGGAGGTCCGACCCTGCCGGTCGGGCATGGAACCTGCTATTCATTAGATACCACCGATCGGGAGGGCCCGATGTTCAAGGCGTTGTTCATGATGATCGTGCTCAGCAACGACACCGCGGCCCGCCTGGTTCAGCGCTTCCGACGCCCCGCCTGAGGGGCAACAGAAGAGACGCAGCGGGCCCCAAACCAAACGGGGCGGCTACTTAAGCCGCCCCGTTCTCATTTCCGGGAAGAGCTCTACGCGAGGAACTGGCCGGCCCGTTCAGCGATCGTGGGGATCTCGCCGAGCAGTGTCTCGATGCCCCGTTCGTCCGCGCCCAGCTCGGTGAGCACATCACTCGCTGAACAGTCGGGCAATCCTTCCTCGCCGAGTCCGGCTCCCGTCTCCATGCAGAGAACCTCCGCCGCTTGCACGATGCGGCAGACCTCGCGGAGCTGATCCTCGGCCTGGTGCGGATGATGATGGTTGGTCACGGCCTCGGCGATGTACTCCGGGAGTGACCACCGGCCCAGGAGCAGGCCGCCGACCGCGCCGTGATCCATCCCCAGATGCTCCTCTTCCACCTGCCAGAGGCGGCTCGGCTCCCGGCTCATCGCCTGCCGCACCTCATCGTACTCCTTCGTGAAGTGCTGCTCCAGGACGAGGAGTCCAACGTCGTGGAGCAGGCCGGCGACGTACAGGTCGTCCGCGGCGATGGCTGGATCCTTCCCGAACCGCTCCCAGAGGTGCCGCGCCGTCATCCCGACGGCAGCCGAGTGAATCCAGAATGCTTGATGGTCCAGCCCGCCCTCGCGGCTGTGGAACGCCTTGACCACCGCCAGGACGATGCAGATGGCGCGGACCTGGTTGATGCCGAGGCGGTTCACGGCGGAAGAGACGGAGCCGATCCGGTCCCCGCTGCGCGAAAAGGCCGCCGAGTTGGCGGCCCGGAGCAGCCGGGCGGTGAGGGCGGGATCGCGCTCGATGATGGCGGCGACCTCACCGGTCCCGGCGCGCTCGTTATCGAGAACCTGGTGCAGCTGGAAGACGACGGTGGGGAGGGTCGGCAGGTTCTCCCCACGGGCCAAGAGCTCCCGCATTCCGTTGATGATGTAGGGCACTCCATCCCCCTCCAGGGTGGGGACCTGGCCGATCCTCTGGCGCTCGCTTCTCAAGGTATCGGCAAGCGCCACCGATACTTCAGCCATGCAAGGGATGGCGTCCGGATGATCGCAATTCTCGGTCTCCTCATCGTGCTGGGTGCTGTCGTCGGCGGCTTCACCATGGCCGGCGGCCACCTGGCGGCCCTGTTTCACATCTCGGAAATCGTGGTCATCTGCGGGGTGGCCTTCGGCACGGTCCTGATCTCGACCCCGGGACCGGTGCTCAAGGCCATGACCGGCAAGCTGGGGACGGTCTTCAAGGGCAACCGGTTCGACCGCGCCCTGTATCTCGACGCGCTCAGGATGCTCTACGAGCTGTTTCAGGTCGCCCGCAAGGACGGCCTCGTCGCCATCGAGTCCCACATCGAGGACCCCGGAAAGAGCGCCATCTTCAAGAAGTACCCCAAGGTGCTGCACGAGCATCACGCCATGGAATTCCTGTGCGACTCGCTGCGGCTGGTGCTGGTGGGCAGCGTCCCGCCGCACGACCTCGACGCCCTGATGGATGGCGAGATGGACGTGCACCACGAGGAGGCGAACAAGCCCGCCGCGGCCTTGCAGAAGGTCGGTGACGCGCTGCCCGGCATCGGCATCGTCGCTGCGGTGCTCGGCATCGTCATCACGATGGGAGCCATCTCCGGCCCGGTGGAACAGATCGGGGAGCACGTCGGCGCGGCGCTCACCGGCACCTTCCTGGGCGTGCTCCTGGCCTACGGCTTCATGAGCCCGCTGTCCACGGCCATCGAGCATGCCAACTCGGAGGAGTCCCGCTTCTTCGCCTTCCTCAAGTCGAGCGTGGTCGCCTTTGCCAAGGGATTCGCGCCCATCGTCGCGGTGGAGTTCGCCCGCTGCGCCATCTTCTCGGCCAGCCGACCCACCTTCCAGGAAATGGAAACCGCCTGTAAGCAGGCCGCCAAGGCCGGGAAGTAGGCCGTGAACAAGGCGCGCGAGCAGCCGATCATCATCGTCAAGAAGCGGGCGCCGGCCCACGGCCACCACGGCGGGGCCTGGAAGGTGGCGTTTGCCGACTTCATGACCGCGATGTTCGCGATGTTCCTGGTGCTCTGGCTGGTCAATCAGTCGAGCGACGTGAAGGCCGCCATCGCAGGCTATTTCCAGGATCCTCTGGGGCGGGCCAACGAGTACGGCAGCTCCATCATGCCGGGCGACGGGGCGCAGACCCAGAGCCCGCGCATCATGTCGCCCAACCAGGTGATCGACCTCCGGCGGGACCGGCTGCAGCGGATCGCCGAGACCATTCGGCAGGAGATCCGGGAGGTCCCGGCCCTGAGCCAGCTGGCCGATCATGTCGAGATCGAGATCACCGAGGAGGGGCTTCGCATCCAGCTGCTGGAAGACTCGAGCGGGGTGTTCTTCGAGACCGGCAGCGCGGTGCCCAAGCCGGCCGGCGCCGAGGTGCTGCGCCTCCTGGGCAAGGAGCTGGGGAGCATCCCCAACGCCGTGGTCATCGAGGGGCACACCGACGCCCGACCCTATCACCGGGCGGACGGCTACTCCAACTGGGAGTTGAGCACCGACCGCGCCAATACGGCCCGGCGGATCCTGCTCACCGGCGGCCTCAACGAGGCTCAGGTGCAGCAGGTACGCGGCTGGGCGGACCGCAGGCTCCGGGACCCGGCGCACCCGCTCGCCGACTCCAATCGGCGAGTCACGATCACCATGCTCCTGCCCCAGACCGCCACCCAGAGCCCGATCGACAGCGCGCTCCACCCACCCGATACCCTGTCGGGCCTCGCCACGGCGCAGGACTCCGCACCCCGGCCGGGAGGCCCGCCGTGAGCCTCCAGGTCAGCACCGTCCTTCTGGTCGACGACGACCCCACCACGCTGGCACACTTCCGGAGCGTGCTGGAACACGAGCCGGCGCTCCGGATCGCCACGGCGGTGAACGGACGCGAAGGGCTCAACCTAGCCAAGACCATCAAGCCGGACCTCATCGTCTCGGACTATTCCATGCCAGAGATGGACGGCTTCGAGTTCTGCCAGCGGGTCAAGGCAGATCCCGAGCTGGCGGGGGCCCTGTTCGTCGTCCTGAGCGGCTTCACCGACACCGCGCTCAAGGTGCGCGGCCTCAACCTCGGCGTGGACGACTTCCTCACCAAGCCGATCGAGGTGCCCGAGCTGATCGCGCGGGTGCGCGCCACGCTTCGCATCAAGCGGCTGCAGGACCAGCTCAGGGATGACAAGCGCGAGGTAGAGCGGCTGCACGGGGCGCTGGGCGAAAGCTTCGACGGCCTGCTCCGGCTTCTCATCCATGTGATCGACCTCGGGCTCCCGGGCGCCTCCGACCGGGGGAGCCGGCTCGCCGAGCTGGCCCGCAAGCTGGCCAAACGCTTCCAGGTGCCGGACGAATTCATTCCCGACCTCGAGCTGGGCGCGCGGCTGCACGAGATCGGCCGGGCGGTGGAGCACCACTCGCCGGGCGCCGGCCAGCCCGAGGATTGGCGCTGCGCGGTGGTGTCGGCCACGCTGCTCGAGGATGTGCAGCGGCTCAAGGGCGCCGCCGAGCTGATCGGCGCGGTGTACGAGAACTGGGACGGCACCGGGATGCCCAATCACTTCGTGGCAGGGCAGATCCCTCTCCGGGCCAGGATCCTTCGGATCGCAATCGACTTTCTCGGGCTCACCGAAGGCACCGCGGCCCGGCCGGGGCTCAACCCCACGGCAGCCATCGACGCCATGCGGGATCGTCAGGGCACCTGGTACGATCCGGTGGCGTTGACTCACCTGGGCTCGATCGTCCTCGACCAGCCAGAGGCAGAGTGGGCGGCCACGCGGAAGCAGGTTGCCATCGAGGACCTGATCGTGGGAATGGTCCTGGCGGCGGACCTCTCGACCAGCTCGGGTGTCATGCTGCTGGCCAAGGGCGCCACGATAACCAGAAGCCTTCTCGACGTCATTTCCCGCCGGCACCTCGCGGACCCGATCATCGACGGCGCCTGGGTCGCCCGTTAGCCGGCGGCCAGCCGTTGCGCCGGGTCGGCCCCTACGATCATCTTTCGGCCACCCCCCGGGAGACCGATAGTGACGTCCGCCGCCGCCCCGAATTTGCAGGCCCTCGCGTCGTCACCCGTCTTCGAAGAACTGCTCATCCGCGCCGACCGCGCAGTCGTCGTCGCCTCGCTGGCCCGCGGGCTCGCCCATGACCTGCGCGGACCGCTCCAGACCCTCACACTGCTGATCGACCCCCATGCCGACATCTTCGGCGGCATGGAAGGCGCGCGCCTCCGGTCGGCGGTGGGCGAGTCCATTCAACACCTGACCGACACAGTGGGCCGCTTCGGGCAGATCTATGCCGCCAACGACCCGCCCCCCGAGGCCGCCCCGATCATAATCGATG